>ERZ777003.715-NODE-715-length-61417-cov-7.609807_pt1 | contig 61417 bp, 65 predicted proteins | sample MGYA00374956_ERZ777003 | MGnify/ENA primary metagenome ERZ777003 (study PRJEB29302, sample SAMN06268252) | bioreactor metagenome | isolation source: Joint BioEnergy Institute, California, USA | place: USA:Joint BioEnergy Institute, California, USA | collected...
CTGAGGACCAACGGGACCGGGATCACCCTTCGGACCCTGAGGGCCTTGCGGACCCTGAGGACCAACGGGACCGGGATCACCCTTGGAGCCATCTCTGCCATCCCTACCAGCGGGGCCAGGGTCGCCCTTCGGGCCGGGTTCACCAGGATCACCCTTGGGGCCTTGCGGACCCTGAGGACCAACGGGACCGGGATCACCCTTCGGACCCTGAGGGCCTTGCGGACCCGGCTTACCAGCCTGGTCGATCTTCTTTTGCAGACCTCTGGCGAGGTCGACCTTTCTGATCGACCCGTCCTTGATCTCCTTGCTACCGATGAGACCGAAGCCGTTTGTAGCTACAGCAGTGCCCGAGAGCGCCACGAAAAGCGCAAGGAGGGCAATAACTGCCGCAAACTTTGTCCATGACAAAGATCGCGGCCTGAGTCTTTTCAGCACGATACTGAAACCTCCTTTATAGAGACTTGCCATTCCGCACCTCAGTAAAAGAGCAAAATCCTGCCACTCTTAAACCAAGGCCACTAGTAGGCTGTAACCACCTTGGGAATGGCGGATTTACGAGAGTAATTTAATATTATTTTTAATAATTTGCAACTCTATTATCGTTATTATTTAAGATAAAATTAAAAGACCTCTGAATAGTCAGAGGTCTTTTCCTATCTAATCTGGCCTTTAGAGACTTTTTAGCCAGTTATCAAATTTTGTTATTTTTTTGTTGTTGGTAGGAACCAACTCAAAAGATAGAGCACTATTGCCTATTTTCATGGTGGTCCTTTCTTGTTTTTGTTTTTATAAGGGTACCCTTATTGTATATATTTTTGTTTGATTTATCAAACACTTTTTATTATACATGATTTTGCTAAATTGTCAATATACTGCCGTAAAGTTACTCGTCCTCTTGTATTGAAGTGTCCGACTGATTCGTTTGATTATTGGCAGTTCGCTTAACCGTATTCTTAGTCTGTTGGGCACCCCGCTTTACAACTTGTGTCGCCTCTTTACTGCCCTGACGCATCGTCTGTACTACATCCTTGAGTTGTGCCTTTGTTCCAGTTGACTGACGTTTTAATTCCTCTTTGGCACTACGCATACGCTGTCGAGCTTCTTCCCGCCGTTCACGTAGCATGCGTCTTGTTTCCTCGCCACTGCGCGGCGCCAACAATAAACCAGCCACAAAACCTGCTACAGCGGCAAACATGATTGCTGTTGGGTTTTTTGTCATAGATTTATCTCCTTTTTCCACTTATTAGCACTGTTATTGTTCGCAAAAATCCCAGCATCACCACACTCATAGGTGTTAGTGCTTCTGCTATTTTTGCTCCTTTGTCTGAAATTTTTTGAACCTGCTCCGTCACATGGTTTACCTTACGCGCAATACTAAATACCACAAATAGCACTGCAATAACTGTAATAATCAATATGACAATCGCTATCGTGAGAACTGTCAGCAGTACCTCTTCAGTCGTCATTTATTGCACTCGTCCCCGCTTGAACGTTTTTACAACTGCAATCAACACAACAGAACCTACTAGCGCCACAGCAAAACTGTAGATATTCAACCCATTCACACCCTCACCACCTAGCAGCGAAACAATAAAACCGCCAATAACAGCACCAGCAACACCTGTTATGATATTCAGCAAAATCCCCTGCTCAGCATTTGTCCGCATAATTATAGACGCTACCCAACCTGCCAAACCTCCGAGAATGATCAACGTCAATATACCCATACAGCATACTCCTCGCTCGAATCGGATTGCCGCAAACTAAAGCCGAGATACATCATGAACATACTCGTTAATTTCTGGAAATTGGGCCGTCTTTCTATCCAAAAACGTATTAATTTTACGCTGTAATTTTTCGCTTTGCTGCATACATCCCTCCTTATACTCCACGTCAGCTTTTGTGTGACTATTGGTATAGTACGGAGATTTTACATAAGCGGCTATGTGTTGTATTACAAGAATCCTGTGAAATACTTTACAAACGAGTTACACTGTATATATGAGATCTATAAACATACCTGTTCAAATGAAATCTGTATGCGATACGGTACGACGGTATGGTAAGGGTAATATTATTTATTTCCAGGGAGAGGCGCCGAGGCACGCCTTCTTAGTGCAACAAGGCACTGTACGGGTATACGCCATTGACGACCAAGGAGAAGAATATGTTGTAGGATTCTACACTGAAGGCGATGTATTTCCCTTAGACTGGCTCCACGGCTATAACACTGCCGCAACATTTTATTACGAAGCACTCACTCCGTGCGAGTTAGCACCCATTGAAAAAGCAAAATTTGAAAACGCAAAAGATAAAACAGAAATCACCCAATATATTCTTGATAGGTTTTTGCATGAATCCAACAGCAATCTCATTCGCAATCTCGCCCTGCAACAACCCAGGGCAAAAGACAAAATTATTTACTTCTTCTATTTTCTAGCCATTCGTCATGGTGAAGAAATGGCAAGCGGACTATATAGTCTTGGTATTCCGCTTACACACCAAACTATCGCCAACTGCCTGGGTCTAACCCGCGAAACAGTTGCTACAGAGTTAGGCCACTTAAAGCGTTCTGGCACCGTGGCGTACCGCAATAAAAAATATGTGGTAGATAAAAGACTAGTAATCCGTGCTGTTGGTAAAGAAATTACTAACTTAGAGATGTAACTTAACTTGGGTTATTGCTTTTCTATTTCACTGACAATCTTCAGTAAATCTTTCGGTGCGGCCCACGCTTTCAACACATATTTGTCTGCACCCAAAGAGAATGCGCGATCGATCTCATCCTGAAGGTCGAAATTACTAAAAACCACAATCTTTGGTTTGTGTTTCAGTGAATTCGGTTGGTATGCCTCTAAAAACGCAATACCATCCATTCGCGGCATTTTTAGATCTAGTAAAATAATGTCCGGTTCAGCTTGATCGACTACATCAAGCGCTTCTTTACCGTCTAAAGCTGTCGTAACTTGATAGCCTGCCTTTTCGAGAATTATCTTGTACGCAGCGCTGAGTGCTTGCTCGTCCTCAACGACCAAAACTTTCTTCCTAGACTTCTTCATTTGGGCAAGTGTATCACGCTTTTTTTGAGTGTTTAGTAAAATTTTTTACAGATTTTATAGGCAAATGTAGCGTAAAAATAGAACCTTTCTTTGGTTCGCTGGTAACACTAATGTAGCCACCATTACGTTCAGCCAATTGCTGTGAAAGATACAGGCCTATGCCGCTGCCGCTGACATTAGCAGACAATTCATTCGGAATACGGGAAAATTGCTTAAACAACAAAGGAATATCTTTCTTTGCAATACCGATACCGTCATCTTTCACTTCGACCTGTATTTCGTCTTTGGTCGAACGCAACACAACGACGACATTGCCATTGTCCGGCGTGTACTTAATCGCATTAGATAGTAGATTTTCGATTATCATTCGTATGCTGTGTTCATCTGCCTCAATAATGTTCTTTCTAGGCGTATATACTTCTAAGTTATGCCCCTTTTCTTTGATCTCTATATCCATCTCTTCAATAACTTCTTTGATCACATATGTAAGATCAAATTTGTGTCTTGTGGTTGTTAAGCTGCCGGACCCGAGTTTTGCAACATACAAAAATTCGTTAATAATTTGTAGTTGCCGTTCGTTTGATTTATACGCCTGCTCTAACAACCTTGCTTGATCTTTTGGAACTTTGCCGCCAAAACCATCAAGCACCATACCGATGTACTGCTTTACTCCTGTTGCTGGAGTCCGAAGCTGATGCGACGCCAAAGAGAGTAGCTCATCCTTTGCCTGCTGTAGTTTACGTTCCTCAGCTAATGCAAACGAACGAGTACGATACTGGATCAGAAGATATACCGCAACACTCGCAATGAGCGACATTGCAACACCGGCAGTCAAAATAGTAGACGGACGTTGAGCATCAGTCTCAGACACGATATTGCCGTTACTTAACAGTGTTATTTTCCAGTCCTGCCCATATATCTTAATTGTCGAGGTGCTAACTTGCCTATACTGCTGTTTGGTTTTTGATTGAGTATCTAAAGAATTAAAAACCTCATGAGTCTTTCCGTCTTTTCTCTTGTCGTCGGTCACCACAAAGTAAAAGTTATGTCCAGAAGCACTGATATCGGCAAACAATTCTTTTAGCCGCAATGATACATAGACATAACCACGCAATGCAGCTTGTCGGTCATCTACACTGGTGAACGTAACACCCCTAGCATATACCGGCATGTACAAAATAACACCATCAATGCCATCAGCAAATTGCAGTTTATCTGTCATTACTATATTACCGGAAGCTGCCGCTGCCTCCATAGCCCTGCGGCGCACAGGGTCACTATACTCGTCATAACCCAAGCTACTAGCCGCAGAAGATGTATACCGTTCGTCGTACATTACCGGAGCGTAGACTGAACGATCGCCCGGTGGGCGAATAGTAAAATCCGCATACCCTTCACCCTTTACCGTAGCCTCAAACATTGCCCGGTCAGCATGTCTCACAATTGGTACATATCCTACAGTACTGACACCAATAAAACGCTCAGGAATATTAAACTTTTCAAAGAACCTCCCCCATTCTTCACGACTCACTGCTTCTGAGCCATCAAACAATCCAACTCCAGCGCTTAATAATACTTGGCTTGTATGTAAACGTGTTTGTATCGCGTCTTCCAAAATGGCCATTTCCTCATTAATTGTTTGATTTTCTTGGGTCCGAAGCGTCGCCGCAGCACTTCGCCAGCTCACAATTGCAAACGTAAACAACACCAAAAACACCACAACAGTCGGCACTACCTGAATAAGGAGCACATCCCGCCTGATCAATTTGCCGATGCTGGGAACGATAAACATTGTACTTTTAGTATACCGTCTTTTAGGTAGCTTAGTGGCAAGGGTGTTTGTTATGATATATAAAGTGACACCCCAGATCTTGACCAATACATACCAAAACCAGGAGTTATTCAGTGCATAATGATGTCTTCACTCAGTTAAGTCTCGTTATTGCTCTTGCTTCAGTTGTTGCAATTATTATGCGAGCCCTGCATCAGCCTCTGATCATGGGCTATATTCTTACTGGTATTTTAGTTGGTCCATCAGTTTTTGATCTTATTCATAGTAAAGAGGCATTCGACACATTCAGTGAAATCGGTATTGCACTACTGCTTTTCATTATTGGCCTTGAACTAAGCGTTGCAGTCGTAAAACGTTTAGGCAAACCTGTTATCCTAACAGCGATTGCGCTCTTAAGCACAGTCGGCACTTTAGGCTATTTAGTCGGCACCGCCTTTCATTTTACACAACAGGAAGCCATTATTACCGGTTTGGCACTGTTCTTTAGTAGCACCATCATCATCGCAAAAGTTCTAAGTGATAAAAAAGAACTTATACGTCTCAATGGCCAGATCGCAATTGGCGTTATCCTGGTCGATGACATCATTGCTACTTTTGCATTATTGTTTGTTGCAGCACAGTCCGGTGACCCATTGAGCTCTATCGACATAGGTTTCTTGGTTCTGAAAGGATTAGCTGTTATCGGTATTCTGACATTTTTTGGAGCCAAACTACTCCCTCCAGTTACGAGCTATATCGCAAAATCACAGGAGCTGCTTTTCCTGTTTGCACTCGCCTGGGGTTTTGGTGTGGCGTCAGTAGTAAACGCAGTTGGATTTTCAGTAGAAGTAGGCGCATTGTTCGCTGGTGTATCTCTCGCTCATTTACCATACACTCATCAGATTGGCGCCCGCCTAAAACCGCTACGTGACTTCTTTATTATTCTGTTCTTTATCAGTCTTGGCGAGCGGCTGCAGATTGACAACCTTACTGCCGGATTGGTTCCCGCACTGGCACTCTCAGCTGTAGTCATCGCTATTAAGCCTCTGATTGTGATGTCGACTCTAGGCTTTTTAGGCTACACAAAACGCACTAGCTTCAAAACCGGCATTAACCTATCACAGATCAGCGAGTTCTCTATTATCCTCGTAGTACTTGCCAACAGCGGTGGGCTCGTAGGTGATAAACTCAGCGCAATTATTACACTGGTTGCAATTATTACCATAGCAATATCTACTTATCTCATGAAATATGACGATTGGATTTATACCCATCTTGAAAATAAACTGCGTATGTTCGAGCGCGCAGAAACGAAAGAAAAGTCTCAAACTGCCAAATCATATAACCTTATGCTATTTGGCTATCGATTTGGCGGTAGTAAATTCCTAAAGACCTTCCATGAAATGAAGCAGCCATATGTTGTCGTAGACTATGATCCTGAAGTAATCGAAGAACTCAGCAAAAAGCATATACCATATATCTACGGAGATGTAGCAGATCCAGAACTCTTGAGCGAAATAAATCTACAAAACACTAAACTGATCATCAACACTATCAATGATCATGTCGTTAACACCACGATTGCCCGTTTTGTGCGCAGACACAATAAAAATACTATTCTCGTTTGTTATGCAAATGATCATGACGAAGCCGCAGAGCTGTACAAGCTCGGTGCAAGCTATGTGCTACTGCCAAACTTTCTTGGCTCAGATCACTTAAATAACCTTGTTTCAAAACACGGCGTCAACAAACATGCCTTTACCCAGTGGCGTAAAGAACATTTAGAAGAAATGAATAAACAAGCAAGCCTGCCAGATCCGCTTACGTAATAGAACTATGAGATCCTATCTCTTGTATAAGTTTCAATTTCCGTTGTACGGGTTAAAAGCGCGTAACCGATAATTACAATTCCCACTAGTAAGTGCGGTAGCCACGCGTTTGTGCCCTCGTCAGAGAAACCGAATAACCATGGAGACAAGGCAAGAAATGCACCAAGTACTACGTCTACAGGAATGTGCACTCTCATAGGTATAGCACCAAGGCCACTGAAACTACCCCTCACTATCAATTCGCTCAAGATAATAATGATGCCTAATATACGCGGTATCGATACCGCTGCTCCACCAACATCACTAAACCCGAATATATTTGGCGCCAACAATAAAGTTACACCGATTATAAAACCTATGATTGAATGAGCACGGGGTGAAATGAATTGCATAACGACCACCTTCCATTATTACTGCATAAGCCTATAGTTACATTGAAAAAAATCAGGGTCTGTAAGAATTTTCTCAGTTTCAAACTATTATTTTTCACACTAAACCATTAAAATCAGCATTTTGTTTGCGCACCGTACACATAGCTGTTATGCTTTAAGTGACATTTACTGAAAGAAAGGGCAAACAGGATGCTACACAACAAACGTCATAGAACTTGGTCCGGTTTTGTCCAACCTGTCTCTTTGTAACCTTGTAACGTGCGGTCTCTACCTCCGGTCGTTACAAGGTTTTTCTTTGGATTAAAAATCTTTGACAGGAGATAGGGACATGAATACAATACAAACTTTTACTCCTAACATTACTTCAAAAGAGTGTGTAGAAATCCTTCGACACGAAGGCGCACTATGGCTACAAGGTTTTGTACAAAAAGACGAACAAGACGCCATAACCAGCGAAGTATTTTCTCATACACTCACTGAGGTTGATCGATCCAAGCATCCAGTACCTGAGCAATTTCAAGAGATTGGCTGGCACTTTCACCATGCGCCTGAAGCTGTAACACAACTTGGTAAACGCATTGCTCGATTAATTCACCCTGAGCTGCCCCAGTGGCATATAAACTCCGTTCGAGCACAACTGTATTCGCCAGGTGAGGTTGGTATTGAATGGCATCGTGATTACAAACGGGATCTTCGAGTGATTGCCGTAGCCTCATTTATCAGCAAAGCGACATTTGATGTCGAACTTGATAGCGGCCAGCAAACCTGGGAATTAGAACCCGGCGATCTTGTACTTATGAGAGGCTCGTTGCTGAACGGTCGTATTGACGACCGCCCACGCCATCGAGCACGAGCACCGAAACAAGATCAACGCTTGTCTGTTGCCTACCGCCAGGTTGTAAAGGAAGTACCTAAACTGGAGCCAAGAAAATGAAGACTATAGAACAAAGCATCTTTGAAATTCTACAAACCATCGACAATCCCAAACGAGAAGGCTTACAAAAAACACCCGAACGGTTTGCGCGATACCTAAAAGAGTTTACCTCTCCGCCCGCCTTTACCCTCACCGTATTTGAAGGAGAAGGCTATGACGAAATGGTCGTGCAAGATAACATCATGTTTTACAGCTTGTGCGAGCATCATTTACTACCCTTTTTCGGTACAGCCACCATCGCCTACATTCCTAACAAGAAGATAGTCGGTCTATCAAAACTGGCGCGAGTCCTTGAGCATTTTAGCCGCCGTTTGCAAAACCAAGAACGAATAACCGCACAAGTTGCAGACTATCTTGATGAGGTTATTTCACCCAAAGGCGTGGGTGTTATCTTGTCTGCTCGGCATTTATGTATGGAAATGCGGGGAGTCTCAAAGCCTGGTACACAAACCAGCACTTCGGCACTGCGAGGATTGTTTAAATCAAATCCACAAACCCGAGCTGAGTTCTTAAATATTGCTAGGAGCAAACCGCGATGACAAAAATTGTTGGTATTTTGAATGTTACACCCGATAGTTTTTCAGATGGCGGACAATGGAATCAACCAGAAGCAGCAGTACAGCGTGTCAAACAACTATTTGATGAAGGCGCTGATATTATCGATATCGGCGCCGAGTCTACCAGGCCTGGCGCTACAGCAGTAACAGCAGAATATGAATGGCAACGCCTTGAACCTATCATCCAGCAACTAAGAAAAATATGTGCGCCGGATCATTTTTCATTTGACACGCGCCACGGCGAAACCGCAAAACGTATCGCAAGCGTATGGTCACCTGACGTCATCATTAACGATGTAACAGGCTTAAGTGAACCACAAATGGTTGAAGCTGTAGCGCTTTACGGCCTACGTGTCGTGGTGGGTCACTTGCCTGCCGCAGCCCGTGGTGACATTGCCCGAGCGCACCAGCAAAAAATGACCAACGAACATGAAGTCAAACAGGAACTTATGGAGCGCGTTGAAACGCTCATGCAGATGGGCATTAACAAGCAAAATATTATCTTAGATCCAGGAATTGGCTTTGGAAAAACACCGGAGCTTAATCACAAACTGGTAGCGTTTGCGGCGCTCGTGCCGGATTTTCCGGTAATGATTGGTTATTCGCGCAAACGTTTCATTGGCGAATATCGCCTCGACCCGCAAGTCCACGCCGCACTTGGTAAAAAAGCAGTTGCCGCAGGCACAGCATATCTACGCGTCCATGATGTAGCCATACATAAAGATCTAGTACAGCAATAGGTGTTTTAATTTAAAAGAAAAATGCCCCAGTCAGCGCTGAGGTATTTTTCTTGGTTGCGGGGGCAGGACTCGAACCTGCGACCTTGTGGTTATGAGCCACACGAGCTGCCGCTGCTCCACCCCGCGATAGCATGCTATATAGCAAAGTCAGCTTATACAATAGCAAACTACTGTGTTTTTGTCAACTATCATTGTTTGTGGAGTAAAAATTTCATCCAATCATCAATATTTTGTTGCCACCGTGGCTTATGCGTTTCCTTCACAACTAAAGGATTCCCCGACTCTTCCTCTGGAACAGTATATTTCATGGCTACCTGCTTTGGCACAACCAACACCGTCTCTCCTGGAGCTGCCAGTCCAAAATTTCTTCGCGCTTCAAGCTCTAAATATTCATCAGTTTCAAAATATTTATTCTCCAGCGCTAAATTACGATTTTCAAGCTTTTTAATCTCTGTTTCCTGCTGCAGTCGCGCAATTTCTTTTTGCAGGCGATAGTTTGTTTCGATTACCTTAATGCCACTCCAGCTTATAAGCAGCGCGATTATCAGAAACATCACTATTCCAAGTGCACGAACATCTTGGAATACTTTTACTTCTTCGATTATTTTAGCTTGGTAGGTTTTAATTTTTGTAAACACGTAATAATAGTATATAACTTTCGCAAAAATCTGCTATACTCGTATCTGTTACCTGCTTGAGCAGAAATTGCTTTAACCACACAAACGGGGGTGTAGCTCAACGGTTAGAGCAGGCGGCTCATAACCGCTTGGTAGTTGGTTCGACTCCAACCACCCCCACCAACACAAGTATCACCCGAAATGGGTGATTTTTTATTTTTCAAAAAGTATCATATGTTACATTTTCGCAAGCTGTAAGTCTCTATACTGAAAATATGTGTGGACGCTATACACTACATAAAACTGCCGAAGAACTATCAAGGCGGTTTGATGTGTCGCTTACAGACGATATATTTCCTGAAAACTACAACGTAGCTCCAGGTCAAGTCATGCCGGTAATAACCCAAGACGAATCGGGCCGCAAATTGGAGTTTATGAAATGGGGGTTTGTACCTCACTGGGCAAAAAATCCTAATGTAGGATACAGACTTATTAATGCTCGTGATGACACGATATTTGAAAAACCGACATGGAAGTCTGCCGTATTAAGACGCCGCGCTCTTATCCCAGCCGATGGGTTCTACGAATGGAAGCAATTAAGCACTTCATCTTCGCAAAAACAACCATTCTATATTTATCCTAAACAACATAAGTTGTTTGCTTTTGCTGGCGTATGGAGTGTCTGGCGCGACGCGGCCGACAGAGAACTAAAGACTTTTTCAATTATTACCACCAAGCCAAATAGAGAAATGAAAACCATACATGACCGCATGCCAGTGATACTACAGCGCAATGATGAGCCAACTTGGACTAATCACCTATACACCTCGCGCCAGCACATTGAATCACTGCTCCACCCCTACGCCGATGAAAGTTTAGAAATATTTGCAGTCAGCAAAGATGTTAATACGACACAAAACAATGACAGCCACCTGATTTTACCTATTACGTCGTAGATGCTAAGATTACAGTGATGCGAAATGGTAACTCATCGTTACAGTCAATAACACCCGTGCCGACACCGCCTACTTGCCGGGGTGTATAGATTTGCATGAAATAACTACAAGGAAAACCCCGGCAAGGGGTTATTTTATGTCTTGTTTATTTATTAGAGAGCGATTGACATATGGAGACAGAAAAGACAGCGAAACATTTTAATGAACTACTCGTGGTAAAAGTCGGTACTAACACGCTTACCACTCGAGATTCTTTAAACCGGCTTGCGCTGGATCGGCAGTCTTTCAATCGAATTGGCCATCAGATTTCTCAGCTAGCCGATAAAGGTGCAGCCCTTGCTGTCGTCTCTTCAGGCGCAATTGCTGCAGGATATGCCTACAGCCGTGAAGAACGCACACATGAAACACGCCAAGATATTATCGAGAAACAACGCATGGCATGCTTAGGACAAACAATATTAATGAACTACTGGCAGCAGGCACTAAGGCCAAAACTTGTAGGTCAGCTGCTGTTTACCAAGCGGGAACTTGAGACTACTGAAGGAGCTGAACTCAGTGCCGTCACAATACGGTTGTTTGAGCACGGCGACATCGCAATTGCCAATGAAAACGATGCACTCTCGCATGAAGAAATTACCTTCGGTGATAATGATACACTTGCCGCCCGATTTGCAGTTTTACTGCATAAAAGCGGTATCTTTACCCGCACCCGTCTTGTCATATTGAGCGATATCGATGGCGTATATGAAAACGCTCACGATCAACACTCTGTTATTCCAATCATTGACGACATTGATGCATATACTCACGTAGCTGGTGATACAAACTCAATAAACGGTACTGGTGGTATGATCAGCAAGTTTAATGCCGCCAAAATCGCTGCCCAAAACGGTATAGAAACCTATATCGCAAACGGACGCGCTCAGAACGTAATTAAGAGAGTACTTGCTGGTGAAATTGGCACACAATTTACGACTAGCTCACGTCACGACGCAGGAACACTAACCAAGTAATAATACCAATTACCGCTACATATAGTGCACTGACTACGATCGCTCTACTAAAGGTCAGTGTATCGTCCCCTGGTTTACCTGGATCAATAATGGCATTCATCGCAGTAAACGGCAAATACGCCGCCTTTTCTTTTAGCACCATACTCAGTATGCCTTCACCCGCCATTGGAAAGACAAACAACACCGCAACTGCACCGACAATACTGCGCACCAAAGCTGCAATAAACAATGCAATGAGCGCATAGGCACTATAATATGCCGCATTTTTTCCAAACTCAGCCCAAAAATGGAAATCCTGCGTCGGCAAGTGAACATTACGTAAAAGCACACCAAGTAGATATAGTCCTATACTCGCTGCAGCTACCAATACGCTAAATGCTGTAGCAAAAAGAATCGTTGTTATGATTTTTGAGAGCAATACTTTGGTCCGACTAGCATTTGCAGTTAGTGTATACATTATTGTGTTGTATCGGTACTCATACGTCATAAATAGAATCACAATAATTGCCGCAAACACTGCACCTATACTCGCCATAGTGCTACTCACCATCGTAAACGCATCCGTCTGTAGCGCAGCCGCTGATGAATCAGTGCTTCCTTTATATCCTTCTAGATAGAAACACATTACCGCTGTCAAAAGCAGCATAATACCCGAAAGAACATATGTAGAACGAACAGTAAATATTTTCTTAAAATCAGCCTTTAATGATGCCAACATAGCTATTTCGTTCCTTTCTGAGCTTCGTATTCTTGTTCGCCTTCAGTTAACTCTAAGTACACATCCTCAAGTGATGCGTTGTGTTTTGTAAGTTCAAGTACTGGCACTTTTGCTTCAAATGCAAATTTACCTATTTCATCAGTAGTATGTCCACTTACTTTCAGCCCGCCATTAGTTTCTTCAAAGGAAACATTTTGTCGCTTTAGAAACTCTTCAAACTGTGATAGTTTTTCAGTCCGCACAAACACACCTGACCGTGCGCTATGAGAAACAAGTTCCTCTACCGACGTATTAGCAATTAATTTGCCCTTGCCGATAACTACCACATTATCTGCCATCTGCGCCATCTCACTCAGCAGATGACTCGATACAAATACACCATTGCCCTGACTTGCATAATCTTTAATAAACTGCCGCAGCCACGCAATCCCTTCTGGATCTAAGCCATTCGCTGGCTCATCTAAAATAAGGTATCTTGGCTTGCCTAAAATTGCTGCTGCAATACCAAGCCGCTGACTCATACCAAGTGAAAAATTGCCTGGCTTTTTCTTTGCAACATCTTTTAGGCCTACAATATCCAATACTTCATCAACGCGTTTACTTGAAATACTGCCTGCAGCCGCAAGTATTCGCAAATGATTTCGCGCTGAGCGTGTCGGATGAAACGCCTTTGCATCAAGTAAAATACCGACTACTCGAGATGGGTGTCGATATTCACGTAAGCGTTTGTGTCATACGTTGTCACGCCTTCACCGATATCTAGCCCCAACATTAGTCGCATAGTCGTTGACTTACCAGCGCCATTGGGTCCTAGAAAGCCAGTGACCTTACCTGTTTCTACCGTAAATGACATATCATTTACGGCACGTTTTTTACCATATGATTTGCTCAAATGTTGTGCCTCAATCATACGTTTATTATAACCATAAGCAGTATGCTATAACTATTTTGATTGATCTAGATCACATAGCATAGCGAGCAGATTTGCTACCGAATCAGCAGCCATAAGTTTTTCGCGCATTTCTTTCGCGCCGCTAAAACCCTGGATGTAGATTTTGCAAAATTTATTAAGTGTATACACTGGCCGTTCACCGTCTTTCCATGTTTTTGCAAACAGCTCTACATGCCTGCGATACAGGGCTATACGCTCTGGTTGTGGAATAGTTTCCCATGGACTGTTTTCAGCAAACGCATACGGATCATGGAATACACCACGACCAATCATAATACCGTCAAGCTGATGCTTCTCGGCAAGCCGCAGGCCATGCTGCCTATTTACTACATCACCATTGCCTACAATCAGCGTGTTTACGTTCATATCATCACGCATTTGACGAATATGACCGATATCCTCCCAACGTGCCGGCACCTTACTCATCTCCTTACGAGTACGGCCGTGAATAGTTAGCATATCCAAATTTTGCTGCAACAGTAGTTCATGCCAGGTAAAATCCACTTCGTTAAAACCAAGCCGCGTCTTCACGCTCACTGGCACTCGGCCAGCTGCACCTTCTTGCGTAGCTTTAACAATCTCAACTGCAAGCGGACGATTATTTATCAGCGCGCTACATGCTCCGGCATTCACCTCTGATTTTGCCGGACAACCCATATTGATATCAATACCCGAAAAGCCCATCTCTACGAGCTCTTGCGCAGTTTTATAGTAGTTTTCGGGCTTTAATCCCCAGATTTGGGCTATAATCGGCTGCTCCTCAGCAGTAAAGAGCAGCTTCTTCATGAGTTTTGACCGCCCCGGACTCTGCAGACCATCAACGTTCACAAATTCAGTAAAATACACATCCGGCGCCGCACATGACCTAACAATACGGCGAAATACCGTATCTGTGACATCGTCCATCGGCGCCAATATAAAGAATGGCTTTGGTAGCTGCTGCAAAAAACTCATCTATAGTTTATTGTAACTAACTTAGCTTAGTAGGGTTTTCTTTCATGTGCTGGCGGCTCGTCAGCAATACGTTTGCCCGCAAATGAAAGCCGCCTTCTATCAGTATGCGGAACCGTTTTTGATTTTTTATATGCGTTTTTTGATCTTTGCTGCGGTTTGATATCCTCAGGTTGAGCGACTACCGCCTCGCCAAGCATTCTTACCGCCTGCGCGTAACTGAATCCATGATCAAGCAGCTTATCCAGCTCGCCTTCATCAATCACTGTTTCGAGATGTTTCGTTTCTCGTGAAGCATCAATTTTTAACCCATCACCGTCCGCAAGAGATGTTTCAGAAGTTATTACCGATGCAGCATACGGATCTGTACCCTTCCCAAGCAGGTCTAACTGATTTGGGTTTGTGTAGTATCGGTGGGTACGCGCAATTGCCATACATTTATATTATATCATATTGAAGTATAAATATCAATATTTTATTAACTTTTTATGTAGTTTATTCCCACCGAAAGACTTTGAAAGCTACAAGATAGATCACTACAATCCATCCGAATATGATGGCAAGCTGCGACCCAAGATCAAGCAGCGAAGCATTTTCTGTCACGATCATACGGAACGAATCAATAATAGGAGTTAGCGGGATAAATCGAGTGATGTGCTGAAGGAATTCAGGCATAAGAAATGTCGGGAAAAATACACCCGATAGGAACATCGTTGGCAATGCTACGATCTGCGCTAGTGGCGCTGCCTGGTTTTCAGTACGCGCCCAACCGCCAATTGCCAGCCCAATACCGAACATTAATATCACACCAAGCACTAACACCACAGCAAGGTTCAGATAATTACCACGCATATTAAGGTCGAAAATTGTTAGCGCGACAATAAACATCATCGCTGCAGCCAGCAGACCAACAAACGCATTAGACAGCACATTACCTACAAAATACTGCCATACTTTCAATGTGGTGAGATGATAACGCCTGAGCACACCACGCTGTTTTAGGCGCGGGAAGACACTTGTAGGACCAAAAACACCTAGTGAAAGCAGTGTAAAGCCGAGTATCCCAGTAAAGGTGTAGTCAAATTGCGATAGGCCTTTTGTGGCGGTAGATGATGCCGTGACAGTAAACGGTGCAGGAGTATCAATAAATTTTTGATTAATATCCTTAAAGATCCCTTCCATTACAGACGCAAGCGTTGTTCCGGCTGTTTCATTACTTTGGTCATAAATAATTTTTGCCTCACCACTTGGGTAACGCTGGCTATGCTTCACTGCTCCAAAATCTTTTGGCAATATGATGGTGGCATCAATTTGGCCGCGATTCATCTTTTCCTTTGCCTGGTCCATATTTGTGACCGTTTCGTCAACCTTAAAGATATCGTTGTTTTTAATTTGACTTACAAACTCGCGGGAAAATTCAGCATCTGACTCGTTTAATAACGCCACTCGAAATGAGACATTATTGCCGTCGCTGCGGAAAATAGACCCAAACACAAATAGGAAAATAAGTGGAAACAAAAATACAAAAAAGATCGCAACCTTGTCACGAAACAGTCGTTTTACATCAATACGCACATACGTTGTAATTGGCAGGAGAGATTTTCGCATATTCATACCCTATTCCCGTAACGCCTTTCCTGTTAAATCAATAAAGACATCCTCTAGGTTTGCTTGTTCAACATGCTGCTCTTTCTTAAATCCACGCTTTAGAAGGTCCTTAATAAGCTTTTTCGGAGTATCGAGTGCAATAATCTTACCTTCGTCCATGATAGCAACACGGTCACACAACAGTTCAGCTTCGTCCATATAGTGCGTCGTCATAATTACCGTAACCCCGCGATCACGCACCTTGCGGATAAGATCCCACAAATTGCGACGTGCCTGTGGGTCAAGGCCTGTTGTTGGCTCATCAAGAAAGAAAACTTTTGGACCATGCACAAGCGCTGCTGCAATTGAGAATCGTTGCCGCTGACCACCGGAAAGCTGTTCGGGATAACTATTTGCCTTATCCTCCAGCTGTACCTCCTTGAGCAGTCTCATTGGATTAACTTTTTTGCCATAAAACGCAGCAAGTAATTCAATCAGTTCAGTAAGCTTTGTTTTTTCTTCAAAGCTTGGCGTTTGCGGCTGTACACCAATGAGTGATTTTACTGTGTCAGGACTGGAAACTACATCGACCCCATCAACTGTCACTGTGCCTCCATCGATGGATCGAAGTGTTTCTATCATTTCAAGTGTGGTGGTCTTACCCGCACCATTTGGACCAAGAATGCCAAAAATCTCTCCCGTTTTAACTTCAAAACTTATACCGTCAACTGCCTTTTTGCCGTTGTAGCGTTTCGTTAGATTTTCTACAACCACAAGTGGTTTTTTAGCTGTTTTTTTACTCATCTCGAGCCTATTGTACTACATTCGTCCTAACTATCTTTATTTTTTTATAAAAAATGACCCAGGCCTAAACCTTGGGTCATTTTACTTTCACAACAAGTGTTTATTTTTTACGCTTTACAGTCAAGAAACCGTTGCGTGGATTTTCGTGAACTTCATAACCTGCTGGCAACTCTGTACCAGTGTCTTTGCGCTCATCCTTGCTGAAATAGTAAATTGTCTGCACCTTACCACCGCGAAGTGTTACCTGCTTTGAGTTCAGGTAGTAAGTTACACCTTTTGAGTTTGTATGCTTGTATGCTGCCATGTAGGTCTCCCTCTCTTATAGTTAGTGGTAGTACCCCTAACATACTCCGGCGGTATTTTGTTTGTCAACCCCTTTGATAACTCCTGTAGTACTTTTTTGCGTTTTCATATGGTAATAGATTTGCGAATCATAGCGCTTATGTATTACACTTACAGTGATAGATTTTAAAAGTAAAAGGTGGAACGTATAGTTATGGAATTTTCGTCACGTGCTTTTCAACGTAATAATACTCGCCCCACAATACCAACAGCGGCAGGGGACCCTCAAAACTCCGATACCCAAAAGAAACCTGTGCACAAACGCGCAGTACATAAGATCAAATCAAACACTGTACTAAGCTCAATACTGTTTGTATCGGGCCTTATACTTGTCATTGCAGTTATCTTAGGTATTTCGACAAAATCGTCAGAAAATTCACTCGTACAAAAAAACCGCTATCAGGCAGTATTTCTCAATGGCGGCCAAGCATATTTTGGTAAGATCGTTAATCTGAATGAGCGCTATATTGACCTTAAAGACATTTACTATATCTCTACAAACGGTCAATCGAACGAGAGTCAGCAATCCAATATATCCTTGATTAAACTAGGAAGTGAGCTTCACTGTCCACAAGACCGTATGATCATCAATCGTGAGCAGGTACTCTTCTGGGAGAACCTCAACGATGACGGAAAAGTTGTCAACGCTATTAAGCAATGGCAGAAAGAAAATCCAAACGGACAGAAGTGCAATAATCAGACTACCCACCAGCAAAACACCACAGCACCTTCTCCAAGCGATTCTCGTAGTGAAAACAGCGGCCCAAGGAATAGTCAAAATAACAATGCCCCTAATAGAGAACCAGCCACAAACGCCACCGACTCTCCAGCAAACAACTCACAAAACAGTGCAGCCCCAACCACGCCTGCTAACAACGGATCAAACACAAACCCAGACCAACCTGTTACAACACCTGCACCATAAGACTACAATACGTGTAGTTTCTTGAGTACCACAGGTAGTACTACTCGCATAAGTGTAACAATGCCCAAAAGTACCGTCACTACCAAAGACCACCCTGCGAAATCAGGAGTCCATTTTGGTGATACAAAATCAAACTTATAAAGACTATCGGGTATCGTTTTTACCTTAATTCCTCTTTCTGCTACATAGTCACGAACACACGGAACTCTTGGACCGCCTGAATAGCTTTCTGGGTGCAATCGTTCACAATGAGCTTGAGCTTCGGTATATATTTGTTCATTTTCTTGTCTCGCCTTTTCCTGTTCTGCAGCGAGTAAGCGCTCATAAGTATATTTCAGCTGAATTGGCGGATATACTGTGTTGTTTCCTGCACTCAAGTCAGTATTCATGTGTGAGTACACGTATTGCCGCAACTCACGAAGCGCACTTTCAACATCTCCATCCTGCTCATCTGCCTGATATACAGCCTGACGAAGCTCGACCATACGCTGGTTATTGTGTCGTAGTGCAAATGCCGTAACAAACACCATGCACACCAACGCCACTACTAAATATATTGGACGTATGGAGCGAAACCGTCTCCATAAGTAGCGTATGTGTTTTTTCTGCAGTTTTTCCATATTTTTATTTTACGCCTTTAGCTTCAGTGTAGCATACATACACATGATAGACTGGTAATATGCATATTTACTTCTCAGGTATTGGTGGTACAGGCTTGGGTCCACTCGCACTGATTGCAAAACAAGCCGGCTTTATTGTTTCTGGTTCAGACAAACAAAATTCCCAATACATCGACTATTTACGTAAAAAAGGTATAACCGATATACATATTGGCCAGTCGTATGAAGCAATTGCAGCAGTACATACCAAAAATCCTATAGATTGGTTTATCTACTCAACAGCAGTTACCAGCGAACAGACAGACCCTCCAGAACTACGTTTTTGCAAAGAACACCGCATACGTATCGGTAAGCGCGACGAGCTGTTGAATCATATTCTGTTTGAAAAAAAGCTAAAACTCGTTGCAATTGCTGGCACGCATGGCAAAACCACCACAACCGCTATGGCTATTTGGCTCTTTCAGCAGCTTGGCACACCAGTGAGCTATTCAGTTGGCGCCAAAATACCATTTGGTGATATGGGCGCTTATATACCAAACAGCAAGTATTTTGTGTATGAAGCAGACGAATACGCGCGTAACTTTTTAGCTTTTACTCCGCATATATCAATCATCACCGGCATAGACTGGGATCATCCGGACATTTATCCAACTAGAGAAAATTACTATCAGGCATTCCGAGAATTTATCAATGCATCACAGCAAAGTGTCATATGGGAAGAGGATCTGCAGAAGCTACAAATACCGCAAAAATCTTCGTTTTCTGTCATTAAAGACAGTGATGAATTACTTAACAAGTTAACTTTGCCTGGTATTGTTAACCGTCGTGACGCACTGCAAGTAGCCTATACACTCCACCAACTTTTTGATACACCACTCTCAACACTCATAGAACATATGAATCGCTTCCCCGGAGTCAGCCGCCGCTTTGAACAAATCATTCCCAATTTATACAGCGATTATGCTCATACACCACCAAAAATCCGCGGCGCACTGCAAGTAGCTGAAGAGACAGCCGGAAATAATGTGGTAGTAGTGTACGAAGGACTACACAATACCAGACAGCATTTTATTAAAGACGAATTAAGACACCTTTTTGATAACGTAAAACAACTCTACATTGTGCCAAGTTATCTTGCACGAGAAGATCCTAATCTACCGCTTCTAACCCCTGATGATTTACGTAATTTGTTAAGTAAAGACACACAAAACAAAACAGTACCCAGTCAGCTAGATAAGCAGCTAAAAACAGCCATCCAGCAGCATCTTGCTGCCGGTGATTTGGTACTGTGCATCACCGCCGGGGGTGGTAATAGCTTAGATGAGTGGCTGCGCAAAGAATTTCGAGCTTAAAGGCTTACAGAAGCAGAATAATCGCAATAATAATCAAAATAAGCAGTCCCCATAACGCTGCATCTATAACATAATCATTACCTGCTTTGTTTTGCACGTTTTTAAGTGTGTCACTCATGGATGTCATAGATTTCTTACGTGCCGACAGCTGAGTATGCGTTTCTGTAGTAGCTGTAGGTTGTGACTGCTGATTTTCGTGGGTGAGCGGATTCATTGCCTGGTTAATAATTGGCATATACGCCTGCTTTACTTTCTCAGCCTCAATACTCGCCTCGGCAATCTGCTGACGCAGCTTTTCCTGATGCTGCTCTTTTTGAAACTCTTCACCGTATACAAATGTTGGGTCTTCCACAGCTTTGCCGGTCTTTTTATCGACCTCTATTCGGTGCCATGCGCTCGTTTCTACCCGTCGATCAGCAGGAATCTCAACTGGTCCATCAAGTACTTCACGCTGTTTTGGAACAGGCGCAGGCTGCTTGAGTGTCTCTGCCTTCGGTTGTTCGAGCTTCTGTTCCGGTTGCTGTATGACAGTGCTCGCAGCAGCTGACGTTTCCGGCGTGCGATATTTTCGCTTAAATTCCTCATAAAATGTCGATACTTGTGGCGGTTTTGTCTTTTGTTCAGGTAAACGCTCACGAGCAGGTGTAACCTTTGGGTCTTTACGTGTTTCTGCTTTGTTTTGCGACAACTCGTTTGCCTGTTGTTTCAGCCGCTCTATTCGTTTCTCAAGCTCTGTTTTAACCCGTTCCGTTTTTTGCTCCTGCTTACGCAACTGTTCCTGCTGATAGTTCTGAATGTCTTTTAGTTTTTCAGTCTCTTTTTCATGTGCCGCTTTTATATGTTTTTCACGACGTTTGTGGCGAAGGTGCTCTATAATCCCGCCAAGCAATACACCAGCAATAAGACTGCGTCGTTCTGCTGTTTTGTTGGTAAACCGTTCAAACTTTTTCGGCTGCGAAGATGTAGCAGCACTCCTTTGTTCCTGTTCCGCTTCACCCCTAAACAACGACACTCGCCGATCTGTAGTCTCTCTACGTACAAACGGTGGTACATACGCCGGTGTCTCAAATACACCACTGTTTATTGCAGGATTTTCCATCCGACTATCAACAGTACGGGTCGTTGCTTGTGGCCTTTGACCCTTCTCATCAGAATTATTTTCCAACTGCTCTTGGTTACGCACTCGAGTCTCTTGTTCGCTAGACACTGGACTGTTTCTTAACAAGCGCTCCGAAACAAATATATCGCCCTCATCTTCATCCACCTCCTGGGGCATAATCACCTTTTCAGCTGGTAGTTCCAATGACTTAGCTGTATCTTCTGTTATTTCTGGATGTGGTGCGACCGATTCCTCAACTGTATCTACAGCCTCTGATGATACTGCCGATACACTTGCTTCAGGTGCAGCTTTTTTCCTAGCAGACTTCTTTACCTGCTGCTTGCCAACTTGAGACGACTCTTGAGCTGCTGCAGACTCACTTATCTCACTGCTGCTTTTTGATTTAGATTTAGATTTTGATCTGCGTTTTGCCTTTTTTGTTTTCGCTGCTTCTTCTGCTTTTCTTGCTTCTTCAGCAACTATTTCCGCAGGAACTGGGGTTTTAATAGGCCGTTTTACCGCTGACTGTATGTTTTTTTCATTGGTATTTCGTTTTTTCTTTAGCTTTTTAGAAGCCTCGCCTTCAGCGTGCTCAGGTGCCTCAGAACTAGGTTTCTTTTCAAATGCCATAGTAAATCACAATATATACTTCTCATTATATATTTTACCATAAAATTTGACTTTAATCTAGCTTGGCCTTATCTGTAGACTATATCAGCGATTATCTCCAGCACCTTTTATCACACCACGTTTTTGCCGATCTTCAAGCTTCTTCACATTGAGCTGCATCACCTCTGCAAATGACAAGCCTAAACTATCAGCCAATACCGCCACGTACCACACTACATCGCCAAGTTCTTTCTTCAGCTCAGCCAAATCTTCATCAGTGATCTTACCTTCTTTATAGGCAACTATCTTTTTCCATTTTTCTAGTACTTCACCAGCTTCGCCCGCAATCCCCATTGCCCAAATAGTCTTGTCCATAAGTGGGTCAGGATTGTTGTGAGCTGTTTTAAGTGCTTGTTTTTGGTATTCGTCAAATGTCATGACTGTATTTCTCCGTTTTCATTAATATGTATTGCGCCTTCACGTAACACAACCACCGTGTCATCAACAACTTGTATCACTGTAGAAGCAGGTCCAATACGCGTGCCGCCATCCATATAAAAATCTACTTTATCCTTAAAATACTGTTCTGCTTCCGTGATATTTGTTGCTGGCGGCTTGTCTGGCTGATTCGCACTACTGGTAAGCAGCGGACCAGTCTTTGTAAGCAAATTTCGCAGCTCGTCATCAGCTGGGATACGCACTGCTAATGATAATTTTCCTAAATCAAGATACGCTAGGTCTGGTGTAGTCGGTACCACGACACTAATTGGGTTCGGCCAGTACATTGCTACTGCCACAAGATATCTTTTTGGTATACCAAGTGTAACTAATTGCTCAATAGTAGCCGCGATCACCGTACCTGGTTTCTGTTCGCGTGCCTTTATCTGATACAGCCGCTGCACTGCTGCCGCGTCATGCGCCCGAGCTACAATACCATACACTGTATCCGTCGGCAAAATGCCTACTATGCCAGTCTTTTGCAGGACCTCTGCCGCCTCATTGAAAGTTTTTAGTATATTCACCTAAGGTATTGTAACAAACTACAGAGAGTAATTTTGATCGTTTTGTCTGATAAGCCCTTCGGCAACCAGTTCAGCAAGCACTGCGTCAAGCCGCTCATCCTGTATGGTAATTTGTAGTGCATCATACGTAGCAGGGGCATGACTCAGCTGACGAATAACCGCACCACGCACCTGTCGTTTTGAACCATGAAACTTACTTTGTTTCACATAGCCATTACTGAACTTGTTAAGGTTTCCATAAGCTCGTTTTAAATGAGTACCATAATCCATGAGCGCCCAGTAAAACGTTCTGGGATCTTTGGTGTCAATCGTTTTTTCAAGCAATGAAAGTATTTCTGTATCATCAACACCTTGCATATCCGCGAAAAAATGATGAATATACACTGTTCGAATATTTGTCTCAATAAATATTGTCGGCTTGTTGTACGCGTACACCACAATCGCGCCAGCAGTATTCTTGCCAATACCGGGAAGCTTTACCAACTCTTCGACCGTATTTGGCACGACACCATCAAACATCGTTGTGATTTCTTGCGCTGCTTGCCATAAAAATTTCGCTCGACGATTGTAACCTAAACCTTGCCACGTTCGTAGCACCTCACCTAGCGGTGCGGTTGCCAGATCAGTTATACGCGGAAACTGACCTAAGAAATGATGATATTTCGGTATAACCCGCGGCACCTGTGTTTGCTGCAGCATGATTTCGCTGACCATAATCTTGTATGAATCAAAGCTGCCGTCTTGCTCAGGCAATCGCCACGGCAAATCATGTCGTCCGTGCAGCTCATAATGTTCCCACAGCCGCTCATAAAAATTCTGGTACTCACTCATCACCTGCCATCATAACAGAAAAGATTTAATAATTTATCAACAGGCCAGCAGTAGCGGTAACGTCTGTGATCTTCTTTGGCTCACCGCCATTAATACTTACCACATATTCCGCGGTTTCATTTGTGTTGCTCACTCGATATAAGATCGTGGTTTTATTTAGCCATTGTATCGGTGTCGTGAGTCCACTTGCGGTAACGATCGTTTTGTCATTACCTTTTTCATGTAGTAACAACACTCCTTTACCGTCACGAACATCAACCCAGGCAGACTTACCGCCTCCCGGCGCTGTGACATACTGACGGTTTGTGTACGGATCTGCAGGCGCATTACTTTTGCTAGCTGTATGGTCACCCACCTCGTACTCATACCAACCTTCAGGCGCTTCAAGCGCAAACACCGACTCACTAATCCTTACTAAAGTGGCGATGTGTTTATTGTTGATGATACTTTGCTTGCTGCTGCCATCAACTTTCACTTTATAAAAACCTGGCTGCGATGATGGATCACTCGGCGCTACCACGTAATAAATAGTGTTGTTAATACTTGCCACACCATTGAAATAATCACTCACTGCGATTGTATTTCGAGCACTTTCTTCGACATTGTATGCTACCAGGCGTTGACGCTGGGCGTATGCGGCACTCGGAGCAGAGTATGTTGCAACATACACCAGCCGTTCACCAACCCAATCAATTAATTTGATATTTGCCGCATCATCAATAACCGTTGCCTGACCAGACTTTATATCTACTAGCGTGAGTGTATCTAGCAAGTATTGATTCGCATCACGCTTTGTTCCTCGTGATGATACTAGCGCCGCATACGCTCCATCAGGACTGGTAGCAATACTAATCTCCCGTCGTTCAGAGCCTGTGCCTGCAAGCAATAGCTGTTTATTCTTACCATCAACATCCACTTTGTATAAATCGTATTTGCCGCTTTGTTTACTAACATATACAACCGGTTTTACTGGAACCATACGCACATCAAATGGCGATTTAGTTGTTGCTGCAAAACTGAATTTCTCCATCCGATACTCTTTGGACTTAACGGTCGCTTCGATCGTATCAGTTTCTGGGTTGTCGAGTGTCAAAATGGCTTTACCCTCCTTATCGGCGAACGCACTTGCATCACCGCTTATCACTTCCGCCTCAGTGATAGGTTTACCAGATAGGTAATCGGTCAGATGAAATACATACTGCGCACCAACTGCCTTTAGCTCTACCATTGGCAATGGATTCGAACCCCAACCAATAGTAATTTTCTTCACAACTGGCGCAAACGCTACCCGCTCAACACGCAACTCTTGACTACCAAGCTTGACACGCTGAAACGCCGCTACACCATCACCGTTTGTTTTAGTCTTTTCTGTGCCTAAACTCACCGTAACGTTCTTCAGCGGCATACCAGATGACTGATCAATCACTTTCAGTGACGCACTACTGCGCACTCCGACCATATTCAAAATAAAGTATCGGCTGGTAGGCCATACGGCAGTACCTATCAGCAGTAAAACTACTGCTGCTATCGTGCCCCAACGCGCCCATTTATTAGCCCACCACGCAGCAAAAAATGTTTTTATTTTTTGTTTCAGCGACTGTTTTACTGGTTCCTCAGATTTTGACTGACTTTTTTCATCTTCATACTGTAGTAACGCGTCAGACTCCTCTTTCGTAATTTCATCTACTGCCTTGTCTGTAGCAGGATCATCAAACGGATCACGCAGTGTTTCTGTTTTTTCTTCGACCTCTTTATCTGCAGCTTCTTTGGTAGTAGCAGACACCTCGGCTGCTTTCTTTTCAGACGTTTTTTTGACATGACTCAAATGCAGCTGTTTTTTCAACTCATTTGGTACCTCAGGAGCAGTTTTAGCCTCTGCAAAAATATCGATTTCCGGCGGCGTGGTATCAACCTGCTGTGCAGTTTCTGACGGTTTAAAAACTTCCTCAGGCGCAGGATCACTACGGCGCACATCCATCATGGCATCAACTTTTTGCTCCAATTCCTGTTCGGGCGTTATGCCCTGGTGGTCTTTATTTTTACCTAAACGCATATGCTTTTTCTCTGGTATGTATTATACCAGAGCAGCATATGTATCAATCACGTTCACGTAAAAGCTGATCGTAAAGCGCCATTCGTATGTACATACCGTTTGGAACCTGTTCGCGCAAGTATACTGCACGAGGATCTTTATCAACTGTGCGAGCAATTTCATCAACCCGCGGCAAAGGATGCATAATGATCGCATCTTCCGGCATAGCCTGAAGCGCAGATTGGTCAATAACATAACAGTTGCTTATACCAGTATCTTTTATTCGTTCTTTCTGCAACCTCGTCCAATACACTACGTCGGCATCATGCACTGCTTGGTGCAAATCATCACTCTCGGTATGAGAAACGCCGGCTTGCTCTAAATGATCTTTGATATCATCACCTATCTGTAATTCCGGCGTAGACACAAATGTTATGTGATTATTCGAATACAGGCTCAATAAAAGTGCTAAGGAACGGGCTGTTCTACCATGCTTCAGATCTCCGCCAATAACTACTTTAAGATCATCAAGCCGATGCTTACTTTTCTTAATGGTGTATAAATCAAGCAAAGCCTGTGTAGGATGCTCACCCATTCCATCACCTGCATTAATTATTGGTACTTCACTCACTGCTGCCGCTCTGTCTGCAGCACCAGTCTCGTTGTGCCGTAAAACAATAACATCTGCATACCCGCCTATGGTCGCAATGGTGTCTTCCAACGTCTCACCTTTAGCTACCGATGAATACTCGCTCGCATTCTCGGTGCCAGTACATCCCATACCAAGCCGCAATGCAGCAGCCTCATGGCTTATACGTGTCCTCGTAGAGGGTTCATAAAACACCATAGCTGCTATACGTCCTATATGCCTTTGAGCCAATTCACGTCTATTAGTGCGGATCTGCTCCTCCATATCATCAGCACGATCAAAAATTTCTGCTAACTGACCTGTTTCAAATTGGCGAGCTGATAGAACGTGTTGCATGGTACTCTCCTTTTATTTGGATTTACCTTACAATAAACCAGCAAAACTATACAGTGTGTAATTTACAGCGGCGTATAATAAAACTATGACAAGTTATGTGTTAGGTGGAGGATGTTTTTGGTGCCTTGATGCGATATTTCGCAAGCTAAAAGGTGTGTCAAGTGTTGTGAGCGGTTATGCAGGCGGCAAAACAACGTCACCGAATTACCAACAAGTTTCCTCCGGCAACACTGGTCATGCTGAAGTTGTAAAGGTAACCTTTGACGAAACGATTTTGTCACCAGAAGATATATTAGACTTATTCTTTCTCATCCATGATCCTACTACCCTAAACCGTCAAGGCGCTGATGTTGGTACCCAGTACCGATCAGTTATGTTGTATGCGGATCAACTACAAAAAGATGCTTTCAAAGCTGCTATTGAACGTGCGAAAAAACATTGGAATAATCCGATAGTCACAGAACTGCAGCCCTTACAGCACTTCTATGAAGCCGAGCCAGAACACCAAGACTACTTCAATAAAAACCCGAAAGCTGGCTATTGCCAAGTTGTCATTATCCCGAAAATCGTCAAAGCCCGCCAGGCGTATAAGCGATTGTTTACGACTTAGCTGGATTCATTCACTTCAATATTGAGTTCTTTGAGTTGCACGTCATCAACAGGGCTTGGAGAATTCATCATGACATCAACTCCAGAGCCGTTCTTTGGAAACGCTACAATTTCACGGATATTCTGCTCGCCAGTAAGCACCATGAAGATTCTATCCAGCCCAAATGCACAACCAGCATGTGGCGGCGCACCGTATTTAAATGCATTAATCATAGCGCCGAATTTGGCATCAACATACGTCTTGTCGTAACCCAGTGCTGCAAATACTTCATACATTACTTCTGGATTATGGTTACGTACAGCACCGGAACATACCTCATAGCCGTTCATCACCAAATCAAACTGATCAGCAAGAATTGATAGTTTATCTTCGGACTTTAACGCCTCTACACCGCCAATTGGCATAGAGAATGGGTTGTGTCCAAAATCAAGCTTATTAGCCTTTTCATCCCACTCATAAAACGGAAAATCAACTACCCAAACCAGTGAGATGACATTTGGATCTTTTAGGTTAAAATGATCGGCAAATTCATTCCGCAGCCGGCCAAGTACTTTAGCAACCGTTTCCTTAGCACCAGCACCAAAGAATACTGCGTCGCCATCCTGCGCACCTGTCTTTTGCCGAATAGCTGTCAGCTCGGTATCACTTAAAAACTTTGTGATTGGTGACTTAATTTCTCCGTCTACAAACATGAGATATGCAAGACCGCCCGCACCTTCTGATTTGGCAATTTCGGTAAAGATGTCAATCTGTGAGCGACTCAATGAAGCACCGCCTGCAACACGTATTGCTTTTACTTGACCACCTTCCTTAATTGGGTTCGCAAACACGCCAAACTGACTCTCGGCAAGCTCACTCGATAAGTCAACCAACTCCATACCAAACCTAAGGTCTGGCTTATCAGTACCAAACCGCTCCATGGCCTCGGCATAGCTCATACGCGGAATATCCTCAGTAAGTAGTTTTTTCTGTGCAAACTCGGTTACTAATTGCTTAATGAGCGGCTCCATGGTGGTGCGGACTTCTTCACCAGTCTCAACAAACGACATTTCAAGATCCAGCTGATAAAAATCACCGTACAGTCGATCGGCTCGCGGATCTTCATCGCGAAAACAGGTGGCAATTTGATAGTAGCGCGGCACACCGCCAACCATGAGCAGCTGCTTAAACTGTTGCGGTGCCTGTGGCAGTGCATAGAATTTACCCGGGTGAAGACGAGACGGCACTAGAAAATCACGTGCACCTTCTGGACTAGAGTTTGCTAAAATTGGCGTCGCAACCTCAATAAAATCATTTTTTTCCATGTAGTCACGAATGACTTTGTAGTATGCTGCTCGTCGCTTGAGCATCTGCTGCATCTTTGGACGACGCAGATCAAGATAACGGTACTTTAGCCGCAGGTCTTCGTGAGCGAGTGTTTCACTATGAATTTGAATCGGTAGCGGTTCGGCACGGTTTAAAATTTCAAGCGATGTGACCTCAATCTCAATGTTCCCAGTAGCTATGTGCGGATTTTTCAGGTGCGCTTCACGCTCACGTACTGTGCCTGTGGCGCTAATCACGAACTCATCGCGCAGCTGCTCAGCCGTGGTAAACGCTGCTGCGGCTTCAGGCTGAACAACCAGCTGGGCAACACCCGTATGATCGCGAATATCAACAAAAATTAAGCCGCCATGATCACGGCGCGACTGCACCCAGCCCTTCACGGTAATAGTCGCGCCAATTTGATTGACGCTTTCAATAACAAGTGTTCTCATTGCAATTATTTTACCACTATATCTGGTGTTTCGCTATCTGTTGATGGTTTTTCTTCATCTGTCTGCGGTTCAACACCAGCTTGCTTGTTGGCTTCATGGTCTTTTTGAGCCGCAGCCCGAGCTACTGCACGCACATCTTCATACTGATCAAATTCATCAACAATTGGTTTACCAATAACCTGCTCCAGTAAATCTTCAATAGTAATAATACCGACAACCTCTTCAAAACTATTTACAACAATAAACAAATGATGCTTGGTTTTTAAGAATGCTTGCAGCGCCTGTCGTAACGTAAACTCCTCGTGTACATAAAACACTTCTTTTCGCATCACGTCACGCACCTGTCCACCAGATTTCTTCTGCACCAAATCTTTCATATACAGCACTGCAACTATATTAGTTGTACTATCTTCATACACTGGAAAACGTGAATAACCGCTTTTATATAGATCGTCCATGAGCTTCGGACCGATTGTTTCATTCGCATCTACCAATGTCACCGCCCGAAACGGCACATATACATCTTTTACTTGCCGGTCTCCAAAGCGCAGCGCATTTTGCACCAGATCAATATCAGCTTCAAGGATACGGTTTTCCGGCACATTGCGCTGTCGTTCTAGAAGTTCTATTAGGTCTTCTTTTTCGTAGAGGCTAGTGCGGACATTAATATGACGGTGCTCTCGAATAAAATTGCCTATCCATTCTAAAGGCCCATGCAGATAATTCAGCAGCCAATTAATAGCTGGTGTTATCCAGCTTGCAAGATACGTACTGACTGCTGTAAGCCTGCTTGATGGAATCCACAAAAACCCAAGCCATACCAAAAACGCTACCAGCATAACAGCAAGCCAAGCATCCAAAGCACGCGCCAGCAGCACAAATGCCAATGCCGCACTCACTATAACAATGAACCACAAAAGTATCTGCAGACTTACCCCATAACTTACTGGCTTATACAACAACTGAGCTAATGGGTCACCGTGTCGTGCTCGACGCCGTAGTTCTTTTATTGGATAGTGATAGTACGTCCGCTGCAAACCGATTGCCAACAAGGTAATACCTGCAAATAAGCAACCAAAGATAAAACTCATACAACCATCTTACTCGTTTCGTGTATTTTTTAGAAGACTCGCATGTTTTCGCCAATAACGTTATACTATATTTACTAGCATTGGAGGGGTCATGGATAAACGTTTTTTGGCAATACTTGGGGTTATTATCCTCGCATTTGTAGGTTATTTATTGTTTCAAGGTAACGATGCATCGGCACCGCAAACAAACGCAAACCCTACAAACCACGTAAAAGGTGAAGGTTCAGTAACGCTTGTAGAGTATGGGGATTTCCAGTGTCCAGCGTGTGCTCAGTACTATCCAGTTGTTGAGCAAGTAGTAGATAAATACTCTAAAGACATCACATTCCAGTTCCGTCACAACCCGCTGGTATCAATTCACCCGAATGCCTTCGCTGCTTCACGCGCTGCAGAAGCTGCTGGTAAACAAGGCAAATTCTGGGAGATGTACGATAAGCTGTTTGCTAATCAAAACGACTGGGCAACTGCCAGCAGTCCAACAAGCTTTTTTGAAACATATGCCAAGCAGTTAGGACTCAATCTTGATCAATACAAGCAAGACTTTAAGAGTACTGCTGTTAATGACGCTGTTCAGGCAGACTTAGCCGAAGGTAAAAAACTGGGTGTTAAAGCCACGCCAACCTTTGTGCTAAATGGAAAAGTCATTACTAATCCAGGCGCTAATCTGGATGCATTCTCTGAGGTAATTGATAAAGCAATCGCAGAAGCTAAAAAAGAGCAGTAAATACACTGCTCTTTTTTAGAGTGCAAGCAAGAAGCTATTTAATACTGCAAGTATTCTTGCCATGATGGCCGAAATACAGTAACAGCAATAGCTTCACGGCGTGAAATTACCTTTACCTTAACTGACATGTTTTTCTCCAAAACGCCTGAGCAGCCCTCGCACACTACTCTTCGTTTTTGTTTTATTGTTTTAATGTGTTTTTGTCTCTTAGCAGCCTCGCATACTGCTTCAGAAGTAGCTTCACTGTATCAAATATGCTTATGCTTGTCAACTATTTATTGCACCGAAACATACAGCCACTCGCGTTTTGCGTATTTTTCTACGCTTGCAAGCAGTCCTTGGGTGTAGGTACGCCGCCTAATAGCATGACGCGTTTTAGTGCTTGAAACACTTGGACGCAAACTATCAACAACCTGTACAGATTTTGTAGGAATACCAAGCATCTGCACGGTTGCATTCACTGCCTGCAGTTCCTCGGACGAACGTACAGCCACCACAAACTGTACTTGCGTAATAAACTGCTTTACACCTTCCCACTGCGGCATATACGCAAACACGTCAGCACCCATTAAAAACACAAGTATTGTATTAGGAAATGTAGTTCGCAACCGAGGAAGTGTCTGCTTTACGCTGAAACGCCTGTCTACCACTTCAGCCAATGCCAAACGGTCATAGGGTTGCAGCGCCTGACGCAACATCGCTACCCGATGCCCATAATGCTCAGCACCAGGCTTGCGATATGGTTTCCGCTCCGGTAAGAAATACACCTCATCCAGCTTTGCACGCTTAAGAGCCTGCAAAGCAAAGCTAATATGCCCGCTATGCACTGGGTCAAAAACTCCAGCATAAATACCGATACGACTCATAGACATATTTCTATTATATACGCTGTTAGTTACTCGCCTTTAGCTTTGCGTCACATGTTTTACAAATACCGCACGGTCCGCACATTTTTTTATTTTCGCCCTTTTTTGGTGGCGCCTGACATACTCTGCAGTACGTTTTTTTATTAAAACTATAATTTGTTTCAGAATTTGTTCTATTGCCGTATCCATTAGTAGAAAGCTGGCCCTCAGTGTTAAGCGAAGCACCGACACTCACGCCACACCCGCTAAAGCGGATACCTTCAGATTTCGCTTCTGCTGCAGCCTCTACTATTTCTTGGCGTAACAACTGTTTCGCTACATAAGGATCAAAATATACCGTATCATGCAAAACGGGTATCGCTGTCTGGCCTATATACCGCTTTCGAACAGCAGCCGCCACCGCATACACTATTTCAGAATCATATGATCCTTTCAAAAACTCATCTGCTAACACTGTTACTAAATCTGCCTGCTGACAAACAAAGTCATAGGTGTTCTGTGGTCGCACCGCTCTTCGCCCTCCATACCACACGCCGCCTCTGCTCTCCTGGAGCGATCGATCATACACACCCATAAGCTCATCTACTAAAAACTCTTGGCGTTCTGAAGCAGCATCAAGATATATTCTTTGCCCGAGCAACTCACCGGCTTCACACTCCACTCCCAAGTGACGATAGATTGCCTCAAGCGCACGCCGATCACTTTGATCCAGCGACTGCGAAACCATAGTCATTTTTCCGTCGCGCCAGGTAAGTACCCGCAACATGGTTTGCTTGCGCTGCACATTATAACCTCCCACATCTTCAGTTGCGTCCATAAGTTCAGGCGGAAAATCCGACACCACTACCATAGTATTTGGCAGCTCGCCGCGCGCCATAGCGAGCATGTCATAATACTCTTCTAATTCTTTTTGTCTTCGACGTACTTCAAACGACAGATTAGGATTTGTACGGGCAAATGTTTGAGCATCTTTTAAGGCGTTTTCAAAAATCGGCCTACATGCCCCGCCATCTGCTGCATACAATTCCCGGCCGTCAAAGGTAAATTCAAACGGTGTACGCATATTACCGTCAAGCACTTCAGCCAGCCATGTCTCCGCATCATTTCTGGCACGTACTTCACGGTTTAGGGTCAATAATTCTGTCGGCTGCGCGGCCGAGTAGCGCTCCATGCTTCCTCCGTATTTCCGAGCGAGAAGCATAGAAGCCTTGCAACAAGAAGCTGCTCCTGCTCGGGAGTCTTACTGCTGTATCGGGCTTGTCTCTTGACAAATTTCAAAAAATGTGGTAATTATCATACTTGTCAAGCGCATCACCGTAGCGGCACTGCCAGCGGATTCTCACCGCACTTCCAGCTTGATTTATAAAAGTAGCTAGGCATTAGTGTAGCAATTTATATTCACGCTAGATATAGTATTTTTCAACACAATTCTCACACTAAATTTGCTACGGAACCCTAAAGCTTTCTAATGCCTTTTCTAAGATCTGATAGTCAGGATTAATGTTGTGGTCAATGTATTTGAAATAGAAGGTATGTCTACCTTTCTCTGGGCCACTGAGTACAATATTATGCCCAGACGCAGCTGTGCCAACTCCTACCACATTGCGTGTATAGTTGCTCATGTCACACAAGAAATCTACGCCCAGCCACTTTGCCGACATTTTATCGACGCCTGCAGCTGTCGGATTACCGCGTGGACCTGTAAACTCTGTACAGTTTTCTGATACTGATCCAGTAACCGCAATCTTATTATCCTCAACAATAACCGGCAACAACCTATTAAATGGTGCATCTTGCGGCACTTGATCAACATATATTTCCAAAATCCTATTATCAGCACCCTTTTTGGTTGCCTGATAGGAATATACATTATACGGCCTATCGATATGCCCCTTAAACACCCAATCACTCGGCAGCTTGATTACAAATGGGCCCTGATTAAATTCCTTTACGTCCTCGCCTTGCGGCGGCTCATATTCACGAGTAATAGCAGTCGTATTGGTAATTGTTTCGCTTTCTTCGCTCAATAGCTTGTATACAAAGTACGCGCCAGCCGCACAGAGTACAATCAGTAGCAGTAATATAATGAGCCATATGTACTTCTTTGTTCGTTTCTTGCTACGACGCCCCAGTCTATACATAACAGCCCACTCTTCCCACTCTTTTTCTGTATAAATTATACAACAATTATCAAGTCTCTTTTACGCAGTCGTGGTGTTACGCAGCTTTGACAGCCGAGCGGTATAACTTTGCGCCGCTCCATCAAGCCCCAATACTTTCAACGCATTCACTAGTGTTTGTAAGTTCTCTAAAACAACGGGATCATTTTGGCTACTCTGCTCAGCTTCATGAAAGAAATGATCAATTTTTTCAACCAGCCACTTTTCTTCAGCCGGCTTGATCTGGTTCGTGCTTAAAGCAGCTTTTGCAGCGTCACGTTGCACCAACTCTAAAGAGCGAGCACTGTTATCACGCTTCCGTAAATGGCCGCGTTTTATAAGATTGTTCACATGCAGTGCCACAGTGGCAACCGAATTATAATTACACCCGGCCATAATTTCCCGGTAGCTCGGACTATAGCCGTGTTCAGCTATAAACTGTTCAATAAAGGTTAGTAGTTCACGCTGCTTTTTACTCGGTCGAACTACATCTGCCATACGAAGCATTATACCGAAGATTGGGGCTGCAATTTAAATACCCATAATTTATACCATGCAAACTTCCAAAACGTAAAAAAGAGTGAAGACAACCACAAGCCAAGAAACGGTGACACACCAAGCCACTTCAGTCCGCCGACAATTGCATAATCAAGCGGTATATTCATAAGGCTAATTGCACTGAATCGAGCAAACAGCTTCTTTTCTGGATGCAATTTACTCTCGTCTCGGAAAGCAACAAATCGCTGCACCAGATAATTTGCTGTCCAACCCGCAAGGTCGGCAATAATTTTCGCCGTCCACCACCGCCACGAAAACAGTCCATACAGCAGCGCAAACACTACATAGCCAATACCAAAAAAGGCTATATTGCCAATGTTATATAAACCAAACTGTATAACCGTCTTCTTAGATGGCTTTCTTGGCACGGCTTTTATCTTTTTGTAGTCCATACGCTCCAATTACCAATCCGGCAAATCCCCACCATACATATGCAAGTGTATCATCAGTCCAAGCATGTGAAATCATATTTATTATCGTAATTCCAATTAAGCTGGCAAGTAGTATCGTTGCCACTTCTGTACGCTGGTGAATACGCCATAAAACACGCCCCACCATGTAGCAAATTACTATAAACACGGTCAGTCCCACCGCTCCTACTTCCTGACCAATTTGTAGGAAATAATTTTCTGCAATACGCGCATTCCCGTTGTTATACACAGAAGCTGGCCCTGCGGTTCCCGGACCTCTTCCAAGCGGCTCTGACACAACATCATGCACACCACTGCGTAAAGCGGACGTACGCGCTTCGTTAGAACTTGCCGCAGACTCGGAATGTTCATCGGTATGGAATACGACATTTTGCACATAGTCATTATCACGTAAAACAAATATCGTACCCGCACCAACCAACACCAAGGCGACCATACTAATTGCGATATACTTGCGCAGTTTTGCTGAACGCAGCAAGAACCAAGCAAGCATAGTTAATGAACACAGCACACCAATCCAAGCACTTCGAGAATACGTACCATACAAAACCACAGTCGTAGCCACTATTGCCACTGCAAATTGCCACAGCGACAAGCGAGCCGCTGCAAATAATCCAACCACCGCAGTTATAACAATAACCAAATATGCACCTAGCGGATTTGGTCCGCGCAGTGTTGATTGTATCCGCGCGTAATCATCTTTTTGGTCAACTGCAATATACGGGGCAATTGTCTCAGGACCATAGCCAACATGCTTCAAAAAATCTACTGGCAATACCAGCGCCTGCAATAATCCAAAACCAATCACAACCACCGCAGGCCACAGGAGTAAACGACGCCAGTTCGCTTGCAGCCATGGCGCAACATAGCTGCCAACTACCACACAACTGACAAAAAACAACAAGAAACGTAGATTACTAACTAGTCCATATCCAAGCGCACGCAGCGCCACCTCATCTCGCAGGAGCGAGATACTGCCAATGATTCCATGAAGCGCAACATACAGGCCGATAAGAAGAAAAATGGTGCGAATAAGCGGCTGTTGCCATATCCGTTGGCAAAGACCTTTATCCCGAAGTAGCAACAGTCCAACTCCACTCACAAGACCCACTAGCAGCACTTCCTTCCAGAGTCTAATAGCGGTATAATGACCGAAATTACTTGCAAACCATACTGTTACTGTGGCATGAAAAGGTATGAGCACTACTATCAGCGCAATGATGAACAACAATCCCCGAACCACCAAATTGTCAGCTATAAACCGCATAAGTGATACAATCGATTATATATGAAAAACAGCCTCTCGTTTATCTACAACTTGTGCTTAGTTGTAGGAGACTTTCTGGCACTAGTAGCAGCTTTTGTTGGTGCTTATATTTTGCGCGTCACCATCAGTGATAATCCATTTCCAAACCAAATTCCAGCAGCTACATACCTAGGCATATTCCTTGCACTACTGCCATTTTGGATTTTGATCTTTGCCCTGCTTGGTCTGTACACCACCTCAATTTATGAAAAGCGCTTTTCGGAAATTGGACGACTCGCGGTTGGATCATTCATCGGGTTTTTGTTTGTTATTTTCTGGAATTTTATTAGTGTTGAGCCGATTTTCCCCGCAAAATTAGTACCGGTATATGGTCTGATTCTTGCGTTTCTTTTTTTGGTGCTGTTTCGGACCATTGCACGCGCTGTACGAACCATGTTGTTTCGCTACAACATCGGCATCACGCATGTATTGATCGTTGGCAATACCAACATTGCAGCCGAACTCGTCGCATCGTTATCTGATAGTAAACGATCCGGCTATCGTATTTTAGGAGTAGTTGGCGATAAAAGGCGATCGATTCCTGCAGACTTTGGGTCATTCAACAAAGCATTAGAAAATATTAAAGATCAGCCGCTTCATGGCATTATCCAAACCGAATTATATGCTGATGAGTCACGCAATCAGGAAATTTTAGCGTATGCCCAGGCACATCACATAAGTTACCGATTTGTACCAGGCAACACCGAACTTTTTGTAGGAAACATCGATGTAGAACTTTTTCGCTCATCAATACCGGTCATTAATGTACACCAAACCGCATTGCTTGGCTGGGGACGAGTCGTCAAACGCATATTCGACTTAATAGTAGGTAGTCTTCTTCTGATCATTGCATCGCCACTCATGCTCATCATTGCCATTATGAATAAACTCATAAACGGCAAGGTATTTTTCAAACAAACCCGGCTTACTCGATTTAACAAAAAATTCACTGTATACAAGTTTCAAACTGCTCGAAGTGCTTATAACGGCCTTTCACCAGAAGAAGCTTTCAGAAAAATGGGCAGGCCTGACCTTATAAAGGAGTATCGTGAAAACGGCGACCAGCTACCTAATGATCCCCGCTACGGCAAATTTGGCAAGTTCTTACGTTCTACTAGCCTTGATGAACTTCCGCAGCTTTTCAATGTCGTTCGTGGCGATATTAGTCTTGTAGGACCACGTGCACTGGTTCCTGAAGAATTAGCGGCATATAAAAAGCGTCACACTATTTTGAGTGTTAAATCAGGACTGACTGGACTCGCACAGGTATCCGGAAGACGCGATATTCCATTTGAAGAACGCCGCAAGCTCGATCTTTATTATGTGCAAAATTGGAGTTTTTGGCTCGACTTGATTATTCTCTTTAAAACCGTTCGCATACTCATTGATCGAACAGGAGCAAAATAGTGACCATCTTTATTTCGCAATGCACGAAGTTGGTTGTAGCACAAGGCACGGTTGAGAATTGCAAAGGAGGCGTACTATGAGTACGGCGACTGCAACTCGTAAACCACAACAACGTGCTACGACTAAAAGCATTACTGGAGTGAGCGGCTCTGCCGTTCAGTCAGATAATGCGGTTCGTGCATTGCGCGTGGCTATTGTACACGATTGGCTAGTTGGCGGTGGCGCTGAGCTTGTGGTAGAACAGCTGCATAAAATGTATCCTGACGCACCAATTTACACTTCCTACTGCACTGATGAATGGCGTAAACGTTTAGATAATAAAGTTGTTACTGGTTGGCTGCAACATCTTGGAAAAATCCGTAAATTTATCCCAGTACTTCGTATTTGGTGGTTTACACAGTTAAAGCTTGATGAGTATGATTTGGTAATCAGCAGCTCCGGCGCCGAAGCAAAAGGCATTAAGACAAAAACTTTACATGTTAACTATTGTCATGCACCTACTCATTACTACTGGAGCCGTTACGACGAATACATGAAACACCCTGGCTTTGGTAAATTCGATTGGCTTGCCCGCATTGGATTAAAACTGCTAGTTGCACCACTCCGCAAATGGGACTATAAGGCTGCACAGCGACCAGACTACATCATCGCAAACTCAAATCATATCAAGACTGAAATTAAGAAATATTACCATCGTGATGCCACTGTTATCTTCCCACCAGTACATTTTGAACGATTCCAAAAACCCCAGCACAAAAACCTCCCTCGCAAAGGTTTTGTTATTGCTGGCCGTCAAACGCCGTATAAACGGTTTGATCTCGCGATACAAGCCTGCACCAAACTCAATCTTCCTCTGCGTGTTATTGGAAGCGGTCCTGATCATGCCCGTCTTCGTTCACTCGCTGGGCCATCTATAGAATTTTTAGGACGCATTTCAGATGAAGCGATGGAAAAAGAGTTTGCAAGCGCCGAAGCACTGCTATTTCCTGGGCTCGATGATTTCGGTATCACCCCAGTCGAAGCGATGGCCGCTGGTACACCAGTGATCGCATACAAGGCTGGCGGAGCGCTTGATTATGTGATTGAAGGCAAAACCGGCATGTTTTTCGAAGAACAAACGGTTGATAGTCTCTGTAAAGCGCTACAAGCTTTTCAAAGCAAAACGTTTCACGCAGATACCATCCGTGATTCTGTCCGAAAATTCGCTCCGGAATATTTTCAGCAGAACATGTCAGACTATATCGCGCATCTACTAAAAAACTAAGTTAGCTGCCGCCAAAGGTTTTCAAACAATAGCCGCTGCATTGCCGCAGTACCGACATCTTCTATCACTACACCATACGGGGTAAAGTTGCTCGATATAGATATGTGCGCTACTTTATTGCCGTAAATTAATGTATAGCTGGATATTTTACTTCCTTGCGGCTCAGTCAGCCATCTCCGTTCAGATATAGCCGCCGACTCACCACCCTCACCAATAGCAATCACCTTTACTGTAATTCCTTCTGCAATGCGCCGCTCGGTAAATTTTGGAAATTTACGGTACAAGTATTGGCGAAGCGGCCGTGAAGAATATGCGTAGTATTCCGGTGTATCAAGCTTGGCACACGTCTGCAGCACATCTCTTAGAATTGCTACCACACCATCATCATCTTCATAGTATTTCACGAGTGGGCTACCTTGCGGCCTAGCTGACCTCACGAGCAATTTCGGCACAATATCTGTTGCCAGTTTTTGTACTTGCAACAAATCCTTTCGTTTATCACGAATAATGTCATAAATCTTTTCAGGCGATTCAGCTGAATAATACTCCCGCTTGCCACGAGTCCGAACCGCAACCAGTCCTTGGCCAACCAGCCGTTTCATAATCTCATACGTCGTACCCCGATTGATTTGTGTTGCCTCAGCGACTTTGCGTATAGATACTGCTTCCAGTTCCAGAAGCGCTAAATACACGGTCGCTTCTTGCTCGTCAAAACCGAGCTGCATGAGCATACTTTTAGCAGTATCTTTGTCATGTTTCATAGAAAAATCATATACATTCAGTTTAAAAAGTGTCAATAAATTGTTACCAATGTTTGTTGCTAAGTCATTGATACAGGCGTATAAATAACCCCTGCATTCCTAAATGGAGTACTGACATCATGAATATGAATCTTGTGAGATTTTACGAACTATCAAACTCAGCAGAAAACAAAAACATAGGCATAGGCTTCAACCCCTCTGCATTAGCGCACGGCATTGATGAAGATGTTATTGACTTCTTCGCAAACCAAACACCGCCACCACACGTTGAATATGTAGACCCTCATATAGACAGCGACTGTGCACAGGTGCTTACCGTCACACCCACACCCAACAAACTCACTCTTGCCGCACTCACACAACAACTAGAAACACGAGCAACAATCAGAAGCTACCTAGAGAAGTAACTATGTGTGGCATCGTAGGATATATTGGCAAGAAACACACTGGCATCGATATCGTATTAAACGGACTCGCCGCACTTGAATACCGCGGCTATGATTCCGCCGGCATTGCGCTGCTCGACAATACAAAAACCATTCATGTACACAAACAAGTTGGCCGCGTACAAGCTTTGCGCGATAGCATGAGTCACACACAACTTGCTACCACTACTGCAATTGGTCATACCCGATGGGCTACACATGGCAGTCCAAGCACTACAAACGCACACCCCCATTACAATGCCGACAAAACCATTGCGGTTGTACACAATGGCATTATTGAAAATCACCAAGGGTTGAGGAAGTTTTTAGAAGATAACGGTCATACATTCCTTTCAGAAACTGATACTGAAACTATCCCTCATTTGGTTGATTACTACTCGCACAAAACCAAAACATTCCAACAAGCAGTTGAAAAAGCACTTACAAAACTACGTGGCGCTTATGCCATATTGGTTATGAGCTCACAAGATCCTGACACCCTGTATGCCGCTCGCCTATCAAGCCCATTGGTAGTTGGTATTGGCAAGGACGGCATATTCATTGCATCAGATGCAACCGCTATCTTAGAACACACAAAAAACGTCATATATCTCAACGATCACGAACTCGCAGTCCTCAAGCGTGACGGCACTTATAAGATAAAAGATTTCAAACGTGCACTCACTATATCTCGCCGTGTTGAAACATTGGACTACGATACTGAAACTGCCCAGCTTGGCAACTTCCCCCACTACATGCTCAAAGAAATCTACGAAATCCCAGACACCATTCGTAATGCTACCAAAGGTAGAATACGACCAGATAGCAATACTATAAAACTCGGTGGACTTGAAAGCATCGCCGATCAGCTACACTACATTGACCGAATCGTGATTGTGGCATGCGGCACCTCGCACTATGCAGGTCTCGTTGGCGAATATCTGATTGAAGAACTAGCCGGCATACCAGTTGAAGTACAGCTGGCAAGTGAATTCAAATACCGAAACGAGCCGTTTTCTCGTGGTACTGCACTGCTTGCTATTTCACAATCAGGGGAGACCGCTGATACCATTGCCGCACTGAAAAAGGTAGAAAAATATGGTGTACTTCGGCTCGGCATCGTCAATGCTGTCGGCAGTACCATCGCACGTATTACCGACGCTGGTGTATATTGCCACGCTGGACCAGAACAAGCCGTAGCCTCAACAAAAGCCTTTGTAGCACAAGTGAGCGTACTTACCCTTATTGCCCTTTACCTCAGCAAAGGCATTTCTCCACTTTATAAGCCTATATTACAAGAGCTTTTAGTGCTACCCGATAAAGCCGAAGCGGTATTAAAGCAAGCAAAAACAATCCAAGCATACGCTGAAAAATATAAAGACTACAAAGATTTTCTATTTATCGGCCGAACCTATGGCTACCCATGTGCACTAGAAGGTGCACTGAAGCTGAAAGAAATCAGCTACATCCATGCTGAAGCCTACGCGGCTGGCGAAATGAAGCACGGTCCGCTAGCAATGATAGACGAACATTTTCCAACATTTGCCATCGCCACTGACTCTCCAGTGCTTGAAAAAACACTCTCTAACATGCAGGAGATCCGTGCACGAAACGGCAAAATACTCGCCATAGCATCAGAAGGCAACGCCACTGTCAAAAAACTCGCCTCTGATGTGCTGTATATTCCACGCTCACCAGAGCAAACGCAGCCCATTTTAATCGCGCTCGTTGAGCAGCTATTTGCCTACTACGTAGCTGTAGCTAAGGGGCACGATGTAGATCGTCCACGTAATCTGGCAAAATCAGTTACAGTTGAATAAATTGCATAAATAATGTATAATATATAATAAGAGGAATGTACTGAAGAAAAAGGGATGCTAACATCCCTTTTTTATATTTTTACTTAAGCTTGTCGATTAAACCGCTTACTTACTTCACCAATTTTTTGTGAAAGGTCTTTACGCACCACTGCAATGCCATGTGGAGTATTGACCACAACCACATTATCAAGACCAATAACTGCCAGCGGCTTATCCTCGTGATTGTGTATGAATGAATTTTCCACTTCTTCAAGTTCTACCCGGCCATATGTGTAATTGCCCACTTCATCACTGCCTACTGCTTTGTGCATGTCATTAAAGGACCCTAAATCCATCCAGTCAAACGAAGCTGGCACCACCAACAGGTCATCAACTTTTTCAATCAGCGCGTAATCTATTGCCTCACTATCAAAGGAGAGGTAAGTCTTTTCATATTCATTATCACTTGCTTTTGCGAGGCGCTCAAAATTATCATGAAGCTCCTTGGCATGTTTTTGCATAGCCTTTAAAAACACCTCTATGGTGGCCACGAAGTAACCACAGTTCCACAAATACTCACCACTTTGCCAGTATTTTTTTGCAACAGTAAATGATGGTTTTTCCTGAAACGCATCTACTGTAAACACTAACTGTCCGGCAACTTGCAGCAGTTTGCCTTTTTTAATGTACCCAAAACCAGTTGCCGGATAATCCGGCTCCACACCTACAAGCACAATTTGTTGATTAGCACTGGCGGCAACAGCGGCCACTTCAAACGAATATTCGAAACCAGCGATATCACGGATATAGTGGTCAGCGTGCATAAATGCCACTGGCTCATCTACAGGATGTTTGCCGGCAATCATAGCGAGCGCGGCCACAATACAGTTTGCGGTACCGCGTCTGCCCGGCTCGACGATAAATGCTTTGTCGCCGAGTTCGGGAAGCTGCTGCTTTACATGCTCTATGTGACTTACTTCAGAGACCACATACACGGTATCTGCTACCCGCTTTGCGCGTTCATAGGTATGTTGCAAGAGCGATAACCTATCACCATCTACTTTTAACAAATGCTTTGGATAATCAGGTTTTGACAGGGGCCACAAGCGTGTTCCCGATCCACCTGCTATGATAATAGCAACCATGTATTGATGGTACCACATGCGGTAGTATGAATGTATAACGAATGTAACGAGGGGGAACATGTCACAATCAAGCCTTGAAAATGTATTTAAAGCATACGATGTACGCGGTAAGGTTGGCAGTGAACTCAATGCAGAGACAGCTACACTTATTGGTCAGGCGTTTGGTAGCTGGCTACCAAAGAGCGGTATTGTAGCAGTCGGACGCGATATGCGACCGGACTCTGCTGAGCTTGCAGGCGCTATTATTGAAGGTTTGCGCGCCCAAGGCCGGGATGTCTGGGACATTGGTGAAGTTACCAGCGATATGATCTACTTCACTGTTGGACACTATGGACTTGCCGGCGGCGCCATGATAACCGCTAGTCACAACCCTGGCGAGTACAACGGTATAAAATTCTGCCGCGAAGAAGCCAAACCTATCGGCGAAAACTCCGGCCTTTTGGAAATTCGCGACTTTGCAATTGCAGGCACATTCCCAACTAACGCACCGCTTGGCAATGTAGTCGAAAAAGATGTTACCGAAGACTGGATTACACATGTACTCTCCTTTATCAACACCAAGGATTTAAAGCCGCTTAAGATCGCAGTAGACGCCGGCAATGGTATGGCTGGCAAGATTTTCCCCGAACTCGAGCCGTATGTGCCATTTGAAGTAGACGAGATGTATTTTGAGCTTGACGGCACATTCCCAAATCACATTGCCAACCCGCTTATTCCAGAAAACATTGTTGATCTCCAAAACAGAGTAAAAGCCAATAAGCTCGATGCCGGTATTGCGTTTGATGGGGATGGCGACCGTGCAGTGCTGATTGACGAGCACGGTGAACCGCTCACTGGTACGGTTATGACTGCGCTTTTGGCTGAATATTTCCTCGATAAAAACCCCGGAGCCACTATTCTGTACAACGCAATCTGCGGTCATGCAGCAGTTGATGCTATAAAAAAAGCTGGCGGCAAAGCTATCCGTACCCGCGTAGGACATTCATTTATTAAGAACGAGATGCGTATCCATGACGCAATATTCGCAGGCGAACACAGCGGGCACTACTATTTCCGTGACAACTTTATGGCAGACAGCGGACTGATTGCTGCAGTAATCGCTCTACATATCCTCAGCAAGAGCCACAAGCCGCTCAGTAAACTCGTTGAAAAGTACCGCAAGGCCTACATACAAATTCCTGAAACCAATTTTGAAGTAGCCGACAAGCAAGCGATGATCGATAAAATCGCTACCGCTTTCTTAAGCGAAAAACAGGATAAATTAGACGGACTTACCGTGTATTTTGAGTACGGATGGTTTAATGTCCGCCCAAGCAACACCGAGCCCGTGCTTCGCTTTAACGCCGAAGCAAAAACCAAGGCCGAACTTGATCAAATTGTTGCAAAAGTCACAAGCATATTAACTACTACATAACTGGTATACTGATAAACGTATGAAGATCTTAGTTACAGGCGGCGCAGGATATATTGGGTCGCATACTACACTTGAATTGTTACTTGCAGGATACGATGTTATTGTCGTTGATAACTTAATAAACAGCTCGGAAGAATCATTACGCCGCATAAAAAAACTAACTGGCAAAGAGATCAGTTTTCATAACATCGACCTATGTAACACTAAAGCCTTAGATGAAGTATTTAGTCAGCATGAAATAGATGCAGTTATTCATTTCGCCGGCTTAAAAGCAGTTGGCGAATCAGTTGCAAAACCCCTATATTACTACCAGAACAATCTTGAAGGCACCATATCACTGTGTCGTGTAATGGAAAAGCATAAAGTCTATAAACTGATTTTCAGCTCATCTGCAACTGTTTACAATCAAGATGAGCCCTCTCCTTGGACAGAAGAAACGCCAGCAGGAAGCAATATTGGTAGTCCATACGGAAAAACAAAATACATGTCTGAACAAATCCTAAAAGATTTGTCTTCAACAAACACTTCCTGGCGCATAGCAATATTAAGATATTTTAACCCCGTTGGCGCTCATGAGAGCGGCCTGATTGGCGAGGATCCTCTCGGTATACCTAATAATCTATTACCTTTTATAAGCCAAGTTGCAGTTGGTAAGCGCCCTAAGCTTTTTGTTTTCGGCAACGACTATCCAACACCTGATGGAACTTGTATACGTGACTATATCCACGTGACCGATCTTGCAAAAGGTCATATTGCTGCCTTAGAGCACTTAGCTGTCAGCGATTTATCTTACGACATATTTAATCTGGGAACCGGAAAAGGCACCTCTGTCCTCGAGGTGATTGCAGCATTTGAGAAAGCTGCTAATAAGACAATACCGTATGAAATCGTAGGTCGACGACCAGGAGATGCACCAAATTATTACGCCGACCCTTCAAAAGCCAATAAAGTACTGAAATGGCACACAACAAAAACAATTTATGACGCATGCATAGATGCATGGCGCTGGCAAAGCAAAAATCCTAACGGCTTCAAATTAGCATAAATTGTAAACCGACATCAAAGCATATTTGCAGGAAAGGTATAATACACATATGACAAAACTACTGGTAACAGGCGGCGCAGGGTTTATCGGCTCGAACTTTGTGCACTACATCTATCGTGAGCGGCCAGATTGGGGAATAACCGTGCTGGATGCACTGACTTATGCAGGAAATAGAGCCAACTTAGCCGGGCTTGATGAATCGCGTGTTCAGCTAGTGGTCGGCAATATTTGTGATGAACAACTTGTAGATAAGCTCGTAGCAAAACACGACGCAGTTGTTCATTTCGCTGCAGAATCCCATAACGATAATTCACTATCCAATCCACGACCGTTTCTAGACACTAACATTATTGGTACCTATACAATTCTTGAAGCAGTGCGCAAACACGGCAAACGACTGCACCATATTTCTACCGACGAAGTGTACGGCGACCTTGAACTAGACGATCCAAGGAAATTCACACCTGAAACGCCTTATAATCCGTCAAGTCCCTACTCCAGTACTAAAGCCGGATCTGACTTGTTGGTACGAGCATGGGTTCGCAGCTTTGGCGTGCAAGCAACTATCTCCAACTGCTCAAATAACTACGGTCCGTATCAGCATGTCGAGAAGTTTATTCCACGCCAAATTACCGAAATTTTAGAAGGTCGCAAACCGCGTCTGTATGGCACTGGCGAAAATGTACGCGACTGGATTCATGCCGAAGACCATTCGTCTGGCGTGCTGACCATTTTAGAAAAAGGCAAACTTGGTGAAACATACCTTATTGGTGCAGATGGTGAAAAAAGTAATAAAGAAGTCGTCCAGCTCATATTGCGATTGATGGGCAAAGACGAAAACGACTACGAACATGTTACCGATCGTCCAGGCCATGATCTGCGCTACGCTATTGACGCAAGTAAACTTCGTAATGAGTTAGGCTGGGAGCCAAAGTATACTGATTTTGAAGCTGGTCTGAAGGATGCTATTGAATGGTACCGAAACAATGAAGCTTGGTGGAAGCCACAAAAGGAAGAAACTGAAGCGAAATATAGAGCGAAAGGACACTAAATGTCTTTTGATCCAAACCACTATAACGAACTTACCTCACGTAAAACAAGCATTCCCGGCTTGATTGAATTCAAGCTGCCAGTACATGGCGATAATCGCGGTTGGTTCAAGGAAAACTTCCAACGAGAAAAATTACTTACCCACGGATTGCCAGAAGATTTTGAAATCGTGCAAAACAACATTTCATTTAATAAGAAAAAAGGTGTTACACGTGGCATTCATGCTGAACCATGGGAGAAATTTATTTCAGTTGGTTTTGGCGTAGTGTTTGCCGCCATTGTAGATTTACGCCCTACTCATAACTTTGGTGCAGTTGAAATTTTCGAACTCAATCCCGGCACCGCAATTTTCGTGCCTCGCGGTTGTGGGAATTCATTCCAAACACTTGAAGACAATACCGTATACACTTACCTCGTAAACGATCATTGGTCGCCTGACGCAGAATATACTTTTGTAAACTTAGCTGATCCAGAACTGGCGATTCCATGGCCAATACCGCTTGAAAAGGCAGAACTATCTGAAAAAGATAAAAATCACCCAATGCTCAGTGAACTTAAGAAAAAATATGGCATAGCATAAGGTATGGACGATTCAAAAATCCTCATTACCGGCGCAGGTGGTCAACTCGGTCTTGAACTGCAAAAACAATACCCTAACGCTCAAGCAGCTGACGCAACCGAGCTTGATATAACTGACTTGTCAGCGCTTGAGCGATACGATTGGTCAAATATTGACGTTATTATCAATGCCGCAGCATACACCAACGTCGACGGCGCAGAATCACCTGAAGGTCGCATCATCGCATGGCAAGTCAATGCAAACGGTCCTGCTCACCTCGCAAAGATTGCCGCGCAGCACGATATTATCCTAGTGCATATTTCTACAGACTATGTGTTTGATGGTACTCATGAACTACACACAGAAGATGAAGCACTCTCACCGCTATCGGCATACGGTCAAAGCAAAGCTGCAGGTGATGTTGCAATTAGCGTACACTCAAAACACTACATCATTCGAACAAGCTGGGTGATTGGCGAAGGCAAGAACTTCGTCCGCACGATGCTCGGCCTTGGCCAAAAGGGCATCAGCCCCACAGTTGTTGCAGATCAAATTGGCCGATTAACCTTCACCAGTGAACTCGTGCGTGCTATTGATCATTTACTATCTACCAAAGCATCGTATGGTGTTTATAATGTAAGCAACGCCGGTGATTCAGTCAGTTGGGCAGAAATCACTAGAACTATCTTCAAAGAAGCTGGCTATAATCTCGAAGTAACAGATACTACCACAGCAGAATATTTTGCGAACAAAGAAGGTGTTGCACCGCGCCCATTACAAAGCACTCTCGCATTAGATAAAATACAGTCCACAGGCTTTACATCTACAGATTGGCGTGTAGACTTAAAAGCGTATATCGAGAAGGAGTTAAAGCGATGAAAGGTATTATCTTAGCTGGTGGGTCTGGTACACGTTTATATCCTATTACTAAAGGTATATCAAAGCAGCTGATGCCTATTTATGATAAGCCAATGATTTATTACCCATTAAGCACGTTGATGCTGGCAGGTATCAGAGATATTTTGATTATCACCACACCGCATGACCAAGACCAGTTTAAACGCCTGCTTGGCGATGGCTCTGACTGGGGTATTAACCTGCAGTACGCAGTGCAACCTTCGCCTGATGGGTTGGCACAGGCATTTATTATTGGCGAAGAATTTATTGGCAATGACAAAGTAGCGCTTGTACTAGGCGACAACATTTTCTACGGACATGATTTTGGTGAAAGCCTGAAAGAATGCAACAATCCAGACGGTGGTATCGTCTTCGCATATCCAGTGTCAGATCCTGAACGATACGGCGTCGTAGAGTTTGATGAAAACTACCAAGCTATATCTATCGAGGAGAAGCCAGCAAAGCCAAAGTCCAACTACGCCGTTGTAGGACTATACTTTTACGATAATGACGTGATTGAAATCGCAAAGAATATCAAACCAAGTGATCGTGGTGAACTTGAGATTACCAGCGTGAATGAAGAGTACTTAAAGCGCGGCAAATTAAAGGTACAAATTATGGACCGTGGTTCGGCATGGCTTGACACTGGCACATTTGGATCTATGAATGATGCTTCAGAATACATCCGTGTCATCGAAAAGCGAACCGGGCTTAAAATCGGCTGTCCAGAAGAAATTGCATACCGCGAAGGTTTTATTAATAAAGAACAGCTTCTTAAAATCGCTGAACCACTTGTTAAAAGTGGATATGGCAAATATCTACTTGCCATCGCCAACCAATAACAGCACATCTACCTGATATTAGAATGATCTCTGAAGATGAGATTTTTCATGATTATATAGTTCCAAACAGCAATAACCGCCATTGCACAAAGCTTTGCAATTGATTCAGGAATGTAGTGTGCAAATACCACCACCATCCACGAGGAAATAAATGCGTTACAAATACCCAGCAACAGAAAGCTTGAAGCCTGAAATCCTTCTCTTTTTCTGCTGCGTTTATTAGCTGAAGCAAAAACTACACGACTATTAAGAAGATAGCTTGTAATAAAACCGCAACCAAAGCTCACAATCGCTGGCCAAAAAACTCCGTGTATTAGCTTTAGGAGTATTAAAAACGCGAGAAACTCCACAAGGGCTGCGGTACCGCCTGCAAGTATAAAGCGCACAACACGAACTTTAGAAAGTTTTTTTGCAGTATGTAACATAGTATTAACTAAAGCAGCAACACAGAGTAAAGCTCAGTTATTCAACACAACTAGCTATGCCTCCGCAATCGGCTTCCTTAAGACACCCCACTGGGATATAAATCCCTTAACACTTGTTTCCACTTTTTCAAACTTAGGAATATCTTTGGAGTAAATAAGATGCGTATGATCACTCGTACGCCGCTGGTTAAGTCCAAGTATCTCTAATATTTTACATGCCCAATCCATATGAGGCACAGGTGTAGTGTACATGAACAGCCCACTAGGCTTTAAAAGACTATATAGTGCCTCGTAAAAATCTCCGTGTTCTATTACTTCAAATGCAATAATTACATCAAACGAATTTTCCTTAAGACCTAATTCGCGCCATTTATTAATATCTCCATGAATAAAATCATGCTTGAATGTTGCATTTTCAGGCTTTACTACATCAATACCAACAAAATTAGTCCAGCCGTGTTTTACCGCATACTCACCTACCCATCCATCAGCACAGCCTACTTCTAATATGCGTGCGTTTTTTGGTATTTTGCTAAAAAAATATTCCAGCTTTTTCCGCTGAGCATATGCACTAATAGCCGCCATGTTACCCCCTATAGTTACCCTCTGTGTGATTTCTAATGGCTATAGTATACTAAACCATAAGAGTCAAAAGAAAGGGATTATTTTGAAACGTAAAACAGCTATTATTATTGGTGCTGGTCCAGCAGGGTTGACTGCTGCTTATGAACTCCTAGAAAAAACTGACATAAAACCCATTGTATTTGAAGCCAGTAATGATATAGGCGGCATATCAAAAACTGTTCGCTACAAAGGAAATCGTATCGATATAGGCGGTCACCGTTTTTTCTCAAAATCTGATCGTGTCATGGAATGGTGGCTTAATATTTTACCTATCGAAAAAACACCAAAATCAAAAACCTTCACCTTAAAATATCAGGGTAAAGTACGTGAGCTAGCTGGTGGTGACGGAGCAGACCCCCGTAAAACCGACAATGTTATGCTTGTGCGAAGCCGTTTGAGCAGAATATTTTACGGCGGTAAGTTTTATAACTATCCAATCACTCTCGAGGCTCAAACCCTTAAGAATCTTGGCTTTAAACACATTGTTAAAATGGGCTTAAGCTATATAGCGGTTAAAATTAAACCGCGTCAAGAAAATAACCTTGAAGACTTTTATATAAACCGATTTGGTAAAGAACTCTACAATACATTTTTTCGTGATTATACCGAAAAAGTCTGGGGTGTACCTTGTTCTGAAATCGCGGCTGACTGGGGCGCACAGCGAGTAAAAGGCCTTTCGGTAGCTAAGACACTTCAGCATGCTATCAAAAAAGCACTCACTCCTAAAAAATCAGGTGATATTTCACAGAAAAACACCGAAACTAGCCTGATTGAATATTTCCTCTATCCAAAATTAGGCCCAGGTCACATGTGGGAAACAGTAGCCAAGATTGTTAAAAAACGTGGTGGTGAAGTACATAAAAACCACGTAGTTACAAAAATATACGCTAAAAAAGGCAAAATTGTTGCTGTTGATGTGAAAGATACAAAAACTAACAAAACCACCAAAGTCAGCGGCGACTATTTCTTCTCAACCATGCCCATTAATGAGCTGATAGCAGCCTTTGATGGGGTTAAGGTTCCGAAAAAAGTACAGCATATCGCTAACAACCTGCCATACCGTGACTTTATCACAGTTGGTCTTCTCATGAAAAAACTAAAAATCAAAAACGAAACAGACCGCAAAACCAAATACAACATCGTGCCCGACAACTGGATATATATTCAAGAGCCAGGTGTAAAGGTCGGCCGCTTGCAAATCTTTAACAACTGGAGTCCTTACCTTGTAAAGGATGAAAAGAATGTTTGGATTGGTCTGGAATATTTTGTAAATGAAGGTGATGAGCTTTGGTCCAAAACAGACAAAGATATGGCCACGTTTGGCATAGATGAACTTGCAAGCATAAACATTATCGACAAAAAAGATGTGATTGACAGTACTGTCATACGTGTTAAGAAAACTTATCCTGCATATTTTGGTACATACGCCGAGTTCGACAAGGTACGAAAGTTTACTGATAGCTTTGAAAACCTCTTTCTTATCGGCCGTAACGGTCAGCACCGCTACAACAACCAAGACCACTCAATGCTTACTGCAATGGTGGCTGTAGAAAATATTGTCAAAGGCGTAAAATCAAAATCTAACCTTTGGAAGATCAATGCAGAAAAGGAATATCACGAAGAAAAGACTCAATAACCTGCTTACAAAGGTTAAGAAAGAACTATCAGTTATCAGTTCTAGCTCTTTCCTCTCATTTACGGTTCCTGTGGTCATTGTACTGCTCTTTATAATTTTTGGTCTAGTACTGCTAAATTTGTTTCGTTATCAAATAAATCCTGACGCAACAAGTTATATTCAGATTGCGAAACATTATGCAGCAGGAGATATTCGGCAGGCTATCAATGGATACTGGAGTCCTCTTTTAAGTTGGTTGTTGGTGCCTTTTGTGTGGTTACATATAGACTTACAGCTTGCAGCAAAAATTATCTCACTGACAGCATCCTTGGGCACACTATTAATCGTGTGGTACTTGCTCACAAAGCAAAAAATAATCTGGTGGATTAGTGCAACGATATTAATTATTGCTAGCGCCTTACTACTTAACTGGACTCTAGCCGGACCTATAACTGGTGATTTACTCTTCTTGTTATTTGTATTTATCACACCGATATTAACAGTCCGCCTCTTAAAAAATCCTAGTATTTTCAATGCTTTCTTATTAGGTATGGCAGGCAGTCTTATATATTTCTCAAAGGCTATAGGGTTTTATGTTTTTATAGTTTATCTTGCAATTGTTTTTATCTATGAAAAGCAATACAACTTACGATCGGCTAAAAAATATCTCATTACACTTTTATTTTTCCTAGTACTTATAGCACCATTTGTGGCAGCAATATCTTATAAAGACCGAAGTATTACTATATCAACCGCTTCACGTTACAACATAGAACTTGCTAAGCGCTTTAGTCCAAACCAGTCAGAATATTTACACCCTATGAACTGGCAAAATATACTATTCCCTCTTGCGTCACATCAAAACATCGTACACGAAGATCCCGACTTATTAACCAATGCATTAAAAAATACTTTCCCGATCACAAGACATGAAGCTTTAGAAAACTATTACAAAAACATCTTAAACAATGTTCATAGCTTGCTGGTATCAACATACATTTTTGCCATCATCTTTGGTATAGGGTTTTTGCTGTACAGTCATCAGAAAAGTACCAATAACACCGCCTCTTACCATCCACTGCTGGCATATATTGCGCTAGTAAGTCTCGGTGGAGTACTGTTATCAATATATGAATTGCGTTATATTTACCCAACTATCCTCGCGTCATTTATAGGTATTGCAATGTTGTTACAAAAATCCCGTAAACATATACCCGTTGTTTGGTGTTGTGCAGCATTAGGTATTTTGGCAATCCCCATTTACAACAATACTTTTCAAAACGCATATACAGGCTATAGTATCTATCTACGAGCAAATACGATAAATTCTCAAATACCAAAAGGTTCAAATATTGTCAGCGATGAAAGTTCTGCACTTTACTTTTGTTACTATGGTCAATTCAGGTGCGTAGGCAATACAGTTCCCACAAAAAACAATATTGACGAAATGAATAAACAATTAAAATTAAACAATGTTCAATATTATCTTGTCATAAATCCTGACACACTGAAGGAATTTAACAAATCGAAAATTCAAGAAAAATTAGGCGTAAAAGTTATTACTACTTTCGTTGATTAGATTTTTTAGATTTCTCTACTTGATTAGCCTCAATAATAGCTATTTTTCTAGCTAATTTTACGTTTTTATTTTGTTCTTCCTTAATTTGTAAATAAAAATTCAAACTTACAAAAATAAATGCTAAGGTTAATATATACAAAAGAAGATCAGCACCCCTACCTACGCCAAGCATGTGAGCAATATCATTCGATTTTTCTGGAAACACAATAAAAAATATTGCAGCACATACAAATAGCACGCCAATAATTTTTTTACTAGCCTGGATCTTCAAGTTGCCAGGATTAGAAAGCAGCATTAACAACAATATTACAAATCCGGCTATAAGTAGTGTCTGGATAGTTATCATTTTTTAGTTATCCTATTAAAAAATAAATCAAATACTATATTAATTGCATTCAACATAGGTTGACCTTTTTTAAGCGAATAATCAGTGTATAAAACAGTCACTGGATACTCATCATACTTAAACCTTTGACTACGTATATGCTCTACTATCTCTGAAGCGTGCGCATATCCATGCAATGTTATATCCAAACTTTCTGCAAATTTCCTATTAAATACCCTTAGTCCGTTATGTGGATCAGTAATATCAATCTTTGTGGTGATTTTATTAAAAAGCTTAGCAACCTGTAAAAACCGTGATTTGATTTTACTAATATTCTTTACTTCACCCAAAAAACGCGAACCAATGACAATATCTAAATCATTACCTTGTAAATATTTTAACGTTGGCGCAATATCTTCTACTTTATGTTGACCGTCAGCATCAAATGTCACAAAGTATTGGGCAGCTTTGTCTTGCAATGCAAATTCTATTCCAGTTTGTATGGCTGCTCCCGCCCCCATATTAATCGGATGATTCACAAGATGTGCTTTTGTTTTCTTTATCTCAGTTGCTGAATCATCACTACTCCCATCATTCACACATACAACATTAGGAAACACCTTTAACACATCATTTAAAACATCTTTGATGACTTGTTCCTCATTATAAACAGGAATAATAATCCAGCTATTTTTATACATTATTAATATAATACCTAAAATATATTGTTATGGCACTTGCTATTAATAAAATTAACGGAAATGTTTTTGCTATCTGTAAATAGATCGTTTTATTAAGTTTAAATACTTTATTGTAAAACAACGGAATCAGCAATATTAATAGCGGTATAAAGTATCTACCTTGCAACCCTACTATAATTTTATATCCAACCGGACTATAGAATACATACAACGCAGCATTTACCGCTAGCCAATATAAGACAAAACATGTCGCTACAATTATTTTCTGTCTTTTGCTTAACCATTGCTTTAATTCATACCCCATAAGTAAAAGAAGGATAAGCTCAACATACCCAAACACAACCCAAAACATAGAAAGAGGTGTATCGACCCACCCAAAATTACCTATCAGTGATCGGCCTATCTCGTCACCCCATGTAAAGAAATATGTGTTCCATAATGTATTAATAAAGCTCCAAGGCGCATGTATGATAAAGCTCAGCTGTGCAGCCTGGTTCTGCCCGTTAGTAAAAGTTGAAGCTATATTTATATCTTTTACGAGGTAAAGCCAAAGACCCACGCACAACAATGGTATCAAGATAAGACCAAATTTTACTATGTATGCTTGCTTCTTGTTTTTAAACAGACTGTTTGCCAATAACAACACGAGTGGAAGCAGTACAAACATTACCTGCTTACTTAATGCCAGTATTATTCCAGCTAATAAAATAAGGCCTATCTCTTTCACAGCAAGAACCTTTTGTCTATTAAGATAGAAAAGTACGAGTGAGAAAAATACCGCTGCCATACCGGTAGCCATGACATCAGTACTCAATGAGCTGGCCTGAAACACAGCCATAGGTAACAATCCAATTGCAGCAAGCACCCATTTCTTCCTAGGTATTAATCGTATAGATAGCACTATGCAGGCAATCCATGCTACTAAATTAGCAAACCTCCCCAAGTACAGTAATACAAGAGGAGGGACGCCAAAGATCTTCCCTATCAACATACCTATCGACTGTGGCAAATATGAAACTGGTGCATACGCAGCCGTGTTGGAGAAATCTAGAGTTATCTCCTTACCTGTGTCTTTTATAAGTAAAGCTTCTTTTGTTTTACTGATATTGTATTTGATATCAGGCCTAAATTCCATGCTAGGGTTCAAGGCAGTAATTTGTATAGTGCGGTGCACAGCCTCAGGTAATCTACCTCCCGCTTTCCCATCAACTTCATCAACTACAAAATTAAAATCGGAAACCCCTGAATAGATAGGCATTGCTTTACTATCAACTTTATCAATTACAAAATTAAAATCGGAAACCTGATAAGACCGTAAAAAGTGTGCTGCTTCATCCGGAGCCTGAAAAGGTGGAGTTACAACTATGAACACAACACCAAAGATAAGCGCAAAAACCGCAAAAAAATACTCAGGTAATGTCTTTACACGAAACAGTATTTTCCCAAACATTGTTTATCTCAAACTTACCAACCATTATAGCTAATATATGAGTTGTCCGGTAGGTATTGTTCCTATAGCATAATCAGACGCCTGTATTGTATTGTTGCCGTTACCTCCATAGGCAAGGTATGCATTAAAGCCTGCAAATGCCCGCTTCTTACCATCTTCTATATAGTAAATAGTTCCATCAGAGCTTCTTATGAATCGATCGATTGGCTTTACTTGAGTCTTTAGATTATTGCATGTCAATTGATCAAGGCTAATGTACGAAAACTGATAGTGAGACTGCATGGCGCCACTCACTTCATATGCTACTCCGCGGGTGACAAAGTAATTTTTGCCGCCACACGCAATCTTTATACTTGCGTAAAACGGAGTTGAGCTATATGCATTTAACACATCATTCCCTACTATTGAGACCTGTGTCCCCAGATTTAGATCTTGACTTACACTAAACGTAGTTAGAGGAATTTTCTTATTTAAGCCATCTATAATATAAACTGTGGCATCATTTGGTGATTTGACAAGTCTGCCGGGTCCAAGCAGTCTTGTACCTGTGGCTAAAGCTGAGATGTAGTAATTGCTAATAGTGCTGATTGTTGGATTTGCATTAACTCGTAGTAAATCGTCCCATGCTGCGATCGGCCGCTTCTTCTGGTTTTCTACATAATAGACTGTTGCATCTGATGGACTCTTTATTAATCCCTGATTTATCCCGTTTGAAACAGTAGGAAACTGATTCAGCAACAGATCTGATACTGCTTGGTAGTTGTTTGTCCATTTATTCGGGTCTGTTAATTCAACCTTGCCATTACCTACTAATAGGTAAAATTTTGTGTTAGCTACATTTCGTATAAAACCTCTGAAATCTCCCGCTTTAGCCAGTTTATCAACACTCTGAATATCAAGACTTTGATTAGGCAATACACTGGAAAGTACTGTCTGACTATACAGAGATTTGTCTAGATTGCGTAAAGACCCCTCGTAGTTAAGTGCCAAATTATTTGTTCCACGCGTTGTTACCACAACATTATCTCGTATAATAGGTGTCCCGTATGTAAGGTGATTTAGTCCGCTTTCTTTTAACACATTATAGGTGGTTCCGATACCTTGTAATTGTAGAGACTGAAGATCATATACTTCTCTCTTCTTACCCGACTCGATGAAAAACTTTTTACCACTCGTTGTTCCGTATACACGAGTCATAAGTGGGCCTGTATGCAACAGGGCTAATTGACTACTTGTTAAATTGATCGAATCACCGCAAGTATAGCCATAATGCTCAATATTTGCACAACTCGTAAACGGCAACTTTATGCCTGAGTCGACAAAATATACCGTACCGTCTTCTGAACGAACCAAGCGCTTAAGCACACTGCCTGTAGATTTTGAAGCTAGGTACTGAGGTGATACATACCCCACAGGCCCAAGAGGGGAAAATGCGTCCAAAACATTTATATCGCTGATAGGGTATTTAGTATCATTGACGACGAGGTATACCGTCGCATTGTCAATTGTTCTCAACAAATAACCACCTTGCGTAGATCCAAACCAATCGTTAAATAGACGCCAAAAATTACGGTTTCCATATGAACTACAATTGTCTCCTGTGCCATACAGATTATCAAGCGCAGCTTTGTTTGGCTGATATGGTGTGTAGTTATAAAGCCCTGCTGTTGCTTGATTTTCGATGTATACTATAGAGCTTCCACAGGCAACATTTGGGTGATACCGAACACTATTATTCATTCCTGCCCTATGATTAAAGCCCCCTTGTGTATATCGTTTAAATTGTCGTGCTGCAGCATATACTTGGTTAAAGAATCCGTAATACTCTGCATCACAAGGAGCGGTATCTGGACAACCATATCCGGTTGCAGATCGATACTGTATAGGCCATGGCCAATCATCGGTAATCAGGCTTTGTTCTTTTTGCAATAATACAATAAGCGCTTTAGGGTTAATGCCGCAGCTTTCCGCAACATAGTAAATTATTTCTGATGCCAACTGATTGGGGGTTGCACGGTAACCCATGCATAAGCCTGGTTCCGCTGGCCTATTTGGTGTGTTTTGCCTATAATCACGCAAACATGTATATGGCGGAGCAGCACCGTTTGCTCGTCCCCAATCAGCTCGCGTAGGATAACCTGGCTCTCCTGATGGCTGTGTTCCCCATGTATCACATGAAGGAACTTTTGCATTAAGAAAAGCTTGCACTTCTCCTAAGGTCATTGTTGACCCGTTGAAAAACACAGAATCACTTATAATATTTCCAGCCCTAAAGTCGCTTCCCGAAAGGGCAAAGATATGGTTTGGGAACAAGAAACAAGCCGCTACAGCACAAAATGCGGCGACAATCGTTTTCTGAATCAATTTGTTTCCGCACATATGCCTACTTTACCTCTATCATTACTTGATTTGACTCGCCTACAGAAGTTCCAGAAGTATAGAATAACTTAGCATTCCATTTACCCGAATCAAGCGAAGACCTCTGCACAACAAAGGGGCTACAACTGGTCGACCTAGCGTCTTTTTTGCTACTAATCATTTCTGCAACTTCTCTGCCTTGTTTTTCAAGAACCAACTTACACTCCCCGCCATCTTCAATGACGCCTTGTACAAATCCGCCAACTTCTAAATTGCTGCCAGGATCACTTTGCCCCCAATAAGAAATTACTGGGGTAACTTTTTTTCTAACACCCGGTTCTTGAGCAGGTTGATCTGCCTCACTCCTCATTTGTTCTACAACCTTATCTTTATGAGCATCTGTTTCCTTTTTCTCTGTTTCTGTCGGCGGAGCATAGTTTATTGTATCTTGCATGTGAGGCTCGCCTTTTTTATTTTTTTGGAATAAGACGTACGAACCCAGGCCTACCATAAGTACGAGTACTGAGAGAAGAATGACATATTTTTTCTTGTTTTTTGTTTTTTTAGTCATACAAGCATTGCCCTTGTGCTATTTTCAGTATAAGGAGTTTCGGTAAATTATTCAAACAATATTAGACTTACGAACTCTTTCTACTTGCTTCAAGTGAATGTTTAGCAATAGTTGAATGATCATCAAGTTTCACATGAGTTGCGGCATAAATTCCACGCCATTTTTCAATATTGTAAAGAGGATTTACGAGCAGCCAATATATTTTGCGACTAAATGAGTAGCTTCTGTCCTTTATAATCCGTATAGAATCTCCTACGATCTTCTTTGTTGCAATCAGTATCATACGTCGTTTACTAAGGACTGGTATTGTCACCCCGCTTTTCCGAAGTCCAATCGTTTCATCAAACAATCGACGACGATATTCTGAAAGTTTTAGGTCATTTGAATGTACCACTGCACCTCTTGGAGCATACGCCTTCCAATAACCAGCGTTGATAACATCTTCGCCAAACAACTGATCCTCTGCATAAGCCACATCTCTATACGGTATTTTATTAAGCAGAAAATCTCTGCGGGTGGCCGAATTAACGTCAGAATAGAACCGTACCGCATCGAATACGGCCCTGTCGGTAATAAAATCATCTTTATAAAATACAGTTGTTCCAAACTCAGGACCAAAATTACTAAAAGTCGCAAGTATTTCGTATTTCAACAAAGGGATACAATGCGGCCTTGGAATTTGCTGACCCATAACCGCAACTATTTTGTCGTTAAATTCAAATGGTTTAAGCATTTCATATAACCATTTTTTATTGGCTGGCGTTGCATCATGACTCAAATACGCAACATACTTACCTTTTGCCAGGCGTGCAGCCAGTTGCCGGGTTTTACCATGACCAAATTCACTATTAGGTATCTGATGTAAACGTAAATTCGAATGTTTAGACTGAAACTTTCGCACTATATCTAATGTTTTATCAGTCGAACCCGAGTCTATAATTAAAACTTCATACTTGTAATCAACCTCTTGCTTGAACAAGATCGTAAGTATTTCTTTAAGATATTTTTCACCATTAAATGTGGGTATTACTACTGTTGCATAATAGCTCATTTACCAGTAACCTCACGAAGTAAAATTTCTTCTACTTTTTTATATGAAGCGTCCCAACTTTTATCCTTTACACTTGCAGCAGCCAACGAAGCATATTCATTTATATTTTGTCGGCTTACAACAGCGTTCAGCCCTTTCGCCAATTCAAGCGGTGACGCTTGTGTATATTGTATATAGTCATTTTGGCCGAGCACCATTGTATTATTATCTCCATCGTTCATAACCGGTATACAGCCCGCTGCAAGAAGTTCAAATGGCAGTAATGAGACATTTGTCAATGATAATACAAGACAAGCAACAGACTCTTGATACAGCTCTGCTAGCTCTTGATGGGTAATAATTCCTCTATTTGTATACGGAAACGGTATTTTATAGTCACCAACATCCCAACCAAAAAACTCAATCTCATATTCAGGATGTTCCTTATGAAATTTTTCGAGCGCCATGACACCAATTTCAAACGCCCGCCGTTCCGTCACAGGACGAGCATAAAAACAGATTTTTTTCTTCTTTACTGCTCCTTTCTTCAGTTTATAAATATCAAGATCCACACCAAAGTCAAAGTAATCACATTTCATGCCGTACTCGGTTGATAGTTTATGAGTTAACCATTTTCCGGCCGTTATACCATAAAAATTAAACTTGTATGTATTTTCGGCCAATACCGAACGTGAACCCACGCCATAAAAGTACGGTTCATAATCTTGCACAAAATAAAACTTGTGAGCATTTGTCTTTGTATTAAAAACTGGATATGCTGTCTCCCAGCCCGTCGCTATAAGCGCATCCGACTCTTCATAGTCTTTAATTTTCTTAACCTTAACAGTAGTTTTAAATCCTTCTTTTAATATTCTCGAAGCATCTCTTACGCTCTGCTCATGTATGCCCTCATAAAGATAAATGGTAATATCATGACCTTGTGCCTGTAAGTGTCTGACAAACCTCGTTATTGTGTTATGGCCACCGCTGCCTGCGCTTATTGGTGAAAGCACCCATCCAATTTTCAACTTACTCTTATTTATTTTTTTAGGCTGTTTGTAAGGCTTCTCAATGAAGTCTGCCGCAAGGACATCCTCCGATTTAGCCATAACATCTATTGTCTTTAAAGGAGCTATACCAGATTTTTTACCAAAATACCCCACCACTTTTCTTCCTGCACTCGCCATACCGTGTTTACGTGCATGAGTATATAAATTTCGAAGTTTCCTTGACACTATCCTATACCCCGTATATCTACATAAAGTTTAGTTACACCTTAAAATGATACCACAGCTTAATTTTAGGCACACCAGTACGCCCCGCGCAGCTACTTCGCTATCTTTGACTTTATCCATCTTGCAATACGGACACTTGGCATTTTGCTATATGTCTCTAGCTGCGCACGCATAGCCCGAGCTTCTCGCTCACACACTTCGGCACGCTGTCTTTCTTTTTGCGCAATTTCAAAATTATCAATATAACTTTTTAATATATTAATGTAAGGACTGAAGTACCACATCTGCTCAGGATGTTTAGCGTTTTGCTTATTTAGTATATGATGCCTGACAAGTAGTTCTTTGAATATGTTGTTTAAGTCATCTGATCTGCTAACTGTTTTATCGTGTTTCCTATAATGAAGAAGCGGCTTATCTATAAGACCTGCCTTTGTACCATCGAGACAGGCGTCAAGAAACATATCCCAGTCTTCGTACCATTTATCATTAAGATATGAGTCATATTTTCGAGTATCAAACAGTGTTTTTTTTACCAAAGCTGATGCATGAATATAGTTATTGTGCTTTAAATACTCTAAATTAAAATCTGGGTAGTCAGTTATAAACTCTACTCGGCCGAAAACAGCCGCCTGAGTATAAACTATGTCTAGTGATTTTTTTTGCGCAAGTCTAAGTGTTTCTTCAATATAAGTTTTAT
>ERZ777003.716-NODE-716-length-61369-cov-15.701716_pt1 | contig 61369 bp, 40 predicted proteins | sample MGYA00374956_ERZ777003 | MGnify/ENA primary metagenome ERZ777003 (study PRJEB29302, sample SAMN06268252) | bioreactor metagenome | isolation source: Joint BioEnergy Institute, California, USA | place: USA:Joint BioEnergy Institute, California, USA | collected...
ATCCGAAGTTCGGCCTCCTCGACGCCCGCAGGAATCCGCGCCGCGTCGTACGCGATGGTCAGCGTGACGGGCACGTCGAACGTGATGCCGTCCGGCCCGAGCTCGTAGGTGCTCCCGGGCACGAGCAGCGCGTCTGCGGGATCGTCCGCCACGGACCGGATCGTCACCGTCGTCTCCGCGCTCACGGCGCCGGGCGGCACCTCGATCGTGACGCGGCCGTCGGACGTGCGGACGACGCCGCCGGCGGAGGGCGTGACGACGCCGCTCGCGACGATGCTTCCTTCGCCGCCGTTACCGGCGTCGAGACCGGTGCCCGCGTCGTCCGCCGCCGGAACGCTCACCACCGGAGCGATCGAGCAGCGGAGAGTGAACACCGCGACCAGCAACGTGGACAAGCCTCGAACGATTCCCTCGGCGCGCTGCCTCCCCATGTTGCCAACCGTACCAAGCGCGAATCGGCCGAACCATCCCCTGACCGAGGGATGCGGCGGCCCGAGGTCGCGCGCCGACGACGTGGCCACGCCTCGAGCGCCGGACAAAACAAGGCGGGCCGCCCCGAGCGAGGCGGCCCGCCGTTCGCTACGTGAAGACCGGGTCGGTCAGCCGATCGCGATGCCCAGCGCCTTGCGCAGCGCGAGGTACTGCTCGCTCACGCTGAAGACGATGAGCTCCTTCAGCTTCTCCGGCGGCGACAGGTCGCCGGGGAGCTGCGGCTCGGCCGCGATGATCTTCTTCGCGATCTCGAGGTCGGCGCAGAGCAGGAGGCCGGCGCGTGCGCTCGTCACGTCGACCGCCTGCATCCAGCGCTTGAGATCCGCCTTCGCGCCGTCCTCGATGAACTTCTGGACGACGAGGCGGAGGCTGTCGCGCTCGACCGGCTGCATGTACTTCACGAACTCGCTCGCCGTCATGTTCACGGCCTGCGCCATCTCGGCCGGCACGTTGAACTCCGGCTGGATGATCTTGATGGCCGAGAAGAAGACGACCTTCAGCTCGCCGAGCGTCGGGAACAGGTTCTTGATGTAGTGCTCACCGCGGTAGTAGCTGAGGTGCTTGCCGACGATGAACGTGAGCTCCTGCGGCGTGTAGCCGGTCAGGACGGACTGACCCGCGACCGACGCCGGCGGACGCGACGGCACGGCGACGAGCGCGCCGGGCACGTCGTTGCGGACGTAGAGGTCGGGGAGCTGGATGCCGAGCACCTGCGCGGCCCACCCGAACGTCTTCGCGAAGGTCACCGTGCTCGTCGCCGGATCCTGCTTGAAGCGGCGGTCGAGCGCCGGCAGCTGCTTCGCCCTCGCGAGGGCCTGCGTCTTCGCGACGATCGCCGCGGGGGTGACCATCTCGAAGATCTTGCCGATGAAGATGTTCTCGTCCTTGTGGAAGAGATTCTTCACCCACTGCTCGTTGTCGAGGCGGCTCTTCACCTGGATCATGCCGCGCGGGCGGTAATCCTCGAAGAACCGCTGCTCCTCCTCGTCGGCCTTCTGGAGGAAGGAAAGCGCCGCGCACATGCACCACGCGCGGTCGTAGTCGTGCATCTTCAAGGCGAGCTTGTAGAGTGCACGATACGGGTCGACGCGTAGCGGATCCCGCTGGAGGACCGCCGAGTGCTCGCCGATCGCGGCCTCGAGCTGATCGGTCGTCTCGTACAGCTCCGCGAGGATCTGACGCTCGACCGGCTCCTCGGGCTTGAACCGCGTCGCCATCTTGAACGCCTCGATGGCGCTGTTCACGTCGCCGAGGCGGTCTCGGTAGATGAGGCCGAGGTTGTGCCAGAGGTTGAACTCGAGATCCGGGTTCCCCGCGCCCGAGGTGGAGAGCCTCCGGAGCATCTTCCGGAAGGCGCGCTCGAGCTGCTTCCAGTTCTTCTGCGCCGTGAGGATCTTGTTGATGCGCTCGAACGCCTCCAGGTAGTTCGGGTTGAGATCGAGCGCCTCGTTGAACAGCTCCACCGCGCGATCCTGGTCCATCATCTTGTCGCGGTAGAGCTGGGCCATCGTGAAGACGAACTTCGCCTTGCGGACGTTGTCCTTCTCCATGTCCGCGATGGCCTGGATGGTGTCGATCATCCGCGCCCAGTTCTGCGTCGCCTCGTAGAGAGGCAGCATCTTGTTCAACAGGGCGCGGTTGTCGGGCTGCAGATCCCTCGCCTCTTCGAGGGCCTCGATCGCCTTGACCGGGTTGCGATCCTGCTCCTGCCAGATGTCGGCGATCTCGAGGAGGATCTTGAAGCGCTCGTCACCCTCGAAGACCGAGTCGAGGATCTGCCGCTTGTACGCGACGACCTGCTTCCAGTCCTTGAGCTCGGTGTAGATGGAGACGAGAGCCTCGAGCGTCGGCCGGTGCGAGGAGTCGACACCGAGCGCCTTCTCGAAGTTGTTGATCGCCTGCTTCGCCTGCCCCTGCTCGCGCTTGATGCAGCCGAGCTTGTAGTAGACCTCCGCGCGCTCCGCGGTCTCGTCCTCGGCGAGCGCCGTGAGCACCTTCTGGAAGTTCGTGAGCGCCGCGCCCCAGTCGCGGAGGCGGAAGCACACCTCCGCGAGGCCGCGGATCGTCACCTGGTCGGTCAGGTCGAGCTGGTGCGCCGCGCTGTAGGCCTTGTGGGCCTTCTCGTCGCGACCGAGCGCCGCGCACACCATGCCGAGCTTGTTGTAGAGCGTGTGCTGCTCGCCGCGATCACGCTTGCCCGCCTTGCGGGTCAGCATGTCGAGCAGCGGCTCGGCCTTCTCCCAGCTCTCCTTCGCGATGTACTCGTCGACGAGAGGCATCGCGGCGTCCTCGTTCTCGGGGTCCGCCTCGTAGGCGGCCTCCCAGGCGAGGACCGCGCTCTCGTGATCGCCGAGCATCTCCTCGCGGAGACGTCCGAGCTCGACGAGCAGGCGAGCGCGCTGCCGCGGAGACGGCGTGTAGCTCTGCTCCTGATCGATGTACCGCGCCGCCTTGTCGTAGTCGGCGTTGTCCATCGCGATCTGACGCAACGCCGCGAGGGTCGGCAGGTGCGACGGATCGAGGTCGAGCGCCATCTCGTAGCGGTCCTGCGCCGCCACGCGGTCACCGAGCTTCTCGTCGAGGGCCTTGCCGATCTTGTAGTAGGCCTCGACGCGCTGCTTGGTGTCCTGCGTCAGCTCGGCGACGCGCGTCATGTAGTCGATCGACTGCGACGCGTCGCCTTGCTTGTCATAGAGCTTCGCGAGCGCCTCGAGGGCGGGCAGGTTCACGTCGTCGAGGTCGACGATGTTCCGGTACGCGTCGATGGCGCGATCGGTGTCGTCGATCTCGTCGGCGTAGACCTGGGCGATCGCGCCGTAGAGGTCCACCTTCGTCTTGCGGTCGAGCGTCGCCGAGATGTGACGCTCGTAGACGTTGATGAGGTCCTCCCACTGGCGGAGCTTCCGGTAGCACCGCTCGAGCGCGAAGTACGCCTCCTCGTGGTTCGGATCGATCTCGAGGACCTGCTCGAGACGCTGCGCCGCGACGTCCGCCTTGAGGAAGTGCTCCTCGTGGATGTTCGCGAGCTGCATCAGGATGTCGATGCGCTCGCGCTCCGTCGTGACGACGTCGAGCTGCGCCTCGAGCACCCGGACGAGGTCCGGCCACTGGCTCAAGACCTCGTAGACCCGCGCGAGGCCGCGCAGACCCTGGAGGTTCTCGGGCTCGATCTCGATCACCTCGCGGAACATCTGCGCCGCGCGGTTCGCATCGCCCGACTCCTCGTAGAGGCCGCCGATCCGGAGCTTCGTCGCGGCGATCTCCGACGGGACGTCGAGCGCGCGGACCTTCCGCGTGAGGATGTCGATGAGCTCACGCTTCTGGCCACGCGAGGCGTAGATGCGCTCGAGGTTCTCGATCGCCGGGATGAACAGACCGTCCACCTCGAGGGCGCGGTTGAAGTGCGCCACCGCCTGATCGGTCTGGCCCATCTGGCTGTCGAGCAGCTCGCCGAGCTCGGTGAGGATCTCCTTGCGGTCGACGTCGCTCACGGCCACGTCGAGCGCGCGGGTGAGCGTCGCGCCGAGCTGCTGCCAGTTGCCGTTCTTGCGATAGAGCTGCCCCATCTGGCGGAGCGCTCCGACGTTGTTCGGATCGAGCGCGACGATCTGCGCGTAGTACGGCTGCGCGTACTCGGGGTGCCCGAGGTCGTCGCCGTACCACTTCGCGAGGTGCAGGCAGAGGCGGATCTTCTGGTGCGGCTCGGTCTGGGCCTGCAGCCAGTTGTTCGCGGTCTGGATGACCTCGCCCCACCGGCCCGTCGCCTGCGCCATGCGCTCGAGGTACTTCGCCGTCTCGCGATCGTGGAAGTCCTCGCCGAACGCGTTGATCAGCGCGTCGAGGGCCTGGTTCTTGTCGTCGAGCTGCTCCTCGAAGACCTTCGCGATGCGCCGGAGGAGATCCGTGCGCTCGCTCGTCTCCGTGCGCGTGTCGAGGCGCGCGAGGTACAGCTCGATGAGCGGCTCCCAACGCCCGGCGGCCGTGTGGAGCTTCTCGAGCTCGCGGAACGCCTCGTCGTGCGTGGCGTCGACCTCGAGGATCTTCTGCCACGCCGTCGTCGCCTTGTCCGGCTCCTGGACCGTCTCGCGCCACAGCTCGGCGACCTGCCGGTACTCCTCGATCTTCTGCGCGGGATCCTCGAGGGCCGCGGCGCGCTGCATCTTGACGTCGATGACGTCCGTCCACTGCTCCTGCCCCCGATAGATCGCCTCGAGGGCGTCCATCGCCTCGAAGTCGGGACCGACCTCGAGGAGCTTCCGCCACGCGTCGGCGGCGTCGTACGGCTGCGAGAGCTGCTCGCCGTAGACCTTGCCGAGCTCGCGGAAGATCTCCTTCAGCTCCTCGCCGTCGAGCATCGCCGCGGCGCGATCCACCTGCTGGTGGAGGGCCGAGACGAGCTCGTGGGCGTCGCCCTGCCGGCGCCGGATCGCGGCGATGGCGCGGAGCGCGGCGAGGTTCGCGTAGTCGATGTCGAGGACGCGGTTCCAGTCGTCGAGCGCGAGGTCGTCGCGCTCGAGCTTGCCCTCGAGCGTGCGTGCCTTGCGCGTGAGGATGTTCACGCGGTCGTCGTCGCTCTGCGCGATGTCGTACTGGCGCTCGAGGATGTCGACGAGCTCGCGCCACATCTGCTGCTGCTCGTAGAGGTTCGCGAGCGCAGTCAGCGCCTCCGGATCCTCGCCGCGGAGATCGAGCACGATCTTCCACGTGTCGATCGCCTTGTTCGGATCGTTCAGGCGCTCGGCGGCGAGGTGCGCGATCTTCGCGCGGATCTCCGCCTCCGCGACGTCGCCCGACGCGTTCTCGAGCTCGCGCTCGTAGACGCCGTTGAGCTCGACCCAGTTCTCCTGCGCCTCGTAGATGCGCGCGAGCGCCTGGATCGCGCCTTCGTGCGTCTTGTCGAGGTTGTCGAAGATCTGGCGGTACGCACGCGTCGCGTTCGGGATGTCACCGAGCCGCGTCTCGTACACCTCACCGAGGCGCGCGTAGAGCTCCGTCAGCTCGAGGTCGTCGGCCGGCGCGCGCACGCGCATCTCGAGGACCGCGGCGAGGTCCGCCCACGACTCGATGGAGAGGTAGATGCGATCGAGGTTGGCGAGCGCCTCGGGATCGAGCTCCTCGACCGACAGGACGTAGCGGTAGGTCTCGATCGCCTTCTCGACGTCGCCGAGATCGTCCTCGAACGTCTTCGCGAGACGGCGTCCGATGATGCACTGGACGTTCTTGTCCGTGTGGACGCCGAGGATGTCCGCGTAGGCGTTCGCGAGCGTCTCCCACCCGCCGTCGATCGTGGCCGCGAGGCGCGGAGCCTCCTCACCCGATTTTTCGTCGAGCGGGAACTCCTTGAGGGCCCGGATGTACACGTCGAGCGTGCGCACCGGGTCCATCAGCTTCTCCTCGAGGAGATCCGCGATGCGGTAGTAGGCGGCGAGGCGCTCCTCGTTGTCCGCCAGGGGGGGTGCCCCCTCACTCCCCCCGACGACCGGCGTGTGAGCGAGCTGCGCCTCGTGGACGCCCACGAGCTTCTCCCACTCCCCCGCGGCGCGGTAGAGCGGCTCGAGGATCTCGGCGATCTCGAGCTGCTTGATGCCGGCGGCGAAGAGCCCCTCGAGCGCCTGGAGCGCGTTCTCGTGCTCGGGCGCCGCCGCGAGCACGTCGCGGTAGGCGTTGATCGCGCCGTCGATGTCGTTCAGGTAGCTCTGGCGAACCTGACCGAGGCGGTACTTGAACTCGAGGATCTCGTCGGGCGTCTGGCCGATCTCGGCCTCGCGCTCGAGGATGGCCGCGAGCTCCGCCCACCGCTCGGTGTACAGGTAGAGGCGATCGAGCGAGCGGACCGCCGTCTGGTTGTCCGGCTCGACCTCCATCACGCGCCGGTAGCGCCCGATGGCGTTCTCGACGTCCTCGAGCTGCACCTCGTAGATCTGGGCGAGGCGCAGGCCGAGCTCGATGAACCGGTCGGGCATCTCCGCGAGCTTGTCGAGCTCGGCGTCGTAGAGCTGCGCGACCTGCGGCCAGCGGTTGACCACCATCGCGAGGCGCTCGAGGTTCTGCAGCGTCGCCTCGTTGCCGTTGTCGAGCTCGAGGGCGCGCGCGTACGTCTCGAACGCAGCGCCGTGGTTCTCGAGCGCGTCCTCGTAGAGCCGCGCGATGCGGTGGAGCAGATCGACCTTCGTGAAGACGTCCTCGGCGTGCGCGACCTGCACCTCGTGGACGCTGATGAGCTTCGGCCAGTCGCTCGCCGCCTCGTAGACCGGCTCGAGGACGGCCGCCGCGCCGAGCGGATCCTTGTCACCGCGCTTCAGGCCCTCGAGCGCCTGGAGCGTCGGCTCGTGGTCGACCTGGCTCTGGAGGATCTCGCGATAGAGCTCGATGGCGCGCCCGACGTCGTCGAGGCGCTTCTCGTAGAGCTCCGCGATCCGGTACTGGAAGCTGATCGCCTCGTTCGGGTCCGCGCACATCTCGCTCTCGCGCGTCAGGATCCCGAGCAGCTCCTGCCAGTTCTGCGCTTGCTCGTAGAGGACGTCGAGGCGGGAGAGCGCCTGGAGATCGTCCGGATCGAGCTCGAGGATCTTCGTGTACGTCTCGATCGCCTGCTCGACGCTGCCGAGCTCGCGCTCGTAGACCGCGCCGACCTGGTAGTAGATGCGCTTCTTCTCGTCGGGATCGGCGACGAGCTCGGCCTTCCGTTCGTAGACCGCGAGGAGGTCCTGCCAGCGCGACAGACCGAGGTAGCGCTTGATGAGCGCGTCGAGCGCGCGGATGTCGTCCTCGTCGATCGCGAGGACCTTCTTGTAGACGGCGATCGCCTCCTCCGGCTTCTCGAGGACGTCCTCCTCGATCGCCGCGGCCTGGAACAGAGCGTCCTTCTGATCCTGCGGCTCGGTGAGGATCTCCGCCTTGCGCTGGAGGATCTGCGAGAGCTCCGCGTAGCGCTCCGTCTGCCGGTACAGGCGCTCGAGCGACTCGGCGGCCGCGAGGTGCGTGCCGTCGATGTCGAGCACGCGCGTGTAGAGCGCGATGGCCGTGTCGACGTCGCCGATGTCCGCCTCGTAGACGTGCGCGGACATCATCGTCAGCGTCGCGCCGAGGGTCGGATCGTTGCCGACGACCTCGGTGCCGAGCTGGCGGTACACCGAGGCGAGATCCTCGAAGCGACCCGTCGCGCGCGCGACGCGATCGATCTGCTGCTGCGTCAGCTCGTTCGCCGGGTCCTCGCGGAGCGCCCGAGCGAGCGTCGCGAACGCGTTGTTCAGATCCGCGGCCGCGTCCTCGTAGAGCTGGGCGATCTGGTGGAGCAGCTCCACGCGCCGCATCGGGTCCTCGCTGCGGCGGACCTGGACCTCGTGCGCGCCGATGAGCTTCTGGTAGTCGCCGATCTGCCGGTACAAGGGCTCGAGCAGGTCGGCGATCACGAGCTCGTAGTTCGGATCCTGACCGAGACGCTCGAGGGCCTCGAGCGCCTGGGCGTTCGAGATGTCACGTTCGAGGACCGAGCGGTACCCGTCGATCGCCTGCTCGATCAGGTTCATCTGCGTCTCGCGCAGCGCCGCGAGACGGAGCATGAGCGCGATCTGCGTCTCGTCGTCGGTGGCGAGCGAGAGCTGCGCCTCGAGGTTCTCCGCGAGGTCGCCCCACATGCGCTGCCGCGTGAAGAGCTGATCGAGCGCCGCGAGCGCCGTCTGGCTCGCAGGATCGAGCTCGAGCACGCGCTTGTAGCACTGCACGGCGTCGTCCGGCCGCTCGAGCTGATCGTCGTAGATGCGCGCCATGCGCACGTAGAGCTGCTCGCGCTCCGCCGGATCGGCGGTCTGCTCGATGCGCCGCTCGATGACGCCGATGAGATCCGTCCAGCGCTGCGTGCGCGTGAACAGCGCCTCGAGAGCGTCGAGCGCCTCGGCGTCGCCGGGGTCGAGCGAGAGCACGTGGAAGTAGCCCTTCGCCGCGTCGTCGACGAGGCCGAGCGCCTCGTCCTCGATGCGCGCCGAGAGCATCCAGTAGCTGCGCGCGAGGACGGCGTCGGTCAGGTTCTCACCGATCGACTCGTACAGCTCGGTGAGCGCCTTCCACGCGTTCGAGATCTCCGCGATGCGCTGGATCTCGGCGCGCGTCTCGTTGTGGTGCGGCTGCTCGCGGAGGGCCGCGGCGAGCGCACGGAACGCGCGATCGTGATCGTTGAGCATCTCGCTCGACACGCGCGCGACCTTGCGCAGGAGCGCGACGCGCTTGTCGCTGTCGCCCTCGGCCTCGGCGAGGATGTCGAGCGCGACGAGCAGCTTCGGCCAGTCTCCCCTCTCCTCGTAGATGTTCTCGAGGATGGCGGCGGCCTCGGCGCGCAGCTCGGGGTTCTCGAGCAGCGCCTCGAGCGCCTCGCGCGCGCCGGTGTGCTGCGCGTCGAGGAAGAGGATCTCGCGGTAGTTCTCGAGCGCGCCCGCCGGGTCACCGGTGTGCTTCTCGAGCGTCTGGCCGAGGCGGAACTTCAGATCGATGAGCTCCTCCTCGGTCACGTCGAGCTCGATGCGGCGGCGGAGCGTGTCGACGTACGGCTCCCAGCGCTCGAGCTGGCCGTAGAGGACGTCGAGCGCCTTGAGCGCGTGCGCGTCCGTCGGCTCGTCCTCGAGCACTGCGTTGTACGTGTCGATCGCCTTGTCGAGATCCTTGACCTCGGTCTCGTAGAGCTTCGCGATCTCGTAGGAGATCTGCTTCTTCTCCTCGTGATCCGTCGAGAGCTCGCGGCGCTTCTCGTAGATCTGGAGGAGGTCCTCGTACCGCGACGTCGCGCGGTAGAGGCGCTCGAGGGCGGCGAGCGCCTCGGCGTTCTCGCTGTCCGCGTCGTAGACGGCGCGGTAGACGCCGAGCGCCTCGTCGATCTGGTTCATCTCCTCGACGAGCACGCGACCGAGCTTCAGACGGAGCGTGATCGCCAGGTGCGCGTCGCCGGCGTCGATCGCCTGCTCGATCGCCGTGCGGTACGCGTCGGTGAGCTCCTGCCACTGGCCCGTCGCCTTCGCGGCGCGCTCGACGTCGACGGTGGTCTGCTCGTCGGCCGGGAAGAGGACGAACGCGGACAGGTAGCGCGCGAACGCCTTCTGCGGCTCGCGCACCTTGCCCTCGTAGAGGGCCGCGACCTCACGGAGCAACGCGAGCTTCTGGTACGCGTCCTCCTCGTGACCGAGCTTCACCTCGATCGCGTTCGCGAGGGCCTTGCTGTTGTTGGCCGCCGTGTAGATCGGGATGAGGGCCTCCGCGGCGCGGAGGTTGTCGGCCTCGAGGTCGAGGATCTTCTCGTAGGCGCGCGCGGCGCGATCGTTCTTCTGCTTCTTGTCCGCCCAGAGCTCGGCGATCTTGAAGAGCAAGCCGATCTTGGCGGTCTTGTCCTGCTCCTTCGACTCCTGCTGCTCGAGGACGCGGATGAACTCGTCCCACTTGCCGCTCTCGGCGTAGAAGACCTCGAGGTCGTCCCAGCGGCCGAGCGCCAGGTACTTCTTCTTGAGGGCCTCCTGCGCCTTGCGATCGTTCGGCTCGATCGCGAGCAGCGCCCGCCACGCGTTGACCGCGCCCTCGTCGTTGCCCAGACGGTCGCCGTAGATCGTCCCGAGCTTCGTGAGGATCTGGATCTTCTGCGCGTCCTCGTACGTGACCTCGACCTGCCGCTCGAGGACGTCGACGAGCTTCTCGAAGTCCTTGCTCCTCTCGTAGAGCGCGGCGAGCGCACCGAGCGCCTCGACGTTCGAAGGATCGCTGTCGAGCACCTGCTGCCAGAGCTCGATGCAGACGTCGGGCTTCTTGACGCGCTCGGTGGCGAGCTTCGCGATCTCGAGGAACTTCCGCGCGCGCTCCTCTCCGTAGAGGCGCTCCGCTTCGCGTCGCTCGAGACCGAGGAGCTTCTCCCAGTCGCGACGCTTCTCGTACATCTGCCGGAGATACGTGATCGCGTTCTGGTTCTCCGGGTCGATGTTGAGAACGGCCTCGTAGGCCTTCACGGCCTCGGCCTGGTTCGCGAACTTGCCCGTGTAGAGCTCGGCGGCCTTCGTGTAGAGGGCGACCTTCTCCTCCGGCTCCGGAACGAGCTGCGCGAGCTGGAGCAGCGTCTTGACGTACTCGTTGTACCGCTTGTTCGCCTCCTGCTTGTCGGCGAGCGCGCGGAGCTCGGCGATCTTGGCCGCGTCGACGCCCTCGGCGGCCGGAGCGGGAGCCGGCGCGGGCTCGGGCGCGGGCTCGGCCGGCGCGGGCGCCGGCTCGGCCGCGGGCGGCGAGCTCACGGCCGCAGGCGGCGAGCTCACGGCCGCGGGCGGCGAGCTCACGGCCGCAGGCGGCGAGCTCACGGCCGCAGGCGGCGGGACCGAGCCGCGGGCCTGCGCCGGCGGCGGAACCGACTGGCGAGCCTGCGCGGGCGGCGGGACCGACTGCCGTTCCGCGGGCGGAGCCTGGTCGGGCACGCTCGCGCGACGGGCGTCGAAGCCCTGCGGCGGCGGAGAGGTCTCCTTCTGACCGGGCGGAGACACGCTCCCGCGCGAGGGGATCACGGAGATCGTCGGCGCGGGCTGCCGGTTCGAGAGCGACTCGCCGATCTGCGCCTCGAACGCGCGCAGCACGGGGTGCTCGGGACTGATCTGGCTGAGGCGCTCGAAGACCGTGCGCGCGCGGATCAGGTTGCCGAGCTGACGCCACGCGATCGTTCCGGCCTGCGCGAGGAGGAACGTCGCGTTGCCGTTCTCGCCGGCGTGCGTGACCGCCTCCTCGGCGAGCGAGAGCACGCGATCCCAGTCGCCGCCCTTCCGGCCGTACGCATCACGCAGGTAGTGGAAGGCGCCCTCGTTCTCGGGATCGAGCTTGATCGCCTCCTCGAGGAACTTCGCGCCGATGTCGACGTTCTGGTGCCGCGACACCCAGCGCGTTCCGAACGTGAGCGCGAGCCGCGCACGGGCCTGGCGCTGCGGCTCGGCCTGGAGGAGCCGATACTGGAAGCTCTCGAGCTCCTCGAGGCGACCGAGCTCGCCCATCGCTCCCTCGAAGAGCGCCGCCGCCTGCTTGTTGGCCGGATCGGCGGCGTACGCGCGCTCGAGCAGACCGATGACGGCATCGGGCTGGAAGCGCCGCGTGATGCGCGCAGCGCGGAGGAACAGCCGGCACCGAAGCGCGGGCTCCGCCGACGCATCCTGCGCGTTCGTGACGAGCACGTTCACGTGCGACTGCCACGAGCCGCTCTCCGCCTGCACGTCCTCGAGGCACGCACGCGCCTCGGCGTTCTGACCGTTGCTCGTCGCGAGCGAACGCGCGTACGTGCTCGTCGCCTTGTCGTAGTCGCCGAGATCACAGAGCACGTCGCCGAGCTCGAGGAGCAGCTCGCTCGCGACCGGGCCTTCCTTGTGCGTGCGAAGCTCCAGCTCGAGGAGCTTCTGCACCATGTTCAGCTTCCCGAGGCCCCAGTACACCGCACGCGCGGCCTCGAGGCTCTCCGAGAGCGCAGGATTGAGCTTGTAGGCGTCTTGGAAGTGCTTCAGCGCTTTGACGCCCGCGAGGAACTTCGATTCGAGGACCTGGCCGAGGCGCAGGTGAAAGCGAGCCTTCACCTCGGCGGCGCTCGACGACTGGATGCCTCTCTCGAGCTCCTCGACGAGCCCCTGCCAGTCGCGAACGTTTTCGAGGTGCTTTAGACGTTCCTGCAGGTCCATGGATTCCCTCGGTTATCCCCAAACCGAAAATGCCGCCGCCGGATCGCAAGGCTATCAGAGCCCAACGCGATGTGGGGGGCCATGATCACTTTCTGGGCACGGTCGGACCGCCGAGCCTCCCGAGCCCGCGGCTCGAGAGACGACCCGGCGCCTTTCGTCTTGATCCCGTCGGACGCGTGTGGGCGTGCACCGGCGCGCGCCGAGGTGATGGCCATCCCCAGCACTCCCGCGCGCGGGCCCGCTCCTCGCCACGATCCGTCGATCGGCGCGCCGATCCCACACCCCGTCGGCGAGCACGGCACGAGCGGAGGAGCGAGACGCGGCGCGCGCTCGGACGGGCGCGGACCGCTTCTCACGCCTGCGTGCTGCTCTCGAACGAGGTCGGAGTCGGTAGGCCGAGTCACTTATTGAAGTGTGCCGCCCAGCTTCGACGCGAGCTGCTGAGCCTGCTGGCACTGATCAGCGTATTGCTGAGCAGCGCCACCTTTGCAAATCATCTTCTGGAAAGACTGGAGCTGAGCCATTGCCTCGCTCTTGCGCGGAGGGTTCAGGCTCGCGTACGCCGCGCCGAGGTTGAAGAACGCGATCGCCTGCCCCGACTCGTTGCACTGCCCGCAGGCCTTCTTCGCGGCCTCGTACGACGAGACGGCCTTCGAGAGATCGCCCCTGCGCTCGTGGATGTCGCCGAGGAGGCTGTGGATGACGAAGAGCGCCTTGTCGCCCTCCTTCGCGAACGAGAGCGCCTGCGTGAGAACCTGCTCCGCCTCGTTGATGTAGTTGAGGCGGATGTAGAGATCGGCGAGCGGTCCGTAGAACGAGAGGTTGTCCGGCTTGCGCAGGATCGCGTTCGTGTACGACTGGAGCGCTCCGGCCTCGTCGTCGAGGTGCAGGTTCACCTCGGCGAGCTCGAAGTGCGCGTCGGCGATGTTGGGATCGAGCTTGATCGCCTCCTCGAGAGGCCCCTTCGCGTCCGCCCAGCTCACGGGCCCCTTCTCCGCCTGACGAGCGAGCGCGAGGCCGTGGAGGAAGAAGTAGTTCGCGAACTTCGGCGCGAGCTTCTCCGCCTTCGCGCACGTGCTCGCGACTTTGTCCCACTGCTCCTTCTTCTGGTAGCCCAGCGCGAGCTTCCACAGGATCCTGTGGTTCGTCGGATCGAGGTTCGTCGCCTGCTCGTACTTGGAGATGGCGCCGTCGATGTTCACCGCCCTCTCCTGGTCCCCCTCGTTCGCGAGGTTGACGGCCTCGATGCTGTTGCGGCTGCAGCCCGCGCCGGCAAAGGTCGTCACCGCCAGACCCGCGAGAACCGCTGCGAGAACGCTCTTCATGACCGCCGGATAGTAGGCAACTCTCAAGCCTTTCACAAAGAGGAATCACGGCCGGCCCCACGGCTCCGTGGCTCCGACCTCGAGCGGTCCGTCCTCCAGTCCGTCCTCCGTCCTCCGCCCTCCGTCCTCAGCTCTGCAGAGAGCGGCCTTCCGACGAGACTGGAGCGCCTCGGGGCGGCGCGCGGGGGCTCGTGCGGGGCCTCGCGACGACACGCGGGAGCCTCGCGACGACACGCGGCGACGTCGCGACGACAGCAGGCGTCTTGCGACGAGACGGAGACGCCCACGCCGCTCGACGGTGCGGCCCAAATGCGCCGAAGGCCGCGCAGCAGTGCGCGGCCTTCGTGCAGTCTACACGCAATCGGTCGGGGCTACTCGCCCGGGCTGAAGATGATCGGGTAGACGACGGTGACGATGCCGCCTTCGGGCTGCGGGAACGACAGGTTTCCGAAGCCGCGGACGACGCACTGGATGACACCCTGATCCGGGAGCTCGCTGCCGCCGTCCTGCGCCGTGGCGACCGCGCCGGAGCGGTCGATGACGAACTTGACCGCGACACGACCCGCGAGGCTCGGGTTGTTGCGCAGACCGTTCTCGTAGCAGAGACGGAAGCGGCCGAAGTTCTGGCGGACGATACGCTGGATGACCTCCGGCGGGAGGCGGCCGTTGACCTGCGTCGTGCCCTGGCGAAGCCTGGGCGCCTTCGTCTGGTGCGACCCGCCGAGGCGGCCGTGACCGTTACCGAAGCCCTGGCCCGTGCCGGTGCCGGCGCCGTGGCCGAGCGTACCGATGTTGCCGAGGCCGATGCCTTCACCGCGGCCGCCACCGCCCTCGCCGACGCCCGAGAGGCCGAGACCGCCGGCGCCGAACGCGTCGCCGATCGAGTCGCCCCACATGTTGCCGCGCGCGGACAGCGGGTCGTTGCCGAGCGAGTCGTCGCGGCCCCACGGCGCCGTCGGAGCGTTCGGGTCGCCGCCCGCGCCGACGTTGATGAGGCCGATCATGCCGAACTCCTGCGCCTCGCGGAGGGCGGCCTGCCGCGCGATGTGCGGATCCGGGTTGTCCGCCGGGCCCTGCACGCCGTAGCGCTTGTTCGTGTCCTTGGTGTTCGGGTTCCCCATCGAACCCTCTTCACCCTTCGCACGCGTGCCGGTGCCGCCTTCCTTGTTGTCGGCGTTGTTGTCCGCGACCTGCTCGGTCTCCTTCTGCTCCTGCTCACGCTCGGCCGCAGCGTTGAGCATCTTCTGCATGAGGAGGAGCTGATCGCGATCGATCGCCTCCGCGTCGTCGGCGCCCATCCGCGGCATGAAGAACGCCATCGAGGCGACGATGCCGACGTGGAGGAGGAAGGAGAGACCGATGAACATGTACGCGGCCGGCTCGAAGCTCGAGAAGAGGCCGACCGGCGGAGCCTTGCCCGCGTTGACCGCGCTGACCTCGAAGATGAGGCCCGAGCCTTCGAGCTCCATCTTCGCCTTCGCGTTGCTCGGGAGGTCGAACTCGTGCGCGCCGCTCAGCTCCGTGGACGGACGCGCGCGCCCGGACGAGATGAGGTCCTGGAACGTGAACGTCCCCTGCCCGGGGATCTCCACTGTGCCCGTCGTGCGCGGCAGCATGATGAGCGTCGCGCTGACGCCGCGGGCGACGACGATCGGCGCGCGCGTCGTGCCGAGCACCTCGCTCGGGACGAAGTAGTCCGAGCCCGCCTCCTCACCGACGAAGAAGCTCTTCGGAGGCGAGTTGTGCGCGACGTGGAGCGTGTTCTGGTCCCACTTGACGAGGACCTCGATCGCCGCCGCGTGCGTCTCGACCTCGTCCGGGTGGACGTCGGGGCCGCTCTTGATGAGCGAGTACGTGTACGGCTGGTTCGGATCGAAGTCGCTGCCGCCGGGCGCGTTGATCGCGAAGCCGCCGGCCTGATCGGTCGCCGACGCGACGAACGGGTTCGCGGGCGCGAACGGGTTCGCGACGACCGCGAACGGATTGGCCGCGGCGAACGGGTTGGCAGCAGGCGCAGGCGGCGGAGGCGGCGCGCTGCCCGACGGCGCCGCGAACGGGTTCGGCGCGGGCGCGGCGGGCGGCGCCGGCGGAGGCTGCGAGGCGGCGGCCTGCGCGAACGGGTTCGGCTGGCCGGGCTGGCCCATGATGGCGGTGTTCCCCGGACCGCCGGCGGGCTCCATCGCCTCCGTCGGCGTGTTCACCTGCGGAAGCATCTGCGGCGTGGGCGCAGGCGTCGGGACCGGAGCCGCCGGCATCGCGGCCGTCTGACCGGCGTTCGCGAGCTCGGCGCTCTCGAGGTGAATCATCGTGGACCCGATCTGGATCTGGTCGCCAGGCCGGATCTTGCACTTGTTCACCCGCTGCCCGTTCACCATCGTCCCGGGCTCGTTTCCGAGATCGATGAGCGTGATGTCGTTCGGGCCGGCGACCTCGATCACCGCATGCATGCGCGACGCGAGATCATCGTCGACACGCAAGTGGCTGCGCGGGTCCTTACCGACCTTCACGATATCCTGGGCGATCGTGTCCCTCCGAACGAGCTGATCGCCCTGATAGAGCGCGAACGTCAGCGCAACCTTCGCCTTGCCTTCCATCGCTTCGACCTTTCCTGTGCCGGTGCCGTCGCCCAATGCCCTTTCGCGGCAGCTAGTGCGCTCGTGCGCTCTCTATGAGATCAGAGGTTCTCGACGCTCTTCAACATCTCGGGCACGAAAGACGTGCGCGGCCGGATGAGCGTCGTGCGGACGGGTCCCGGGCGGACGCGGATCGTGGCGTCGTTGGGACCGAAGCCTCCCGCCGCGAGCGGATCGTCGGAGAACTCGTAGCCGTAGCCCTCTTCCTTCCCGGTGCTCACGGTCGTCTTCACACCGCCGGCCCCCTGCGCGAAAGCCGACGCGCTCGAGAGGACGAATGCTGCTGCGACCAGACCGAACAGAACCCGCTTCATTGATTCGCTCCTCACCTTCCACGTAGCCAGCACCGAGGTGCCGGCGTACGCACGTTAGCGGCATTCGCCGCGTCGGGGTAAGTCTTCGCTGCTTCCGATGAGAGCCGACGCTCGCCGCGCCGGAATCCAATTCCTGAAGAATTGTGCGCCGGGATTACAGTGACAGTGTACCGCCGGCCGGGTGTCGAGGCAAGGTTCTTGACGTCTCGATTGCGCACGATCTCGCTCGACGCGTCCGTCGGTCCGACGCACCAGCGGCGCGTTCCAGACGAACTGACAATGTCTGGGACCGAAGGTTCCCGTCTCGCGAACACGTGATCGCGATCGCGTCTTGGGTACGCGCAAAAGCCGCACGTAATAGACCGTCCTCGTCCGAATTTTCCAGCGCGGCGCGGGTGAGCTCGTGATGCGAGACGCACGCACACGCGCACGCCGCGTCCTTCGCTCAAATGTCGCGAGCCTCTCTCGCGTCGTCCGCGAGAGAGGCTCGCCCGCATGCGCCGTCGCGCCGCGAAGGTCGACGGCTACTTGCCGCCGCCCGTCTGCACGTCCCTCTGCTCGTTGGCGTCCATCTTGAGGAACGCGATCGTGTCGTCGATGTCGCCCAGACGACCGAAGTCCTTCACGCCGTCGCCCTTCACGCGCTTCACGGCGCCGTCGTACTCCGGCTTGCCGGACGCCTTCTCGAGGAACGTCTGGAAGATCTGCTTCGCCTGCTCGAGCGTCGCGATCGTCTTCGCCTTGTCGCCGCCCGCCTTCGCCTTGAACTCCTGGGTGAGGATGCCCTCGTTGTAGTAGGCGTCCGGACGGTTCGGGTCGATCTTCTTCGCGGCGTCGAGCTCCGCCTGCACCGCCGCGACGAGCTGATCGTAGTTGGGCTCGGCGCCCGTGATCGGCCCGCGGATGGCGAGCGCCAGACCGAGGTGCGCGTCGTAGTCGTTCGGGCGGAGCTGGAGCGCCTTGCGATAGGCCTGCGCCGCCTGCTCGAAGCCGCGGAACCCGAGGTTGACCGCGGCGTAGTTCATGTGCGCCTCGAAGAGCTTCGGATCGAGCTTCGCGGCCGTCGCGAACTCCTGCACGGCGCCGTTCACCTGACCGAGCTCGTACTGGATGAGACCCGCGGTGTTGTGGATCGGCGCGTAGTTCGGGTTCTTGCGGATCGCCTGCGAGCAGACGAGCGCCGCGAGCTCGAGCTGCTGGACGTCCGCGCGCTTCTCCTTCGACGCGTGCGTGATGACCTGACGCCCCTTCGCGCTCTTCGACGAGCCCTTCACCGCTCCAGCGCGCTTCTTCGCGAGCTGGAAGTAGTAGAGAGCGAGCTGGTTGAAGGCCGGCATGTACGCGTCGTCGATCGCGAGCGCGCGCTGCAGATTCAGCTTCGCGCAGTCCATGTCGTCCTTGCAGCCCTGACCGCCCTGCGAGCTGTCACGGGCCATCTGCACCATCGCGAGGTTGACGAGCGCGGGGACGTTCTGGAACTGCGCGTCGGTCACCGCCTGCTGCAGCGAGGCGATCGCCGCGTCCTCGTTGCCGTCGGCCTTGTACTGGTAGAGCGCGAGCTGCGCGCGCGCGTGGTGGAACTTCGGATCGAGCTGGAGCGCCTGCTCGAACTTCGCCTTCGCGTTCGCGTCGTCGTTGCAGCGCTGGTACGCGAGCCCCGCGTTGAAGATCGCCTGAGCGCTACGACCGACGGCCTCGAACTGCGACGCGACCTCCTTGCAGGCGGCGTCCGACCAGTCGTTCTTCCTGTCGTGCTCGACGAACGCGTCGAGCGCGGCGTTGTACTTCGCCTGCTCGTCCTTGGTGAGCTTGATGGAGCCCCCACCCCCACCCTTGCCGACGGCGCTCGGGTCCTTCGCCCCGGAGTTGCCGCCGCCGCAGCCGGCGAGGACGACGAGCAGTCCAGTCGTGATCAAAGCCGAAACGCGCTTCATGGGAGTCTCTCTTCCTCTGATGGGCGAGGCCTCGGGCCTCGGGCCTCGGGCCTCCACGAAGGCCCTACTCGAATCTCTTGGACTTCAGGGGGGCCGGAGCCCTTGCTCCTCCGTGGAGCTCGGCTCCGGCCGATCCGTTGCTCGAGGCCTGAGGCCTGAAGCCTGAGGCCCGACCGCTCCTCACTTCTTCGCGCCCGCAGCCTTGTCGTCGGCGGGCCGATCCGGTGCGGCCGCCGGCGGGTGCCAGAAGGTGCCGTCCGGCAGGACCGGCGGGAGCTTCTCGTCGAGACCGCTGTTCGCGAGCGTGGGCGCGCCGCGCAGCTCGTCGACGACGTGGTACTCGGCCTTGTAGTTCTTCGCGAGCCACACCTCGCAGGCGCGGGAGAACTCGTCGAAGTACTGGAACTTGACCGACAGATCGAGGCACTTCTTGAGTGCCGGCTTCGCGCGATCCCGCTTGAAGGGCTCGCTCGCCGCGTCGAGCGCGTCGTAGTACGTGCCGCGGATCTCGGGGTCCTTCTTCCACGCCTCCGGGATCGGAGCGCGGCGGAAGTCGTCCACGAAGTCACCCCACATGAGCCCGGCGCGCGAGCCTGCCGCGATGACCCACTTCGGCGGCGGGACCGGCTTGAGGTCGAGGATCTTCACGTACTCGGGCTCGACCTTCTGAATCGCCTGGCTCTTCTTCGTGTACCAGTCCTTGACCTTCGTGTTGATGTGCTTGAGGACGGAGGCCTTGTCGCCGGGCCCCTTGTACTCGGGGAACTTCAGCGGCTCGACCTCGGCCTTGCGGCGCTCCTCGGCGGCGAAGAAGTACGCCTCGCCGACCGCGTTGAGCGCCTTCGCGAGACGACGCTCCTTCTGCGTCGCGTCCTCGGTCGGGTACGCCTCTTTGATCTTCTGCTCGGCCAGACCCGGGTTCGACCAGAGCGCGCGGACCTTCGCGTACTCGGCCTTCGCCTGGTTCATCTGGCCCTTCAGGTTCGTGTACGCGCGTGCGAGCGTGGCGTGCGCTTGGACCTGGATGTCGGGCGCGGCCTTGCCGATGACGTTCATCGACCCGGCGAGCGCGGAGCGCGCCTTGTCCCACTGCTCCTGCTCCGCGTAGTGCGCGCCGATCGCGAACGCGATCTGCGCGGTCTGCGCGGGCTTGCTCGCGCCGTAGTTCTTCTGGAACAGCTTCGCGTCCTCGATCGCGAGATCGGGCTGACCGAGACCGAGACGGAGGATGACCGCGTCGGAGAGCGCCTTCTCGGCGTCCGGCCCCTTCGGATCGATCTTCGCGTACTTCTCGTACCACTCGGCCGCGAGGTCGTAGACCGCGATGGCCTGGTAGTTACCGCCGATCTCGTACGTCGCCCTCTTGGCGAGCGGCGAGTTGCCCTTCGTCTTCTCGTCGAAGGCGAGGAGCTCGCGGCGCGCTGTGATCGCCTTCGCGATGAGGCGAGCCGCCTGGAACGCGCGCGCGGCGTTGTAGACGATCTCGTCGCACTTCTCCGCCTGCGGAGCCTGACCCGCGTTGACCGGGTCCTTGCAGTAGCGGCGGAACATCTCGTAGTACGACGTGCCCGCCTTCTCGTAGAGGCTGATCGCGTCCTTGCCGCCCTCCTTGTCGGCGCGCTCGACGAGCTTCTGCGCCTTCAGGCGGAGGATGTCGACCTGGATCTTGTTGAGCGTCGTGCACTGCTCGGCGTTCTTGTTCGCCTTCTCACCCGTGCAGTAGAGCTCGATGAACTTCGGGACGTCCTGCTCCATGTCGTCGAAGCAGCTCGTCTTCTCGAAGTGCGAGCCGAGCACGTTGATGCTCTCGAGGTAGAGCTGCGCGGCGTAGATGCCGACGTCGCGATTGGAGTGCTCCATCGCGATCTCGCGGAAGCCGATCGCCGCCTCCTCCCAGTGCTGCGCCTCGAAGTAGGTGCGGGCGCGCGCGTACTTGACCTCGACGAGCTGCTCCTGGCCGGCCTCGTCGTTCGGGGCGGGCTTGATGTAGCAGATGTACTTGTTGAAGGCCGAGACCATGCCCTTCTGGTTCTCGGTCATCTCCTTCGGCTTGAGCCGCTCGGCCTCCGCCTTCTTGTCCTTCTCCTTCCCCTCCTTCTTCTGTCCAGGGAGGTTGCCGGCGCCCTTCTTGGCGGCGTCTCCCTTGTGCATCTCGTCGTAGATGTTCTGGTAGCAGAGCACCGCGGCATACGCGGCCTCGGCGGCCTCGGGCGCGCGCGGGTTCTCCTGGACGACGGAGTCGAAGGCCGGGCCGCACTTCGCCCAGTCCTTCTGGAAGTAGAGGAGGTCCGCCATCGCGTACTTGATCTTGTAGATGGTCGGCCAGTCCTCCTTGACGATGCGCGGGAACTCGAACTTGCTGAACTCCTCCGCGTTCCAGTTGTCGACGACCTTCTTGTAGAGGGCCGCCGAGAGCGCCATCGTCTTCGGGTCACCCGTGCCGCGCTGCCCCTGCGAGCCGACGGCCTCGAGGTGCCACGCCATCGCCGTCTCGGTCGTGAGGGCGGCCGTCTTGTTCGCACACTCGAACTTCTGCTCGGCCGTGTAGTTCCCCTTCTTGACCTCCTGGAACACCTTCACCTGGTTCTCGATCTCCTTGACGATGGCGTCCTTGTTTCCGGACTTCATCGCCATGGTCGCCTCGGTGATGTGTGCCTGGTAGACGCAATGACGCCCGCTCTTGTCGCGGGTCATCAGGTCCTTGTAGAGGATGATGGCTTCCGGATAGTGGCCGGTATCCAGGTAGTTGGTACCGAGCTCGTCCATCATCCGGAACGTCTTCTCGTTCGACCCGGCCGAGTCGCCCGAGATGTTGCGCATGAAGTTGTAGGCCTGCGCCGGATCACCCTTCAGCGCGTAGACCGGGATGACGTCCTTGCGCGCCGAGTCGGCGAGCTTCGTCGCGCCCGGAAGCTGCGGGTACGCAACGCCGAAGTCGATCGTCTTCTTGAAGGCGTTGAGCGCCTTGTCGAGCTCGCCCTTGTTCCAGAAGACGTAACCGAGCTTGTACCAGGCGTAGCCGTAGACCTTGTTCTGCGGCGGCGGGTACTTCGTGACCTCGGTGTAGGCCTGCGCGGCGAGATCCCACTTGCTCGGATCGCCCTGCGCCTCGTTGAAGAACAGCTCGCCGAACGCGAGGTACGCGTTCGGGATGTACTTCGACTGCGGCGCCTTCTTGATGAGGTCGTAGTAGACGGCGCGCGCGTTCTTGAGGTCGTTCGCCTGCTCGTACTCGTAGGCGAGGTAGTAGAGGACCTCGTCGAGCTGCCCGTAGTTCGGGTACTCCTTGACGATGATGTGGTAGTACTCGATCGCCTTCTTGCGGGCGGCCTTCATGACCGCGTCCGCCTGGTTGGCCTGCGTCTGCTGCTGGCCCGCGGCGGTCGGGTTCGTCTTCTTCAGCTCGTCCCGCTTCATCTCCGCCTGCACCTTGTCGCGGAAGGCGGCGGACTCGAGCTCGACGTACGCCTCCGCAAGGCGGCGAGCGAGCTGCGGGCGATCGGGCTTGTTCTTCGCCGTCGTCTCGAAGAGGCGCTCGAGGCCCTGGATCTCGGTGACGAGCAGCGCACGCTGACGCGCCTGGAGGCGGCTCTTTCGCTCGTCGCGCGGAGCCTCCTCGATCGCCGGCTTGCTCGGCTTCGTCTGCTGCTGCTTCTTCTTCAGATCGGGCGCCGCCGGCGCCGAGTGGAAGCTCGTCGTCGGCGTCTTGCTGCCCTTGAACTCCTTCGGCGCGACGCCACCGGCGCAGGCGTTGAGGGACTGCTTCGCCTTCTCGCTGATGCAAACGTCGGCGGCGAAGGAGTTCGCACCTACCGTTGTGAAGGCGGCGCCGAACAGTGCGGCTACGACAGGCCACCTCCACCGGGGCCGGTTGGACACTCGAAGGCCGGATGCCGGGCTGCGCCGGACGTTCTTCTCATTCATGGGATCCCCTACCTGCCACACTTCGAGGTGATGGTCTGCCGGTAGAACCCGAGCTCGTCACGCCAGTACTCGCCGTCGAACGGCCAGATGACGTGCTCCTCGTCCGGCTTGACGATGTTGCGCTCGGACTCGACGGCCGTGACCTGCGAGCCTGCGATGGCGGCGTCGAGCTGGTTGCGCTTCGCGGAGGTGATGTCGATGAGAATCTTCGCGCTGTCGCGGAGGTGCTCGTTCAGCTCGTCGAGGTTGCGCTGGTAGCGCTCTCGAGCGAGCTGCCCCGCGTTGCGGACGGCGATGTCGCGCGCGAGCTGGATCGCGTCCTTGACGTCGTTGCCGAGCGCCGAGTCGCGGAACGCAGCCGGCGCCTTCTCGAACCGCTTCGCCTCCTCGTCGAGCACCTGCACGTACTGCAGGTGGCGAAGGAGCTGGCGGTCGCCGAGCGCGTTCTCGACGACGACCTTGATGCGCGGCGGGAGGTTCGCCTTGCCGTCACGCACCTCCTTCAGGAACTTGTAGAACGGCTCGTCCTGATCCTCGCCCTCGAAGCGCTTCACGACGGCGTTGAGGTCGTCGTACATCGGCTGGTACTTCGTCTGGAACCGCGCGACGATCGTCTCCGCGTCGTCGTACTGGCAGTTCGCGAAGTAGATGACCGCCTTCAGGATCTCCGCCTCGGGGTAGTACGAGTTCGGGAAGTAGGGCGACTGGATCGTGTGGATGTTGCCGAGCGCGTGCGCGTAGTCGCCCGCCATGAAGTACGCCCACGACTCCTCGAAGAGAGCGTCGAGCCAGTACTCGCTCGCGACGTCGACCTTGTTCCAGTACTTGACCGCGGCCGACAGCCTCGACGGATCGATGGTCGGCGAGTTCGACTCGTCGAGGCGCACGGACGCCGAGTAGTACGTGCGCGCCATCGAGAGGAACGCGAGGTCCCTCATGCGGTCCTCGTCCTCGATGTCGACGTCGCCGCTGTCGATCGCGCCGACGATGCGCTGGAACGCCCTCACCGCCGGGACGGACCGACGGAGCTGCACGTTGGAGATGCCGCTGAAGAACTGCGCCTTGATGTAGTACTTCGACTGGCGATCGACCTTGCCGAAGAGCCGGAGCGCGTCGTCGTACTGGCGGTTGCGGTACTTGTAACGACCGAGCAGGTAGTTGAGCTGCCAGTAGAGCTCGCGCTGGTTCGGATTGTTGAACTTGTCGATCTGCGAGTCGTTGTACTTGCCGACGCGCTCGACGATGTCCGCGGGCTCCGGCAGGTCGGTCGCGAGCTTCGCGAGCCAGAGCAGCGTCTCGTTGAACTTCAGGTGGTTCGGCTTGTCGGCGATCTCGGAGAAGATGCCGTACGCACCCTGGTAGAACTTCAGCCGGTAGAGCGCGATCGCGAGGTGGTACTGCGCGAGCTGCCGGTTGCCCTCGTCGTCGCCCGTCTCGCCCTTGTAGACGCGGTAGAGAGCGGCCGCGGCATCACCCCACTTCTCGCCGTCGAACAGACGCTTGGCCTGCGCGGCCTGCTCGGTCATCTGACCGGCGACCGGAGGCGGCCCCATGTTCTCGGGCTTCGCCGGAGCCGCCTCGGGCGCAGCTTCCGGCTCGTCGAGCTCGATCGCCTGCGAGCCTCCGCCTTTGTTGGCCTTGGTAGCCGCAGGCTTCTTCGGCTGCGCCATCGCGGGAGCGGCAACCGAGAGCGACAAGATGCACGTGGCCGACGCGATCAGGACCTGGCGCAGTAGAGAAAAACGCATCCTGTTGTTCCTCTTTCGGACATGAGGCGACGTCCGAACACGCGGACGGAGCCCTCGTGGGTGCTGCGGACGACGAAGCCGCTCGACGAGCGAGTGGAAGGCGAAGCCAGCATAAGGGGTTCTCGGGGCCTCTCGGAAGTCGTCAGCCGGAAGCCCCATCGACCGAAACGGCCGTCTGCGATGCTCGGGAAACGAAGATCAAGCGAACCGCGCCGGGGTCATCGTTCGCCGAAAACTCGAACGTTTTAGCAAGGATAATCCCCACGGGCGGCGAGATGGTACGGAGGGCCTGGAGACATTGTCAAGCCGTGATTTTCAAGGTTTTCACGCCGGCTTCGGCCCGAAGACCTCGGTCCGAAGCCCCCCGCGAGGCGCCGCTCGCGAGGTGTCGAGGCGACCGCGTCGTGACGCATCACGAAGCAGGATGTCCGCTGAAGAGAGAACCCGTGACGCTCGATCTCTTTGGCTCCCCGCCGGGGCCCGCGCCCGGGGGCCGGCCCTCCTCCGAGGGGCCCTGCCCCTCCTCTCGAGAGGCCCCCTCCTCTCGATGCGACGGCCTGCACCTCAGCCGGCCATGGGAGGCAGGTGACGAGGTCGACCCCGACCATGTCCGGGCGACCTCGCGGCTCGGGGCGGGAAGGCGGAAGACGAGAATGGGATCGAAGAGAAACAGCATGCTTGACGCTCTTGTGCGCAAACCATTACCGTCCCGCCTCACGATGACGCGTGCCGCTCTGGCTAGTTGGGGCTCGGCTCCCGCCGCCCGCGATTCTCGGTCGTCTCTCTTCAAGCTCGCAGTCCGCTGGGGCCGTCCCGTGGTCATCACGGCCATGCTCGGAGCCGGCGTGCTGCTCGTGGCCGCACCGGGTTGCGGCAGCGAGGGTATCGGCGATCCCTGCATCCCCGAGCAGGAGTACGACAGGAACTTCCTCGGCTTCGACGAGAAGGAGGTGAACGTCGAGTCGAAGAGCTTCCAGTGCCGCACCCGCCTCTGCCTGGTGAACCACTTCCGCGGGCGTGTCTCGTGCCCCTACGGACAGGGCCCCGACGGTGAGCCGCCGCCTGGCGGAACGAGCTGCACGGTCCCGGGCACCGACACGCCCATCGAAGGCGCTAAGGATCCGGCGACGAACGACTTCGTCGACCAGCGCAAGAAGTCGAGCGTCTCTCCGCAGTGCGTCGACCGCTCCGCCGAGAAGACGGTCTACTGCTCCTGCCGCTGCGCCGACATCAACGGCCAGCGCCCGAGCGACCAGACCTTCTGCGACTGCCCCGACGGCTTCGTGTGCGAGCGCCTCGTCACCTCGATCGGTCAGGGCAACGAGGGACTCACGGGCTCGTACTGCATCAAGGCGAACACGAAGTACGACCCGACGACGGCCTGCACGCAGGGCGATTGCGATCCGAACGATCCGGCGCGGAAGTGTGACTGAGCCCAGGCTCCAGGCCCCGGGCGGAAGGCTCCAGTAGCTCGACGCGAGGCTGCGAGGTCCTCCCCACCGGGAGGGCCTCGCTTCGCTTTGTCCGCGATCGCGTGACGCTCCGAAAGAAAGAGCGCGCGTCGCTTTGTTCACAACTCGACAGGGCGGCGGGACGACACGCCTTCGTGGATCGCTACGCCATCGGTCACCGCGCCGAGGATCTCGCGGCGGCGCACGTCGAGCGCGAAGGGTTTCGCATCCTCTGGCGCAACGTCCGGATCGGATCGCTCGAGATCGACCTCGTCGCGAAGAAGGACGATCTCGTCGTCGTCGTCGAGGTCCGCTCCCGAGGAGCAAACTCCTTCGAGCGCCCGCTCGCGAGCATCGGTTGGAACAAGCGGAGGATGCTCCTTCGCGCGGCGCGCGGCCTCTGGCGCGGCCGCTTGAAGAAGATGCCCGACGTACGACGCGTGAGGATCGACGTGATCGCGGTCACGCCCGGCGAGGACGGACCGCGCATCGAATGGGTGCGGGGGGCGATGACGGAGGACGGATAGAGGCTCCAGGCTCCAGGCTCCGGGCTCCAGTCGGTCCTTGCCCGTCAGCGAGGTCCTCTCCATCGCAAGGGCTCGCTTCAGTTGGACAGGCCAAGCCTCGTGCGGCGGCTCGTGCCGGAGCTCGCTGACACGGGTCCGAAGCTCCAGTCGTCGGGGGCGAGGCTCACGGTCCGGGCTCCAGCACGCTGAAGCACGCCGTCCTCGTGTCTGCACTCTCCGCTCGAGACCGGAGGTCCTGCGTCTGCCTTCGGGTCTAGCCTCCCTGGAGCCTGGAGCCTGGAGCCCTCTTCTTCGTCACTTTCCGAGAGCGGCTTTCATCTCGTCCCGCACGGCAGCAATCTTCGCGATCGCCGCCTCGCTCGCTCCCGCCGCCTTCACTTCTTCGAGCGCGGCGTCGAGCTGCTCGACCTCCTTCGCCTGGCGCTCCTTCAGCTTCTCGACCATCGCCGCGAAGACCTCGAAGAAGTCCTGCAGCTCGTCGCCCTTTCGGAGCTTGCCCTGGAAGTTGAGCTTTCCGTCGCCGACCTGACGGAGGAGCATCTTCATCTTGTAGATGGGGCCGACGACCTTGTGCGTGAAGTAGATGCCGAGCAGGCCGATGAGCACGACGAGCAGCGTGAGGCCCGCGATCAGAGAGAGCATCATCGTCCGCTGCTGATCGGCCGTCTCCTTCGCCTGGTTCTGCAGATCGCGATGCTTCTCTTGCAGCTGGCGATCGAGATCGTCCGCGCTCTTGTTGAAGGTCGCCGCGAGCTCGGGGGCGTCCGCGTATTGGTCGCGGATCTGCATCCGCACGAGGTCGCTGTTCTTCTGGCTCTCCTTGATGAGCTCTTCGCCTTGGGCGATGACCTTCTGGCTCTGCTCCGTGACCTGGCGGCTCGTGCGATAGAGGAAGGCGCCCATGATCGCGCTGATGGCGAGCGCGACGAAGATGATGCGGCCGGTCCACTTGAGCTGGAACTTGGCATCCAGCAGGTAGTTCTTGATGCTGCGCTTGTATGGCCTCGGTGCGGCTGTGGACGCGGGTTGAGCGGAGGTCGTCATGGGGTCCTCATAGGGCGTCTACAAAAACGCGCTCGCATTCTGGGCGAACTGCTCACTCGCCAGCCCCGCGGCGAGCTCGAGCAACCGGTCCTCGGAAGCCTTGTCCGGTTTGGCCACGCCCTGCGCGGTGAGCGTCTTGTCGACGTTCCCGAGAAGCGACTTGTTCGGATAGTTGAAGACACCGATCTTCACCTTCACGCGGAGGTTACCGTCGGTGTACTCGAAGCGATCGACGGCGATCGCGAGGTAGAAGCCCTTCAGCTTGCGCGCCTTCATCACCTCGCGCGCCTTCTCCGGCGTCTCGTTCGGAGGCGCGAGCTGCACGACCCCCGCCGCATCGAGCTTCTGACGGATCGAGCGGAGGACGATCCTCTCGATCTCCGTCTGGGCGCGCCCCGTCGAGTTCGCGACCGTGGAGAGCGCGATGTAGTACTTCGCGTTGGGGTTGTGCTTGATGGGCTCGCCGCCGGCGGCGTCTCCGCCCGAGCCGATCGCCTCGATCGCGCGCGTGATGGCGACCCTCACCGCATCGCTCCGCTCGCGCTGCTCACGCTCGCGCAGGCACGGGAGCGCGCTCGAGCGATTGAGCCGCTTGAGCGCGACGGCAGAGGCCTGGCGGACGACGTCCTCCTTGTCGGACAGACCGCCGCAGAGCGGCGCCACGGCGCCGTCGTCGTTCGACGCACCGAGCGCGAGCGCGGCGCTCGTACGAACGCGCGCGTCGGCGTCCTTCATCTTCTCGGACAAGAACCGGAGACGCGCCGAGTCGGCGTTCGCGATCCGAGGGGCGAGCATCAACATCGTCGCGGTGAGCAGCGAAGCTGCGAGGACGCTTCCCCTCCGCATGGACACTCCGAAGAGGTTATCACGCATTGCCCACGCCTCCGGAACTGCTTTTCGCTAGGCTCGCACCCGACATTCGACGCCTCGAGGATCGACGGCACATGAAGACCAAAGCTTCAACTTCGACTCGGGGCTTTTCCCCAGCCACCACGTCCGGCCCGCGCCCTCTGTCACACCTCACTCGTCCGGGATGCAGCGGCATGGAAGTAGCTCCCCGACCCGCCCCCGGTCGGGGCCGGTCGCGAAGAACGGCGATCATCACGAGCACGCCAAGGAGAGACGAAGCGGGGGTCGCTGAAGACGCAAGCTCGAACGGACGACACGCCGTTCTCGAAGCTGCCGTCGATCTTCCCCGAACGGTCGGAGTCTGCGCCTCCGCTCGTTCGTCTCGATCGCTCGACTCGCTTGGTCGATATTACTCCGCTCGATGGGGCGTTCGCACGTGAGATCCGCTCGGCGATCGCGACGGCTCTTCGGCCTCCTCCTCTTCTTCACGGCGTTCACGGCGACGCTCGTGGCGGGCGCCCCGTCGCTCGTGGGTTTCGCGGAGGCGGCACCGCTCAAGGTGCGAGTACGCGGCACAGCGAAGCTCACGGCACACGCGTCGCGCGAGCAAGCGCCCACGCGGCCCGGCACGATCGAGCTCGTCCTCTCCGGCTCGCTCACCGACGACGCCGGACAGCCGCTCGCGCTCCAGTCGGTCGTCGTCCGGGTCACGCGAGAAGCCGACGCGAACGACCCGATCGTCGCCGAGGGGATGCGAGCAGCCCGTGGGTGCGACAGCCCCGCCGATCCTGCCGCGCCGTCGCCGAGGGGATCGCGCGCGTGGGGCGTGCGCGTCTCCGGCACCGCCGACGCTCCGGAGATCGTGATGGTGACCGACGAGGACGGGCGATTCTGCTTCCGCGCGCCGATCGTCCCCGACCGCTACAAGGCGCACCTCGTCTTCACCCCGAAGGACGGATCCGTCCTCGTCGACGGCGTCGAGCGCGAGATCGTCGTCGACCTCACGAAGCGGAGCCTCACCCTGCGCTTCGACCCGACGCCACGGATCCTCCAGCTCGACGCACCCCAGACGACCATCGAAGCCGTCGCCACCCTCGACGACGAGGGGAGCGGAAGGGCTTCCGTCGCGCCCGGGCTCGAGCTCGTGCTCGCGAACGAGAAGGAGGAGATCGCGCGAGAAGTGACGGACCGATCCGGACGCGCACGCTTCGCCCTCCCCGGCGTGCGGCTCGGACCGCCGGGTCCCGGCGAGCTCCGCGTCTCCTTCGCAGGCAACGACGAGACGGCCCGCGCGTCGCACACCGAGGACGTCGAACGCCGTCTGAAGGTCGCGGTGGGGGTCCCCGAAGAGGAGCGCGGAGAGCTCGCGGGCGGCGTCCCCGAAGACGGCATCCCTCTGCTCGCGGAGGTCCACTCGAGCCTCGGGCCCGTGTCCGAGGGCTCGGTCGAGGCCCGCATCGGCGACGTCGTCGTCGGCGCCGCTCCGGTCGAGAACGGGATCGCACGGCTCACGCTCACGTTCGCGGCGCACGGGGAGGAGGCGCTCGTCCGCCTCCGCTACGTCCCTGCCTCTCCGTGGTTCGAGCCGCTCGGCGAGCGCGCGGTCCGCATCCCGATACGCGGGCCGGGCTTGCTCTCGAAGACGCCGATCCTCCTCGCCGGTCTGGCGGTCCTCGCCTTCTTCTTGATCGGCCGCGTGTCGGCGCAGAAGGCGAAGCCCGAGCCGTTGCCGCCGAAGAAGGCGGAGGCCGAGCGACAGCGGGAGGCGAAGCCGCGGATGGAGGTCGTGAGGCGCGCCGAGCGCGGCGACGAGGGATGGACCGGACGCGTCGTGGACGCCCACGAGGGCACGCCCATCGCGGGCGCTCGCGTGTGGATCGAGCGAGGCACGTTCGAGGGTCAATCGATCGTCGCGAGCGCGGAGACGGACGCCGAGGGTCGCTTCGTGCTGCCCGGAATCGGCCCCACCTCCGGCGACGAGCGGCTCTCCGCGGAGGCGCGCCTGCACGCACGGCTCACGACCGATCTGCCGGCGCCGTCGGAGATCGGCATCGCGCTCGCGGCGCGCAGGCGCGCGCTCCTCGCGAGGCTCGTGAGCTGGGCCCGCCGGCGCGGTCCGCCCTTCGACACACGGCCGGAGCCGACACCGGGCCACGTTCGACGCGTCGCGAGCGACGACGCGTCGGTCGCGCGCTGGGCGGAGGCGCTCGAGCGCGTGGCCTTCGGGCCGGGCGACGTCGACGCGCGAGCTGAGCAAGAGGTCGAGAGCCTGGCCCCGGAGGACCACCGCCGAGCGGGCGAGCACGAAAGCCGGAACGAGCACCGCGACGGGGACGCTCGGGCCGCAGCGCCGGCGGGTGAGCGGCGGCGCTCGGAGAAGTAGGAGGCGGAGCTCGCCCAGAAGAATCTGGGAGTCACCCGTATTTCGCTCTAAAGTGCCGGCAACGGACCGACCAGGTCCCCTCTTCCCCGAAGGAGCGCCCCTCGATGGACAACCTGCCCCTCGTCATCGGCGTCATCGTGGTCGTCGGCGTGCTCGTGTACTTCCTCTTCCTGAGGAAGCCGGCGCTGCCGCCCGGCCCCACGAAGGTCGAGCCCGAGGTGCCCCGCCAGAGGCCCGAGCCCACGCCGACGGCGAAGAAGGAGCCCCCGGCGGAGCCGAAGAAGGAGGAGCCCGAGAAGGAGGACGAGAAGGCGGCGAAGGCGCCGAGCGAGAAGGCACCGGCGGCCGAGCCGGTCCCCGCGGAGACGGCCGCCCCGGCGGAGGAGCCGAGTGAGGTCGCGCCTCCGGCGGAGCAGCCCCCCGTCGTGTCCAAGAAGGACGTCGCCGGGCTCCGCAAAGGCCTCGCGGCGACGCGCGGCGGCTTCATGGCGCGCCTCAAGGCGATCTTCACCGGCAAGAAAGAGATCGATCCGGCCATTCTCGAGCAGGTGGAGGAAGTCATGCTCACGAGCGACGTCGGCGTGAAGACCACGCAGACGATCCTCGAGCGCCTGCGCGAGCAGATGAACAAGAAGGAGCTCTCCGATGCCGATGCCGTGTGGGCGGCGATCCGCGCCGAGGCCACGCGCATCCTCTCGATTCCGGCGCCGAAGCCGCCCGCCTCCAAGCCGCTCGTCGTGCTCATGGTGGGCGTGAACGGCGTCGGCAAGACCACGACGATCGGCAAGCTCGCCACGAAGTGGAACGCGGACGGCAAGAAGGTGATGCTCGCCGCGGGCGACACTTTCCGCGCCGCGGCCGTGCAGCAGCTCGAGGTGTGGGGCAAGCGCGTCGGCGCGGATGTCGTGAAGGGCAAGGAAGGCGCCGATCCGGGAGCGGTCGCGTACGAGGCGACGAAGAAGGCCGTCGAGGCGCAGGCCGACGTCCTGCTCGTCGACACGGCGGGGCGCCTCCACACGAAGGTCAACTTGATGGACGAGATCAAGAAGGTGAAGCGCACCATCGCGAAGGCGCTCGACGGAGCGCCTCACGAGACCTTGCTCGTCATCGACGCGACGACCGGGCAGAACGCGCTCCAGCAGGCGACGATGTTCAAGGAGGCCCTCGAGCTGACGGGCATCATCCTGACGAAGCTCGATGGCACCGCGAAGGGCGGCGTGGTGCTCGGCGTCTGCGACGAGCTGAAGGTCCCCGTGCGCTACATCGGCCTCGGCGAGCGCGCCGAGGACCTCCGCGAGTTCGTCGCTGCCGACTTCGTCGAGGCGCTGTTCGGCAAGGACGAGGACGAGGCGGCCGCCGCCTGAGCGACCGAGGGGCACGAGCGAGAACGTGCATAGTGCAAGAAGTCAAGAAAAGATTGCGCCTGACCTCGTTTGTCGGACCAAAACGATGGCCCGCCGAGGGGGCATTCATTTGAGATTGCCCGGCCTTAAAGAACCGTGTTATCGTGCCGCGCAAATCTGCAGTACCCAAATTCCCTAATTCTTCCCGCGCGTTGCAAGCGGCCTAGTCATCGTTGCTGTTGCGCTACGTCGATTCGGAAGGGGTCTCTTGATGAAGCACGCTAGATGCTGGCTCCTCATGGCAGCGGCCCTCTGGGCGTTGCCGCAGGCTGCTCTCGCGCAGCCGGGGAAGAAGCCCGCCCAGACAGCTCCCGCGGACGGTAGCGATATCGAGATCGACGATCCGAACGCGCCGAAGCCCGAAGAAGAGGAGTTGACGGAGCCGACCCCTGACACGTCCGGTGAAGTCACCGGCGGAGAAGGCGGCGGGATCTGCGAGATCGACCCTTCGGCCTGCCCGAAGCAGGGCGACATGAAGGCGCTCGCCGAGCGCCCGATCGAGGCGGAGGTCTACGCCGTCCAGCAGATCTACGCGCTCCGACGCGGTCGCTTCGAGATCAACCCGTACTGGAGCCAGAGCTTCAACGACCAGTTCGTGAGCCACCCCGGTCCGGGTCTCGCGCTCAACTACTACCTCACGAACGTCCTCGCCATCGGCATCAACGGCACCTACTACCAGCCGTTCAACGGCGACTCGGACTTCAACTTCGAGAACCGGCGTGCGACGCGCCTCGCGGTCCCGCTGAACGAGTACCTCGCCGGCTACGCCGTGAACTTCACGTACGTGCCGATGTACGGAAAGTTCGCCGGCTTCAGCAAGTTCATCTTCCACTACGACGGCTATCTCGTCGGCGGCGTCGGCGGCCTGTTCACGCGTCCGATCCCGGTCATCGATCCCGACAACCGCAAGTTCGACTTCACGCACAAGATTGCGTTCAACGTCGGCTTCGGCCTCCGCATCTTCCTGAACCGCTGGTTTGCGGTCGTCGGCGAGCTCCGCGACTACATCTACGTCGAGGAGCTCGAGAACACGCAGGTTGCTGCCACGCAGGCCGAGCAGCAGAACCGAGCGACGTGGATTGACCAGAAGCCGCTCACCAACAACGTCCAGGCCCAGGTCGGCATCAGCGTGTTCTTGCCGTTCTCCTGGGAGTACAGGTTGCCCAAGTGAGCGCCCTCACGCGACCGCAGTCGGCAGGAAGAACACGGGGACGATCGATGAAGCGCAGACTAAGGTCAGAGTCGCCCAAGGGCCGGGGCCGCGGCTTCAAGTGCGTCGTTGCGGCCGCCGCCGTCGCCATCGGTGCCGGCGTGTTTGCGACGCCGAAGCCGGCGGCAGCGCAGGAGATTCAGATCACCGGCCCGCTCGCCGGCGCGCCGGCAGTGCGCAAGCTGCGCCTCTATCGCGAGGGGCGCTTCGAAGTCGCGGTAGGCGGCGGGTTCACGCTGCTCGACGAGTACAAGCGCACGATCTTCATCTCGGGCCGCCTCCAGTACAACATCTTCGACTGGCTCGGGATCGGCGTGTTCGGCGGCTTCGCTCCCGACGCGCTCAGCCTCAACACGGACCTCACCGACAAGATCGAGGACACCCCGGCGCCCCGCAACTCGCGTACGGCGACGAACCTCCCGAGCGAGCAGGCGCGCGCGGCCGGGCAGAAGTTCGAGGATCAGACGGGTCGGTTCGGCTGGATCGCGACGCCGCAGCTCACGTTCAGCCCGTTCCGCGGCAAGCTCGCGCTCTTCCAGAAGATCTTCGTGGACACGGATCTCTACGTCCACGGCGGTGTCGCCTTCGTCGGCGTGAAGGAGCGCGGCGAGTGCGGTGGCCCCGGGCAGATCACGTGTACCGATCCGAACAGCTTCAAGGCCGTCGACCGCGTGGCGATCGCACCGTCGTTCGGCCTCGGGCTCACGCTCTATCCGGCGAACTTCCTCAGCATCAACTTCGAGTACCGCGCGTTCCCGTTCTCGTACAACCGGGGCGGGTTCGACTCGCGTGGCAGCGGCCCGGACGCCTCGTTCCCGGACAACCGGATCGACTCCGAGGACCGCACGTTCAAGTTCAACCAGCTGATGTTCGTCGCGCTGGGCTTCCACTTCCCGACCTCGCCCAAGATCAGCGACTGACGGGAGGGCCGTCGCTGTTGAGGCTCGGCGCGTGTCCCTCTAACGTTTAGGGCCACGGCGGATGCCTCAGACGCTCTCGCAGACCCGACGCGAAGACCTCACGGCAACGGACGTCGCCACCACGACCGAGTCGTCGATCTACGTCGTGCTCGAGGGCGAGCGCCCGCTCTCAGGCGGCCTCCGCGCGCCGCTCGGGAACGTGGACGAGCTCCGTATCGGACGTGGGCTCACGCGCTCGTACCGCCTCGAGGACGATCGCCGCGCCACGCTCGAGATCCCGGATCCCCGGATGTCGAGCCGACACGCACGCCTCTTCCGCGAGCGAGGCGCCTCCCCGGGCGACGGCGGCTGGATCCTCGAAGACCTCGGCTCGACGAACGGCACCTTCGTCGCTGGGAAGCGCACGACCCAAGCGGCGCTCGAAGAGCCCACCATCGTCACGCTCGGCGCGACGTGCTTTCTCTTCGACCCCGCCGAGGTCGTCCCGGTGGGCGCGTCGAACGTCGTCGACGCGACGATGCTGCGGTCGCGCCCGCGAGGAACCGCGACGCTCGTGCCGCTCGTCGACCACGGCATGCCGCGCCTGGTCCGGGTCGCGATGTCGAAGCTCTCCGTGCTGCTCCTCGGCGAGAGCGGAGCCGGCAAGGAGGTGCTCGCACGCACGATCCACACGCTGTCGGGCCGCTCCGGGCCGTTCGTCGCGATCAACTGCGGCGCGCTCACGCCGACGCTCGTGGAGAGCCAGCTCTTCGGCCACGTGAAGGGCGCGTTCTCCGGAGCCACGCGCGACGAGCCGGGGCTCGTGCGCACGTCGTCCGGCGGGACGCTCTTCCTCGACGAGATCGGCGAGCTGCCGCCGAGCGCGCAGGCGACGCTCCTCCGCGTGCTCCAGGAGAAGGAGGTCTTGCCCGTCGGCGGCACCAAGCCCATCCCGGTCGACCTGCGCGTCGTCGCGGCGACGCTGAAGCCGATCGACCAGGCCCCCGCCGCCCAGGGTACGTCGTCCGCGCCGCCGGCGTTCCGCGCCGACCTCTACGCCCGCGTCTCCGCCTTCGTCCACCGTCTTCCGCCACTCCGCGAGCGACGCGGCGACATCGGCCTCATCGTCGCCGATCTGCTCCCGCGCATCGCGGGAGAGCGGGCGCAGAAGATCCGGTTCGCGCCCGATCTCGCGACCGCGCTCGCCTCGCACGGGTATCCGCTCAACGTCCGCGAGCTCGAGCACGTCCTGTCCGTCGCGCTCGTCACGTCGGCGGAAGACGTGCTCCGCCTCGACGCCGTCGGCGACGCGCTGAAGCGGTCGAAGCCGGCCGAGGAGGGCGGCGCGGACGCCCCGCGCGAGGGCGCCAAGCGCGAGAACCTGCGTGACACCGGCTCGCATGCGCGCGCGCCGCGACCGCTGAGCGAAGAGGACGAGAAGCTGAAGGCGGACCTCACGCTCGCGCTCGAGCGCACGCGCGGCAACGTCAGCGAGATCGCGCGGTCGATGGGCAAGACGCGGATGCAGATCCACCGCTGGATGAAGCGCTTCGGGCTCGACCCCGAGACGTTCCGGAGCTGAGCTCCCGGGAGCGGAGGATCGCCGCGCGCCCTCTCAGCGCTTCTTCACCGTCCCGGCGCCGTCGATGGTGAACTGCGGCGGCAGCACCTTGCGGATCGGGTCGCGCCGATCTTCGGGGATCTCCCAGCCGAGCTCCGCGAGCCCGTCGGCGATCTTGGTGCGGACGCGCACGCTCTCTTCTTCGAGCATCAGGTCGAGCAGCGGGCCGAGCGACTCGGGCTCCTGCTGCGCGAGGATCGTCGTGACCGCGTTGAAGCGCGCCGGCTCGCTCACGTCCTGGAGGAACGGCTCGACCGCCGAGCGGATCTTCGGGTTCTTGTGATCACCGAGCTCCTCGAGGATCTGGAGCTTCGGATCGATGAACTTCGCGTACTCCGTGTCCCACCTCGAGAGCCACACGATGAGCTCGTCGACGAGCTCCTCTTCCTCGAGCAGCTCCTTGAGGATGCGCATCGGCCAGCGCAGGCTCTCGGCCTTGGCGGCGAACGCGCGCACCGGCTCGATCGCGTCCTTGCCCGCGCGGAGGATGCCCTCGAAGGCGAGCTGCTTCTCCTCCTGATCCGTGATCGTGGGCTCGATCTGGAAGGTGAAGCGCTTCAGCAGGGCCTCGGCGGCTTCCGCGGTTCCGAGCTTCGAGAGCTCCTGGATCGCCTCCTGGCGGTCGTAGGGCTGCGCCCGCTTGCTGCCGGCGGCCTCCGCCCACTTCGCGGCGGGGCTCGCCTTCTTCTTCTCGCCGCCGTCCTTGTTCTTGCTCTTGAAGAGATCGAATAGGCCCATGTCGGAGCGCTCAACCTAAGACCCGTACGCCGCAGTTTCAACCGCGCGAGGCCTCACCAGAATGTAAACCCAGATCCGCCCCGATGACGACGGACAAGTGGGCGTGCGCCGCCCGACGGGCGACGGGACGCCCGAGCGAAGCGCCGAGGCCGGGAGGCCCTCACAGAGGGACGGCGAGGAGCACGACCTCGCGGCCGTTGACCTGCACCTGGTAGCGAACGGGCCGGCCGTGCTTCGCGAGCGCCTCCTGCTCCATCCCCTGGATGCGGCTGCGGAAGGCCGCGTCCGTGATGTGGTCGACCTGCTCGCCGAGCGAGCGCTTGGCCGCGATGTACTCGCGGTAGAGGCGCGCGTAGTACTGCTCCGCCGGCTCGCTCGCGAGCGGATGTGTCGCGGCCGCCGCGCCGCTCCGATCGACGGCGAGCGCCTCGCCGAACGCCGCCGGGCTGGGCGCCTTCGAGACGCGGCCCTGCTCGTCGGTGTTGTCCTCCTCCACGCCCATGAGCTGGTTGAGGAGCTGGTCGATGCGGAAGGCGAGCCCGCCGAGCTCGGCGTGATCGAGGTCGAAGCGCTTGTCGGTCTGACCGTTGAGGATCGCGAGCAAGCCCTCCTCGAGCGTCGCGAGCGGCCGCGAGATGTAGTTGCCGAGGAACCAGCCGCCGGCGGCGACGAGGCCGAGACCGAGGACCATGACGCCGAGGATCGACCACGGCGCCGACTTCACGCCCTCGAGAAGCGAGCTCGGCGCGATGGCGACGACGGCGACCTTCTTCTCGCCGAACCCGTCGAGCGGCGCGACGGCGAAGTGGATGCCGTCCTTGCTGCCCGCGACGACGTTGCCGGCGGCAATCGCGGAGGCGACCTCGGGCGCGCCCGACTTGAGGACGTTCTTGGCGTCGTCGACGTTCTGCGTGCTCGTGAGGACGTCGTTCTTGTCGTTCATGAGGAGGACGCCGCGTCCGGCGGCGCCCTCGGTGACCTTCGCGAGGGCGTCGTTCAGCGGGATGCCGATGAACAGCATCGTCGTGCGGCCGCTCTCGTCGCGCACGGGCACGTACGACGCGATGTACTGGTCGGCGCGCTTCGTCTCGGTCCAGATGTCCGAGCCGGGGGAAGACTTGGCGAGCGCTTCCTTGAACGCCGGATACGTCGCCGCGACGTCGTCGCCACGGCCGAGGTCGGAGCCGTTGCGACCGAGGACCTTTCCGTTCGAGTCGATGACGCCGACGACCGAGGGCTTCGTCCCGAGCGCGGCCGGCGCGGCGTTCGCGATCTGATCGGAGAGCTGACGAGCGGCGTCTGCGCGCGCGTCCGGCGTCGCGCCCTTGGAGAGCAAGGCGCGCGTCGCGGGCTCCGCCGCCTTCGCCGCGAGCCATCGCTCGGCGCGGAGCCCGTCGAGCTGGAGCCGCGCCGCGATGGCGACGGCGTCGCGCTGAGCGCTCTTCTTGAGCTGCTCGGTGCTGCGGGTCGCGATGGAGAGCTGAGTCCACACGATCGCGAAGGACAGCAGCCCCACGATCAGCATGATGACGGCGTTGACTGCGATGATCTTGTTTCGCATTCCGCCTCTGGTGTTGCGAGGGCTACGCCGGACGACCGCGCCGAGAAGACTCCTCGATACGTCGCGAGACGCTATCATCCGTCGCTCGACTGCGGCAACCCATGACTGATGCGCTCCTCCTGTCCGACCCGCGGTTCTTCCAGCACCGCTCGAGCGCCTACCACCCGGAGAGGCCGGAGCGCCTCGATGCGGCCCAGGCGGCGATCGAGAAGGCGCGCCGCTCGTTCGGTCTGGAGTTCGCGCCGGTCGAGCCCCGGCCGATCACGGAGGAAGAGCTCGTTCGCGTCCACGAGCCGCGCTTCGTGCGGTGGATGCAGTCACTCCGCGGCGAAGACGGCCACATCGACGCCGACACGTTCGTCGGGCCGGAGAGCATCACGGTCGCCGAGCTCGCGGCCGGCGGCACGGTCGCCCTCGTGGACAGGCTCCTGACCGGCCCGACCAAGCGCGGCCTCGCGCTCGTCCGACCCCCGGGCCACCACGCGCGGCCGGCGCAGGCCATGGGTTTCTGCCTGTTCAACAACGTCGCGCTGGCGGCCGCGCACGCGCGGTCACGCGGGATCTCGCGCATCGCCGTCGTCGACTGGGACGTGCACCACGGCAACGGGACCCAGGAGGCGTTCTACCGCGATCCCGGTGTCCTCTACATCTCGACCCATCAGTTCCCGTTCTACCCGGGCACGGGCGCGGTCGGCGAAACGGGCGAAGGCCCCGGCGCCGGGTTCACCATCAACGTCCCCCTCACCGCCGGAGGCGGCGACGCGGTCTACCGGGGCGCGTTCGAGCGCGTCATCCTCCCCGCCCTCGAGGAGTACGCCCCCGAGCTCGTCATCATCAGCGCCGGCTTCGACGCGGCCGCGCGCGACCCGCTGGCGGAAATGGAGCTGACCCCCGCCGCCTTCGGGTGGATGGCGCGCGAGCTCCGCCGCGTCGCGGACAAATCCGCCGATGGTCGCGTCCTTCTCGTGCTCGAAGGCGGCTACGACCTGGTCGCGCTCGAGGCCGGCCTGCTCGCCGCGACCCGCGGAATCCTCGAAGGCACCGCGGTCGAGATCGCCCGCGACGTCGATCACGAGGACCTCGACCGAGCGGTACGCGTCGCCAAAGAGGCCTGGAAGAACGTCGACCAGTGACGACCGACCGACCGTGATCGCCCTCTCAGCTCAGGCACGCCGAATGCTTGGGCTGGGGCGGGATGCGGACAGTTCGCTACATTATCCCACTGTTAGGCGCTCTCTGCCTGGCTCCTGGGTGCGCGGACGATCCAGAGTCATGGACCAGTGGCGACCCCGACGCGCAGGACGACGGCGAGGAGCCGCCGCGCGCGTCCCCCAAGACGATCCCGTCGAAACCCAGCTTCGGCGAGCGGGCGCTCGCGCGCGCGCGTCTCTGGATCGAAGCGAAGATGCCGTATTGCGGCGGTCCGAACGGCGGCAAGGACGCGATTTGCGGAGGCGTCTGCCGGCGCGACGGCGAGTCGGACAACGAAGAATGGAACGCCTACCGGAGCGACTGCTCCGGGTTCGTCTCGTGGTCGTGGGGGCTTCCCGCCCCCGGCCGGACGACGTCCGGCCTCGCCCCCTACGACGACGAAATCAGCGACGTGATCGACGTCCGCGACCTCGCCCCCGGCGACGCGCTGAACGGCAGGGGCCACGTCATGCTCTGGGGCGGCTGGGTCGACGAAGCGGCCGGCGAGGCGCTCATCCTCCAGCAGTCACGCTGCGGGCAGGTCGCGCACGAGAAGGTCGCGAAATTCACGAAGGTGGACGCGACCACGCTGCGAATCTCGGACGGCCGGGTCTTCCGGCCGATCCGATACAAGTGGGCCCGATGATCGCCTCCTCTCGGAGCGATCAACGAGCAGCGGGGTGAGTGACGGGGCTCGAACCCGCGACAGCCGGAACCACAATCCGGAGCTCTACCAGCTGAGCTACACCCACCGTTGGGACGGGGAACATACCGCCGCCCGTTGGCGTTGCAAGGGCTTTGATTGAGAGGCTCCAGGCTCCCGGCTCCAGGCTCCAGAGGAAGAGACCTGCGACCCCAAGGTCGAGCCATCGGCCGCAGGCGGCTCACCCGCGAGGAAGGGACGAATCCGGAGCTGTCGGCCGTGGAGCCCGGAGCCTGGAGCCTGGAGCCTGAGCGAAGCTCAGGGCTCCCTCCCCTTCTCGAAGTCCTCCGCAATCACCGCGCGCACCTTGGCGGCCTGCGCGCGGTCGTCCGTCATCACGCCGACCTCGCGGTTCTCGAAGAGGGCCGTGCTCGTGAAGTTGTGCGAGCCGACGAAGACCTTCTCTTCGTCGACGACGATCGCCTTCGCGTGCATGTCGGGGCGCTGGAGCGCGCGGACGGGGACGCCGTGCTGCTTCAGCTCGTCGAGGGCGTTGCGTTGCGCGGGGGTGAGCTCGTTGTCGCCGCTGATGACGACGCGGACCGCGACGCCTGCCTGGTGGGCGAGGATGATCGCGTCGACGATGCCCGCGTCGCTCAGGGACTGCACCTCCACGTCGAGCGACGTCTTCGCGGAGTTGATGAGCGTCCTCAGGTGATCGCGAGCGTCGAGGTAGTTGGCGCCTCGAGGGGAGACGACGAGCTTGCTCGTCAGCGAAAGCGCCTTGTTGTTGAAGTCCGCGTCGAAGATGCGCTCGGCGTCGGCGACGTCCTCCGGGTCGGTGTCCGTCGCGATGTACTCGCGGTTCGTCGCGGCGCTCGACTCGGTCAGGTTCATCGTCATCACGATGACCTTCTCGCCGTCGATGATGATCGTCTTCGCGTGCGTGAACGTGTACGCGCTGGGCGCCCACTGAACGGGGACGCCACGCGACCTGAGCGCGTTGTACGCCTTCGTGTTGTTGCCGCCGTTCGGCGGGAAGTCCTTGTTGAGGACGACCTTCACGTCCTTGCCCTGCGCCTTGAGATCGCCCAGCGCCTCGACGACGTCGTCGTTCGACAAGAGGTACATCGTCATGTGCACGCTCTTCTTCGCGCTGCGGATGGCGTCGAGGAGCGCGGCGCCCCGGTCCGAAGGCTGCACCTGGATGGTGACGCCCTTGCTCATCGGGAGCGTGCCGCCGTCGACGGTATCGGACCGTCCGGCGTCCAGCCCCGGGCTCGGAGATATCGAGTCTTCGCACTCTTCGTCCGGGAGGCAGTCCCCCTCGTAATAGGAGGGGTCGTCCGTCGAGCCCGTGGAACGCGGCGCCTGCTTGAGCTCCGCCGTGTTGCACGCCGCTGCAATCGCGGTGAGCGCGATGAAGAACGACCAGGACCGAGCCACGGCGCGTAAGATGGCCCACGATCGGTCGATCGGCCACCCGATACGGCCTTTTTCTTCTCCGGAGCCCGGAGCCTGCCGCCTTCCCGCCATGCCCGAGATCCTCCGCAGCGACCTCCACGTCGAGAAACGCCTCTCGTCCCGCGAGCGCACGGAGCCGGAGGCCGTCGCCCAGCTCCGTTCCGAGATCGCCCTCCTCGTCGCGCTCTCGAAGACCGGCGTCGTCCCGCGCGTCCTCGAGCACGGGGAAGACGCGCGCGGGCCTTGGCACCGGACCGAGCGCCTTCGCTTCCCGACGCTGGCGGACCGCATGACCGAAGGCGCTCCGCTCGACACCGCGTGGGTCGAGCGCGCCATCCGCTCGACGTTCGAGGCCCTCGCCGCCCTCCACGAAGCGAGCGACGAGCGCGGTCCGCTCCGAGTCGTCCACGCCGACCTCAGCCCGTCGAACGTCGCGGTGGAGGACGACGCATCGCGGGCGGTGCTCCTCGACCTCGACCTCGCGTTGTGGCGCGACGGCCCTCCGCGAACCGACGGTTCCTTCCGCGGGACCCTCGGCTACGTCGCGCCCGAGGTCGCCCGCGGGGAGACGCCCACCGAGAAGAGCGATCTCTTCTCGCTCGCCGCCTCGCTCCTCCACGTCGCGACGGGAGCGCCGCCGCGCCCGACGAACGATGCGACGACGTTCGCCGCCCTCTTGGCCACCGCCGCCGAGACGCCACTGCTCCGCCCCGAGCACGAAGCGCTGAAGACCCGCGGTCCCGGTCACGCCGCCATCGTCGCCTGCCTCGCGCACGAGCCCGCCGAGCGGCCGGCCTCCGCGCGCGAGGTGCTCGCGCTCCTCCGAGGCAGCTCGTGAATTTCCGGGGCGCGGGAGGCGCGACCCGAAGACGCGCATCGGGCGCTGCGCCCGTTCCGCGGCTCTCGGCGCGGCCGGTGTGCTAGATCGGCGCCATGTCTGCGAACGACTCGAGCTACCGGCCCGACACCCTCTGCATCCACGCCGGCCAGGATCCCGATCCCATCACGGGCGCGGTGATGCCGCCGATCGTCCTCTCGAGCACGTTCGCGCAGGACGGCCCGGGCGTGCTCAAGGGACCGTACGACTACTCGCGCGCGGGCAACCCGACGCGCACCGCGCTCGAGAAGTGTCTCGCCGCGCTCGAAGGCGCCGCGTACGGCTTCGCGTTCGGGAGCGGGTGCGCGGCGACGACGGCCGTGCTGCTCACGCTGAAGAGCGGCGACCACGTGCTCGTGGGCGACGACGTCTACGGAGGCACGTTCCGCATCTTCGACAAGGTGATGAAGCAGTTCGGGCTCGAGGCGACCTTCATGGACATGAGCGATCCGGTGAAGGTCCGCGAGGCGATTCGGCCGAACACGCGCCTCGTCTGGCTCGAGACGCCGTCGAACCCGATGCTCAAGATCTTCGACATCGCGGCGCTCGCGGACGTCGCGAAGAAGGCGGGCATCCCGCTCGCGGTCGACAACACGTTCGCGACGCCGATGCTCCAACGCCCGCTCGATCTCGGCGCCACGCTCGTCGTCCACTCGACGACGAAGTACCTGAACGGCCACTCCGACGTCGTCGGCGGAGCCGTCCTCACGAGCGACAAGACGCTCGCCGACAAGATCCAGTTCCTCCAGAAGTCGGCCGGCGGCGTGCCGAGCCCGTTCGACTGCTACCTCGTCCTGCGCGGGCTCAAGACGCTCGGCGTCCGCATGCGCCAGCACGTTGCGACCGCCAAGGCGCTCGTCGACTGGCTGTCGAAGCGTCCCGAGGTCGCGCGCGTGCACTACCCCGGGCTCCCGGAGCACCCCGGCCACGCGGTCGCGGCGCGCCAGATGAAGGACTTCGGCGGAATGATCACGTTCGACCTCCGCACGAAGGACCGCGGGACGGCGCCCGCGGCGGCCTTCCTGAAGGCGCTCCGCGTGTTCACGTGCGCCGAGAGCCTCGGCGGGGTCGAGTCGCTGGCGGAGCTGCCGGCCATCATGACGCACGCGAGCCTCGAGCCCGAGGCACGGCGGGCGCTCGGGATCGGCGACGGGCTCGTACGGCTCAGCGTCGGCCTCGAGGACGTCGAGGACCTGAAGGAGGACCTCGCCCGGGGCTTCCGGGCGATGGAGGCCGTTCTCTGACAGCCTCTAGGTCGTTCGCGCGGAGCCCTGGTAGGATGTCCGCGTAGGCCTTTCTTCTCACCGGAGAGCTCCGATGTTCCGACGCCGTCACGCGATCGTCTGCCTGGTATCGATTCCGAGCCTCGCCGTGCTCACCGCCGGCTGCGAGGACGAGCAGAAGGCCACACCCCAGGTCATCTTCGACGGGCATCTCGAGCGCGGCACGGGCAACGACTGCTCGGACACGGGCGAGCTGTTCCGCGTCGGCGAATGGGGGACTCCGGGCACGGACCCGCCGAAGCCGTCGCAGCCGGTCAAGGACGGCGACAAGTGGGAGCAGGGCGTCGTCAGCGTGGCTTGCTCGGTCAAGCCCGTCGGCCCCGACGAGTTCGACGTCGCGGCCTCCGTCGATCTGTCCGGCGCGACCGGCGGGTTTTTCCGCATCGACGGCCGCTTCAAGACGACCGGCGAGCAGACGAACATCCACGCGATCTTCTCGAGCCGGTTCACGAAGAACACCTACGAGCAGCTCGATCGCGGCTGCACCGTCCGCTACGAGACGCCGTTCCAGGGCGTCGCCGCCGGACGCGTCTGGGGCGTCGTCGTCTGCCCGCGCGCGGAGAACCCCGGCGCGCAGAAGCAGTGCGAGGCCCACGCGGAGTTCCGCTTCGAGAACTGCGATCAGGAGTGACCGCGTCGGGCCGGAGCATCGCTCTCCGGCCGTCGCGGCGTGCGCCCGCGCTCGGCGGCTCGCCTCGCGCGCGGGCGCCGGTGCCGACGAGCTAGTTGTCCTCGTTCTTCGACGGGCCCTGCTCGTCCATCATCTGGAGGAGCCCTTCGACCTCGAGGCGCACCTCGAGCTCCGGCTTCGACCGGAGGAACGCCTCGAGGTGCCTGCGCGCGGCGACGTTGTCCCCGCGGGCGAGGTACGCGAGGCCGAGCGCGTAGAGCACGTCGCCGTCGGCGGGGGCCTGCTCGAGCGCGTGCAGCCCCTCCACGACGGCTTCCCGCGTCTGGCCCAGCTTCCGGAGGACGTGCGTGAGGGCGACGCGTGCGCCGAGGTGCTTCGGCGCGAGGCGAATCGCGGCGCGGTAGGCGTCCCGGGCGGGCTCGAGCTCGCCGACCTCGTAGAGCGCCTGGCCGAGGAAGAAGTACGCGTACGGGTTCTCGGGATCCTTCTTGATGACGTCACGCAGCGCCTCGAGCGCCTCTCTGAAGCGCTCCTCGTTCAAGAGCTCGGTCGCTTCTTCGACGGCATCCCAATGTGCGGCGTCGCGGTCGTCGCGGTCCATGCCCTGGCGAGCTAGCATGGCGCGCGCCTCGTGACCACGCCCCTCGTCCGCGCCTCGATCCCTCCTCGCCGGAGCGGGAGCCGCCTCGTGGCCGGAGCGCTCGCGTGCATCGCCGGCGCGGCCTTCTGGCTCCCCGCCGCGGGCGTGTCGCGCGGGTGGTTCCCGGCGCCGCTCGACGACGTGTACATCCACTTCGACTTCGCGCGGTCGCTGGCTCGAGGACATCCGTTCGAGTGGGTCCCGGGCCAGGGCTACTCCTCGGGCGAGACCTCTCCGCTCTACGCCGTGGTGCTCGCGCTCGGGTGGCTCGTCGGCTTCCGCGGTCGCGCGCTCGGCGTCTGGGCCGCCATCGTCGCGCTCGCCAGCGTCGCCTCGTTGCTCGGCTCCATCCGCCGGCTCGTCCGACCGTGCCCGGCGTGGCTCGCCTGGCTGCTCGCCGCGCTGCCGCTCTCGATCGGGGTGCTCGACTGGTCGCTGTTCAGCGGCATGGAGGTCGCGCTCTTCTCGGCTGCGCTCGGCCGTTCGCTCGAGGCGCTCGCGCGAGCCCGCGCCAAGGCACGCGGCGGCCCCACGCGCGAGGCGCTGCAGTGGCGCGTCGGCGCGTGGGGAGCGGCGCTCGTGCTGCTCCGCCCGGAGGCCGTCGTCGTCGTCGCGACGCTCGCCGTCCTCGCCGCGCGAGGGGCCGGCCGTCGATCGGGCCTCGCCGCGGTCCTTCGCGCGGGCGCCCCCGGCGCGCTCGCCACCGCGGCCGTGCTCGGTGCGAACTTCGTCGCGACGGGCGACGCGCGGTCGGCGGGCGCTCAGCTCAAGCTGCTCTCGTCGAACCCGTACCTGTCCGACGTCGACCGCGCGCGCGTGCTCGTCGAGAACCTCGTCACCTTCTGGGTCAAGGTGGTGCGCGCCGAGCTCGCGTTCCATCCGAGCCTCGCCGTCGTGCTGCCTCTGCTCGCGCTCGTCGCCCTGCTGAATCCCGCGCGACGTGTCGTGGCCGCGGCGTGCATCGTGTCGGCGACGGCGTGGCTCCTCCTCGTCTCGTGGAACGGGAACGCTCCGCACCACAACTTCCGGTACTACGCGCCCGCCCTCGCCCTCGTCGCGATCGCCGCCGCGCTCGGCATCGCGACGATCGCGCGCCTCCGCCGAGGCGTCCCCGTCGCGACCTTCCTCGCGCTCGCCGCGTTCGCGATCGCCGCGCCGAAGATACCGGGACAGGTCCGGCATTTTCGCGCCGCGAGCGCGAACATCCGCGATCAGCACATCGAGGTCGGCGAGCGCGTGGCGCGCCTGCCCGAGGACGCGAGGATCCTGCTCGGCGACGCCGGAGCGATCCCGTACGTGTCGGGACGCGCCGCCGTAGACGCGCTCGGTCTCGGCGGCTACCGCCGCATGCCGTTCGCGCGCGCGGCCGTGCACGGCGAGGCGGCCACGATCGAGCTCATCGAGCGCCTCGATCCGTCCGCGCGCCCCACCCACCTCGTGCTGTACCCCAACTGGTTCGGCACGCTCACGTCGCGCTTCGGTGTCGAGATCGATCGCGTCACGATCGAGGGGAACGTCATCTGCGGTGGTCCCACGAAGGCGATCTACCGAGCCGACTGGAGCGCGCTCGACGTGCCCCGCCCGCAGCCCTCGGCCGCCGTCGTCGACGAGCTCGACGTCGCCGACGTCATCGACGAGGCCGAGCACGGATACGTGCCTCCGCTTCCGCACGGCGGTTGGACGACGCTCGACGTCCTCGCCGACGCGTCGGGCGTGCCGCGCTTCGACGGCGGACGGACGATCCCCGACGGCGCGAGCGAGTCGTTCGTCGTTCGACGCAGCGCCGACGGGCCGCTGGTCCTTCGTGTGCGGATCGACGCCGGCGCGCGCGCGATCACGCTCCGAACGTCGCGAGGCTCCCGAGACCTCGTCCTCGAGCCGCCGCGCGAGGGCGTGTGGAGGACCGCGACGGCGCGACTCGACGGCGTCGAACGCGGAGAGGTGCTCACCCTCGAGGCGCGAGGCGGCGCCTATCGCGACTACCACGTGTGGCTCGAGCGCGACCTCGCCGTCACGACGAGCGCGGACTGACGCGCCGGGCGCGTCCCCCTCGGGCGGGTCATCCTCCGTTCGAGGCGCCGCGCGGCATGCCGAACGCGTTCCGGATCACGTCCGGGATGCGGGTCGGGCGCCCCGTCGCGATCTCGACGTAGCCCCACGTCGTCATCGCCCGAGCCGCGACCGTTCCGTCCTCGGTGACGATCTCCGTCGCACGCTTGCACTTCGCCGCCATGGCACTGTCTATCCACGTACGCACCTGGAGGCGCTCACCGCGTAAGACCGGACGCAGATAGTCGATCTCGTGCCGCCGGACGAAGAACACACCGCCGAGCTTCTTGTAATCTTCGAAGGCAAGCCCGACCGCGTTCGAGTGCGCGATCGCCACCTCTTGGATCCACCGTACGTAAGCGATATTGCTGGCATGGCCGAGCTCGTCGATGTCCGAGTCGGCCACCGTGATCGCGATCGCGTGGGTGGACAGGGGCGACGGCGGGCTCACGCGCGACGGCTGCATCTCGGCGCCGACCTTTAGCAGGATTCTGGGCCGGCTCGCACGGTTCGTGCTTCCGATCGTCTCGTAAGGTCCCATGCCGCTCGACGACATGCCCTACCTCCTCCGCCCCACGCCCGGCGCCGAGGGGCTTCGCACGCTGCTGTTGGCCCAGTTCACCGAGACGATCTCGACGCTCCGAGAGGTCGTGCTCATGCCTCGGGACCTCGGCCCCGTGATGCCGCGCGCCGCCCGGGAGGAGGACGACGTGGTCGTGCTCGTCCACGGCTTCTTCGCGAGCGCGGGCGTGTGGCGGCCGATGAAGCGCGCGCTCGTCGACGACACGCGTGCCCACGTGGCCAGCTTCACCCATGCGCCGGGCGTCGGCATCGACCGCATCGCGCGAAGCCTCGCGCGTCTCGTCGAGAAGATCCCGGGGCGTTGCCGCGTGCACCTCGTCGGGCACAGCCTCGGCGGCCTCGTCGCGCGATGGTACGTCCAGGAGCTCGGCGGACACACCCGCGTGACGCAGACGATCTCGCTCGGCTCGCCGTTCGGCGGGACGGAGCGCGCCCACCCGTTCCCGTTCCTCGTCGGACGCGACCTCGCGCGCACGAGCCCCGTCCTCGCGCGCCTGCGCTCCCGAGCCCACGAGCACGACGTCCCGCACACGTCGATCGTCGGCGAGCTCGACGGGATGGTCATCCCCGGGGAGAGCGCCGTCTTCCCGCGCGGCGACGTCGTCGTCATCCCGCGTTGCGGGCACAACACGCTCTTGTTCCACGAGGACTCGATCGGGACCGTCGTCGAGCGCGTGCGGCAAGTCCAGGCGTTGGCGAGACGCGAGCGCGCCGTCTGATCGGCGCGCCGGACGCGGGCGAGAACGCTCGCCGGCGTCAGTCGGCGATCATGAACGGACGCTCGCCGAACCGAGAGAGGCGGGAGACGAGCTCGACGCGCGTGTGGACGCCGAGCTTCTTGTAGATCCGGCGCAGGTGCGCGCCGACGGTCTCCTCGGAGAGGGAGAGGCGCGCGGCCACGTTGGCGTCGGAGAGACCGACCGCGACGAGTGAAGCGATCTGCCGCTCGCGCGGGGAGAGCGCCTCGAGCGCCGGATCGCAGCCGGCCATGCGAGCGCCGCATGCGGTCGCGAGGTCGATCGCGTACCAGAGCGTCTGCGCCGCCGTGCGCGCGACCTCGGAGAGCGCATCTCCGTGCAGGCGAAGCGCCTCGTCCGACGGCGCCTCGGTGCCGATGCAGATCCAGCCGAACGCCGGCGTGCCGTCCACCACGAGGAACGAGTTCAAGAGGCCGTAGATGCGCTCGGGCACCAGCACGGAGCGATGCATCTCGTCCGCGAGCGGGAGATGGGACATCCGGACGAGCGGCGCGTAGCACCGCGTGCGGAGCTCGGCAGCGAGCGAGATCCCCTCTCCCGCATGCTCGATGCGCGGCAAGTACTCGGAGTGGATGGTGTCGAGCATGCGCGAGAGCGTCGCGGGAGCGATGCTCGCCTGCGCCTCGATGGGATTGCCCGGCGGACACGTGAAGACCGCCGCGAAGCGCGCACCGGCCTCCCGTCGAACCGCGCGTGCGAGCCGTTCACGCCACACGGCCGCCGGGGCGACCTCACCGGCGGCGGCCATCGCCGAGCTCCAGCGTTTCGACACGTCGGCCTCATCCTGGCATGCGGCCGGCGAATGTCGAGCCTCCACCGCCGCGTCGCGAGGGGCTGGACGAGCTCGTCCGTTCGCCCGAACGCTCGAGCTCGATCACTGCGTCGCGACCTCGGGCAGGTCCATCGCGGGCACGTACGAAGCGTCGCGCTTCTCCTGGCTCGGATCGCGCAGGCGCTTCTCGCGCCACGTCCGCCCGGGCGGCGAGGCGTCGATCCAGTGGTAGCTCCGCTCGCGCACGTCGAGGTGGACGTATTGGGTCTTCGGATGCGTGTAGACCCCGACGCCCGCTCGCGGGTAGGTGCGTGCGTACGAGGCCAGCGCCGCCGCCCGGACACCGGCGAGCTGGAAGTCGAGCGCGTCGCCCGTCCCGTGCTTGCCGCGCGCGCCCTTGCGCCTCGCGCTGACGATCACGAGCGAGTCGCTGCGGAAGTGATAGGCGGCCCGGAAGGCGAGCTGCACGAGCCGCGGATGGAGCGCCTCGGCCGCCTCGCAGCGCGCTCCCTCGAGGTCGTCCGATTTGCTGCACGCGACGCGTACGAAGGTACGGAGCGCGTCGCGGTCGATCGAGCCGTCGTCGGCGTAGAGGCGGATCTTCGCGCGCGCGTTCGTGTTGCGGTTCTTCACCTCGATCGCCGGCAGCGACGCAGCCCACGATCGACGGATCTTCGTCGCCGGTCGGTCCTCGCCCGTGCCGCCGCCGTGTCCGCCGCCGCCCTGCGAGGAGCCGCGCGAGGTCGCGAGCGCGAGCGATCGCGGCGGCATGCGGTCGACGACGTGCACCGTGCGCGCCGGCTCGCTCGCAGGCGCAGGCGCCGCATCGCCCGTCGCGGCGACGAGCATGGCCGCGACTGCGAGCGCCGCGTCTCGTACGAGCCTCGGGCGATGCGAGGGTCGAACGCGCACCGCCCAACCCTAGCACCTTGCGGCGAGACGCTCAGCGCGGTACCGCTTCGGCACATGCGCTCGCGCTCCCCCACCTCCGCGCTCACGAGCCTCGGGTCGGGCCGCTCCTCGCGCCGCAAGACGCGAAAATCCCTCGCCTTCGCGTTCGCGGTGGCGTCGAGCGCTGCATGTATGATGCACGCAGACCTCGCGTCCGCGGATGTGTCCTCGTGGCTGTCCGTGGGCGGCGGCTACGGTCTCAAGCACGACGACGACAGAGGCCGCTACGACGGCGCGGCGAGCGCGAGCTTCGCGCTCGGCGTCGGCACCGATCCGACGAAGGCCGTCGTCGTGGGCGGCCTCTTGAGGAGCACGACGTACTTCTCGCTCGGCACCGACCTCGGGCTCTCCGCCCGCATCGCGTCGGGCGGCTTCGCCCGCGGCCAGTGGGGCCTCGCCCTCGACGTCGGGCCGATGTGGCGCACGTTCGGTCACGGCCAGTACGGGCGCTGGCCGATCTCCGCGATGCTCGTCGGCGGCGCACCGTGGGGAGTCCAGCTCGCGGTCGGCGGGGAGGTCCTTCGCATCGCAGGCGAGGACGCTCGAGCGCGCGGCGTCGTCGCGCTGCTCGAGCTCGATCTCCTCCGCCTGACGGTGATGCGCCAGGGCGCGACCGATCGCTGGTGGGAGAACCCGTCGCCCGCAGGCGGCCGTATGGCCTCGCGGCCGCTCGCGGGTCTGCTCTGGTGATCGCGCTCCGCCGGCGCCGCACGTCCGCGCGGGCACGGGAGGACGCCACGCGATGAGCCAGCTCTCGCTCTTCGGAGGCGGCGGCACCGACGCCGCGATCGAGCGGTGCCCGATCGAGCCCCACGTGACCGACGAGGATCGCGAGGTCGCGACGAGGCTCCCGCGCTTCGTCCGCTTCGGGACGAGCAGCTGGTCGTTCCCCGGCTGGGCGGGCATCGTGTGGAAGGGACGCCCGACGGAGACGGAGCTCGCGCGCGTGGGCCTCGAAGCCTATGCGGAGCACCCGCTCTTCCGCGCCGTGAGCCTCGATCGCGGCTACTACGGGCCGCTCCGTTCGGAGGACCTCGCCATCTACGCGAGCCAACTCGCACGAGCGAGCTCTCGCGCTCCGGCGCTCCCTCCCTTCCGGATCCTCTCCAAGGTGTGGGACGAGCTCACGACCGCCGTCTTCCCTCGCCATCCCCGCTACGGCGCCCGCGCGGGGACCGCGAACCCCTCCTTCCTCGATGCCGAACGCTTCCGGTCCGAGGTGCTCGCGCCCTGGGGGGAGACGCTCCGCGACCACGCTGGACCGTTCATCTTCGAGCTCACGCCGATGCCTCGCGGCGCCCTCGACGAGCGAGCCCTCGTCGCGCGCGTCGACGACTTCCTCTCGCGCCTGCCATCCGGATACCGTTGGGCGTTCGAGCTCCGCAACGCGGAGCTCTTCGGCGAGCGCTGGCTCGACATGCTCCGCGCCAACGGCGCCGCGCACGTCTTCACGTTCTGGACGGCGATGCCTCCTCTGCGCGACCAGCTCCGCGCACGCCCGGCCGTCGCGCCGTTCACGGTGATCCGCCTGATGCTCCCGCCGTACACGCGCTACGCGGCACGCAAGGAGGACTTCGCCCCGTTCGATCGCATCGCCGATCCGCAACCCGAGATGCGCGACGACGTCGTCGCCATCCTCCGCGCCGCAGCCGAGGCGGGCTGCGAGGAAGGGTTCGTGCTCGTGAACAACAAGGCGGAGGGCTCGGCGCCGCTCACGGTGCGGGCGCTGGCGAAGAAGGTCGCCTCCGTGTTTCGTTGATCACGTCGCCGACGCACGTCGATCGCGTGGGGACGGGGTCGTGCACTTGCGCCAGCGCACTCCGCTCGGAGACCTCGCAGCCCGCGAGGAGCGCGACGACGTCAGCGGGCCTCCTTCTGGCCGGAGGACGTGGAGGAAGTGGTCGAGGTGGAAGACGCCGTATCCGCCTTCACCTCGACGTGCGGACGTGATTCGTTCTGCTTGATCGAGTACCGCACGAGCGCCCGCAACACCTGGTTGCGCTCGACGTTGCCGACGAGGCTCTTGATGTCCTCGTACACGCTCGGATCCACGAGGAGCGCGCCCACGGTGCCGCGGCCCGCCTTCATGTTGGCGACGATCTCACGGAGGTCGGCGCTCATCGCGTTGAGGTTGCCCATCAGGCCTTGCGTCTGATCGTCTCCGTAGACGATCGCGTGGGCGAGGCCGTTGCCCGTCCGGACCGCCTCGAGGCTCCGGTGGAGCTCCACCATCGTCCCCACCGTGCCCTGCGCGAGCTGGTCGTCGTAGACGACGGCGTGCGCCAAGCCCGGCCCCGACTTCACGCGCGCCATCACGTCGTGCGCGTCGGCGCTCACGCGGGCGAGGTTCGCGGTCGTGAGCTCGAGGTTCGCGAGGATGCGGTCGACGCGCCTCGCCTCCTCTTCGCTGAAGATGAGGCGATGGGCGACGCCGTCCTTCTGCGAGACGCCCTCGAGGATCTCGCGCAGCGCCCGCACGGTTCCCTGGAGGTCCTCCCGGAACTTGTCGTCGGCGATGTTCTCGGTCGCCTTCGCCAGCGTCTCCATCGCGACCTTCGCCCCTTGGGCCGCCTTCTGGGCGTCGCCGATGGGATCGGCCGGAGGCGCCGTCGCGAGCCAGCCGCCCTCCGGAATCATCGCGTAGGGGTCCTTGCCCTCCTCCCGGAGCTTCTTGGCGAGCTTCTCGTCGAACGAGAGCTGCACCATCTTGTCGCCGAGCAGACCCTTGCCCTCGATCGTCGCGATCGTGGCCTGTCGCACGCGAGGAGCCTCCTCGCGGGCGACGGCGATCGTCACGTAGACCTTGTCGTCGTTCGGCTCCTTGCTGTGCTCGACCGTCGACACCGTCCCCACGTCGAGGCCTCCCATGCGCACGGTGGAGCCTGGACGAAGACCGACGACGTCGTCGTAGGCGGCGCGGTAGAGCACCTTGCGGTCCCAGACGCGACGGTTGTCGCCGATCGTGAAGACCACGGCCATCGCGATCAAGAGGCCCACGAAGACGAAGAGGCCCACCCTGAGCGAGCGGCCGCCTTTGGTGCTCACGACGTCGAGAGTAGCACGGAGACGTCCTCGACCTCAGGCGCCCTGCCGTCGATGAAGTCGCGGACGTACGGGTTCTGGGTGCGGCGGAAGTCCTCCGGCGTACCCTCCATCAGGACCTTCCCCTTGCCGATCATCACGATCCGATCGGAGACGGAGAAGGCCGTGCCCATGTCGTGGGTCACGACGACGCTCGTGAGCCCCAGCGACCGTTTGATGCTGCGGATGAGGTTGTTGATGCGCGCCGTGTTGATCGGATCGAGGCCCGTCGTCGGCTCGTCGTAGAGGATGACCTCGGGCTGGAGCGCGAGCGTTCGCGCGAGCCCGACGCGCTTCTTCATGCCGCCGGACAGATCGCTCGGCCGCATCTCCTCGATGCCGGGCAGGCCGACGCTCTCGAGCGACTGCGCGACGCGACGGGCGATGTCCTCCTCCGTCATCGTGTTCCAGTTCTGCTCGCGCAGTCCGTAGGCGACGTTCTCTCCGACGCTGAGCGAGTCGAAGAGCGCCGCGCCCTGGAACAAGTACGCGACCCGGCGACGCACGTCGAAGAGCTCCTTTTCGCTGAGCTTCGTGACGTCGCGCCCGTCGAAGATGATCTCGCCGGAGTCGGCCTCGAGCAGCCCGATGAGCATCTTGAGCATGACGCTCTTTCCGCTGCCCGACGGCCCCAGGATCGTGAGCGTCTCGCCGCGATGGATGACGAGGTCGAGCCCGTTGTAGACGACCTTCGGTCCGAAGGCCTTCTTCACCTGACGGAACTGGATGAGCGGGCCGGCCATGACTTCTGCCGTACCCCGACTCTATCAGCCCTCGCGCTCGCAGGGCGCGGCGAGGCGTCCGTTCAGTGCACGTCGATCGCGAGCCAGACGTCGTCGAGGCAGAGCTCACCCTTCGCATGCGCGGTGAGCTGCACGTCCGCGAGGCGCCCGGGCCTTCCCCGAACGGTGACCTTCGTACGCGCCGGGTCGACCCGGCCGGTGACCGTGTGCTGGACGCTCGCGATCGTGATCTTCGCCGGCTCCACCGCGGTGACCACGCCGTGAACCCGCCGCGCCGTCGCGAGCGCCTCGACGTCGGCCCCGGAATCCTCCGGAGGCGAGCCAGCACCGAGCAGAGCGAAGGCGAATACGACGAGGCCGAGCTTCCTCATGGCGCGGCGCTCATAGCATGAGCTTGGTGCTGCGCACGCAGAAAACGCCTCCTCGGGAACGAGGCTCCAGGCTCCAGGCTACGGGCTCCAGAGAGAGGTTTCGGGCTGCAAGCCTCGCGCTTCTCTCGTGCTTCGGAAACGAACGCTTCTTGCCGAGAGTCGGAGCAGTTCCGGCACTGCTAGCCAACCGACCGATCGCGCGCGATGCGAGAGACCGCGCTGCGCGCACGCGTGGTCCCCCGGCGCCAGACGACAGAGAGACCAGGCGCCGGCAGGCCCTGGAGCCTGCGGTCAGGCCGGCTTCGCCCGCAGCCTCTTCTTCATCTCCTCGGCGCTCGTGCTGCGGCCGAGGCGGCGGTCGACCCACTCCACGAACGGGGCGGCGACGTAGATGCTGGAGTACGTGCCGGCGACGATGCCGACGACCATGCCGAACGCGAAGTCCTTGATGACGCCGGTGCCCCACACGAAGAACGCGACGACCGAGAGGAGCGTCGAGATGCTCGTGAGGATCGTGCGGGACAGCGTCTCGGAGACGCTGATGTTGATGATCTCGGCGAACGACTTGCCGCGGTGCTTGTTGAGGTTCTCGCGGATGCGGTCGTAGATGACGACCGTGTCGTTGATCGAGTAGCCGACGATCGTGAGGACGACGGCGATCGTCGTGAGCGTGACCTCGCGGCCCGTGATGACGAACGCGCCGAGGACGACGAGCGCGTCGTGAGCGCACGCGAGCACGACGCCGGGCGCGAACCGCATGTCGAAGCGGAACGCGAGGTAGATCATGATGACCGCGATCGACAGGAGGACCGCGTTCCGCGCGCTGTCGCGGAGCTGCTTACCGGCCTTCGGACCGACCCACTCGACGCGCAGCGCCTGCTCCGGCACGACGTCGGCGCCGAGCGACTCGCGGAGGACGTCGAGGAGCTGGTCGCCCTTGCTCTGGAGCTGGATCTCGACCCGGTTGTCGCGCTTGTTCACGATCTGCGGGTTGTTCTCCATCTCGCGGAGCTTCACGCCCGAGACGCTCTTGATCTGCTCCTTGATCTTCTCGAGGCTCGGCTCTTCGTCGTAGCGGACGGAGATCTTGTCGCCGCCGGCGCTGAACTTCACCTCCGTCGCGCGGGCGTTCTTCGGGCACTTGGTCTCGTCGTCGCCCTCGAAGCCGAGGCAGAGCGCCTGGCGAAGCGCGTCCTTCGTGGCGTCGTCGACGGTGCTGATCTCCTGAACGCGGATGAGGAACTGGTACGGGTTCTGGTCGTTCTGGACGTGGACGACGTCGGGCTCGGAGAACTGCCCCGAGGCGGTGACGGCGTGGCGGATCTGCGAGGCGTCGACCGCCTTCTTGAACGGCACCTCGATCTCGGTGCCGCCGCGGAAGTCGGTGCCGTAGTTCGGCCCGGGGTAGAACAGGAGGACCAACGATCCCAAGGTCAACGCGACCGAGAAGAGGATCCAGAAGGTCCTCATCCTCATGAAGTCGTAGACCTTGTGCTGCTTGAAGAACTCCATTTGCGTTTACCCGACTCCCTCGGTCGATTCGCTCGGTCGTCCGTCCGTCAGTGCCCGCCGCCGACGCTGAGGCGCTTCGCCTTGGCGCCGCGCACCCAGTAGTCGAACACGAGGCGCGTGCAGAACACGCTGGTGAAGAGGCTCGCCACGATGCCGATGATGAGCGTGATGGCGAAGCCCTTGACCGGCCCGGTGCCGTACTGCGCGAGGATGAGGCCGGAGATGAAGACGGTGACGTGGCTGTCGACGATGGCGGAGAACGCCTTGTCGTAGCCAGCCTCGACCGCCGCGCGGAGGCTCCGGCCCTGACGCAGCTCTTCGCGGATGCGCTCGTTGATGAGCACGTTCGCGTCGACCGCCATACCGACCGTGAGCGCCAGGCCCGCGATACCCGGGAGGGTCAGCGTGCCGCTGAACGACGCGAGGACCGCGAGCTGGATGAGGAGGTTGAAGACGACCGCGACGTCCGCGACGAGCCCGGACAGCCGGTAGTACATGAACATGAACGCGAGGACGAGGAGGATGCCCACGAGCGCGCCCATCGCGCCCTTCGAGATCGCGTCCTCGCCGAGCGAGGGACCGATGACCGACTCGTTCGAGAGCGTGATCGGCGCCGGCAGCGCGCCGGAGCGGAGGACCATCTCGAGCTTCTCGGCCGCCTTGAGCTGCTGGTCCGGATCGCCCCTGCCCATCGTGATGCTCGCGCGGCCGCCGCCGATCTTCGACCGGATGACCGGCGCCGAGTTGATGACGTCGTCGAGGATGATGGCGAAGCGGCGGTTCACGTTCTCGCCGGTGACCTCCTCGAACCGGTCGGCGCCCACGGGGTTGAACGTGATCGCGACGTACACCTCCGGAACGCCGCTCCGGTTGTCGATCGCGCGCTGCGCGTCGGTGATGTAGTCGCCGGTGACGTCCGCGCGGGCACGCAGGTAGTACGTGCGCCAGCCGTCCTCCGTGGTGATCCCGGTGTCGGGATCGTAGTCCTCGGTCTTCTCGAAGCCGATCTGGTGATCGTCCGGAACGTCGAGCGTGGAGGTGAAGGCCTTCAGCTTGTCGAGCGCGGCCTGCATCGCCTTCGTGCGGGCGACCTCGTCCTCCTTCGTGCTCTTGCCCTCGAACTCGTCGGGAATCTTGATCGCGAAGAACGTGCGCCGGCCGTTCTGCTTCTGGCCGTTGACCTCGCCGAGGGGTGCATTCTCGATGCGGATCTCGATCCCCTCGGGGACGAGCTTCTCGTCGACCTTCCCGAAGAAGTCCGCCTCGTCGTCCACCATCTTGAACTCGAGGCGGGCGGTCTTGCGGATGATCTCCTTGATCTCCTCGAAGTGCTCGCGGTTCGAGCCGGGCACCTCGACGATGATGTCCTCGTCGCGCGTCGTCACGCTCGCCTCACGGAGACCGAGCTCGTCGACGCGGCGGTTGACCGTCTCCTTCGCCTGGGCGACCGCGCGCTCGCGCGTCTGCGTCTCGACCTCGGCGCGCAGCTTGAAGACGACCTCGCCGGGCGCGCTCGTGCGGACGTTGGCGAGCTCCTGCTTGAACTTCTCGTGGAAGCGATCGTCGATCGTCGACGCGTCGGCCGGATCCTTGAACTTGATCCGGATGAGCGAGCTCTCCGGCGTGAAGACGTGGACCTTCTCCTCGAGCTGCTTGAGCTGGGCCTGCTTCAAGAGGCCGTCGCCCGAGTGGATCTTGAACGCGATCGCGAGCTCGCGGCGGATGTCGTCCGCGAGCTTGTCGCGCTTGTCGCGGAGCGCCTCCTCGACCTCGACCGTGTAGACCAGCCGCAACCCGCCCTGGAGGTCGAGCCCCTTCACGATCCCGAAGTTGATGTTGTCCTTGACGTACGCCGGCGCGCGGAAGCGCGGGTTGCCGTTCGCGTCGCGGCTGAGGTCTTCGAACGTCGGCAGCAGCGCGACGACGCAGGCCCCGAAGACGGCCAGCGTGAAGCCGACCTTGTGCCGCCACGCGACGTCCATGATCGGGAGCGCCGTGACGATCGCCCACACGATCACGAGGCCCGATACGACGACGCCCCAGAAGGTGTCGGTGCGGTAGAACGCGTAGCCGCTCGCCGCTGCGCCGGCGATGACGATGAGGGAGTTGCGCTGAGACGAAGTCATCGACGATGGTGCCTTTCACCTCGTGTCGGACCGAACCGGCGACCGAGGTGGTTCATTTCTTGTCGGCGCCCGCCTTCGCTTCCTTGAGGTCCGTGAGCTCCTTGTCGGCCTTCGCCGGCTGAGCTTCGAACGGAGACACCGTGGTCGCGACGACCTGAACCGTCGTGCCGGGCGCGATCTTCACCTTCGCGATGCGCTCGTCCATCTCGACGAGCTCACCGATGAGACCGGCCTGCGTGACGACACGGTCGCCCTTCTTGAGGTTCCTCCGCGCCTCCGCCTCCTTCTTGCTGCGGCGGAAGCTCATGATGAGGAACGGCACGAGGATCAAGAACGGGAGCAGCAGCGTGAAGATGCCGCCGGCCGGAGGAGGCGGCGCCTGCTGCGGAGCGCCGCCCGCCGGAGCGGGCTGCTCGACACCCGGCGTGCCCTGCTTGGGTGGAACGTCCTGGAAGAAGCTCGCTGCTGAGAAACCTGAGTAGTGGGACATGACCGCTCCCGCCTTCGACTGGAGAGGCTCGGAGATGCGAGCGCGATGCGCGCACCTCGGGCCTGACCGGACGAAGGAGCCGGGGATTAGTCGAGAAATCCCGGGGGGTCAAATCCGGTCCGTCGCACCACGACGCACGGGCGGAGAGGCGCAACAACGCGGCGGTTTTCGCGTTGTCGGGCTTCGCGCTCCCGCGGCGGGCCGCCGCTCACGGCGCTCGCCGGCGCCGATCCGCGAGACCGCCCGGAAGTCAGTCGTCGCGAGCGCAGCGGAACCCGACGTTCGGACCGGCCTCGCGCGCCGAGCCCCAGTTGCGGCTCGTCGTCTTCGACTCGGACGGCCGGCTGAGCCAACCACCTCCGCGAAGGACGTGCGCGGCCCCGGAGCGAGGCGACATGTCGGAGACGGTCTCTCCGTACCAGTCAGCGACCCACTCCTCGACGTTCCCGCTCATGTCGTGGACGCCGAACGGGCTCACGCCGTGCGGATGCGTCCCCACGCGCGCGGGCCTGTTCTTGCCGCAGCTCTTCTGGGACTTGTCGCTCAAGAGCGTCACGGCGAGGCCGCACCCGACGGGGGCCGTGCCACCCCACGGGTACTTGATCGGGGAGGTGCCGCGCGCCGCCATCTCCCACTCGACTTCGCGCGGCAGGCGCTTGTTGACCGCGATGCAGTACGCCTGCGCGCTCGTCCACGGGACGCACGAGACGGGGAGCATGGGATCGCCCATGTCGTACGTGCACGACGCGCTCGAGCGCACCGGTCTCGGGCACGCGCCCCTCTCGACGCACGCGCGGTACGCGCCGACGGTCACCTCCGTCTTGTCGATCCAGAACGGAGGGACGACGACGACGCGCGCCGGGCGCTCGTTCGGAGGAGCCTTCCTGTCGTTGGAGCCCATCGTGAAGCGGCCGCCCGGGATGCGGATCATGCCGTCCTTCACGACCACGGGCTGGCGCACGGGGACCGGTCCCTTCGGGATGGGAGCGGGCGGAGGCGCGGGATGCTCCTCGTCCCCCTCGACGTCCACGTCCTGAGGAGCGCTCGTCGCGCTCGTTCCCGCCGGTGACGGCGGAGACGCGGGCTCGTTCGTGGCGGTCGTGGTCGTGAGCGCGGTCGCGGCGGGCGCGCCCTCCTCGTTGGCGCCGTCCTGAGCGAGCGCCAGCGGGATCGGCACCGCCAACACGACGGCGAGCACCCAGAGGCGAGACCACATGTGCCGATGAAATTCTACCTCAGGGGGAGCGACGAGCCAGTTGTTCAGGCGACGCCGACCGGGCCCTTCGGGGGCTCGGACGCCGGGCTCGCGGCAGCGGCGAGGACGTCGCGCGTCGCCTCGAACGCCCGACGCCCACGCTGGCCCGCCGCTTCCGCGTCCGGTCCGGGCATGCTCTCCATGACCAGACGCGCCGCGGCGTTCGCGTCGAGCGCGGTCTTCGACGTACGCGACGCCAGCGCGAGCGCCGCTCCGGCGGCGACGGCGGCGATGGCGGCTGCGGGCTTCGGGCCGTCGCCCGTCGCGAGCGGCAGGACGCGCGCGCGACGCTCGCGGACCATCGTTCGCGCGGCCTCGGGCAGAGCCCCCGACGGCTCGATACCGAGGACGCCGAGGACGGCGCCCTCCGGCAGCGGCACGACGGCGCCCGCGCTCGCGACGCCGCGCTCGGTCGCGATCACGAGACGCGGCGCCCGGCGCGCCATGCCGCCGCGCGCGTGATCGCGCGACGCGAGCACGTCGAGCACGGCGCCGGCCCCCGGCGTCGTCGCCGTGATGATGCCTTGGGTGCGGAGGCCCACGCCGTTCGCGAGCGCCGAGGCCACCGTGCCGAGCACGGACTCCGCGGTCGCGACGTCGTCGAGCACGAAGCGGACGGCGACCTCGCGCTCCGACCTCTCGTCGCCGCGAGGCGGCTCGGTGGTCGCGGGCGGCAGCGCGTGCTCGACCTCCGTGAAGGAGAAGACGCGACGGCCTCGCTCGTCGGCGAGCATGTTCTCGCAGACGGCGGCGAGATCCGCGACGTCGAACGCCGATCCGCAAGCGCCCACGAAGAGCTTCGGGATCCGGCCGATGCCCGGGAAGCCGGGCACCCAGGTGAGCGCATCGGTGAAGGCCGACTTCACGTCGCGCGCGAGCAGGGCGCCGTGCGCGAGCGGCTCGTCGCACGGCTCGAGGACGGTGATCGCGAGCGCGCGCGCCAGCGTCTTCACGAGGCGCTGCCCGGGGAACGGCCGCAACGAGGTGATGTTCACCGCGCCGACGTCGTAGCCGCGCGCGCGGAGCTCGCTCGTCGCGTGCACGAGCGCGTCGCCGACGGGGCCCATCCCGACGAGGACGATCTGCGCCTCGCCGAGCGGCATCTTGTCGAACACGTCGTGACGGCGGCCGGAGACGACCGCGTACTCGCGGAAGGCCGCGCCGAGCGCGAACGGCACGCGCTCCGCGAAGGCGCGGTCTCCTGCGGAAGATCGCGCCTCCTGCCTCGTACGCGTGATCGGACCGACGAACGCGTGCACGACCCTGTCCTGCGGGATCGCGACGCTCGCGATCGCGCGACCGGCCGCGTGCGTCGCGCGCCCGAGCCCGTGGACCACGATGAAAGGCACGCCGGAGTCCTCCGCCGCGCGACGCGCAACGAGCGCGAGGTCGAACGAGTCCTCCGGCCCCGACGCGCACAACACGCCCCAGCCGAGATCGCACAGCGCCGCGAGATCCTCCGAGCCGTTCGATGCGATCGCGTGGGCCACGAGCCCGAGCCGAGCGCTCGCCGCGCGCCGAAGCGCGTCACGCATCGTCGCCATTCGCTCGATCGGAGCGATGACCGTCGCCCGGTCCCCTCTCTCTGCGATCGAGCACGCCTCTGCGATCGCGCGCGCGAGATCGCCGTTCTCGGTCGCATCACCGAGGACGCGCGCGCCGCACAGACGCTCGGCGTGATCGATCGCACCCGTGACGTCGAGCATCTCCAGACGTACGGGCGTCACACGCGTGGACAGCGCCGGCGACTCCGCGGTCCGCTCCAGGTCTTCGTGCATGCCGCGAACGATGCGTGGTTTGGGCCAGCGGATCAAGGACGGAGGGAGGCTCCGGGCTCCAGGCGTCAGAAGAGGCTCCAGGCGTCAGAAGAGGCTCCAGGCTCCAGGCTCCAGGCTCCAGGGAGAGAGGCCTCAGGCCTCAGGCCTCAGCTCAGACCTCAGTCCTCAGTCCTCAGTCCTCAGCGGGGCGGAACTGCGGCCGTCGCTCACGCTTCGGACACGAGGCTTCTCCGAGCTCCGCATCTTCTGAGGCTCGGACATCCTCCGTCAGGACGCTCGGACATCCTCCGTCAGGACGCTCGGACATCCTCCGTCAGGACGCTCGGACATCCTCCGTCAGGACGCTCGGACATCCTCCGTCAGGACGCTCGGACATCCTCCGTCAGGACGCTCGGACATCCTCCGTCAGGACGCTCGGACATCCTCCGTCAGGACGCTCGGACA
>ERZ777003.719-NODE-719-length-61205-cov-27.213197_pt1 | contig 61205 bp, 58 predicted proteins | sample MGYA00374956_ERZ777003 | MGnify/ENA primary metagenome ERZ777003 (study PRJEB29302, sample SAMN06268252) | bioreactor metagenome | isolation source: Joint BioEnergy Institute, California, USA | place: USA:Joint BioEnergy Institute, California, USA | collected...
GCCATTGCCGCAGCGGCAAACCCAATGCGTCGGTTCTGAACTCCCTCGGCGCGAAGAGCTTCACTCGCGAGCACGAAGGTCACGGCCCCGACGCCAAGCCCGAGATACGTCGGAATGGCCCACCGCGTGACGTCCATCACCTGGAGCCCCCACACAACGGCTCCGACAACCACGAGCGTGGGCACGAGCCACCCGAGAATCGGCACCTGTGTGGGCACGATCCGGAAGTGCCTGACGATGAGCAGCGTCGACAGCGGCAGCAGCGCCATCAGCGTGTGGCGCAGAGCCAGGGGCAACGGGAACGGTCCCCACGGCAGGAGCCAGACGCCGAGCAGCAGGATGAGCGGGACGATGTCGAAACGACTCGGGTCGCGGCGCCGGAGCGCCTGCAGGCAGACGACGCCCAGCGTGTAGAGGAAAAGGATGCGCCCGATGAGCGACAGCAGCCCCAGCACGGTCATGCGAAACCGTCAGGCTCCGGCGATGCTGGAAAGGATCTGCTCCAACAGTTCGTCGCCTTCGCGGGTCACGAACGGCACCAGTGACTCGAGCAGCACCGTGCCATCGGCCCCCACCACGACAACTGACGGCACCGTCGTCAGGCGCGCGCCCGGCAGGTCCGAAACCATGTGCTCTGTCGGCAGCGTGAACCCGAGGGCGACGGCAAAGGTCCGCTGAGCCTCGGGCGCCGTCTCAGGTGTGACCAGCCGAACGGCAATGTCGCCATCGGCCAGACTCGACCGGAGGCGTTTGAGGACGCCCGCGGCGTTCTGGCACGCGAGGCAGTCGTGCCGAACGAAGAAGAAGACGGTTGGCTGCCCCGCGTACCACTCACGCGGCAGGTCGATGATCTCACCCACCGCGTACCCCGTCGCCGTGCGTGGCGGCGCTCCCGGGCGGAGCACCACCGTCGCCGCCACCGTGCCGAGGCAGAACACAACGACCGCGAGCGCCAGGCGCCGGACGCGCCTATCCCGGTCAGACGCAGCCGTCATCGCGCCAGGAGCCGACACCTACCAGCCGAGGAGGCATTTCCCCGTGCAGGGGTCGGTCCAGAACCATCCGCACGCAGGCCAGGGCCCGTAGTAGTAGTTGCAGCCGACGGCGTCGCTGCAGTGCGCGGCGTATCCGTAGCACTGCTCCATCGGAATACAGTCGCAGTCGTTCGACTGGGCGACGCCGACGAACAGCGTCCGCAGCCTGTTCGTGATGGCCATCGTCCACGGCTCGTAGGCCGCGAACGTACCGTCGAGCGGACCAAGGTGCTTCATCAGGTAATCCGCTTCGGTCTGACCGATGTGCGCTTCGATCTGCTCGGCCAGTGCGCGCACCTTCTCGCGATCGGCATCAGAGGGCCTGTCGAACAGCGACGGCGTCAGCGCGTCGTGGATGGCGCGAATCAGGTCCACCGCGTTCGCATCGAGCGTCGGCCTCGACTGCAGGTAGTCGGCGATGTGCGCGCGCCAGGTGGCCGCGCGCTGCTCCGGCGTGAGCACGCGCATGATCTCGCGGCGGTACACGACGGGATACGTCTGGATGCGCGCCACGGCCTGCTGCAGCGACCTTGACTCCAGAGATTCGGCCCAGTTGCGGATGGCCGTGTTCTGGTCGGGCACCGCAATGGCGCGCAGCAGCAGAACCTCTGCAGGCACCGTGAGCAGGACGATCAGGACAGCAAGAAACACGAGACGACGGGTGGACTTCCGCATGGTGAACGCTCCGTGAAACGCAACAGTCCGTCACCCGCGCTGGGGGCGGTAGATGTGGCGGGAATGTACCCGGAGGGTTACAGGTTGTCAAAAGAAACAGCCCGCAGGCTCTTGACGCGCGGCCGCCGGTGTCCCTCGTGTCCTTTCGTGTCCGTTCCTGTCAGCCCGCAGGCGACAGCGACACGATCCGTCCGCCTTCGAGCCTGAGGACGCGGTCGCACGCCGCGGCCAGCGTCGGATTGTGCGTGACGATGATCGACGTGAGCTCGTCTTCCTCGTGAATGGATCGCAGAAGCGCGTGCAGGTCAGCCGCCGTCGCCTCATCGAGGTTGCCGGTCGGTTCATCGGCCAGCAGCACGTCGGGCCGCCCGACGAGCGCACGCGCCACGGCCACGCGCTGCTGCTCGCCACCCGACAGCGCGCCCGGCCGATGATCGGCGCGCGCCTTGAGGCCGACGCGTTCGAGCAGCTGTGCGGCACGCTGACGACGCTCGGCTGCCGGCACTCCGGCCAGGAACAGCGGCATCTCGACGTTCTCGATGGCCGTGAACTCCGGCAGCAGGTGATGGAACTGGAACACGAACCCCACGTGCCGGTTCCGGAAGTCGACCCGTTCGTCGTCGTCCATCTGCTCGATGCGCGCGTCGCCGACGTGCACCTGTCCGGCTTCGAACGCGTCGAGTCCCCCGAGCACGTGCAGCAGCGTGCTCTTCCCCACCCCCGACGCGCCGACGATGGCGACCATCTCGCCGCGGTTGACCGACAGGTCCAGGTCGCGGAGCACCGTCAGCTTTCCGCCCGGGGCGTCGTACGACTTGACGAGCCCGCGCACCTCGATGAACGCCATCCCTACTGATTCCTCAGCGCCTCGGCCGGATCGATCCGTCCGGCCTGCCGCGACGGATAGAGCGTCGCGGCGAGGCAGATGCCGACGGCGCCAATCACGACGACCGCGACGTCGAGCGGCTCGACACGGAATGGCAGGTAAGCGATCTGGTAGACGTCCGCGGGCATGCTGATCAGCCGGTACCGATCGAGGATGAGCGACGCCGCCACGCCGAGGATCGCGCCGCCGAACGTCCCGACCAGCCCGATTGCGAGCCCCTGATACAGAAAGATCCGCCGAATCGTCGTCGTGCGCGCGCCCATGGTCCTGAGGATCGCGATGTCGCGCGTCTTCTCCATGACGAGCAGCACGAGCGACGCCACGATGTTCAGCGCGGCCACCATGACAATGAGGCCGATGGCGAGCGAAATGGCCATCTTCTCGAGCCAGAGCGCCGAGTAGAGGTTTTCATTGAGCTCGATCCAGTCCTGGACGTGATAGCTCGTCCCGAGCCGCTCCTGCAGGTCGTCGCGGACGCGACGTGCCTGGTCGATGTCGGCCAGCCGCAGCTGGAGCATGTTCGGGCCCTCGCCGGCAATGAGCGCCGTCGCGGTGTCGAGCGTCGCGAAGGCATACCGCGAGTCGACCTCATAGAAGCCGAAGCGCACGGTTCCGACGACCTCGAGCGGCCGGCTGCGCGGCCGCAGGCCCATCACGCCCGACGTCATGGCCGTACCGTACGCCCAGACAATGTCGCCGGGCCGGACGTTCATCGCGGCGGCCAGATCGGCGCCGAGGATGATGCCGTCGTGCGCGTCCGGACCCCGATCAGTCAGCGCCGCGAGCGAACCGGCCTCCATCGACGCCTCGATGTCGGTGACCCCCGCCTCGAGCGCCGGATCGATCCCCTTGAGCACCGCGTAGTCCGTCCCGCCCGCCAGCAGCAGAACCGGTCCGATCACGGCCGGCGCGGCTGCGACCACCCCCGGCACGTCGACCTTCGCCAGCTCCTGGTCGACCGAATCGAACGGCCCGGGCAGCTTGTAGACATACATGTGCGCGGTGGCACCGACGATGCGGTCGCGCAGTTCGGCCTGCACGCCGGTCATCAGCGCAAGCGCGATGATGACCGCCATCACCCCGACGCCGACGCCGAGGATCGAGACGGCCGAGATGAGCGAGATGAAGGCCTGGCGCCGCCGGGCCGTGAGATAGCGCCTGGCAACGAACCACGCGAAGGCTGCCGGGCCGCTTCCCACCTCGCTACTCCGCGGCGTCGTCGTCCGACGGGATGGACGAGCCATCGGCCGCGCGCGGCCGCATCAGCGGGAAGAGGATCACGTCGCGGATCGACGGGCTGTTGGTCATCAGCATGACGAGCCGATCGATGCCGATGCCCTCGCCGCCGGTGGGCGGCAGGCCGTACTCGAGCGCCCGGATGTAGTCGTCGTCCATCCGGTGCGCCTCGTGATCGCCCGCGGCTCGACTCTGCAGCTGCGCCTCGAAGCGCGCGCGCTGCTCGACGGGATCGTTGAGCTCACTGAAGCCGTTGGCCACCTCGAAGCCGCCGGCGTAGAGTTCGAACCGCTCGACCGTGTCCGGGTCGTCCGCCTTCTGCTTGGCGAGCGGCGAGACTTCGGTCGGGAAGTCGTAGACGAACGTCGGCTGAATGAGCTGGTCTTCCCAGAGCGTTTCGAAGATCGCGGTCGCGATCCGGCCGGCGCCGTGCGACGGCTCGACCTCGATGCCGAGCGCCGCGGCTACCGCGGCGGCGCGGGCCCGATCGCGCAGATCGGCCTCGGAAACCGCCCCGTCGCGCCAGTCGGGCTGGTCCTTCAGGCGCCGCGTCGCCGCTTCGGCCGCCGCCGCGCGCAGCGACAGCCGCCGGTACGGCGGCGCGAACGACAGGATGTGTTCACCCCACGGGGTCTCGTGCCCGCCGAGGATGGTCGCCGCGACGTGCGAGAGCATCTCCTCGGTCATCCGCATCAGGTGCTCGTAGTCCACGTAGGCTTCGTAGAACTCGAGCATCGTGAACTCCGGGTTGTGCTGCGTCGAGATCCCCTCGTTCCGGAAGTTGCGGTTGATCTCGTAGACGCGCTCGAAGCCGCCGACGACGAGGCGCTTGAGGTACAGCTCGGGAGCGATGCGCAGGTAGAGGTCGATGTCGAGCGCGTTGTGGTGCGTGATGAACGGCCGCGCGAGCGCCCCGCCCGCAATCGGCTGCATCATCGGCGTCTCGACCTCGAGGAAGCCGCGGCTGTCGAGGAACTGGCGGATCGCCGCCACGATGCGCGACCGCGTCTCGAACACCTTCCGCGACTCCGGGTTGACGATCAGGTCGAGGTACCGCTGCCGGTAGCGCACCTCGATGTCGGTCAGCCCGTGCCACTTCTCCGGCAGCGGCAGCAGGCACTTGACGAGCAGGACCAGCGACGACGCCCACAGCGTGAGCTCGTTCGTGCGCGTGCGGAACACGCGCCCCTCGACGCCGATGACGTCGCCGAAGTCGAGCCGCTGCGCGATGTCGAACCCGAGCTCGTCGATGCTGTCGGACCGGACGTACACCTGCACGCGGGTCCGTCCGTCCGAGATGACGAAGAAGCGCGCCTTGCCGAAGCTGCGCACGCCGAGGATGCGTCCGGCCACGCGATGAACGGGGCGCTCGGCCTCGAGCTGGTCGGCCGTCTGATGGCCGTACTGCTCGACGAGCGTCGTCACGTCGATCGTTCGATCGAACCGGTTGGGATACGGCGCGACACCCCGCTCGACGAGCTCCTGGAGCTTGGCCTGTCGCTGTGCAGCCTGTTCGCGTTCGTTCGCCATGTACGTGTCAATCCGCCGATGCCGGCCCGTCGGTCCGGCCGGCCTCGAGCTCGCGCCGTACCGCATCGAGCACGCCGTTGACGAAGCGGACGGCATCCTCGGAGCTGAAGCGGCGTGCCAGCTCGAGCGCCTCGTTGATGACCACCGCGGCCGGCGTTTCTGATTCGTGCCGCAGCTCCCAGATCGCCATGCGCAGCACGATTCGATCAACCACCGCCAGGCGATCGACCCGCCAGCGCCGGCTGTGCCGCTCGATACTGCGATCGAGCTCCTCGAGCTCGCCAATCGTGCCGAGGACCAGGCGCGATGCGAAGGCCGTGACATCCTCGCCGGCATCGGGCTGGTGCTCGGCGAAGTAGGCCTCGATGGCCGCCAGCGGCTGCGTGCGGCCGATCTCCCAGAGATAGAGGATCTGCAGGGCGGCCGCGCGGGCCCGCCCGCGCACGTGGGTCACGGCCGTGCCTCGAGGTCCTGGTAGAGCCGGGCCATCTCGAGTGCGGCACGCGCCGCCTCGCGCCCCTTGTTGGCGTCGCCGGGAACGGACCGGGCGATCGCTTCATCGGCGGTATTCGTCGTGAGCAGACCGAACGCCACCGGCACGCCGTGCTCCTGCGCGGCGCGCAGCATCCCGTGCGACGCGGCCTGCGCGATGTAGTCGAAGTGCGGCGTCTCGCCCCGGATCAGGCAGCCGAGGCAGACGATCGCATCGAAGCGGCGCGTGGCCGCGACCCGCGAGGCTGCCTGCGCGAGCTCGTACGCCCCCGGCACGGGAAAGCGCGTGACGGCGTCGCCCGCAAGTCCTTCGCTCGCGAGATACTCGCGGGCTCCCTGCTCGAGACCGTCGGTCACGAACGAGTGATACGTCGAGACGATGAGGGCGATGCGCATGGTCGAACGCGCAATTATAGCGAACGCCGGGTGCGGCCCCGCATGGCCCAGACCAGCGCGACGACGATCGCCAGGCCGGCACCCGCTGCATCAGCGAGCCAGTCGCCCAGCGACACCCAGCGGTTCGGCACGAACGCCTGATGCAGCTCGTCGCTGGCGCCGTAGGCCACGGTGAGGAGCCAGGCGCGAAGCGCGCTGCCGGCAGTCACCCCGCGCCACTCGCCGCCGGCCATGGCGCGCAGGACCAGCAGCCCGAGCGTCGCGTACGCCGCGAAGTGCAGCGTCTTGTCCGAGACTTCCTCGGCCGCCGGCGGCAGCGTCGACATGCTCGACGCCACGAAGATCGCCGCCATGGCAGCGAGCGCGGGTCCCCAGAGTCGGACGAAGCGGAACCATCCGCCGCGCCCCGGTGCGGGCGGCTGTGAATCGCTCACGGCGCGACGAAGAACATCAGCCACCCGACGAGCAGCGCCCCGAGGACGAGCGCACCGAAGATCCGTGCCCCGATGGCCAGCTGCTCCGACGACTCCTCGCGAAGCAGCAGCGCAAAGACGACGGCGACGGCCGCCGCAAACAGGATCATCGTGCCCAGGTGCGACGTCATGCCGCCAGACGTCCCTTCAGGCCACGTGCCCGATCGAACACGTCGAGCGCCACGAGCGCATTGAGCAGGCCGGCCGCCATGAGGAAGGTATTGCCGTATTCGTAGGTGACGGCCACGACGTCGCCGGCGCCGGCACCCGCGACACCGGCGATGAGCCGCGGCAGCACGAGTCCCCACTGCGCGAGCGCGGCGAGGAACACGAGCCAGTCGGACAGCTGCAGCGGAAACAGTCGGCCGCCGAACGCCAGACCGATCGCGAACATCGCGGTGAGCGTGACGAAGAACACGGCCCCCCGTTTGAGGTCGCCGATGAGCACATGACCGGCGCCTGGAATCAGCCAGGCCAGGAGAAATGCAGGAAGTGCGCGGCTGGTGTCGAGGCCGGCCGCCGGCGGCCGGGAGGACGATTCACGCGCGGACACGGCGTCAGTCTACCCGATCGCGGGCGCCAGCCGGCGTCGCCACGACCACGAGCGCTGCGCCAATCGTCGCGCCGAGCGGCGCAGCCGTCACGGCGCGCCACACGCCTTCGATCGCCGCAAGCCCCGCGGCCTCGATCGCCCACATCATTCCCATGACGAGCGCTGCCCCGATGACGCCCATCGCCATTGCGCGGCGCGACCATCGCCGTCGCGCCCCGAGGGCGGCCACCGCGCCGAACGGGGCCGCCAGATACAGCCCGCTGCAGCGCGCACAGACCGGCCAGCTCGCGCCGCGCGTCGCGAACGACCGCGCGGGCTGCTGGTGACAGACGCGCCCGGCCACCGCGTACACGAGAGTGCCGGCCAGGCTCACCGGCGCATGGAGACGGTCGACGAGCGCGGCACCCAGCGAGGCGGGCCAGACGACGATGGCCGCTGCAACGACCCACGGCAGGATGCCGCTCCTCATCGGGGGGCCTCACGCGAGCGGCAGCGGACCGAACTGTCCCTCATAGCGGGCCTTGAACTCGGCCCACGTGTAGGCGTGACTCGTGCCGCCCAGATGCTCGAGGGCGTAGGCCGCCGCGACGCTGCCCATCCGCGCGCAGACGAGCGGCTCGGCGCCGCGCGCCAGCCCCTTCATGAAGCCTCCGCGGAACGCATCGCCGACGCCCGTCGGATCCTCGATCCGCGAGACGGGCGCCGCCGGCACCTCGAACGTCCCGGTCCGCGTCATCACCCGGCAGCCGCGTTCGCCGAGCGTGACGACGAGCATGCCCGCCCGCTCGAGCACGCCCGCCTCGTCGAGGCCGGTCTTCTGGCGCAGCAGCTCGAACTCGTAGTCGTTGCACACGACCATGAACGCGCCGGTAAGACCCGCCTCGAGCTCGGGACCCGACATGCGGGCGCACTGCTGCCCGGGATCGAAGATGTACCGGATGCCGAGCACGCGGCACTCTTCCGCATACTGCCGCATCGCGTCGGGATCGTTCGGCGAGATGATGGCGAGGTCAGCGGGCCCCGCCGTGCGGAACGACAGCTCACTGGCGTGCTCCATCGCACCCGAATAGAACGTCGCGATCTGGTTGTTGGCCTGATCGGTGTTGCAGAAGAACGACGCGGTGAACTTGCCGGGAATCTCGCGTACGAGCGACGTGTCGATGCCGGCCGCCTCGAGCCAGCGCCGGTAGTCGTCGAAGTCCTGGCCCGCAGTGGCCATCAGGACGGGCCGCTCGCCGAGCAACGCGAGCGTGTAGGCGATGTTCGGCGCGCAGCCGCCGCGCCGCTTGTCCATCGAGTCGACGAGAAAGCTCAGGCTGACGCGCGAGAAGTGCTCGGGCAGCAGGTGCTCGGTGAACCTGCCCGGGAACGACATCAGGTAGTCCCAGGCAATCGATCCGGTAACGATGATGCGCATTCGTCTTTCTTCCTCGAGACGCTCCCTCGGGCGTCAGGGCAGGTACTTGCCGACGATCAGGTCGAGCCGCTCGCGTGTCGCCGCCGGGATGTGCTCGGGCCGCGTCATGATTGCGTTGGCCAGCGCGCGGGCGCACTCGCAGTCGCGCGCGATCGGCAGGCGCTCGACGGCACGGGCGAGCACCTGCTGCGCCATCCGGGCATTGGCCGTCAGCGCCTCGACAATCATCTCGACCGTGACCGAATCGTGATCCGGGTGCCAGCAGTCGTAGTCGGTGACGAGCGCGAGCGTGCTGTAGCAGATTTCCGCCTCACGCGCGAGCTTCGCTTCCTGCAGATTGGTCATGCCGATGATGTCGAAGCCCTGCGCCCGGTAGTAGTTCGACTCGGCGATGGTCGAAAACTGCGGCCCCTCCATGCACACGTAGGTCCCGCCGCGGTGCACGGTCGCTCCCGCGTCGACGGCCGACTCGTACATGACGTCGCTCAGCGGCCGGCAGAACGGGTGAGCGAAGCTGACGTGCGCGACGAGGCCGTTGCCGAAGAACGTGCTCGGGCGGCGGCTCGTCCGGTCGAAGAACTGATCCGGCACGACCAGGTCGGTCGGCTTCAGCTCCTCGCGCAGGCTGCCGACGGCACTCGCCGACAGAATCCACTCGACGCCGAGCATCTTGAAGCCGTAGATGTTGGCCCGGTAGTTCAGCTCCGACGGCTGGTACCGGTGACCGACGCCGTGCCTGGCCAGAAACGCCACGCGGCGTCCCCGCAGGGTCGCCAGCACATACGGCCCCGAGGGATCGCCGAACGGCGTGCTGAGCGTGATGTCTTCCCGATCCGAGAGCTCGGCCATGTCGTACAGGCCGCTGCCCCCGATGATGCCAATCTGTGCGGTTGCGGACATAAAGGTGTGTGGACGTGGACTGCGAAGCGAAGGGAATCGTTACGGCCGGCTCACCAGCGGCTCGACGTAACGCCTGCCCTCCTCCTCTCTGAGCACGCCGGCTGCCAGGGCCGGATCGTGCTCGAAGAAGATAACGTACTCCCCCCGGACGGCCTCCGGCAGCCAGCGCTGCTTGGCGGCAAGCGTCTCCATCGGATACAGGTCGTAGCCCATGATCCAGGGATCAGGCACGTGCGCAGCGGTCGGCACGAGGTCGGCCAGGTAGAGGCCCGTCTGCCCCTGCGAGTCGATGCGCACGATCTGGTGATGCGCCGTGTGGCCGCCCGTGCGCCACACGCTCACCCCCGGCAGCACCTCGCCATCGTCCTCGATGAACTCGACGAGCCCGGCTTCCTGCACCGGCACGTAGTTCTCGGGAAAGTAGCTCGCCCGGCTGCGTGCGTGCGGGTGCATCGCGTCGTCCCACTCGCCGCGCCGGATCAGGTGGCGCGCCGACGGAAACACCGGCCTGACGACACCGTCGACCACCGTCGTCAGGCCGCCGGCGTGATCGAAGTGCAGGTGCGTCATGAGCACCACGTCGATGTCGGCCGGGCCGAGCCCGAGCGCCGCCAGTGATCCCGGCAGGCCCGCGCCACGCTCGACCGCGTAGATGTCGACCAGCTTCGGCGGCAGTTTGTCGCCAATGCCCGCATCGACAAGCACATTCAGCCCGGCCGTGCGAATCAGCAGAGGCGTGACCGACATCGTGATGCGGTTGAGCTCGTCGCCCGGCGCCACGCGCGACCAGAGCGTCTTCGGCACGACGCCGAACATGGCGCCGCCGTCGAGCCGGAAGATGCCGTCACTCAGCGGTACGACTTCGATGTCCCCGATCTTCACTTTCATGACGATCACGCCTGGGTGCCGGGCGCGCGCTCGACGAGCTCGACGAGCACGCCCCGGGTACTCGACGGATGGACGAAGGCCACGCGCGTCCCGTGCGCGCCGATCCGGGGTGCGCGATCGATCAGCCGGACACCCGCCGCCTCGAGCCGCGCGAGCGTCGCCGGCAGATCCGCGACCCGGAGCGCCACATGGTGCAGGCCCGGCCCTCGACGCGCCAGCGATCGCGCAAAGGGCGACTCGCGGTCGAGCGCTTCGACTAGCTCGATGCGCGCCGCTCCCCGCCCGACGAACCGGACACGGACTCCCTGATCAGGAACGTCCTCCGGCGCGTCGACCACCAGGCCGAACTGCTCACCGAAGACCCTGAGCGCTTCGTCCGGAGCGTCGGTCGCCACGGCCACGTGGTCGAGATCACCGGCCGCGAGATCGACCATCCCGCGAGCGATTCGCTGGACCGAACCGCGCCTCGCCGCCACCGCGTCAACCTGTGACTCCCACGCGCCCTGTGGCAGTAAGGCGCGCAGGCGCGACGTGAGCTCGTCGCTGATCGCGGCAAGCAGCGCCTGCTCGGCGCGCAGCCGACGCCGCGGCTGAAGGCTGTCGGTGTCGGCGGCCACGGCATCGAGCGCCGCCAGGACGGCGTCGATGCCCTCGCCGCTCACCGCGCTGACCCGCAGCACGGCCGGACGCGACCTCGCACGGTCGCGCTCGAGGTCGAGGTTCTGCTCGATGGCGGCCGCGGCCTGATCGGCGCCCGGCAGGTCGGCCTTGTTGACGATGAACAGGTCCGCGATTTCCATGACACCGGCCTTCATCGCCTGGATGTCGTCGCCGGTGCCCGGCACGACCACGACCAGACAGACGTCGGCCAGTCGTGCAATGTCGATTTCATCCTGACCGACGCCAACCGTCTCGATCAGCACGACGTCGAAGCCGGCGGCGTCCAGGACGTCGGCCGCGTCCGACGTGGCGGCCGACAGCCCGCCGAGGTGACCGCGCGTCGCCATGCTCCGGATGAAGACGTCCGGATCGAGGGCGTGTGCCTGCATCCGCAGCCGATCGCCCAGCAGCGCACCTCCGGTGAACGGACTGGTGGGATCGACGGCGAGGACCGCCACGCGCCTGCCTCGCCCCCGGTACCCGCCCACGAGTCGTCCGACGAGCGTGCTCTTGCCCGCCCCCGGAGGTCCGGTCACGCCAACGACCAGCGCCCGACGCGTACCGTCGGCCAGCGCGTCCAGCAGCCGTTCGGCCGGCGCGCCGCGCCGTTCGACCACCGACAGCGCCCGGGCCACGGCCGCAGTGTCGCCGGCGCGCACCCGCGCTGCCAGCGCCTCTTCAGCCGCCCTGCCGGAAGTCGTCCCCATCCGGCGGAACATAACACGACCCGACACACGCGCGGCTCTGGACCCGGCCCCGTCGGGATCCGATACTGCGGTCATGGCTCATCGCTTCCTGATCGCCCTCTTCACCGCGGCCGCACTCGTTGGCCCTGCCGTTCCGGCGCACGCCGACATCACGGCCTTCCTCGGCTTCTCGCCCACGCCCGAGACGCGGGCCGCGCGCGGCTTTTCGGCCGGCGTCAACCTCGTGATTTTCGGTTTCGAGTTCGAGTACGCCAACACGGCGGAAGACCGCGTCAAAGGTGCGCCGAGCCTGACGACGGGCATGATCAACGGCCTCGTGCAGACGCCCACCTCGACGCAGTTCTACCTGACGGCCGGCGGCGGGTTCTTCCGTGAGCGCCTCGCCGGCGAAGGCGAGACCCACGTCGGCACGAACATCGGCGGTGGCGTGAAGCTGTCGCTGGTCGGGCCGCTGCGGCTGCGACTCGACTATCGCGTGTTCAACCTGCGCGGCAGCCCGCTCTATTCGAACCCGCAGCGGTTCTACGCCGGCGCGAACCTGGCCTTCTAGTCGGGCGTCGGCACCGGGAACCGCACGGGATCATCAGCGCAACGCTTCCAGATCGAGCCGCTCGACGCGGAGCACGGCCGCGCGCAACTGCTCGTACAGCGTGCGCGCCTCGGCCGGCGCGACCTGGGTGAGCAGCTTCACCGGATCGTAGTCGGCACCGGGATCCACCGGGTCGATGAAGGCCACGTACACGGCGCTGTCGGCTTCGGGGCGCGCCCGGAAGAACCGCCAGGACGGTCGTCCACCGGCCGACGGCGCGGCGGCGCGGAGCCCGTCGGTGATGCGGGCCATGATCTGTTCGAACACGCCGGCGTGATCCGGCCTGACGTGGAAGAGCAGCACTCCAGTGCCGGCCGCGAAGACATATCCGGGACCGGCATCCGGCTGCTGCCGGGCGTGAACGGCGGGGACGGCAGCGGCGATGGCAAGTACCAGAGCGACGGCCGTCGACGTCGACACCCTCGACATACTCCGGACCTCCTCGTTGTCAGGGGCAGAAACGGGAAAGGGACGCTCCCGGCCGCGGAAGCGTCCCTTCGATTCGACGTGCGCCGGCGCACGGGCGCCGGCCGCTCACGTTACTGCGCGGGCGGCGCGGGAGCAGCCTCGCCAGCGGCCGGATCCGCAGCCGGTGCAGCCGGCGCCGGCGGCGGCGCGATCGGCGCCGCGGCATGGTGCGCACCGGCCGGCGCGATGCCGTTGAGCGACCCCATCAGCTGCTCGTAGAGCGGCCGCGCCTCGGCGTCCTCGAACAGGCCGGCCTCGAACAGCAGGAAGGGGCTCGGGCTGTAGCTCAGGTTCTGCGACACCGGGTCGGCAATGACGAAGTAGAGCACGCCCTGATCGGTCGTCTCCGCCAGACGGTAGACCCGGATCGAATCGCCATGCGCGCGCAGTGCCGCATCGTCGGACGCGGCGAGCCGCCCCCGGATCTGGCCCCACACGTTCTCGAACGCGCTGGTCTGATCCGGCTTGACGTAGAAGCTCATCACGGCCGCTTCGGTCGTGAACTTGAACGGATCCTCAGCCGGCGGCTGAGCGGGCGCCTCGGCCGCCTGGTCCTGAGCAGCTGGAGCGGGAGCATCCTGCGCCTGCACACTGACCGCGGTGAACGCGAAACCCGCGAGAAGACCTGCCATCATCGTGCGCCGGCTCCATGCCGACCCAGCTCCGAACACTTTCATGAAATGCCTCCCTGCCCGCCGGGCAACAGATAAGGTCCGCTAACTTTAATCGTACCCCTGAGACACCGCAAGACCACCGGGTGTTCCCTGGGGGTCGTCCTCATACCTACACGAAGGCGACCAGGATCTCATTGGCCAGCAGCATCCCCTGCCGGCTCAATCCGAACCTGGTCCCTTCCTGCCACACGAGACCTGCGTCTCGTGCGCCCAAGAGTCTGCCACCGTACTCCGCCCACGGGTCAAGTCCAAATCGGTCGGCGAACTCCTGCCGATCGATCCCGCGGACCAGCCTCAGGCCGGTGAAGAGCGCCTCTTCGGTGCGCTCCCGATCATCGCGTATCTCGAGCCCCACCCGGACCGACCTGCCCTGTTCGACCCGCTCGACGTAATCCGTTGCCGAAGCCACGTTGTGCCACCGCTGCACATCGACCGTCGAATGGGCTCCACAGCCGAAACCGTACCAACTGCCGGCCGTCCAGTACTTGAGGTTGTGCCGGCTCTCGAATCCCGGTCTGGCCACGTTCGAAATCTCGTACTGCCGGTACCCTTCCCTGTCGAGCACTTCCAGCCCACCCAGGTACATATCCGCCGCCTCATCGTCGGACGCCTGTACCCAGGCGCGCACGTCGGCGGCTGATGCGCCACCATCCTTACTCAGAACGCGCGCCATGGCTTCCTTGAGCGGAGCGTTGGGGTACAGCTCGAGCAGGTAGAACGACAGGTGCTCGGGCCCGAGGGCGACGGCGCGGTGGACCGAGTCGAGCCACGACGCGAGCGACTGCCCGGGCAGCCAGAACATGAGATCGAGACTGAGGTTCGCCACGCCGGCTTCGCGCGCCGCCGCGACAGCCCGACCGATGCGATCCACATCGTGCACGCGGCCGAGGCGGACGAGTTCGTCCTGATTGAACGACTGCGCGCCCAGGCTGACGCGGTTCACGCCGGCCGCCACATAGCCCGCCATGCGCTCCACGGTGACCGTCTCAGGATTGGCCTCGAGCGTGACTTCGGCCCCGGCGGCGAGCGAAAACGACTCGCGGCACGCCTCGAGAATCGCGGCAATCTCGTCCGGCTCGAGCAGCGACGGCGTGCCGCCACCAAAGAAGACCGTGTCGGCCGGCTCGCCGGTCCCCGTCTCGCGAATCTCGCGGAGGAGCGCCCGGACATAGCGTGCCTTGAGGCCGGGATCGAACAGTCCCCGATTGAAGTTGCAGTAGGAGCAGATGGCCTGGCAGAACGGGACGTGAACGTACAGGCCGAGCATGGCCGTGTCGATCAGACCCCGCGCCCGGCCTTGCCTCCCGGCCAGCGGAGCTCGCGCAACGGAGGGGCCTGCGCCCGGACATGCTGCGGACCGAGCTCGGCCTTCGCCGGGCCGTGCGTGCGCGGCGGCAGGCCGCGCCGCGCCCGGCCCCGCTTCCAGAGCATCTCCAGATCGTCGGCCCCGCCGTTGGCCGGCAGCATCCGGAAATCGCCGCCGTCGTACTCGAGGAACTCGCACATCTCGTGGAGCCGCGAGTGCATGCGGAAGCCGACGCGGACACACAACGAATCGAGGCGCGTCTCGTCGGGCGAGTCTTCGTAGTTGGTGGTGAAAATCGTCGGCCGCCGCTCGTTGTACCGCGTGTTGACGATGAGGTTCATCGTCTCCTCGACCCACTCGGACGGCTTCTCGGCACCGAGATCGTCGAGCACCAGCAGATCGGCTTCCATGACGGGCCGCAGCACGTCCATCTCGGCCGTGCGCACCACCGGGTTGTAGGTCGAGCGGATGATGCGCAGCAGGTCGCGCACGTCGTAGAAGAGGCCGCGCGCCCCCTTCTCGAGGATGACCGCGCGAAGCACCGAGACGGCAATGTGCGTCTTGCCGATCCCGGGCGGCCCGATCAGGCAGAGTCCCTTGGTGACGGCCGGAAACGCCTCGATGAAGCGCCGCGCACGCGCCACGGCCGCCTGCAGCCGCTCGTTGGGATAGAGGATGAAGGAATCGAGGTCGCACCGCGCGTAGCGGGGCGGCACGCGGGCCGCTTCGAGCGCCCGCGTGGCGGCCGTCTGCTGCCAGCACGAGCAGCGCTCGACGCGCCGGATGCCGTCCTGCTCGACGGGTCGCCAGCCGGTACCTTCACAGCGTGCGCATGCCATCGCGAAAGGATACCACCGCGGCGCGCACGTCGAACGTCGTGCGCACGCCTCAGCGATCGTGCGGCTCGGTGGCGGTCGACCCGGCCGGCGCTTCCGCCTTCGACTCCTGAACGTCGTCGGCGTCGATGATGTCGTCGGCGGGTCGCGGCTCGTCGTCGAGCGGCATCGACGCGGGGACGAGCGCCGTGCTGAGCCGCTGCTCCCAGTCGCCCAGCCCGCGTGCCAGCTCACCCTTGACGTACTCGATGAACTCGTTGACCTCCTTCTGCATGCGCTCCATCTTCCGGCGCATGTTGAGGATGATCTCGACGCCGGCGAGGTTCACCCCGAGGTCCCGCGTCAGCGCGAGGATCGTCTCGAGCTCCTTCAGATCCTCGTCCGAGTACAGGCGGGTGTTGCCCTCGGTGCGCGACGGCTTGATCAGCCCCTCGCGCTCGTAGAGCCGCAGCGTCTGCGGGTGGATGTTGTACTTGAGGGCCACCGCGCTGATCATGTAGTAGCCCTTCCCGGTGCCCCTCTTCTTCGGTGGCATGATCTTCTGTTCCCGTCCGCGATCAGTGCGTCTCGAACAGGTGGCGACGCACGTCCTCGCGATTGATGCGCGCGAACTCGCGCAGCAGCTCACGTGATCGTTCGTCGAGCGACCGCGGCAGCACGAGCTGCACGGTCGCCACCAGGTCGCCGCGCGCCGTCGTCCCGTGCCGGACGCCGCCGGCGCCCGGTACGCGCAGCGTCGTGCCCGACGCCGTTCCGGCCGGCACCCGGATGGTGACCGGACCGTCGAGACCGGGAATGGTCACGTCGGCGCCAAAGGCCGCCTCGGCAATCGAGACGGGCAGCGTCAGGTGCAGATCGGCGCCTTCGCGCCGGAAGATGCGATGGTCGCCGACCTCGATCGTCACATACAGGTCGCCGTACGGCCCGCCGAGCGCGCCCGCGTGGCCCCGTCCCGGCACGGCGATGCGGCTGCCCGACTCGATGCCAGGCGGCACGGTGACGGTCACGACCTCGGCGCGCGGCACGACACCGGTCGCGCTGCAGCGCCGGCAGGCCTCGCGCAGCGTGCGGCCGTCGCCGCCGCAGGTCGGACAGCGCTTGCGGAAGACCATGTGGCCGCGCGTCCAGCGCAGCGTGCCCTGCCCGCTGCACGATGGACAGCTGGCCACCGCGCGCGCGGTGTAGCCCCGCCCGCGGCACGCCGAGCAGCGCTCCTGTCGCGTGACCGACACGGGCCGCTCGGCGCCGCGGACGGCGTCCTCGAACGGCACGTGCATCGTCACCGTCACGTCCTGCCCGCGCGTCGGCGTGGTGGCCTCGCGTGCGGCCTGGACGAACACGTCGGCGAACAGCTCCGAGAACGTCGCGGCGAACGGGCCCTCGGCCGGCGTCGAGAAGTCGAACCCCTCGAAGGCGACCGGTTCCTGCTCATCGACCGGCAGCAGGCCGCGGTCGTACTTCCGGCGGCGCTCGCTGTCGCTGAGCACGAAGTACGCTTCCTGAACGCGACGGTACATCTGCTCCGCGACGCGATCGCCGGGGTTGACGCCCGGGTGATAGCGCCGGGCGAGGCGACGGTACGCCCGCTCGACATCGGCAGCCGAAGCGGTCCGCGCCACACCGAGCAGAGCGTAGAAGTCCACGGTCGTTGCTCCGGATGCCCGGACGCGCGTCGCGCGCCCGGGCTGTCACTGCCAGCGGCCTACTTCTTGTCGTCGACGATCTCGGCGTCGATGACGTCGTCGGCCTGGCCGTTGCCCGCCGACGGACCGGCGCTCTCGCCGCCCGGCGCGCCGGCGCCCGCGTTGCGGTAGAGCGCCTCGCTCGCCTTCTGCTGCGCCTGCATCAGGGCGTCGAGCGTCCGCTCGATGGCCGCCGTGTCGTTCGACTCGAGCGCCTTCTTCACGTCGTTGACCGCCCCTTCGATGGCGAGCCGATCGGCCGGATCGAGCTTGTCGCCCGAGTCCTTGAGGAACTTCTCTGCCGTGTAGACGGCCTGGTCGGCGCGGTTGCGGGTCTCGACCTCCTCGCGGCGCTTCTTGTCCTCGGCCGCGTGCAGCTCGGCCTCCCGCGTCATCCGCTCGACCTCCTCCTGACTCAGGCCGCTCGACGCCGTGATGGTGATCTTCTGTTCCTTGCCCGTCGCGCGGTCGCGCGCCGACACGTTCACGATGCCGTTCGCGTCGATGTCGAACGTGACCTCGATCTGCGGCACGCCGCGCGGCGCCGGCGGAATGCCGTCGAGGTGGAACCGGCCCAGCGTGCGGTTGTCGCGGGCCATCGGGCGCTCGCCCTGCAGCACGTGCACCTCGACGCTCGTCTGGTTGTCGGCCGCCGTCGAGAAGACCTCCGTCTTGCGCGTCGGGATCGTCGTGTTGCGCTCGATGAGCTTCGTCATGACACCGCCGAGCGTCTCGATACCGAGCGAAAGCGGCGTGACGTCGAGCAGCAGCAGGTCCTTGACCTCGCCGGCGAGCACGCCGGCCTGCACGGCCGCGCCAACCGCGACGACCTCATCGGGGTTCACGCCGCGATGCGGCTCCTTGCCGAACAGCTCCTTGACGATCTGCTGCACGCGCGGCACGCGGGTCGACCCGCCCACGAGCACGACTTCATCGATCTGCGACGCGGTCAGCCCGGCATCGGCCAGCGCCTGCCTGCACGGCCCGACCGTCCGCTGCAGCAGGTCCTCGACGAGCGACTCGAACTTCGCCCGCGTCAGCTTCATCGCCAGGTGCTTCGGCCCGGTCTGGTCGGCGGAGATGAACGGCAGGTTGATCTCCGTCTCCATGACCGTCGACAGCTCCATCTTGGCCTTCTCGGCCGCCTCCTTCAGGCGCTGGAGCGCCATGCGGTCCTTCGACAGGTCGATGCCTTCCTGCTTGCGGAACTCGTCGACGATCCAGTCGATGATGCGCTGGTCGAGGTCGTCGCCACCGAGGTGGGTATCGCCGTTCGTCGCCTTCACTTCGACGACGCCCTCACCCACCTCGAGGATCGAGATGTCGAACGTGCCGCCGCCGAAGTCGTAAACGGCAATCGTCTCGTCCTTCTTCTTGTCGAGGCCGTACGCCAGCGCGGCTGCCGTCGGCTCGTTGACGATGCGCTTGACGTCGAGGCCGGCGATGCGACCGGCGTCCTTCGTCGCCTGGCGCTGCGCGTCGTTGAAGTAGGCCGGCACGGTGATGACGGCGGCCGTGACCTTCTGGCCGAGATACGCCTCGGCCGACTCCTTCAGCTTCTGCAGCACCATGGCCGAGATCTCGGGCGGCGTCAGCGGCTTCGGCTGCCCTTCGACCGACACGGCCACGCGATCGCCGTCGCGCACGACGCGGTAGGGCACCATCTTCACTTCCTCGGCCACTTCGTCGTAGCGGCGCCCCATGAAGCGCTTGATCGAGAAGATGGTGTTTTCGGGATTGGTGACGGCCTGCCGCTTGGCGACCTGCCCAATCAGGCGCTCGCCCGACTTGGAAAAGCCCACCACCGACGGGGTCGTGCGGCCGCCTTCGGAGTTGGTGATGACCACGGGCTCGCCACCCTCCATGACTGCCACCACGGAGTTGGTCGTGCCCAGGTCGATACCAATGATCTTGCTCATGACGTCCCCCAAGTGAAAATCTTAGTGCTTTCGATTATAGAAACCTTAGTCTACCGCTGTCAAGCAGAAAAATCTGCAAACCGGTGCACGTCCGCCCTCGCCTCTTGCCCGTCCGACTGGTATGCTGGCCAGGCCAGCCTGTCTGACTTGGAAGGATGACGATCATGACCCGTCGTGCACGAGTCAGGCCACCAGTGTGTCTGCCGGCGGCTGCCCTGCTTTCCGCCGGTCTCCTGCTCTTCCCGGCTGCTGCCGCCGCGCAACCTGCGGATGATTCCGCATGGGATCCGGACCTGGTCCAGACCGCGGCCGAGTGGTCCGACGAAGTGCCGGCGCACGTCTCCTCCACCACCGGCAACAGCTGGCTCGAGCGCGACGGCACGGTCGAGGCCGATCCGCTCAACGTCCCGCTGCTTGCCGGCGACCGTCTGCGCACGGAAGACGGCTACCTCGAAATCCTGTTCTCCGACGGCAGCCTGCTCGCCTTCGATCGCCACACGGAGGCCGAGCTGCTCTCGGACACGCTGCTGCACCTCGAGCGCGGTGCCATCCGGCTCGAACTGGCGCGCGGCTCGGCCGGCTACCGCATCGATGCCGCCGGCACCACGACGTGGGCCCGGACGGCCGGCGAGTATCTCGTCGAGATCGATGCTGCCTCAACGGCCGATCGCATGGTGCGACTCCTGGTCATCCGCGGGAGCGCGGAGCTCGAATCGAACGCCGCTCGCTCGCTCGTGCGCGCCGGCTACGAAGCCTGGGCATCGGACGGCCGCTCGCCGAGCCTGCCGCGCCCGGCCAACATCAGCCACGCCGGCGACTTCGCGCGCTGGTGGGACGAGCGGCGCCACGAACGCGTCGGGTATCGCAGCTCCCCGTACCTGCCGTCCGAGCTGACGCTCTACAGCGGCGTCCTCGACCGTCACGGCGAGTGGCACTATGAGGCCGGCTCCGGTTACGTCTGGTATCCGCGCGTGGCCGCGGAATGGACGCCGTACTCGAGCGGCCGCTGGACGTATGTCGGCGTCTACGGCTGGGTCTGGATCGGCGCCGAGCGCTGGGCCTGGCCGACGCATCACTACGGCCGCTGGGGCTTCAAGCGCGGACGGTACTACTGGATTCCGGGCCGCCGCTGGGCACCCGCCTGGGTGGCGTGGGCCACCGGACCGGGCTACGTCGGCTGGGTGCCGCTCGGCTACGACGACCGCCCGCTCGTCTCGATCCATATCGGCTTCTCGACCGGCTGGCGCGGCTGGACGTACCTGCCCGTCGATCGCTTCCACACGCACGTCGTCGTCGTCAGAGGCGGGCGATTCCTCCCGCCCCGGCACGTCCAGTTGCGCCACGTAGCGGCCGTTCCGATCCGTCCCGCGCGTATCATCACGCCGCGGCACGTTGTGCGGGGGCCGTCGGCGCCGCCGCGGAGTCACGTCGCCGTTCCACGCGCCGGCTTCCGCCGGCCCGTCGCCGCGAGTCCTCCATCGGCCCGGACGGCCGGCGCGACACCCACGATGCGGCCGGCCGCGCCCACAACCCGGATTGAGGGCGGTACGCCATCGGCGCCATCGCGGTCGGTGGCCGTCCCGCGGGTGACGAATCGCTCGACCGAGCCGGCGCAGAGGCCCGGCGCCGTCCGTTCGTCGCCCAGCCGCTCGATCGCCGCATCGCGACAGGCGCCGCCCGCCCGCGTGGGCTCCGGCGCGCAGCCGCAGTCGGCCAACCGCGCGGCTTCGCCGCCCACCCGCGTCGCCACACCACGCGCGTCGGCCGGAGGCCCGGCCGTCGCGCCTGCGTCCCGCCCTGCGCCGCAGTCGCGCGTGATGTCCCCAGCGGCCCCGTCGCGCGCCGGGGCACGTCCGACCTCAGCTGATGCCCCGACGGGTTCGGGTATCAGCCGGAGTCCGGCGCGCTCCGCTTCACCCGCGCCAGGCGTGCGGACGCCGGCGCCACGACCGCGGCAGGACAGCAGCGCCACACCTGCGCGACGTGAGCCGGCCCGCGCCGTTCCCGCGCGGCCGTCGAGCGCTGTCGGCGCGACGTCGAGCGCGCCCGCCGTCCGGCCCGGCACGCCGGCTCCATCGCGCGCGATCAGCCGGACGCCAGCTCGGTCGATCGAGCGCGCGCCGGCAGCCGGGCCGTCGCCGGCGCGCTCGATCGATGGGGCACCCGTGCGAACGCCCGCGCGCGCTCCGGCACGCACCAGCGAACGATCGTCGACGCCACGCGCCGGTGGCGCCGCCCAGGGCGGCCAGGGACGCGTGGCATCGGCACCGTCGCCACGCTCGAGCGCGCGGCCGGCGTCCGAGGCCCGCGGCGGCGGCTCGTCGCGATCGGCGCCCTCTCGCAGCTCCGGAAGCCGTGCGGTTCCGCGCTGAACGGCAGCGACCCGGGCGGGGGATTCTTGGTACAGTGTGGGGCGCATGGACCTGATCCCTCGCCTGCTCCGCGGCTTCGGTATCGTGGTGCTGTTTCTCGCGACGGCCGTCGCGGGAACCGCCGGCGGCGTGCTGTTCGCCTTCGCCGGCGACCTGCCGGAGATCGAGGCGCTCGACGACTACACGCCCGGCGTCATCACGCGGGTCATTGGCCGCGACGGCTCCATCGTCGGTGAGTTCGCGAGCGAGCGGCGGCAGATCATCGGGTACGACGACATCCCGCTCGTCCTCCGTCAGGCCATCATGGCCGCCGAGGATCAGGACTTCGAGACACACGGCGGCATCCACCCGCTGCTGATGGCCTGGGCCGCGGTCAACGACGTCGTGTCGACGCGGCGGACGCCGGGCCGCAGCACCATTACCCAGCAGCTCGCGCGCCAGCTCTTCCCGGAATCGCTCGGCTTCGAGCGCGCGTGGATCCGCAAGATCCGCGAAGCGCTCGTCGCGATTCAGATCGAGAAGCGGTACACGAAGGAAGAAATCTTCACGATGTACTGCAACAAGGTGGCATGGGGCTATCGAACCTATGGGGTCGAAGCCGCCTCGCAGCTGTACTTCGGCAAGTCGGCGCGCGACCTGACGCTCGAAGAAGCTGCCACGCTGGCCGGCATGCTGCCGGCACCGCAGCGACTCAATCCCTACTCGAACATGGAGGCCGCGCTGCGGCGGCGTGCTTACACGCTCGACCGCATGGCCGAGGAAGGCTACATCACGCGCGAAGAGGCCGAGGCGGCCAAGGCGCGTCCGATCGTCACCCGCGGCGAACCGACGCCGCCGCCGTCGCTGTCGCGCTACTTCCTCGACGGCATCCGTACGCACCTCGAGCAGCGCTACGGCGCGCAGGCGGTCGACGAAGGCGGCCTGACGGTGCGCACCGGCCTCGATCCCCTCCTCCAGACGGCCGCCAACGAGGCGCTCGATGCCGGCCTGCGCCGACTCGACAAGCTGCGCGGCTTCCGCCGGCCCGATCGCAACCTCCTCGATGAAGAGCTCGATCCCGAGACGTGGCGTCATCCGCGCTGGCCGCGCGAACTGAGCACCGGCGTCATCCTGCCGGCCGTCGTGCTCGGCGTCGAGCAGGGCGACATTTCGATCCGGATCGGCGCAGCCACGGGCACGATCGGCACCGCCGGCTATCGCTGGACGCGACGCCGCGCCGCCGACCTCGTTCGTCGCGGCGACATCATCGAAGCCAGGATCCTCGAGATTGACGAGGAGACCGGGCGCTTCACGGCCGAGCTCGAGCAGCCGCCCGAGATTCAGGGCGCGGTCGTGGCCCTCGAAAACCGCACCGGCCAGATTCTCGCCATGGTCGGCGGCTCCGACTTCAGCCGGAGCCAGTTCAATCGCGCCGTGCAGGCTCAGCGCCAGGTCGGCTCGCTCTTCAAGCCGTTCGTGTACGCCGCGGCGATCGACCGCGGCTATACGGCCGAGTCGATCATCGACGACTCGCCGGCGAGCTTCTTCGCGGGGCCCAACCAGCCGCCGTACCAGCCGCGCAACTATGACCACGAGTACCGCGGCCCGATCACGCTCCGTCAGGCGCTGGCCCAGTCACGCAACGTCCCCGCTGTGCGGCTGATGGAAGCGCTCGGCCCGAGCCAGGTCATCGGCTACGCGCGGCGGATGGGCATCCAGTCGCCGCTGCCCGAATACCTGTCCGTCGCGATCGGCGCGGCCGAAGCCAACCTCCTGGAAATCACGTCGGCCTATTCGGCCTTCCCCAATCAGGGTGTGCGCATGGAGCCGCTCTGGCTGCTCGAAGTGCTCGACCGCGACGGCACCGTGCTCGAGCAGCACCGCCCGCAGGCGCACGTCGCGCTGCGCGCCGATACGGCGTACATCATGACGAGCATGCTGCAGTCGGTCGTTCAGAACGGCACGGCCGTCTCGGCGGCGTCGCTCCGATGGCCGCTCGGCGGCAAGACCGGCACCACCGACGACTACACCGACGCGTGGTTCATCGGCTTCGATCCGGAAATCACCGTTGGCGTGTGGGTCGGCTACGACCAGAAGCGGACGATCGGCCAGGGCCAGACGGGCACGACCGCCGCGCTGCCGATCTGGCGCGAGATCATGGCGAAGTGGATCGAGGCCCGCCGCGAGCGCGGCGACGTGCCTGAGTTCGAGCGGCCGGGCAACGTCGTGACCGTGGAAACGGCCTCGGGCGCCGAGGTCTTCATCGCCGGCACCGAACCGACCGCCGACGATCCCGCCCTGCCCAACTGACTGTGTCGCCGTCGCTGCCGGCAACGTCCGCGGCGTCGCCTCAGACGTCGTTGTCGATTGTCGTCTCGAGCTTGCCGAGCGCGCGCTTCATCAGGAACGTCTTGATGAACGCGTCGATGTCGCCGTCGAGCACGCGATCGACGTCGCTCGTCTGGTACTTCGTCCGGTGGTCCTTCACCATCCGGTAGGGATGCAGGACGTAGCTCCGGATCTGGCTGCCGAAGGCGATGTCCTTCTTCTCGCCGCCGATCTGTTCAAGCTTCTCCTGCTGCTCCTTCAGCTTCAGGTCGTACAGACGGGCTTTCAGCACCTTCATCGCCGCCGCGCGATTCTTGTGCTGTGAGCGCTCGTTCTGACACGACACGACGATGCCCGTCGGCAGGTGGGTAATGCGGACCGCCGAGTCGGTCACGTTCACATGCTGGCCGCCGGCGCCGCTCGACCGGAACGTGTCGATGCGGAGATCCTTCTCGTCGATCTCGATCTCGACGTCGTCGGGCAGTTCCGGCCACACGTAGAGCGAGGCGAACGACGTGTGCCGGCGCGCGGCCTGATCGAACGGCGAAATGCGCACCAGACGATGCACGCCGGCCTCGGCCGAGAGCAGACCGTAGGCATAGTCGCCCGAGACGACGACCGTCGCGCTCTTGATACCGGCCTCGTCGCCGGGCTGGGTGTCGACGACCTCGCGCTTGAAGCCCTTCCGCTCGGCCCAGCGGAGGTACATGCGCAGCAGCATCTCGGCCCAGTCCTGCGACTCGGTGCCGCCGGCTCCCGGATGGATGGTGATGATCGCATTCTTGCGATCCATCTCGCCCGAAAGCATCGTGCGGATCTCGCCGGCCTCCACCTCGCTGGCCAGCGACGCGATGGCGCGCTCGATGTCGGCCGACACGTCCTCGCCCTGGCGCATCCACTCGTACAGCACGCCAAGGTCGTCGGTCAGCCGACGAAGGGTCGTCGCCAGATTCAGGTCGTCTTCGATGCGCCGGCGCTTCTGCAGGATGCGCTGCGCCTGGGCCTGATCTTTCCAGAAGTCCGGGGCGCCGGCCTGCGCCTCGAGTTCGCTCAGTTCACGCTGCAGCCGGGCTTCGTCAAAGACCCCTCCGCAGGTCGGAGGCACGGGCAGTCAGTTCCGTATAGGCGCGGGTGATTTCTTCAGGCGTCATCGACCGTTCGTATCCTTTGGGATCTCTCATCAGGGACGACGCGTCGGGCGGCGTCGCCACTCCAGGACCAGTGTCGCAGCCAGCCAGGCCGCCGGCACGAGGCCGCACCAGACGACGACGTCGCCGATGCGGCTGTAAATCGTACGCTCAGTCAGGAGCCTGACGTCAACCGTCAGCGCCACCGGCTCGAACAGCGGTGTGCGGGCGATCACGCGACCGTAGGGATCGACCGCGCCCGAAATGCCCGTATTGGCGGCGCGGACGACGTAGCGCCCCTGCTCGACGGCCCGCACCGCGGCCTGCTCGAAGTGCTGGTACGGCGCCGAGCTCCACCCGAACCAGGCGTCGTTCGTAATCGTCGCCAGCAGCGCACTGCCCTGCTCGACGAACCGCCGCGCCAGATCCGGATAGATCGACTCGTAGCAGATGGCCACGCTCACGCGCCTGCCGTCGGCGTCGAAGACGACTGCCTCGGTGCCCGCCGTGAAAGAGCTGACCTTCTCGACCAGGGGTCCCACGAAGAAGAGCAGCGACTCGTACGGCACGTACTCGCCGAACGGTGCGAGCCGCATCTTGTGATACCACTGCCGCGACTGACCGTCGGCTCCGACGAGGACGGCCGCATTGTAGTACCGCCCGGGCTCGCCCGGCGCGCCCGGCTCGCTGCGGTCCGATCCGATGATGAACGGGACCTGCGCCCGGGCGGCGAGCAGTCGGATCGGCTCGGCCATCGCCGAGTTCGTGTCGAACGGGAACGGCGTCGACGATTCGGGCCAGATCACCAGCTCGGCGCCATCGGCGATCACGCGGCGGCTGAGCGACAGGTACCGGTCGATGATGTCGCGGCTGAACCGCGCATCCCACTTCTGCTCCTGCGGAATCGAGCCCTGCACGATCCCGACCCGCACCGGCTCGCCGCGTTCGAGCAGCGCACCGTCTGCCACCCGCCAGCTCCCCCAGGCAACGATGCCGACGCCGGCAACGAGTGCGACGACCGCCGCCTGCCGCATCGCCCGCGAGGACATCGTCAGGGCCACGGCGGCCGTCGACACCGCCGCCACGAACGCCGACACACCATAGACGCCCACGACGCTCGCGAGCTGGATGACCGGCTGGACGGTGGCCTGTGAGGTGCCGAGCAGCACCCACGGAAATCCCGGCTTGACCGTGCCGCGCAGCCATTCGCCGGCCACCCAGAGCAGCGGTGTCAGCCAGATACCGGCCGGCCCGAAACGCCGGACGGCCTGCTGCAGGAACAGGGCGAACAGGCCCGGGTAGATGGCAAGGTAAGCGGCGAGCAGCGCCGCGATCGGCACGCTCAACACCGGCGGCAGACCGCCGTGCAGTTCCATCGTGCCGGCAACCCAGTAGACTGTTCCGCCGAAGTAGATGACGCCCGTCGTCGCGCCAAGCAGGAAGGCGTGTCGGCGACGTGCGCCGGCACTGCGCGCCACGGCCAGCAGAAGCGGCGTGAGCGCGATCCAGGCAACTGCCGGATGCCCGAACTTCGGAAAGCTCAGGGCGAGCAGCAGCCCCGAGGCAGCAGCTAACGGATAAGCGACGACTTCAGTCCTTCCTCGCGGGCCAGCTGGGCCGCGATCCGATCCGCTTCCGCGCGCTCGGCAAACGGGCCGACGCGCACCCGGTGCAGGTTCCCCGGACCGCCGGTCAGCACGAACGCGTTGTACCCCTTGGCACGCAGCAGCTGCACCTGCCGGTCGGCGTTCGCCCGCGACGAATAGGCGCCGACCTGCAGCGTCCACCCCTCGCCAGCCGGCGACGAAGCCTGCGCCGCCGGCGCGGGCGCGGACGGCTGGCTCGCACGCGTCGACGCCTGACCGCTCGCGCCGGCCTGAGCCGACGATCCGCTTCCGCGCGACTGTGCCGCCGACGGCGCCGGCGTCGGCCGCTGCGGCTCGGGAGCCGCCGCCAGCGCAGGTGGCGGTTCGGGCTCGGGCTCCGGCGCGGCAGCCGGTTCGCTCGGCGGCGCAGCCGCCGGCCCGGCCGCCTCAGGCTCCTCGGTCTGCGGCAGCGGTTCGGGCGGAGGCGTCTGCTGCTCCTTCAGTGCGTCATAGTACTGAAGATCGGCCGGCGTGATTTCCGTCGGCGGCGGCAGATCAGCCGGCGGCACGACCTCGGCCGTCTGTTCCACCACTGCATCGCCCGGCGTGCGCGTCCCGCGACCCACCGAAACGCCGAGGAGAAACACCGCCACGGCCAGCACGACGGTGGTCATGAAGAGGAACACCAGCTGCTTGCCGCTCAGCTGTATCTCGCGGAACTGCTGTTCTGCCATGGGCGATCCCGAATGGTAACACGTCGATCAGCGGCCGGCCGCCTCGAGTACGGCGCGCGCCTCGGCCGATCCCGGTTCCAGCACCAGAGCGCGCTGCGCTTCACGCCGCGCTCCGTCCAGGTCGCCGTTTTCGAGCAGGGCACGCGCGAGGCCGGCCCGTCCGGCCGCCGTCTCCCGGCACCACAACGCGACCGTAAACGCCTCGATAGCCGCCTGCAGCCGTCCAGCCCGCAGATGGATGCCGCCGAGCAGCCGGTGCGGCTCTTCTTCGTACGGTGACAGGTAAGCAGCGCGCCGCAGCTCTCCCTCGGCTTCCCGCTCGCGCTCTTCGGCGATGAGCCGGCGCGCATTACCGAGATGGAAGCGCGCGGTCTCCTCCTGATCCCGCTGCGTCGGACTGACGACCGATGCGCGCACGGACGACGACGAGAGGTCGGCCAGGTCGGGCAGCTGCTCGAGCCCCTCGGGGACGGTCGTCGACAGCGTGGGCGGGGCCCCGCTGGCCGTGCCGCCGAGCAGTCGCGCCAGCTCGAGCTCCCGCTCGGCCTCGGGCCATCGTCCGACCGACGCCAGCACGGCGCTCATCACCCGATGCGCGTCACCGGCGGCCGCCTGAACCCGCACCGCTTCGCGCAGCCACGTCAGTGCCTCGTCGGCCTGTCCAGCGCGCGCATAGGCGTAGCCGAGGTTGAACAGGTACCGCACGTCACCAGGCTGCTCGACAACGGCACGCTGGAAATGCGCCACCGCGCCATCGGGCCCGTCGAGCACCCCCTGGCGCAACTGGACGACGCCCAGCAGGCTCGCAATCGCCGCCGCCGCCTGCTCCTGCTGCATGGCCCCGAGCAGCTGCAGGGCACCTTCGAACCGGCGCAGCTCGATCATCGACAGCGCCACCGCGAATCGCGCCGGGCGATAGAACGCCGTGCCGGCCGGCACGGCGTTGGCCGACGCCAGCGCGAGATCGTGCCGGCCGAGCGTCGTGTAAACGTCCCACAGCGCCATGAGGATCCGGGGATCCTCGGGCGCCTCGCGGACGGCCGCTTCCAGGAACCGCTGACGCGTCTCGGCAGCCGACGCCACGAGCCCCTTCATGTACGTTTCGAACGTGCCGAGCGCCAGCGGCGGCGGTGTCGGCTGCGGCGGCCCGCGGCGCTCGAACCGTGCGGCCAACTCCGCCGCGATGTCATCGAACACATCGAAGATGTCCTCGAGCGCCCCCTCGCGCTCGACGGTCGCCACCTCGGCACCGGTCGCAAGGCTGACGAGCCGCGCGCGCACCGACATGCGCTCGCCGAGCCGGATTTCACCGAACACGATGTGCGACGCGCCAATCAGCTCACCGACCCGGATCGTCGTCGCACGCGTGAGGGCCGACGACATCGGGAGGTTGAGCCGCACGAAGGCGGCGGCGCGTTCGTTGCGCGTCATGACGCCGACCCCGCGCGTGCCGAGGCCCTCGACCAGCAGCGTCGGCGCCGCTTCGCCCAGCCAGAGCGCGGCGCCGGCCCCACCCGGCGCGTCGGGTGCCACGTCGGCGGCAAACGGCATGACGAGTACGCGCGTGCCGGTCTCGTCGGCCGCATGGACCGTCGGCGCGAACAGGCTCAGTCCGGCAAGAAGAATCAGGACGGTGGCAGTGCAGAGATGACGACGCACGAAGGCACAGACGTCCGTCATGCGGCGGCGGCCGGTTCCCCGGCCGGACGGGCCGCGCCGAGGCTGAACGTGATGACGCAGGCCGGATCGCCCATCGCACGGCACTGCGAGACCTCCGCCGCCGGCTGCAGGCCGAAATGCGCCAGTGTCGTCAGCGCCAGCGCACGGTAGAACCCGCACAGGGGCGTCGGGTGATGCTCGCGAACGGCGCAGAAGACCGACGACCGGAGCTCCAGACGCGCGACACGCCCCGCGCCACGGACGCGCGGCGTGTTCCTGCGGTCCGTGACGGTGCAGATGGCACCGGCGGTCCGCAGCCCCGCACGCAGCCGCATGCCGCCCGGCAGCCAGCCGGTCATCCTCCGGCGCATCGACGGGAACGTTTCCAGCGCCCAGTCGGCCGCCAGCATCCCGGCGCGTTCCATCACCCGTTCGTACGCCTCGCCTTCGGTTCTGAGGAAGCCGAGTACGGCCTGCATGGGGCCGACGCCGAACGTGCTGTCGCGGAGGGCCTCCGAGTGCAGCCAGTGTTCGTAGAAGTCGAGCCGCAGCGGCAGCTCCTCGCTGATGGCCTGATGGAGGCTCGCGGCGACGAGACGACCGAGATGCGCGTCTGTCATGATTCCTTCATGCACGTGCCGATGACGGCCGCCGCCATCGTGGCGGGGGGCCGTGCCCGCCGGTACGGCGGTCGCGACAAGAGCCGGCTCGTCGTCGACGGCCGCACCATCATCGTTCGACAGGTGGAGGCGCTGCAACCGGTGGCCGCCGAGATCGTCGTCGTGGCGCCCGACGCGGCCCGGTTCGCCGACCTGCCGGTGCGGGTCGTCGCCGACAGACAGCCCGGCCTCGGAGCCGTCGGCGGCATCGACGCGGCGCTGCACGCGGTCGACTGCGATCGGGTGATCGTGCTGGCGTGCGATCTGCCGTTCGTCACCACGGCACTGCTCGCGACGCTGGCGGAGCGCGCCGACGGCCACGACGGTGCGTGGGTCCGCACCGGGCAGGGGGTCGAGCCGCTGGTCGCCTGCTACCGCCGGCAGGCCCGCGAGCCGCTGGCGCGCTACATCGCCGCCGGCGGGCGCCGTGCCCGCGGCCTCGAGCAGTGGCTCGACATGGCCGTGCTCGAATCGCCCGAGCTCGACCGATTCGGCCCGCCGGCCCGTCTGCTGGCGAACATCAACACGCCGGCCGACTACGCCCGGATACAATACGACTCCGCATGATCCTTCCCGTCCACGCTGTCATCCGCTCCACGCTCGTCCAACTGCTGACCGACCGCTTTCAGCTGGCGCCCGACGAACTGCCGGAGATCGTTCTCGAAATCCCGCCGAAGCGCGCTTTCGGCGACCTGGCCGCGCCGGTCGCCTTCGAGCTCGCGCGCCGGCTGCGGAAGGCGCCGCGCGCCATCGCCCAGGAGCTGGCCGGGGCGATCGGGCCGATTCCGGCCGTCGCGCGCGTCGAAGCGGCCCCCAGCGGGTACCTCAATTTCTTCCTTGATCGCGCCGCGTGCCTGCAGCAGTGGCTCGCGCCGGCGCCCGCCCGGACGGCGGCACCGGAGCACGGCAAGGTCATCGTCGAGCACACCGCCATCAACCCGAACAAGGCGGCGCACATCGGCCACCTGCGCAACGCTGCCCTGGGCGACACGCTCGTGCGGCTGCTCCGCTTCCAGGGGCGTCCGGTCGAGGTGCAGAACTACATCGACGACACGGGCGTTCAGGTCGCCGACGTCGTCGTCGGCTTCAGTCATCTGGAAGGACGCGACCTTGCCGGCGTTCAGGCGATCGCCGCCCAGGAGTCGCCGACGTTCGACTACTACTGCTGGGACCTGTACGCCAGAGTGACCGAGTGGTACAGCGGCGATGAGTCGCGGCTCGAGGTCCGCCGGCAGGTGCTGCACGACATCGAGCACGGCGTCGATCCGCACGCCGCGATGGCCGCGTTCATCGCCGACCGCATCGTCCGCTGTCATCTGCGCACGATGGCGCGGATGAATGTCGACTACGACCTGCTCACCTGGGAGGGCGACATCCTCCGGCTGCACTTCTGGACGACGGCCTTCGAGCAGCTGAAGGAACGGGGTGCGGTGTTCCTGCAGACCGAGGGACGACTGGCCGGCTGCTGGGTCATGACGATCGACGACGGCGCGGCGGCAGGCGGCGACGATGACGCCGACGAAGAGCATCAGCGTGAGAAGGTGATCGTGCGATCGAACGGGACGGTCACCTACGTCGGCAAGGACATCGCGAACCAGTTCTGGAAGTTCGGCCTGCTCGACCGCGATTTCAACTACCGCCGGTTCCTCACGCGTCCCGACGGAACCGTGCTCTGGGCCACGACGTCGGGCGAGAGCGATCCCGGAGCACCGTCATTCGGACGAGCCACGGCGGTCTACAACGTGATCGACACCCGGCAGTCGTACCTGCAGCAGCTGCTGAAGCAGGCGCTGCACACGATGGGCTACACCGGGCAGGCGGAACGGTCGACGCACTTCTCGTACGAGATGGTCGCGCTCTCGCACGCGACGGCCCGCGCGCTGGGCTACGAGGGTGGCGACGAGAGCAAGCCGTTCGTGGAGGTTTCGGGACGCAAGGGTCTGGGCGTCAAGGCCGACGACCTGCTCGATCGCCTCGTCGCCACGGCCGCCGAGGAGGTCGCGCGGCGCAATCCGGACGCGCCTGAGGCCGAACGCCGACGGACGGCCGAGGCCATCGCCATTGCCGCCGTCCGCTACTTCCTCGTCAAGTTCACGCGCAACAAGATCATCGCGTTCGACATCGACGAGGCGCTCAGCTTCGAGGGCGAAACCGGCCCCTACATCCAGTACGCCGCAGTCCGCGGCGGCAACATCCTCGCGAAGCTCGAGGAACGGTTCGGCGTGAAGGAAGCCGACATCCTCGAACGGCTGCCGTCGCTCTTCCGTGGTCCGCTCGACGGCGGCGAGACCGCCGACGAGTTGTGGGGCCTCGTGCTCGAGGCATCGCGACTCGACGAGGTCGTCGACGTGTCGGTCCGCACGCTCGAGCTGTCGGTGCTCGCGAAATTCGCCTTCGGCCTGGCACAGGCCTTCAACGCCTTCTACCACCGGCAGCAGATCCTGCGCGAAGAGGACGAAGCCGCCAGGCTCTGGCGCGCCGCCGCCGTCGTGTACGTGCGGCGTCAGCTCACCGCGGCGCTCGATCTGATGGGATGCGCGGTGCCGGCGCGAATGTAGGGCGGGCGCTCGGCCTGCGGGTCGCTCAGCGGTCGAAGATCGCGAGCGTCTCGACGTGCGGCGTGTTCGGGAACATGTCGAACGCCTCGATGCGGCTCAGGCGGTAGCCCGCGTTCACCAGACGCCCCGCATCACGCGCGAGCGTGGCCGGGTCGCACGAAACGTAGACCACGCGCGGCGCGCCGAGATCGACCAGCCGCGCCATCGCTTCGGGCGATGCCCCGGTCCTCGGCGGGTCGACCACGACCACGTCGAACGTGCCGGGCAGCGCGATCAGCAGTGCCGCTTCCACCGTCTGCTGCTGCGTCGCCAGCGTGGGCCAGCGGCCGGCATTTACGGCCAGGTCAGCCGCGCTCGTGGCGTCGCCCTCCACGGCGACGACTTCGGCACCGCGGGCGGCCAGCGCCACCGAGAACAGTCCCACGCCGGCGTACAGGTCGAGCACCCGCCGCCCCTCCGCATGCGCGAGCACGCGCTCGACGAGCCGTCCCGTCAGGAAGCGATTCCCCTGGAAGAACGACGCCGCCGAACGTGTCCAGGCGGCGTCGGCCGGCAGCACGCCCTCGCCGCACAGCTCCGCCGCCGTGTCGGTGACGCGCCCGACGCCGGCGACCACCACCATGCGTCCGTAGACCTCTGTCGTGATTCCCGTGACGCCGTCGACGAGCAGCGGGCGCATGCCGAGCGCGTCGGCACGGAGCCGCTGCCCTTCGCCGGCCTCGAGGTGGAGCACACGCGCCGTGGTCCTCACGTTCTCAGCAACGAGCACCGAAGCCAGCTGCTCGCGCAGCTCGCCCATCTGCTCGAGGACCGCTTCGACGGCCGTCATTGTCCCGTCGCTGAACTGTCCGGTCGCCCGGGCATCACACAACCGGTGGCTGCGCTCGAGGAAGAGGCCGGCGCGCCCATCGCGCACGTGCAGCCGGCCACGCAGGCGGAAGCCGTGCTCGGGCGAAGCCGCCACCTCGACCGGCGTGTCGAGCGGCATGCGCGCCAGCCGACGGAACGCATCCGCGACGATCTCCCCCTTCAGGACGCGCTGACGCTCCGGCGCAATGAACGCGTACGCCATCCCGCCGCAGGCCGGATCGCAGATCGGCTCGCGCCGATCGGGACTCGCCTCCAGCACGTCGACAACGGTCGCAAAGAGGACCTTGCGCGAGGAGGGCTCGAGGCGGACGCGCACGCGCTCACCGGGGATACCTCCGGCGACGAGCACGACCTGCCCGTCGTGCCGCGCCAGCATCCGCCCGCCGGCGACGGGACGCTCGATCATCAGCGTCAGCTCACGCATCGCCACCACCCGCTGTGGGATCAATCCACGCCGGGTCGATCACCGGCAGCCCCCGACGCGCGCGCATCAGCCGGTCCACCGCCCTGTCGATCGCGCGCTCCCAGGCGTCCGGAGTCAGCCGCCCGCGGAACGGCGCCAGGTCTTCGATCGCTTCGGCGCGTGCGCGTGCGAGCGCCTCGGGTCCGGCCAGCATCGCCGCGTCGGCAATCGCGTGATCGAGATCGGCCGCACGCGGGGCCAGCGCACGTCTGGCGTCGCCGCGCGTGCGTCGCACCTCTTCGCGCAGTTCGATGGCCGCGGCGAGGATCCCCGCAACGCGCGTCCTGAACGCCTCCGACTCGTCGAGCCGCCCCGCGGCTGCCGACAGCCGGTCGACCACGCGATCGAGCTCGCGCACGGCCGACGGCCGTCGCGCGTGGGGCGTCGGCGCCGCCTCGCCTTCACCGGTCGTCCGCTCCCCCTCGTCGAGCGACCACAGGCCTACGGCACGGCGCCACTCGTCGTACACCGCACGAACGTCGTCCTCGCAGAACTCCAGGCGCAGCGGCCGCTTCGACCGTCCGGCGCGGTGGCGCTCGGCCTTCTGCTCGATACCGCGATAGACGACCGCGAGCGGAATGCCTTCGGTCGCCCAGCTGCGCACCAGCTCGAAGGCCGGACCGACGATCCGGATGATGTGCCCTTCGTTGACGCGAGCCAGGTGCTCTTCGACGCTCCGGCAGTACTGCCCGAGATCGAGCCCGTCGTGCGGCTTCTTCTCCGGCCGGCTATGCACCCGACAGTCCTTCCCAGATCACGTCTCCCGCCACGACCCGCACGACGACTCCTTCCCTGCTCACCAGCAGCGCGCCGTCGTCGTCGACATCGCGTGCCACGCCGCGATGTTCACCTTCCGCATCGTGCCACCGTACAACGCCGCCAAGACCGGAGCGGGCGAACCAGCGCCACCGCTCGATGATCGCCCCTCGACCGCCCTCGTGCACGAGCCCGACGGCCAGCCGCAGCCGCCCCAGCAGCGTCGTCAGCAGCGCCGGACGATCGCAGCGTCGCCCCAGCTCCGCTTCGACCGACGTGGCCGTCGCCTCGAGTGGCGGCGGCACGGGCCGGTCGACGAGATTGATTCCGATGCCCACCACCAGCGCGCTCAGGGCTCCGCCGGTCGTCACTCCCTCGGTGAGGATTCCGCCGAGCTTGCGCCAGGGGCTGCCGATGACGAGATCGTTCGGCCACTTCAGCTCGACCGGCAGGCCCGTCGTGGCCAGCAGGCTCTCGGCCGCGGCCACGCCCGCAGCAAGCGTCACGAGCGGCTGGATGCCGGGATCGGCGGGCGGCCGGATGACGACGGACAGGTACAGCCCGGCACCGGGCGGCGACCACCACTCGTGACCGCGCCGCCCCCGCCCCTGGCGCTGCACGCCGGCCAGTACGCCCGTCCCTTCCGGTGCACCTTCACCCGCAAGGCGAAGTGCGACGTCGTTGGTCGAGCCGGTTTCCGCGCAGTAGAACAGCCGCGCGAACGGACCAAGCTCCGTTCGCGCGACGTCGATCGCGCGAGCCAGATCGTCGGGCAGCGGGTCGAACATGCCACGATCAGATCGTGATCTCGAGACTGATGTCGGCGGCGGGTGCCGAGTGCGTGAGCGCGCCGACCGATACGTAGTCGGCGCCGCAGTCGGCCAGACGCGCCACGCGTTCGAGCGTCATGTTGCCCGACAGCTCGATGCGCACCCGGCCGGCGATCCGCGCAATTGCCTCACGCGTCAGCGCATCGTCGAAGTTGTCGAGCATGACGATGTCGGCACCAGCCGCGACCGCCTCGTCGACCTCGGCGAGCGACTGCGCCTCGACTTCGATCGGCAGGCCCGGCGCGCCAGCCCTGGCCAGCGCTACCGCCTTCCCGATGCCGCCGGCCACGCGGATGTGGTTGTCCTTGATGAGCACGGCGTCGAACAGGCCGAGCCGGTGATTCCGCCCGCCGCCGCAGCGGACCGCATACTTCGCCAGCAGGCGCATGCCGGGCAGCGTCTTGCGCGTGTCGAGCACGGTCATCGGCGAGGCGGCGTCGACAAAGGCGCGCGTCAGCGTGGCGATGCCAGACAGATGCTGCAGGATGTTCAGCGCCGTCCGTTCGGCGGTCAGCAGCGCCCGTGCCGGTCCTTCGACGCGCCCGAGCACGGTGCCCGCCGGGCAGCGATCGCCGTCGGCCCGCACGGGCTTCCAGACGATCGAGTCGTCGACCTGTGTAAACACCTCGCGGGCGATGTCGAAGCCGGCCAGGACGAGATCGACCTTGGCGATGAACTCCGCCGCGCCCTGACGATCGGCCGGAATGGTCGCCCGGGACGTGACGTCGCCGGTCCCGACGTCTTCGGCGAGCGCCCGCCGGACGAGGTCGCGATAGGCGCCGGGGTCGAGCGGCTCAGGCATCGGCGGTCACCGGCACGATCTCGGCCGACACGCCGGCGGCGCCCCACTGGACGCTTGCCTCGGCCACGTTGTTGCCGCGCAGGACGTCCGCCTCGACGAGCCGCCAGGTCGCTTCGTCGGCCGGGGTCGCCAGCGTCAGCCGCACGGGCACGCCGAAGCCGAGCCTGTGCGCCGAGCGGGCCTGCCGGATGGCCGCCGTGGCCTCCGACGCCGCCTCGACGGCCGCGTCAGCCTCGGCCGTCGAGCCCGTGAGCGGAAGGTCGGCCGCCGTCGGCCACGCAGCCCGGTGCACCGACCCCTGCCGCCACCACGACCAGACCTCCTCGGTGACGAACGGGAGGAATGGCGCGAAGAGCCGCAGGATGACCGACAGCGCGGCCGTCGCGGCCGACACGGCCGATGCCGCGTCGGGGCCCTCCCCCGCACGACGACGCTTGACGAGCTCGATGTAGTCGTCGCAGAACCACCAGAAGAAGTCCTCGACCTCGCGCAGCGCCGCAGCGTAGTCGTAGCCGTCGAGGTGGCGCGTGGCCGAGTCGACCACCCGCTGCAGGCGCTGGAGCATGCCGCGGTCGAGCGCCACCGTCACCTCGCCCGCCGGTTCCTGGCGCTGCAGCACGAAGCGCGACGCGTTCAGCAGCTTGATGGCCAGCCGGCGGCCAACCTTCATCTGGCCGGGTTCGAACGCCGTGTCGACGCCGGGACCGCCGCGCGCCGCCCAGTAGCGGACCGCGTCGGAGCCGTGCTCCTCGAGCAGCGCCATCGGCGTGACGACGTTGCCCTTCGACTTCGACATCTTCTTGCGGTCGGGATCGAGCACCCAGCCCGAGATGGCCGCGTGCTTCCACGGCAGCGCGTCGGTCTCGAGATGCGACCGGAGCACCGTCGAGAAAAGCCACGTCCGGATGATGTCGTGCGCCTGCGGCCGCAGGTCCATCGGGTAGGTCCGGCCGAACAGGTCCGCGTCGCGCTCCCACCCGCACACGATGAGCGGGGTGAGCGACGAAGTGGCCCACGTGTCCATCACGTCGGGATCACCGACGAAGCCGCCCGGCTGGCCGCGCTGATCGGCGGTGTAACCGTCGGGCACGTCGGTCGACGGATCGATCGGCAGGCGGCTCTCGTCGGGCAGCAGCCGTGCGTTGTAGTCGACCGTGCCGTCCTCGCGCACCTTGTACCAGACCGGGAACGGCACACCGAAGAACCGCTGCCGGCTGACGCACCAGTCGCCGTTCAGTCCGTTCACCCAGTTCTCGAAGCGCGACACCATGTGCGCCGGAATCCAGCGCAGCTGCCGTCCCCGCTCGAGCAGCGCCTCCTTGAACGGCATCGTCCGGATGAACCACTGACGGCTCGTGATGATCTCGAGCGGCCGATCGCCCTTCTCGAAGAACTTCACGTGATGCGTGATCGGCCGCGGCTCACCGATGAGCGCGCCCGACTCGCGCAGCAGTTCGACGATGCGCGTGCGCGCTCTGGTGATCGACAGGCCCGCGAGCTCGCCATAGTGGCGCGCGGCCGCTTCGGGATCGAGCGATTCCCAGCCTTCGCTGCCCCAGTTCACCTGGCGGAGCGTGCCGTTCGGCGCCACGATCGCACGGACGGGCAGCGACAGCTCGCGCCACCACACGACGTCGGTCACGTCGCCGAACGTGCAGATCATCGCGATGCCGGTGCCCTTCTCGGGATCGGCGAGCCGGTGCGGCAGCACCGGCACCGGCACGGCAAACAGCGGCGTGCGCACCTTCTTCCCGAACAGCGGCCGGTAGCGCTCGTCGTCGGGATGCGCGACGAGCGCGACGCAGGCGGGCAGGAGCTCGGGACGTGTCGTGTCGATCTCGACGCCGCCGTCGCCCTCCACGGCCGGGAACCGCAGCCGGTGATAGGCGCCCGGCATCTCGCGATCCTCGAGTTCGGCCTGCGCCACGGCGGTGCGGAAGTCGACGTCCCAGAGCGTCGGCGCCTCGAGCTGGTACGCCTGATCGCGCTGGAGCAGCCGCAGGAACGACCGCTGCGACACGCGCTGGGCGTCTGGACCGATCGTCGTGTACGTCAGCGTCCAGTCGACCGAGAGTCCCAGGTGCCGCCACAGCCGCTCGAACGCGCGCTCGTCTTCGGCCGTCAGCCGCTCGCACAACTCGACGAAGTTCGGCCGCGAGATCGAGATCGCCTGCTTGCCCGGCTTCGCCGGCGGCTCGAACGCCGGGTCGTACGGCATCGACGGGTCGCAGCGGACGCCGTAGTAGTTCTGGACGCGGCGCTCGGTCGGCAGTCCGTTGTCGTCCCAGCCCATCGGATAGAAGACGACCCGGCCCCGCATCCGCTGGTACCTGGCGACGATGTCAGTGTGCGTGTAGGAAAAGACGTGGCCGACGTGCAGCGAGCCGCTCACCGTTGGCGGCGGCGTGTCGATGGAATAGACCTGCTCACGCGGCGCGGTTCTGTCGAAGCGGTACGTGCCTTCGGCTTCCCACCGCGACTTCCACTTCTCTTCGAGCCCCTCGAGGGCCGGCTTCTCGGGAATCTGTGACATGGAATCGAGTCGATCGTAGCGACCGGACGGCCGGATCGCTCCCCTGACGGCAGAGGAGCGATCCTTGAAACTTTACTCCGGATTCGCCTTGATCTTCTCGATCTCTTCCTTGATCAGCCGCTCGGCGGTCTCGAGGACGATGCGGCGGACGAGTTCGTCGGTCATCCGGACGAGCACGCGCCGGACGGCATCCTCGACCGTGGCCTCCGTGATGGGCGCCGCCTGGGCGGCCGGCACGTGCGACTGCTGCTCGGCCGCCAGCAGCGCCGTGAACGCGCTGGCCAGCGACACTCTGGGCGCGCCGGGGACTGCCGGCGGGACGGCCTGATGGGGGACGGGTGTGACCGGCGGTGCGGACGGATGGATGGGATCAGGCAGGCCGAGCTCCCAGACGGGGCGCACCGGAGGTTCGAGCGGCTCGGGTTCGGCAGAGGGACCGGCCGCGGCGAACGGAGCTTCGGTCGCCCCGGCCATGGCCGCGCGGGCAACCGGTTCGACACCCGGCGTCGGCTCAGCCGCCGACACAGCCACACCGGCCATCGCGGGCACCGGCTCGCGGTCGAGCAGTTCCCGCACACGTGCCACCAGCTGCTGGGGCTCGAAGGGCTTGACGAGCACTCCCTCACAGCCCAGCGCGCGGACCCGGTCGTCGTCGACCGGCTCGAAGGCGCCCGCGAGCAGCAGGACCGGCACGTGGCGCAGCCGGTCCGATGCCTTGACGTATTCGGCCAGCGCGTAGCCGTCGACTTCGGGAACGGTCACGTCGGCGAGCACCACGTCGGGCACTTCCCGATCGAGCCACTCCACGGCGCGGCGTCCGTCGCCCATCGCCACCACGCGAATGTCCTCGTTGGCGAAGGTCAGCTCGATGACCTTCTGGATGGTGACACTGTCGTCGGCGAGAAGTAGGGTCTTGGCCATCGGTGCGTCAAACAGTCTCCGCGCGCGGCTCGACGGCGCGCCGGATGAAATCCACGATCTCCTGCATGGGCGTGCCCGGCTGGAACACTTCCCGGATGCCGAGTGCCTTCAGCTTCGGCACGTCGGCGTCGGGGATGATGCCACCGACGAGCACGACGACGTGATCGAGCCCGCGCGCCCGCAGCTCGTCCATGAGCCGGGGACAGATGTGCATGTGCGCCCCGCTCAGAATCGACAGGCCGACCACGTCGGCGTCCTCCTGCAGGGCCGCCGTGGCGATCTGCTCGGGCGTCTGGCGCAGCCCCGTGTAGATCACCTCCATGCCGGCATCGCGCAGCGCCCGGGCAATCACCCTGGCGCCGCGGTCGTGGCCGTCGAGTCCCGGCTTCGCGATGATGACGCGCGTCTTCGTCATGAACCTGCCGTGCATCCGGCCCGCGCCGGAGTCGCCATTCTATTGCAAGGGACATTCCGCCGCGGGTCGCCCGCACGCGTGCCACCGAGCTTCGAACGGGTACGTTGAGCGCCGGCCGCCGAGCTTCCGGACATCCCCCCGAGATTACGTTCCTGTCGCCGCGCCCACGTGCCACGCCCCGGCTGCGGTGACCGATCCCCTAAATCGACACCGGCTCGTGAAACTCTCCCCACAAATCGCGCAGCGCGCCGCACATTTCACCGATTGTCACGCCGTTGCGCGCGCAGTCGACGAGCGCGGGCATGACGTTGTCGTCGGTACGCGCCACGTCGCGGAGCCGGTCGAGCGACCTCTTCACGCGCCCGGCGTCCCGCCGGCGCCGCCGGTCGCTGCAGCGCGCCACGTGCCGCGACACCGCTTCGTCGTCGATCTCGAGCGTCTCAATCGGCACGTCCCGGTCGTCGCGGCACACGTTCACCCCGACAATCTCGCGTTCACCACGCTCGACCTCGAGCTGTGTGCGATAGGCGCTTTCGGCAATCCAGCGCTGCGGCAGTCCCTGCTCGATGGCGGCGACCATGCCCCCGGCCCGATCGATTACTTCGATATCGGCCAGCGCCTCGTCGACGAGATCCCGCGTGAGCCGCTCCACGAACCACGACCCGCCGAACGGATCGACCGGTCCGGCCAGGCCGGACTCGTACGCCAGGATCTGCTGCGTCCGCAGCGCCAGCGTTGCCGCCGCCGTCGTCGGCAGCGCCAGCGCCTCGTCGAGCGCATTCGTGTGGAGCGAGCTCGCGCCACCGAGCACCGCCGACATCGCCTGGAACGTCGTCCGCACGACGTTGTTGAGCGGCTGCTGTGCCGTGAGCGAGACGCCCGATGTCTGCGCGTGGAAGCGGAGGCCACACGCGCGATCGCTCTGCGCGCCGAAGCGCTCGCGCATGATCCGCGCCCACAGCTGCCGTGCCGCCCGGAACTTGGCGATCTCCTCGAAGAAGTCGCTGTGCGCGTTGAAAAAGAACGAGAGCCGCGCGCCGAGCGCCTCGACGTCGGCGCCGGCGGCCAGGCAGCGCTCGACGTAGGCGATGCCGTCGGCCAGCGTCAGGGCGAGCTCGTGCCGCGCCGTCGCACCCGCTTCCCGGATGTGATAGCCGCTGATCGAGATCGGATACCAGCGCGGCGACTCGCGCAGCGAAAAGAGGATGACGTCGCGCACGAGCCGCATCGACGGCTCGGGAGGAAAGATGTACTCCTTCTGCGCGATGAACTCCTTCAGGATGTCGTTCTGCAGCGTGCCGGTGAGCGCCGCCGGCTGCACGCCGCGGCGCTCGGCTGCGGCAACCAGCAGGGCGAAGACCATCGCCGCCGGCGCGTTGATCGTCATCGAAACCGAGATCCGGCCGAGGTCGATCCCCTCGAAAAGCTCGAGCATGTCGTCGACCGAAGCGACCGACACGCCGCAGCGGCCGACTTCCCCGGCCGACGCCGGATCATCGGGGTCGCGGCCCATGAGGGTGGGCAAATCGAACGCCACGCTCAGGCCCGTCGCACCGGTCTCGAGCAGGTAGCGGTAGCGCGCGTTCGTTTCGGCCGGCGTGCCGTGCCCCGCGAACTGGCGCATCGTCCAGAGCCGGGTACGGTAGCCCTGGGGATAGAGGCCTCGCGTGAAGGGATACTCGCCCGGCCGGCCGATCTCGCGGGCGAGATCGACATCCGCGATGTCGTCTGGCGTATAGAGCGGCGCGATCTCGCGACCCGAGGCCGTGCGGAACGTCTCGCGTCGTTCCGACGCCCGGCCGCGGACGCGCACCTCCCACTCGGCGCGGGTCATCGGGCCGGCATCCTTGGCCTGGTCGCTCATCGCCCGGGCATGATACCGCGCACGTCAGCTGCCGATGCGCAGGGCCACCAGCTGTGTGGCCGTCGCCTCGCCCTGCGTGGCAGCAATCTCGACAAGGTACTCGCCCGGCGGGAACGACCCGAACGCGATCTCGGCCTCGTAGCGGCCCGTGTCGTCGAGCGCGCGGGGCGGCGGCAGCGCGGCCAGCTCGTCGCCGAGCTGGTTCAGCAGGCGCAGTTTCACGGTCGGCGGCGTACTGCCGGGCGCGTGCACGCCAAAGCGCAGCAGCGCTCGTTCGAGCCGGCTGAACGTCGGCGTGACGGCCGGCATCGGGGCCTCGGCCTGCCGAATCTGCTGCATGTCGCGCGCCGTGCGCCCGCGGTAGACAAAGGGCGTCGTCACGACCGGACCGACGGCGGTGTAGTCGGGCACCTCGAACGTCGTTTCGTCGCTGTCGACGCGCGCGCCGTTGCCGTCTTCGGGCGTGATGCGAATCCGCAGCGGACCGGGCGGAGCGTCGAACGAAACGACGCCGCCCGAGGCAGCCGTGCCCGGTCGCGGCGCGACACCGCTGAAGACCTCGACTCCGTCGCGCGTGGTCGCGACGATGGCGACGCGGTCGATGGCGCGCGCGGTCCCGGCGGCGCCACCGGTCGCCCCTTCCCAGGCGAATGTCACGCGTGCCAGTCCATCGCTGCCGCGCTCGGCGCCGACCCACGTATTGACGGCGCGCCTGCTGATGCCGTTCGTCGCCGCCCGCATGCTGCCGAGCGCATCCGACACTTCCCGGGGGGGCTCAGGCCGGCTCGCCCGCACGTTGCGCTCGATGTCCTCGTTCGTCAGCGCCCAGTAACCGCGTCGTGCCCGCACCTCGACGCCGGGCCGCCTGACACGCACAGTAATGCGATGGAACCGGCCGTCGCGCGGCGACCGCGACGATGTGTACCCGAGCAGGTAGTACGTGCCGACGTCGCGGACCATCTGCCGCAGCGCCGGCAGCGGATCGTTGTTCGCGACAATGGCCCGGCCGTCGGTGCGCTCCGCGATGACGCGCAGCACGTCGGTCGACTCCTGCAGCACACGGCGGTCGACGTCGGGATCGACGTAGTCGTTGACGCCGAATTCGAAATTCGACAGGCCCCGCGGATCCAGCGAGTAGATCGAGACGTTGCCGCGCGCCGCAGCGCGGAACACGCGGCTCTCGAGCTCGCTCAGCAGACTCGTGTTCTCGAAGAAGTCCATCGAGTCGCGGAACGGCGTATTGGGCCGCGACAGCGGCGTCGAGCCCTGCCAGGTCCCGGTCGTCCGGACACCGTCGGGGACGTAGCCGCTCATGCCCTCGCTCACGTACACGATCGCCTTGCGCCCCTCGCGCACCGTGCCGAGGTACTCGCAGAGATTCTGCAGGGCCGTGATCACGAGCGAGTTCCGCATCTGCTCCTGCTGCTCGATCGGCAGCGTGCTGTAGCGGTACTCGATCGGATGGCGCGGTTCGTACTCGTACTTGCGCCCTTCGAACCCCATGACGGTGTTCGAGGTCAGGTTGTGGTTGCGCGAGAACGTGAGCCCCGCGACGCCCGACAGCGGCGTCGCGATCGCGACCAGATCGTTGCGCGTCAGGCTGCTGAGGAACTCGGCGAGCTGCTGGCGGACGCGCATGCTGTTGCCGCGCCGCACGTGGTAGTCGTCGAGGAAGATGACGAACAGGCGGTTGTCGAGCCGCGCCAGCTCCGTCCGCTCCTCGTCGAGCGACAGGATCTCGCGTTCGGCGGCCGGACCGGTGCCGTCGCCGGTCTCGACGAGCCGGAACATCGTCACCGTCTGCGGCTCGCCTTCCTCGCGCACCTCGAAGTCGTCGATGGTCAGGTCGGTGACCGGGCGGCCGTTGCGGTCGGTCACGGTGACGTCGACGGTGACCGCGTCGATACCGCCGCGGAAGACGAGCGGTTCCTGAGCCTCACGCTGATCCTGATCCGGGGTCGGCTCCTGCGCGGCCGGCGCGGCCAGCAGCAGGATCGCCAGGACCATGGCCAGCACACCGGTCGGGCGTGACGGATGCAGAAGCGACGGCATGAGCACTTCCGGCAGTTTCTCGGTAATGACGCGGGAAGACCAGTCCCGATGATACCATCCGGCCCCATGTTGGCCGGCCAGGGAGGCCCGTCGCCCGTGACGGCGCTCGACGACGACGAGCGGCTGCTGCAGGCGTCGGTGCGCGAGTTTGCCGCGGGTGAAGTGGCACCGCGCTCACACGCCATGGACGCGGCAGGCGCCATGGACGCCGCACTGATCCGGCGGCTGTTCGACCTCGGCCTGATGGGGCTGACGATCCCCGAGGCGCTCGGCGGCAGCGGCGGACGGTTCATGCACGCCGTGCTGGCGGTCGAAGCCCTGTCGGCCGTCGATCCGTCGGTCGGCCTGCTCGTCGACGTGCAGAACACGCTCGTCAACGGCGCCCTGCTCCGCTGGGGAACGGCCGATCAGCAGCAGCGCTGGCTGCCGGAACTGGCCTCCGGCGCCGTCGGTGCCTACGCCCTGTCGGAAGCCGGCGCAGGAAGCGACGCATTCGCGCTCGAGACACGTGCCGAGCGCACGTCGGACGGCTATCGGCTCACGGGGCGCAAGCTCTGGATCACCAATGCCCACGAAGCCTCGCTCTTCATCGTCTTTGCCACCATCGACCGGAGCCTCGGCCATCGGGGCGTGACGGCGTTCCTCGTGCCGCGCGACACGCCGGGCCTGCGCGTCGGACGCAAGGAGGACAAGCTCGGCATCCGTGCCTCGAGCACCTGCGAAGTCGTGCTCGACGGCTGCCAGGTCGGCGACGAGCAGGTGCTCGGCGAACCGGGCCGCGGCTATCGCGTGGCCATGACGACACTCAACGAAGGGCGCATCGGCATCGGCGCGCAGATGGCAGGACTCGCGCAGGGCGCGCTCGATCACGCCATGGCGCACGTTCGGCAGCGGCGACAGTTCGGCCGGGCGCTGGCCGGCTTCCAGGCCGTCCAGTTCCAGATTGCCCGCGCCGCTACGGAGGTGGAAGCCGCGCGCCTGATGGTCTATCACGCGGCGCGGCTGTGCGACGCCGGCGCACCGGTCATCACCGAAGGCGCCATGTGCAAGCTGTTCGCCTCGGAGACGGCCGAGCGCGTGGCGTCGCTGGCCGTCAACCTGCTGGGTGGCATCGGCTACGTCAGGGAAAGCCCCGTCGAGCGGCTCTACCGCGACGCGAAGATCGGACAGATCTACGAAGGCACGTCGAACCTGCAGCTGCAGACGATTGCGAAGCAGCTGCTCGGGCCCGACGCGGCCAGCTAGGACGGCGGCGCGGCGCCGAGCACCTGCCCGAGCGCCTCACGGACGCGTGCGGCCGTGACGGGCAGTTCTTCGGGCAGCACGCGCGTTTCACCGAACACCGTCATGAAGCTCGTGTCGCCGTCCCAGCGCGGCACGATGTGCACGTGCAGGTGATCGGCGATGCCGGCGCCGGCCGACCGGCCGAGGTTGATCCCCAGATTGAAGCCGTGCGGCGAGTAGATGCGCGCCAGAGCCTGCTCGGCCGCCTGGCTGAGCTCCATGATCTCGAGCAGCTCGTCGCGATCCAGCCGGGCCAGCCGGTCGACATGCCGCTTGGGCACGACCATCAGGTGCCCGTTGTTGTACGGGAACTTGTTGAGGATGACGAAGGCGCGGCGGCCGACCCAGGCGACGAGCGGTTCGTCGCCGCGCGCGAGCGCGTCACAGAAGATGCACGACGAGGAGGACGCGGGTTCCGAGGCGGACGTCACGTAGGACAGCCTCCAGGGAGTCCAGAGTCGTTCCATGACACCTCGCGCCCCGCGTGGACCGTGGCCGCCGCCGGCCGCATCAGAGCCGCGGCACTCCGGGATGATCGGACTGGTCCAGCGGCTCGCCGGACGCCCGGGCGCCCTCCTGATCGGCCTCTTCTTCGGCGGCCGCCCGGTTGATCAGGTCCTTCAGCTCCTTGCCGGGCTTGAAGTAGGGCACCTGCTTGGGCGGTACGTCGACACGGTCGCCGGTCTTCGGGTTGCGGCCCTTGCGGGGCTGCCGCTTCCGGAGGCGGAAGCTGCCGAAGCCGCGCAGCTCGATCTTCTCGCCGCGGTGCAGGGCATCGACGATGCTCTGGAAGACCGCGTCGACGATCACCTCGGAGTGCTTCTTGGTGAGGTTCGAGGCGCGAGCGACTTCTTCGACGAGTTCGGCTTTGGTCATGCGGGGAGACAGACACCGCGACGGCGGCCGGCCGGCCAGATCGGCCGGCCGACCGCCGCCGCCGATTGCCGCACCTTACTTGAGGTGACGGAAGTGATCGCCCAGGGTCACCTCCGGACGGCCCGACGACTCGGCGTAGGCCTCCCAGTCGGCACGATACTCCGCATCGCGCAGCGCCCGGATGCTCAGGCCGATCTTCCGCTCCTCGGGCACGAGCCGGATGATCTTCATCTGGTAGGTCTCACCCGTCTTGAGCTCGAGCTTCTCGCCTCCCTGCGTCGAGTCGAACTCCGACACGTGGATGAGACCCTCGATGCCGTCGGCCAGCTCGACGAAGGCGCCGAAGTTCGTCAGCCGCACCACCTTGCCGTCGACCACGTCGCCGACATTGTGCGCGTCGAAGAACTCCTTCCAGATGCCCGTCTGCAGCTGCTTGAGGCCCAGCGACAGCCGCTGGTTCTCGGCGTCGATGCTGAGCACCTGCGCCTCGACCGTGTCGCCCTTCTTCAGGACCTCCGACGGGTGCTTCACCTTGCTCCACGACATGTCGGAGATGTGGATCAGGCCGTCGATCCCGTCCTCGACCTCGACGAACGCGCCGAACTCGGTGAGGTTGCGGACCTTGCCCGTGATGGTGCTGCCGATCGGGTACTTCTCGGCCAGCTCGTGCCACGGGTTCGTCTCGACCTGCTTGAGGCCCAGCGAGATCCGGCGTGCTCCCGGGTCGACCCCGAGCACCATCGCCTCGACCGTGTCGCCGACGTTCAGGATCTTCGACGGGTGCTTGACCCGCTTGCTCCACGACATCTCCGAGACGTGGATCAGCCCCTCGACGCCCGGCTCGAGCTCGATGAACGCACCGTAGTCGGTGAGGCTCACGACCCGGCCCGTGACCCGGATGCCGACCGGGTACCGCTCGACGACGTGCGTCCACGGATCGGGCACCAGCTGCTTGTGGCCCAGCGAGACGCGCTCGGTCGCCGGGTCGTACTTCAGGACGATGACGTCGATCTCGTCGCCGACCTTGACGACCTCGGACGGGTGCGTCACGCGGCCCCACGACATGTCGGTGATGTGCAGCAGGCCGTCGATGCCGCCCAGGTCGATGAACGCGCCGTAGTCGGTGAGGTTCTTCACCGTCCCGCGCATCACCTTGCCCTCGGCCAGCGTGTCGAGCGTGGCCTTCTTCCGCTCGGCGTTCTCCTCCTCGAGGAGCACCTTGCGCGAGAGCACGATGTTGCCGCGCTTCTTGTTGACCTTGATGACGCGCATGCGGAGCTCCTGCCCCTTCAGCGCGTCGAGGTTGCGGACCGGCCGGACGTCGATCTGTGATCCCGGCAGGAAGGCGCGGACGCCGATGTCGACCGCGAGGCCACCCTTGATCCGCTCGATGACGCGGCCGATGACGACCTTCTTCTCCTGGAAGGCCTTCTCGACCTCGTCCCAGATCTTCATCTTCTCGGCCTTCTCGCGCGAGAGGACGACGTAGCCGTCGCGGTCTTCGGTGCGCTCGAGCAGCACGTCGACCATGTCGCCCGGCTGCGCCATGACCTGCCCCGATTCGTCGATGAACTCTTCGATCGGGATCAGACCCTCGGACTTGAAGCCGACGTCGACGATGACCTCGGTCGGCGTCACCTTGACGACCGTGCCCTTGACGACTTCACCTTCCGCCAGATTGCGGAAGCTGCTATCGTAGAGTTCCAACAGCTGCGCATATTCCTGGGGATCGACATCCCCATCCTGCGGTGAGGAGAATGACGAGAAACCAGGCGGAATCTTCACTCCTCCTTGAGTGGTCTTGTCTTTCTTGGTCAGATCTGCGTTGCCCATTCGTTCCTCGGTCTCCTCAGTTTACGGATGATGTGTCGAATCGCAGCTTCGACGGGCTGTAGGTACTCGTTCTCAGGAAGAGCGATAAGCACATTATTATCCAACACTTAGGCGGCCGCGGTCAACCCGGGTGGAAAGGAAAAGTTCATGGCAGCACGAAAAGCCGCGAAGAAGACCCGCACGCCCCGCGGTACCGCCCCCCGCAAGGCAACGCCGGCCAGCGCCGGAACCCGGACCGCCAGGACCCGGCGGCGCCCGGCTCGCACGACTCGCGGGACTGCCTCCTCCACCAAAGCACGCAAAGCATCCCGCAAGGCTCCCGCCGCGAGGAAAACGGCCTCGAGGACGCGCACGAGCCCGACGGCCGCCCGCAAGAAAGCCGCCCCGGTCACAAAAAAGAAGACCGCCGCAGCCGCCGGGAAATCCGTGAAGCGGGCCGCGGGCCCCAGACGCGCCCCGGCAACGAAGGCCACCGCGAAGAAGACCGCGGCACGGACCGCCGCGAAGAAGTCGCCAAGGAAGGCCGCCCGCAAGGCGGTCAGGAAGCCGACCCCGGTCACCAGGAAGAAGACCGCCGCAACCTCCAGGAAATCCGGAAACCGGGCCACGGGCACCAGGCGTACCCCGGCAAGGAAGGCCGCCGCGAAAAGGACCGCGCCCGGAACGGCCACGTCGGGAAAGGCCGCCGCCCGTCGGCCAGAATCGGCAGCCCGGCCGGCGCCGCCCCGTCCCAGGCCGCTCGACGAGACCGAACCGGTGACGCCCGAACCGGCCAACGACCGCCTGGCGGCCGCGGTCCGCACCGGCCGCGACGAGCTCCGGGAACGTCTCCGGCAGCACACCGAAGCCGGTCCCGAACTGGCCGGCGGCGACATCGACGCGCGGTGGGACGACGCCTATTCGGTGGGTGACGAGGCTCCCGGCGGCGACAATCCCACGCCCGACCAGGATCGGGTCGACGACATCGGCCGGGCGCTTGGCGTCACGTACGACGACAACGAAGAGCTTCGTAGCGCCGACAAGATTGCCGAGCGCGACCGGCGACGCTGGGAGCTCGACCCGGCTTCGGCCGACGACTGGCCGCACCGGCTCGACTAGCCCTCCTCCCGCTCCGCCGTGGTGCCGGATCACCTGGATCCGGCACCACCCGGCGATTCGACCTCACGCCCGATAATCGCCTGCCGGATCGGTGTGCTGCTCGACCGCTTCTTCCACCTTCTCGCGCGCCTCTTCCATCGTCTCGCGGGCTTCTTCGTAGGCTTCGTGGTACGTCTCCTTGCCCCGCTTCCAGGCGTCGCGCCCGCGCTCGACCGCGTCGTGCATCAGCTCGGACGCCCGCTCGTAGGTCTTGCCGGCCTGTTCGCGCACGCGTCCCGCCGAGCGCGCAACCTGATGCCGCAGATCCGAGCCCGGCTTGGGCGCCAGAAGCAGGCCGACGGCCGCGCCGACCGCCGCGCCGAAGAGCATGCCCGACAGGAACTCGTAGCCGCCGTTCGTCGCGTGTCCCTCGCGCATATGGTGATGATGCTGTCCGTACATCGTGTGTTCCCTCCTGCGCGGGCGGCGCGCACGCCCCGCCCAGCGTGACGTTCTGTTCGTTCATCCTTCTTCAAGCCGCGTGCCACGGCCGCGCGCGACGTTCGCGCCGGATCGCCGGACCAGCGAAGCAGCCGAGGTCTGATTCAGCCGCGCGCGAGCCATACTTTCGGCAGGCTGACGAGGATGAGCGGCCGCCGGTGTGACCCGGCAGCGCAACTCAGTAGCGGATGCGGAAGACGAGATCGGCGCCGGTCGATTCCCTCTCGCGCGTCGTACCCGCGCCGCCGTGGCTCACCGAGGTGAGCAGCCGGAGGAATTCGGTCAGGCGGTACTCAATCGACAGCACGCTGGCGCCGGCCGATCCGAACTCCTGTCGGAACCCGACGAACAGCCGTTCGTTCACCTGCGTGCCCACCGACACGTCGCCCGCGCCGGTCGACGACGGCGCACGAATCTCGAACAGGTCGACATCGAACGCCCGGCCGAGCTGATCGGCCAGCGACGTCGCCAGCGCGCCGAGCGCGATGTCGCCGGCGCGATCGAGCAGGGCCACCTGCTGTGACTCGCCCAGCTGGCTCACCGGCTGGTTGAAGATGATCAGCGAGAGGATGTCGCCTTCGTCGAGCGGCGGACGGCTCGACAGCGCGAGTCGCGGCCGTCGGGCCGTGCCCGTGACCTCGACCTGCGCCGTCACACCCGACACCTCGCGGGTCCCGACGACCGCGAGCGTGGGGTTGATCTCGTCGCCGCCGCTGAAGCGGATTTCGCTGCCCTCGGAAATGTCGAACCGCCGCCCCTGGAACTCGTAGAAGCCCCGGACGACCTCGACGGCGCCCACCAGCCGCAGCGGGCCGTCGGATCCCCTGCGCAGCGCGATGGTCCCGCCGACGGTCATGTTCATGTCGCCCAGCCCGAGCCCACCGGCCGCCGTCCTGATGTTCTGACCGCGAAGGACGACGTTGCCCGGCATGACCAGCACCAGGTCGATGACGCCCTCGGCAGGTGCCGCAGCGGTCGTCAGCTCCGGCGCGGCGGCGACAACGTCGGGAACCTCGGCAATCTCCGGTGCCACCTCGACGGCAGCGCTCGCGGCCGGCGGCACCGCATCGGCCGGCACCGGCTCGACGCGGGGGCCGTTGGCGCCGGCCGGCGTCGCCGATCCCCCATTTGACGCCAGCATGAGCAGCAGTTCGTCGACTTCGAGGCGTCCGCGATCGACGGTAATCCGCCCGGCAATGCCCGGCGAGGCCAGCCGGCCGTCGACGCGTGCGTCGATCGTCAGCGCAACGTCGCCAAGCTCGTTGTCGAGCACGCGGAACTCGGCCGCCCGTACGTCGATCGCGACCGTCCGCGCGTCGGCCTCCCCCAGCAGCGTCCCGCCGCCGGCCATCGTGAGAACGTGCCCGGCGTTGTCGGTGATCGATGCGCGGTCGAGAACGACCTCATCGCCGTCGAAGCGCGCCTCGAGGGCGATGTCGCGATAGCGCACGCCGGTCGGCACGACCGTGAAGGCGGCATTGGCCAGCCGGACGCTGCCGCTCAGTCTGGGCTCGGCCAGCGTCCCCTGCGCATGAACGTCAACGGCCGCCGTTCCGTCGATGTCGCTCAGGTGCGTCGTGACCGACGCCAGCAGCCCGAGGCTGATCGTGTCGCTCGTGATGCGAACGTCGAGCGGCGCGTCGCTCTCCGTGGAAACCGGCACCGTCCCCACGACATCCAGCGCAGCGCCGTGCAGTTCCTCGATCCGCGCGTTCACCGATGCGACGCGGTCGGCCATCGTCACGCTGGCCGTGGCCGAGCCGAACGGCACGTCGGCTACGGCGCCGTCGGTCACCTTCAGCGATGCCTCGACCACGGGATTCGCCAGCGCGCCGGCAAGCTCGACCGATCCGCTGGCCGTTCCGCTGACGACCGACCCACCCATCGCGAGCGTGAGGAGGTCTCCAACGTTCAGGTTCTCGAGGGCGACTGCGAGCCTCGACTGGTTCTCCTCGTCGAGCCCGACCGTGCCGCCCACGCCGATGCGCTCACTGCCGCGGACGAGCGCGAATGGTTCGATGTCGACAGCCGCCGTGCCGTAACGGATGGTGGTAATCCCGTCGGCGTCGGGCTCGAGCCGCCAGGGTTCGCCGGGACCGGCAATGGCCAGACGCCGCAGCTGCATCTCGCGATACTCGGGCAGCATCGCGAGCCCGCCGTCGATCTCGAGCGACCGCCCTTCCTGGTCGACGCGCGCGGTCATCTCGACCCGGCGGTCGGCGTACGCGCCCTCGAGATGCAGCTGCTGAATCTCCTGGCCGGCAACCGTGAGCAGCGTGCCGTCGAGCGCCAGCCGCGCGGTGAGCGCGTCGACATTCCACTCGGGAACCTCGGCAGCGAAATCGCCGGCAATCGTCAATGCGTCGGCCGTCTCGCCGTAGCCCGGCTCACTCAGCTGAACGACGCCGCTGATCGCGGGGCGGGACGCCGTTCCCGTTACCGTCGCCTCAATGCGCGCGCTGCCCCGCAGCCCGGACACCTGCGTCATGGCTTCGGGCAGTTCCGCCAGATCCGGCACGTCCACTTCGAGCGCCAGCGCCGATTCGGTCGTCGCCGACGGGCCGATCGCCACGGGACCTGTCCCCTTGAGCGTCAGCGTTGGCGCCTGCAGCTCGAGCGCCGCGACGTCGACAACCCCGTCGGCAACCGTGGCGTCGACCGTGGCCGACGCCACGCGCTGCCCGTAAAGCACGGACTCCGCGAGTGCGACGTGCGCCCGACCGTTCACCGTGTCGAGCAGGTCGGGCGCTTCGAGATCGGGAATCGACACGGCGGCGTCGATCCTGCCGGCCACCGTCGTCTCGTCCGCATCGACGCCGAAGAGTGCGCCGGACACATCCCGCACGTCGGCGCCAATCTCCGCCTCGAGGCTGCGCCCTCGACCTCGCGCCGCGATCGTGGCGCCGCCGGCAATCGTGGCCGTGCCGACGGTCGACTCGTCGGCCGCAAACGTCGCAGTCCAGCTGTCGCCGGCCAGGCGCGCCGTGTACGTGCCGGTCACGTCTGTCTGCAGTTCGGGCCGGCCGGTCGCCTCGGGCAGCGCAGCCACGTCAAGTCCATCAATCCGTCCAGCGGCTGCGATGACCCGCGCGTCCGGATCGAACACCGAAGCAACCTCGACCTTCGAGCGCGTACGGGCGCCATAGGCCGCCATGTCGCCGTCGACGACCAGGCGACCGTCGGCGAGCGAAGCATCCGCGGTGAGCCGATCGACGCCGTAGCCGCCAACTCTCGCCGGACCAGCCGTCAGCCTGACCGTGCCGCTCGATTGCTGCAAATCGGCCGGATCAACGATCAGATCGACCGTCGCCTCGGCCGTGATCCGTCCCGCAAGCCCGGCCTGTCCGGTAAACCGCGCGGGATCGACATCGACAAGTGAGACACGACCGGCGACGGTCGGACGCGCCGCCACCGCGTCGGCCAGCATCTCTCCCGTCGTCTGCGCACCGGCGGCAGCCAGCTGCCACTGCACGGTCAGCGCGTCGAGCCGTCCGCGCGCGGCAACGTCTCCGGTGATCGGTGGCAGATCCGGCAGCGTGTCGGGCGGCAGGTAGACGGCATACCTCGCCGCGGTCCAGTCCGTCAGACGCAGCGCGGCATCGACCGCCGGCTGTTCGCTGTCGGCCGGCAGGCGTGCCTGTCCGGTGAGCTCGAGGTTCGGCGCGACAAGGTGCAGATTGTCGACCGACGTGCCGGCGTCGGTGAGCCGGACCATCGCGTCGCGAAGCTCGAACGGCGTCCGTGACCGCTCGTCGTAGAACGTCAGGCCGTCGAGATCGACCGCCGTGCCGGCCGCGTTGACGTCAACTGCCGCTTCGAGCGCCACCTGCGACAGCTCGCCGATCGGCTCGCCGTCGACGATGACGTGCAGCTCGCCCGCCTCGATGCCGACCGACCGGATCGTGAGGGTCAGCGGTGACTCCGGCTCCTCGACCTCGCGATCCCGATCGACGATGCGCGCCACGTTCCAGCCGCGCGCGTCGCGCACCAGCCGGACAACGGGACGGGTGACGTGGATGCGATTGATGCTGATCGCGCCCGAGATCATCTCGAGCGGGTCGTACGACGCGTCGATGCGCTCGACGGTCAGCACGGTGGCGCCGGCCTCCTGAAGGGCGACGCCGTGCAGCGTGACGTCCGAGAACAGCGAGCCCGAAATCGCGTCGATCGTCAGGTGGCCGTTGATCGATTCGTTGACCGCCGCCGTGACGTAGTCGCGCAGCCATTCGCGGAACCACACGCTCCGCAGGACGACCCACACGGCCAGCACGAGCGCCGCCAACGTCAGCGCCAGGCCGATGAGGATGCGATAGGTCGTGCGCCTCGTCATGTGCCCCGTCCCGCCGGTGTGGTCAGAAGGCCTGACCGATGCTCAGGTGCAGCCGCCATCGACGCGACTCAGGCTCGCCGTCGATGAGCAGGCCGTCGATCGGCGTCAGCTGCACGCCGATGTCGGTCCGCACGACGCCGATGGGCGTCGCGTAGCGGATGCCCGCGCCTGCGCTCGTCCGCAGGCCGCTGACGGTCGCATCGAGACTCCCGCTCCAGACATTGCCCGCGTCAACGAACGCGACCGCGCCCAGAGGCCCACGGACCGGCACCCGCAGCTCGAGCGATCCGTCCAGCATCGTCCTGCCGCCCACGGGAATGCCGTCGCGCAGCGGCGACACCTGAAACCGCCCCCAGCCGCGGAGGCTCGTGGAGCCGCCAAGAAAGAAGCGCTCAGAAAACGGCGCGTCGCCGTCGCTTTCGGCCACGATGGTGCCGGTCCGCAACCGGCCGGCAACAACGGTGCCGCCGAGTGGCACATAGCCGCGAGCTTCCATCGTGAGCTTGCGGTAGTCGAAGGTGCCGCCCAGGGTCGGGCGCGCTTCTTCCCAGAGCGCCGACACGCTGTATCCCCGGCTCGGGTTGGCGAGATTGTCGGTCGCCGTGCGCTCGTACTCGACGGCCAGTGCGCCCTTCGTGCCGCGGCCTCGGCCATCGATCGGGTCGAGGCCGAGCGCGATGAGCGTGTCGACGTTCGTCACGTCTTCGAGCACTTCCGGTCGCACCATATAGCGCAGCCGCTCGATCACGTACGACACGCGGAGCACATCGGACGGCGCGCGCGCGCCGAATCGCATCGCCCGCTCGCCGAACCGGCGGCTCAGGCCGACGCGTCCGCCGGTCGTCTCGGACGTGTAGATGGCCTCACTCCGCCACCAGCTCGACGCGCTGGTCTCGAGCGACCAGCCTGTGCGGCCCAGATACGGCTGCACCAGGCCGACGCTGGCGCCGCGATCGATCGCCGACCACCGCGCCGCCGCGGTGAACTGCCGCAGGCCGCCGCCGAAGTTCAGGTGCGCCCACTCGATCCCGGCGCGGACGCGGTCTTCGGTGCCGTAGCCGGCGCGCAGCTCGAGACGACGCAGCAGGTCCTCGGCCACCGTGACGGTGACGGGAATCCGCGTCGCGGTGCCGCCTTCCGGTGGCGGCGCGTCGATGTTGGCAAACTGCAGCGCCTGAATACTGCTGAGGCGCCGCTCGCTGCGGATGATGTCGCGCTGGCGATACACATCGTCGGGCCGGAATGTCAGCTGTCGTCGGATGACGTCCTCGCCGATCCGTGCGTTGCCGACCACCGTGATGTCGCCGAAGACGGCGACGGGGCCGGGGGTGGCCGTCACGGTGAGCGCGACGGTGCGTGGTGCCGCACCGGGCGATTCGTTCAGCTCGACCTGCGCGTGCGCGTAGCCATGATCGAGCAGCGTCTCGCGCACGACCCGCACGACTTCGAGGAGCCGTTCGCGATCGCGCGGACCGCCGGCGTCCGGGACGTTCGCCCGAAGCCGTGCCTGCAGATCGGCCGGCAGGTCGTCGACACCTTCGAGGCGAATCGACTCGATGCGAATCGGCTCACCTTCGTCGATGCCGATCCGCAATCGAATCCCGTCCCCTTTTTCGTTGAGATCGGCCGCAACCACCGAGACGCGCGCGTCGGGATAGCCGCGCGCCTCGTACAACCGGGCGATGCGGACGAGGTCTTCCTGGAAGGTCTCACGGTTGAACGGCGGACGCGACGACCACGGCAGGACGCCGCCCGTCGTGGTCGTCATGACCGCCCGGATCTCCTCGGTGCTCAGGGCCCGCTGCCCTTCGATCTCGAGCCCCAGGACATGTACCCCGCTTTCGTCGTGGCAGCCCGTCGCCGCGATGAGGAGGACGACGACAAGCAGAACGCCCGGTCGAAGAAGACGAAGCAGCTGCATCCGGGGGCGCCGACGATCGATTAAACGGGATTGCGCCCCTGGATGATGCGGATGAGCACGAGGGCAACCGCGATGACCAGCAGAATGTGAATGAACCCGCCGAGCGTATAGCTGCTGACCAGTCCGAGGAACCAGAGGACCAGGAGCAGAACGAGAATGGTCGTGAGCATGAGCCCTTCCTGTCGTCTCAGGCGGCCGCCGATTCGACCGCGCTGCGCTGGTGGACTGCATGGTTCATGCCCGCTGCCGATCCCGTCCGGCATCGGAAAGATCAGCGTGTCTGAGCATCGCCTTGCCGATTAGCGGTAGCCGGCGGCACAGCCGCCGCGCCGAGCAGTCGCTGCACCTCGAAGGCAAGCCGCTCGGGCTCGCACGGCTTGGTAATGACAAGATTGAAACCTGCGGCGCGTGCTTCCTCGAGGCGCGCCGCCTGCGAATGCCCGGTCATCGCGATGAGCGGGATGCCGCCGAGCCGGCCGTCGCGGCGGATCGATCGCGCGAGCTCGACGCCCGACAGTCCCGGCAGCTCCAGATCAAGGATGGCGGCATCGGGCGCGTCGCGCAGGGCGAGTTCGAGCGCTGCGGCGCCGTCGGTCGCGCAGATCACCTCGAAGCCGCAGACCCGCAGATAGAGCGCCCACACATCGACGGCATCCGGATAGTCGTCTACGAGAAGGATGCGCGCCATCGGTTCCCCGTGTAAATCATGCACGGTCAGGATATCCTTCTCTCGTACGGTTCAACGAGCGTGCCAAGCATCTCGGGCACGACCTCTGGCAAGGAGGTTGCGGGAGATGACGGCGATGCCAGTACCGCTGCCCAGGATGTGCTCCGTCCTCGCGCACGAGATCCGTACGCCGCTCAGTGTGCTTCAGGGCTATATCCGTCTGCTCCAGCGTCAGCGTGAACCCGGCCATCCGGAGCACGCGATGCTCGAGGCGATGCTGTCGGCCACCGGTCAGATCACGGCAATCGCGCGGCAGGCGTCAGAGCTCGGCAGCTGGCTGACGGCACTCGAGACGTCGCCGCTGCCGCTCGTGCGATACGCTGATGTCTTCGCGGCGCTCGCTCAGCGGAGCGCCGACCGGTCGGGGCTGCAGGTCATCCGGCCCCCGGATGCGGCGGCCGACCGGACGCTGCGGGCCGACCCCGCACGCCTGGCCGAGGCCATCGTGGTCCTGGCCGAGGCGGAGGCGCGGGAGCTCGGCAGCGACGTGATAGAGATCTCGATGATCGAACGGACCGGCGAGGCCGGCGTCATTCGGATGCGCCCGCTGCCCCCGGTCGGTGCCCCGGCTGTTTCCCCCAGCCGGCCGGGAGCGCAGCGCGCACTGTCGTTCGAACGCGGAGGCGCGGGGCTCGCCCTCGTGGCTGCCTCGCACGTCTTCGCCGTACACGACGCCGTGCTGACGTCGCACGACGAGCCGGTCGAATTCCTGATTCAGTTCCCACCCGGAGGGGGTGCACAGTGACACCAGCCAGAATCGCCATCGTCGACGACGATCCGGCTTTCTCTCAGTACCTGTCGACGCTGCTGACGTCGCGCGGCTACGACGTGACGTCGCACCGGAGCGGCACCGAGCTGCTCCGGGCACTCGAGGCCAACCGTGCGCCCGACGTCGTCCTCCTCGACGTCCTGATGCCCGGCATGGACGGGCTCGAGACGCTCCGCATGCTCAGGACCAACCATCCCGGCCTGCAGGTCATCATGCTCTCGGGCACGCAGGTTCCGGCCACCATCGTCGACGCGGTCCGGCTCGGGGCGGTCGACTACGTGGTCAAACCCGACGACCCTGAAGGCCTCGGCGAGGCCGCCCTCGAGGCCGCCATCCGTAACGCGGTTGAAAAGCTGAGCCTGACGAGCGAAGTGCAGCGCCTGCGCGCACAGGTCGTCGACGCGCCCGACGGCGCACAGCCCTGCTGGGGCTCCGGTGCCGAGATGCGGCGCGTACTCACGATGGTCGAGCGCGTGGCCGACTCCGACGTCAGCGTGCTGATTACCGGCGAGAGCGGCGTCGGCAAGGAAGTCATCGCGCACGAGCTGCATCGCCGCTCGCCGCGGCGCACCAAGCCGTTCGTGAAGGTCAACTGCGCGGCGCTGCCGGCCGAGCTGCTCGAGAGCGAGCTGTTCGGCCACGAGCGCGGCGCGTTCACCGGGGCCCAGTCATCGCGCATCGGCAAGTTCGAGTTCGCCAACGAAGGCACGATCATGCTCGATGAGATCGGCGAAATGCCGCTCGCGCTGCAGGCGAAGCTGCTGCACGTGCTGCAGGATCGCCACTTCACGCGCCTCGGCAGTAACCGGCCGGTCTCGATCGACGTGCGGGTGATTGCGGCGACGAACCGGGATCTCGAGCAGATGATCCGTGCCGGCACGTTCCGCGAAGATCTCTACTACCGGCTGCAGGTGATCGAGATCCGTGTGCCACCGCTGCGCGAACGGCGCGACGAAATCATCCCGCTCGTCGAGTTCTTCCTGCAGCGCTACGCGGCGCGCTACGGCCGCCCGGCCGCCCGGCCGTCGGCCCGCCTCCGCGAGGCGTTCCTGAATTACCCGTGGCCGGGCAACGTCCGCGAGCTCGAGAACGTCATCAAGCGTTACGTGATCCTGCAGGACGAGAGCCTCGTGCTCGACGAGCTGCAGCGGGCGCGCGTGCTCGAGCCGCTCGTGGGCGGACCGCCCCTGTATGCGAGCGCGGAATCGAGCGCGGTGCCGACGCACAACCACGTGGCGCCGCCCTATCACGCGCCGGCGCCCCCGGTCGGGGCCCCGGCCGCCGTGGCACCGCCACCGGCCGCTGCCTCGGCGGCCTCGGAGCCGGCGAACGACGAAGCCGGGCCACCGGCCCGGCTGCCCGAGCTCGCGCGGCGCGCCGCGCTGGAAGCCGAGCGCGACGCCATCCAGCAGGCGCTCGATCACTTCCGCTGGAACCGTCGAAAGGCCGCCCAGCAGCTCGGCGTCAGCTACAAGACGCTGCTGAACAAGATGAAGGAGTGCGGCATCAGCGCGCCGAACGAGTGACGGCGCGTCAGGCCGACGCGTTCAGCCGCGCGTCGATCGTCCGCAGCACGGTGTCGACCACCTCGGCGACGGCCATCCCCGTCGTGTCGATGTAGATCGCATCGGCAGCACGCGCCAGCGGCGACGCCCGCCGCGTGCTGTCGGTGCGGTCGCGCGCTTCCAGCTCGCGCGCGACGACCTCGACCGCGGCGCCGCTGCGCCCCGCCGCATGCGCCGCGTCAGCCGCCCGGCGCCGCGCGCGCTCTTCGGGCGACGCATCCAGGTAGAACTTCACGTCGGCGTCCGGGAACACCACGGTCCCGATGTCGCGCCCTTCCATCACCACGCCGCCATCCTGTCCGCAGACGCGCTGCCTCGCCACGAGGACGTCGCGAACGGCCGGATGCTGCGCGACCAGCGCCGCCGCGCGATCGATCTCGGGTGTGCGGATCTCTCGGGTCACGTCGTGACCGTCGATCTCGACCACCGTGTCGCAGCGGATCTCGGCGCTGCGCGCGAGCTCGGCCACGGCCGCAGCATCGTTCAGGTCGAGTCCCCGGTGGCGTGCGAGCCAGGCCAAGGCACGGTACATCGCGCCCGTGTCGACGTGGCGGTAGTGGAGATGCGCGGCAATCGCGCGCGAGACGGTGCCCTTGCCGGCACCGGACGGTCCATCGATGGCAATGACAAGTCCCCGGGGCGAATTCACGTCCACTATTATTCCCGGGATGCCGGTCGCCCGAAAGCTGCCCACGGCCATCGTCGCCGGTCTCGTAGCGGCGTTGCTGATTACCGGGACATCATGGGCACGCACGGCAGCCTTCCTGCTCGATCTCGCGGGCGTCGAGGACGGCGTCCGTCGATGGATTCCGATCCCGCCCGCGCCGGTGACGTGGACCGACGTCGAGGTTCCCACGCGTCACGGCCCGATCGCGGTGCGCATCTACGAGCCTGCCGCCGTCTTCCGCGCACTCGTTGTTGTCTTTCCCGGCGTCCACGGAGGCGGCGTCGATGCCCCGCGGCTCACGCGCCTCTGCGAGCGCCTGGCGGCCAGCGGGTTCGTCGTCGCGTGCGCCCCGCTGCCGGATTTGCGGGTGTATCGCATCACGTCGCGGTCGACCGACATGATGGAAGATGCCACCGCGTGGCTCGCCGACAGTCGGTGGGCGCGCCGCCGCCGCGCCGCGCTCGTCGGCGTCAGCTTCGCCGGCGGACTGGCGCTCGTTGCCGCCGGCCGTGAAACGCTGCGCGCGCGCGTGCGGGCCGTCGTCTCGATCGGCGGCCACGGCGACCTCGAGCGGACCGTCGACTTCCTCACGAGCGGCGCGCTACCCGACGGTACGAGCCGCACGCCGCACGACTATCCGCTGGCCGTGATCGCGCTGACACTCGCCGATCGGCTCGTCCCGCCGGATCAGGAAGACGGCTTCCGCGACATCGTTCGGCTGTTCCTGGATGCGTCGCTCGACGGCCGCGCGGGAACGCCGGAAGGTCAGGCGCTGCTGGCCATCGCGGCCGACCGGCTCGCGCAGCTGCCCGAGCCCGCGCACGGCCTGGCGGCGGCGGTGCTCGCGCGCGACGTGCGCACCGTGGGCACGGCCCTGCGACCGCACGTGAAGGAATTCGCGCGCGACCCCGCTTTGTCGCCGGCGCTGGCGCCGCGACCGCTCATGCCGGTGTTCCTGCTCCACGGCACCGACGACAACGTGATTCCGTCGACCGAGACGCCGCTGACGGCCCGGGATCTCGAGACCGCCGGCAATCGCCGCGTGCGCTGGCTGACGACGCCGCTCCTGACGCACGCGCACTTGATGGCCGACGCAGAGCCGGACGCCGTCCGGCAGCTGCTCCACTTCTGGCACGACGTGCAGGCCACGGTGCAGTGACAGTCTCAGCAGCCGGGTGGACGCTGAATCGTCCGCGGACTGCCCTGGCGCCAGCTGTTCATGCCGATGCCGAACAGCGCGCCGCCGGCGGCCAGCGCCAGGCCGACGACGATCGACCAGAGCGCCGACGGAGCATCCGCCGATCCGGGCGCCGTCATCGCCCCCGAGGCGAACAGTGACGCCAGGCCGATCGCTCCGGCCACGAGCAGCGCGATTCCCGCCATCATGATGCCGCGCATCACGCCACTCCTTCCGGTCGCCAGTCGTCGCCGGACCGGCGGGCGAACCGGCGTCGCTCGTCATTGAAGCTGTGCCACGCTTCCTGCGCCCGCGCATACAGGCGCCGCGCCTCTTCGGCATCGATCAGCGCCCGATCCATGAAACGCGCGAACGAGGCACGGTATTCCGCGCCTTCCTCGGTGGCGTAGAGGAAACTCACCGCCGCGCCGGCGGCCGCACCGATCAGCGCGCCGACGAGACATACCTTCCCGGTCTGACCCATGCGTAATCTCCTGCTCAGAAGCGGCACACGGGAGCCTACGGCCGCCGCCAGCCGTCAGGATCGTGCCGGCCACCCGTCTTACCAAGCAGAGCGTATGCCAGCCTGTCGTCGGAGGTTTACTGCCGGCGGCGGCCTCCCGTCGGGCGTCCCCGGCGCCCCCGCGTC
>ERZ777003.720-NODE-720-length-61192-cov-36.648576_pt1 | contig 61192 bp, 44 predicted proteins | sample MGYA00374956_ERZ777003 | MGnify/ENA primary metagenome ERZ777003 (study PRJEB29302, sample SAMN06268252) | bioreactor metagenome | isolation source: Joint BioEnergy Institute, California, USA | place: USA:Joint BioEnergy Institute, California, USA | collected...
TTCATCGAAAAGCGCAAGGACATCGCGCTGCTCGAACGTCCGGAGTACAAGCGGCGGTGGGCCACCGAGCCTTGGGAGAAGAAAGAAAAGACCGCTCTCCGCGAGTGGCTGCTGGATCGGTGCGAGAACTCGGACCTGTGGTTCGAGCCCGATGACCTGGGCATCTCCCAGCCCCGCCCGATGACGGTGAACCGGCTGGCCGACAAGCTGCGGGAGGACGCCGACTTCGTGTCCGTGGCCCGGCTGTATGCCGGCCCCGACGCCGACCTGGCCGAGGTGATCGCCGAGATCACCCAGGACGAGCACGTCCCCTACCTGGCCGCCCTCCGCTACAAGCAGTCCGGGCTGCGCAAGCGCGCCCAGTGGGAGGAGACCTGGGAGCTGCAGCGCGAGGAGGACGCCACCGGCAAACGGCTCGACATCCCGGTGCCGCCGAAGTACACCTCGGCCGACTTCCTCAAGCCGTCCTACTGGCGCAACCGCGGCAAGCTGGACGTCCCCAAGGAGCGGTTCATCTCCTACCCGCTGGCCAGCCCGGACGGTGACGGCTCTCTGCTGCTGGGCTGGGCCGGGTGGGACCACCGGCAGCAGGCCCACGCCCTGATGACCCTCATCGAGGAGCGCACCACCCGGGACGGCTGGGAGCGGGAGCGGCTGATCCCGCTGCTGGCCGGGCTGGCCGAGGTGATGCCGTGGGTCAAGCAGTGGCACAACGAGATCGACCCAAGCTACGGGACGAGCCCCGCCGAGGACTACGCGAGCTACCTGGAAGACCAGAAGATCCGCCACAACCTCAGCGATGATGATCTGCAGGCCTGGCGGCCGCCCGCCACCGGGCGGGGTCGCAAGTCCGCCGCGAAGAAGAGCGAGTAACCCCCGGACGCACCGAGACACAGCGAGACGGAGATGACTGCGCAACTGCTCCGCGACCTGATCGAGATCCCCGAGAGCGTGCACGCCGGGGACTTCGTGCTCACCCTCTCCAAGGGGGTGGGCGAGGAGTCCACCATCGCCGACTACGTGGTGACCGAGCAGCTCGCAGACTGCTTCGACCAGGCCCTGGAGCTGATCAGGTCGGCGGTGGAGGGGCGGACCTCCCGGGCCGCCTACCTGGACGGCTCGTTCGGGTCCGGTAAGAGCCACTTCATGGCGGTGCTGCACGCGATCCTGCAAGGCGACCCGGAGGCGCGGGGCAAGAAGGGCCTGGTGTCGGTCGTCGCCAAGCACGACTCGTGGCTGGCGGGGCGGAAGTTCTTCCTCGTCCCCTACCACATGATCGAGGCGACCTCGCTGGAGTCGGCGATCCTCGGCGGGTATGTGGACCAAGTCCGCAAGGAACACCCCGGCAAGCCGCTCCCGGCGGTCTACCGGGACGACCACCTGCTCGCCGACGCCCGGGAGCTGCGCGCCACCATGGGCGATGAGCAGTTCATCGCGGCGCTGCCGGCCCTGCAGGGCACCGACGAGGAGGCCGCCGAGTGGGGCGAGCAGGGCTGGACCCCCGAGGCGCTGGACGCGGCGCTGAACGCCCCGCCCGGCGACCGGGAGCGGCAGCGGCTGGTGGGGGACCTGCTGACCACGCCGTTCTTCCGCCGGTACGCGGACGCGGTCAGCGGCAAGGCCGAGGCGTTCATCGAGCTGGACAAGGGCCTGGCCGAGATCAGCCGGCACGCCAAGGAGGAGCTCGGCTACGACGCGGTGGTGCTGCTCCTGGACGAGCTGGTGCTGTGGCTGTCGAGCTACATCGGGGACCCGCTGCGGATCAAGACCGAGGCGCAGAAGGTCTCCAAGCTGGTGGAGTCGGCCGAGCACCGGCGGCCCGCCCCGATCATCAGCTTCGTGCCGCGGCAGCGGGACCTGCGGGAGCTGGTCGGGCAGGACGTGGCGGGCACCGCCACCGCGAGCCTGTTCGACACCCTCAAGTACTGGGACGGCCGGTTCGACCGGATCAAGCTGGAGGACCGCAACCTCCCGGTGATCGTGGAGGCCCGGCTGCTGCGGCCCCGCAGCGCGGAGGCCCGGGCCGCGCTGGACGCGGCCTTTGAGCGGACCACCCGGACCCGGCCGGAGGTGTGGGAGACGCTGCTGGACGCCCAGGGCGGGATCAAGGACGGGCACGAGGCGTTCCGCCGCACCTACCCGTTCAGCCCGGCGTTCCTCAACACCATGATCGACATCTCGGGGGCGTTGCAGCGGCAGCGCACCGCGCTGAAGCTGATGCAGCAGCTCCTGGTGGACTACCGGGACACCCTGCCGGTGGGGCAGCTCATGCCGGTGGGGGCGATCTACGACGTGCTGGTCAGCGGCGGGGACCGCCCCTTCACCGACAAGCTGCGGGAGGAGTTCACCCAGGCCCAGCAGTTCTACACCACCCGGCTCCGCCCCTACCTGCTGCACAAGCACCGGCTCACCCCGGAGGAGGCGCAGAAGCTGCCGCTGCGGCACGCCTTCCGCGCCGACGACCTGATCGTCAAGACGCTGCTGCTCAGCGCGCTGGTGCCGAACGTGCCGGCGCTGCGGAACCTGACCGCCTCCCGCCTGGCCGCGCTCAACCACGGCTCGGTGGTCTCGAGGATCCCCGGGCAGGACCGGGCGATGGTGGCCAAGACGCTGCGGGAGCTGGCCGGGGAGTTCGGCGAGATCCGGGTGAGCGGGAGCGACGACCCCACGGTGGAGCTGGCGCTGATCGGGGTGGACACCGCGGCGATCCTGCGGCAGGTCTCCACCACCGTCGGCGACGACGCCGCAAAACGACGGCTGATCAAGTCGCTGCTGTGGAAAGAACTCAAGGTCGCTGAGCGGGACGAGTTCGTCAACACCCGGCAGATCGTGTGGCGGGGCACCGAGCGGACGGTGGAGCTGGTCTTCGGGAACGTCCGGGACCGGGACACCCTCTCCGATCAGGAGTTCGCCCCCAACACACCGGGGGCGATCCGGGTGATCGTCGATTACCCGTTCGACGACGGCAACCACTCCCCCGCCGACGACCGCAACCGGATCCGCACGCTGCGGGAGACGTTGGACCAGCCGCTCACCTTGGCGTGGCTGCCGTCGTTCCTGTCGGTGGAGCGGATGGGCGAGCTGCACGACCTGGTCCTGATCAACTATGTGCTGGAGCGGCGGGACCGGCTGCAGGAGTTCACCCCGCTGCTGACCGAGCAGGACCGCGAGCACGCCCGCGCCCAACTGCGGAACCGGCAGGCGGCGCTGACCACCAAGCTGACCGACGCGCTGCGCCGCGCCTACGGCATCGCCGCCCCCGACGACGCCGACCTGGGCGCCCGCTCCGAGGAGCAGGTGATGGCGCTGGATCCGCGGCTGGAGCTGCGGCCCCCGGCCGGGTTGCAGTTCGACGCCGCGCTGGAGCGGCTGTGCGGGCAACTGCTGGACCACGCCTACCCCAAGCACCCCGACTTCGACCCCCAGGGCCGCAAGCAGACGATCAAGAAGTCGGAGCTCGCCACCGTGGTGCGGGTGGTGGAGGAGGCGGCCCGGGACCGGGTGGGCCGGTTGGAGGCGCCCCGCTCGGAGCTCGCGGTGATGGCCCGGATCGCCCACCCGCTGCAGCTCGCCACGGTCGGCGAGGTGGTGGTGCTGCGCAGCGACTGGAAGAACCACATCGACGGGCAGGCCGCCCGGGAGGGCACGGTCGAGGAGCTGCGCGTGGGGCAGATCCGGCAATGGATCGCCGAGGAGCAGCCGGGGCTGCCGGATCTGGTGGTGGACCTGCTGGTGGCCTGCTATGCGGTGCAGTCGGACCGGGCCTGGATGCGGGCCGGACGGCCGATCGACCCGCCCGAGATCGGCCGCATCTCCTCCGACATGGTGCTGCGCCGTCAGGAGCTGCCCAGCGAGGAGGAGTTCGAGCAGGCCACCGACCGGGCAAAACGGATCTTCGGGGTGGAACGGCCGCCCACCCGCAGCGCCCGCACCGTCAACGGCCTGGCCTCCCAGGTGCGTACCCGGGCTGGAGAGTGGCTGCCGGCCGCCGAAGGGCTGGTCGCCGCGTTGCGCAAGCACCGCGGCACGCTGGGGCTGAGCGAGGATGCGCCGCGACTGGCGACTGCGCGGGCCGCCGCGGAGCTGGTGGGCCGGCTCGCGGTGATCAGTGACTCGACGGCACTGCTGCGGGCGCTGGCCGCCGCCGAGCTGCCCAAGGAGAGCGAGTTCTACGGGGCGAGCCTGCGGACGGCCAAGGCGCTCCAGAACCACCTGGGTGAGCTCCGATGGGAGGTCCTGAAGCAGCTCGTGGTGACCGCCGAGACGCCCGGACCGCAGGCCGCCGCGGCCCAGGGCATTCTGGAGCCGCTGCGGTCGGCGGCGCGGCTGGAGGAACAGCAGGTATCGCTGAAGAAGGCCCTGGAGGAGGCCGAGCAGGCGGCGCTCAAGCTCCTCCTCCAGAGGTCACCGACCCCACCGCCGCAGGGGGAGGGCGCCACGACCACCGAGCTCCGCCCGGCGGGGCCGCCCCCCACTGGGCGGCCCGTCACCCGACAGGTCGATACCGCTGAGATCGAGATGGTGCTCCAGGAGCTGCGGCAGGCGGTCAAGCAGCAGCCCGGACGGTATGAGGTCACGTGGCGGCGGATCGGGTCATGACCACGCAGATCACGCACACCAGCGTCCCCGAGGCCACCCAGGCCGTGGTGGAGGGCGAGCTGCGCCGGGCCCTGCGCGCCAACGCGCGGCGCCGGGAACGACGAGGCGGCGGCTCCGGTACCGAACGAGTGCTGCTGCTGCGGGCCGCCCCCGAATGGCGGGGCCCGGACCGCATCACCACCGACATCGGCGACGGGCCGGTCACCGCGCGGGTACGGGGCTGCCCGACCGTGTTGGCGGTGCTGGACGCCCTCACCGGGCCGCGCGAACCGGAGGAGTACCTGGTCCTGCTGACCCCCTGCGAGGAAAAGGACCTGGGTGTCTCGGTGCTGGCCCAGGCGATCGGCAACGAGGTTCACTACGTCAACCGGTGGGACCTGATCGCCGAGGCGTTCGGGGCGCGGATGCTGGATCCGCGGCTGACCACCCCGGGCAACCGGTGGCTGGCCGAGTCGCTGCTGGATGCCCGGCCCACCGGGTGGCGGCGGCTGAGCGGGCCGATGCTGGAGCTGGAGACGGCGCTGCGGCGGCTGGCGGCCGTCCGGTTCGGCAAGGACGAGGACGAGCGGCTGGACGCGGCGGCGCTGCTGGAGTGGAGCCTCGATGCGCCCCGGGTCGCCCAGTTCCTGGCGCTGCGTGAAGAAGAACGCGACGGGCTGAGCGGGTGGCTGGAGCAGTCGGTCGGGCCGGTGGCGATCGTGCTGCTGCGGATGCTGCGGCACGGGCACATCCACGACGCGGTGCCGTTTGGACTGGCCGCCGCCGAGCTGTACTCCCCGGCCGTTCGGCGCAAGCACACCGCGTTGCACGCCCGCGGCCGCGCGGAAGAACGCTTCTTCGGCGGGCAGGCCCCCAGCGAGCAGACCCTGATGGCGTTCGCGGAGGCCGCCGAGTCGCTAGTGCTGCGGTGGAGCCGCAACGGCCGGGCTGAGGAGGCCGAGCAGATCTGTGCGCGGGCCGAGCAGATGCTGGTGCACGACCTGCAAGCTGGGGAGTTGGCGGAAAACAGCCGGCTGCTGGGCGCTGGGCTGGATGCCCGGCTGGGCACGCTGGCCAAGCTGATCTCCCAGGCGTTGCCGATGCCGCGTCCGGCTGATCTGGGCCCGATCGAGACGGCGCTGACCCGGCTGGGCGAGCACCGCCGCAGCGCGGAGCGGACCGGGGAGGTCAGCGCCGCCGCGGCGGCCGTCCGGTTGGTCCGCTGGCTGGTGCGTCCCGGGTCGCTGCCTGGCACCGTGGCCGAGGGCGCCACCTGGTATGTGCGCACCGGTGGGTGGGTGGACCGGGCGCTGGCGCAGGTGTGGAGTGCCGACACCTCGCGGGTGCCGCAGGTCCGCTCCGCCTACACCACCCTGTATAAGACGGTGCGGCAGCGTCGGGCCGAGTTCGACCGGGCTTTCGCCGAGCGGCTGGCAGCCTGGGACGGCGGTGACACCTCCCATCTGGTGCTGGCCGAGACACTGCTGGAGCGGATCGCCCGGCCGGTCGCCGAACGGGGCGCCCCGCTGATCATCGTGCTGGACGGGATGAGCGTCCCGGTGGCGGTGCAACTGGCCGAGGAGATCGCGGCCACCCGAGCTTGGCGGGAGGTCGGCCGCGACCCCGAAGGCCGGGAAGCGGCCCTGGCCACGCTGCCGTCGGTGACGTCCTGTTCGCGGACCAGCCTGCTGTGCGGGCGGCTGCAGGCCGGCGGGCAGGCCGAGGAGAAGGCCGGGTTCACCGCGCTGTGGGGCGGGCGGCGTGCGAAGCTGTTCCACAAAGGCGACCTGCCCGGTGAGGCCGGGGCGGTGCTGGCCGATGAGGTGTCGGCGGCGATCGAGGAGCCCGGCACGGTCGTGGGAGTGGTGCTCAACACCATCGACGATGCGCTGCGCGACGGCCGGGAAGGCAGCGCCCCCTCCTGGCATTTGGAGGACGTCACTTATCTCGGTGAGCTGCTGGCGGCGGCGGCGCGGGTGAACCGTCCGGTGATCCTCACCTCCGACCACGGGCACGTGCTGGACCGCGGTGAGGACATCCACCCGGCCAAGGGGATTTCGGCGCGGCACCGCACCGGGACCCCCGGGGAAGGGGAGCTGCTGTTCCGGGGGCCGCGGGTGCTGGAGCCCGGCGGTGAGGTGGTCATGCCCTGGGACGAGCGGATCCGCTACCTGCCGCGCCGAGCCGGGTACCACGGCGGGGCGTCCCTGGCGGAGATGGTGATCCCGGTGCTGGTGTTCGTCCCCGCCGGTGGCGGTCTGCCGAAGGGATGGCACTCCTACGACAACCCGTCGCTGCACGAGCCGTCTTGGTGGAGCGCCCCGGTCGCCGCGGCGATGCCCGCCACGCCGCAGCCCGCCACGCCGCGGGCCGTGCCGCGCAAGGCGGCACGGCCCGCGCCCCAGGAAGAGGAGCTGTTCTCCGTCGAGGAGACGGTCAAGGCCGAGACGTCCGGTGGTGGGCTGGGCGAGCAGGTGGTCGCCACGCCGGTGTACGCGGCGCAGCGGCAGTTCGTCCGCAAGGCGCCCGAGGACGCCGAAGTCGCCACGCTGATCGACGCGCTGGCCGAGGCCGGTGGGAAACTGCCGGTGACGGTGGTGGCCAAACTGGTCGGGCAGCAGCCGTTCCGGATGGCCGGCTACCTGGCCCAGGTGAGCCGGCTGCTCAACGTGGACGGTTACCAGGTCATCGGGGAAAGCGACGGTGGCCGTACCGTGGAGCTCAACGTTCAGCGGTTGAAGGAACAGTTCCTGGGAGCCTGATGAGCACAACGGCGGTCAGTCCCGCCCGGCGCCGCGAGGTGATCGACGCGCTGCGGCGGGGCACCGTGCCCCAAGCCGGTCTGGACTTGTTCGCCGTCGGCCTGGAGCGTTTTGAGAACGCGCTCGATGAGGAACTGGACACGGTCGCCGCGGGCGGAGCGGTGTTCAAGGCGGTGCGGGGCGAGTACGGGTCGGGCAAGACCTTCTTCGCCCGGTGGCTGGGCGAGCGGGCCAAACGGCGCGGGTTCGCGGTCGCCGAGATCCAGATTTCCGAGACCGAGACCCCGCTGCACCGGCTGGAGACGGTCTACCGGCGGCTGGTGGAACGGCTGGCCACCTCCTCGCACCCGCCCAGCGCGCTGCGGGATGTGATCGACGGGTGGTTTTACACCCTGGAAGAGGACGTGCTGGCCGCCGGGGAGGTGCCGCTGGACGACGAAGGCATGCCGGACGCGGCGGTGCTGCAACGCGGTGTGGAGGAGCTGCTGGAACGCCGGCTGGCGGCGGTGGCCCGCACCACCCCGGCGTTCGCGGCGGCGCTGCGCGCCTACCGGCGGGCCCAGTTGGCGGGTGAGGTCGCGATCGCCGAAGGGTTGATCGCCTGGCTGGGCGGGCAGCCCAACGTGTCGGCTGCGGCCAAGCGGGCCGCGGGCATCAAAGGGGACCTGGACCACTTCGGGGCGCTGGGGTTCCTGCAAGGGCTGCTGACCGTGCTGCGCGACTCTGGGCACGGCGGGCTGCTGGTCGTCCTGGACGAAATCGAGACACTGCAGCGGGTGCGCAGCGACGTGCGGGAAAAAGGGCTGAACGCGCTGCGGCAACTGCTGGATGAGGTGGACGCGGGACGGTTCCCCGGGCTGTACCTGATGATCACCGGGACGCCGCAGTTCTACGACGGGCGGCAGGGGGTGCAGCGGCTGGCTCCGCTGGCGCAACGGCTGGCCACCGACTTCGGTGATCCGCGCTTTGACAACCCGCGGGCGGTGCAGATCCGGCTTACCGGGTTCGATTTGGCCAAGCTGACCGCGCTGGGATGCGCGATCCGTGACCTGTACGCCCAGGGCGCCGACCCGCGGGTCCGTTCGGTGGTCGATGACGCCTACATCGAGGAGCTGGCCCGCGCGGTGGCCGGGGAGCTGGGCGGACAGGTCGGCATCGCGCCCCGGGTGTTCCTGCGCAAGCTGGTCGAACAGGTGCTGGACCGGGTCGATCAGTTCCCCGACTTCGACCCGCGCCGCGACTATGCGCTGACGCTGTCGGCGGCCGAGCTGACCGAGGTGGAACGCAACGCCTGGCAGCAAAAGGCCATCGACCCCGATGAGGTGGAGTTGTGAGCCTGCAGGGGCTGCACCCGTCCCTGGTCCACCACATCGTCAACCAGCTCGGCTGGACTGATCTGCGGCCGTTGCAGAAGGCGGCGGTGGCGCCGTTGCTGGCCGGGGAGGACGCGCTGTTGCTGGCGCCCACTGCGGGCGGCAAGACGGAGGCCGCGGTGTTTCCGCTGCTGTCGCAGATGGCCGCCCAAGGGTGGGGGGCGCCGTCGTTGCTGTATCTGGCGCCGCTCAAGGCGCTGCTGAACAACCTGCTGCCCCGGTTGCAGGCCTACGCCGGGTGGCTGGGGCGGCGGGCGGCGCTATGGCATGGGGATGTGACTTCCGGGCGGCGGGCGGTGCTGCTGCGCGATCCGCCGGATCTGTTGCTCACCACGCCGGAGTCGCTGGAGTCGATGCTGGTGAGCGTCAAGGTGGACCACCACCGGTGGTTCGCCGACCTGCGGTGCGTGGTGGTGGACGAGGTGCACGCCTTCGCCGGTGACGACCGGGGCTGGCACCTATTGGCGGTGTTGGAGCGGCTGACTCGAGTGGCCGGTCGGCCACTGCAGCGGGTCGGGTTGTCGGCGACCGTGGGCAACCCTGAGGAGCTGCTGCGCTGGCTGCAAGGATCGGGCGCGGGAGCGCGGCCGGGTCGGGTGGTGGCGCCCGGGGTGGAGTTGCCGCCGGTGACCTCCCCCTACCCGGACCTCACCGGTACTTGCGGTGCCGCGCCGCCGGGGGACGTGCAACTCGACCACGTAGGGTCGGTGCACAATGCCGCCAAAGTGATCGCGGCGCTGCACCAGGGTGAGAAGCGACTGGTGTTCTGCGATTCTCGGCGGCTGGTGGAACAGCTCGGGGCGGAGCTGCGGGCGCGCGGGGTGACCACGTTCCTGTCGCATGCCTCGCTGTCGGTGGACGAGCGGCGGCGGGCCGAGGAGGCGTTCGCCGAGTCCCGCGACTGCGTGATCGTCTCCACCAGCACGTTGGAGCTCGGCATCGACGTCGGTGACCTGGACCGGGTGATCCAGATCGATGCGCCCGGGTCGGTGGCGTCCTTCCTGCAACGGCTGGGTCGCACCGGTCGGCGCCCTGGGACCAGCCGCAACTGCCTGTTCCTGGCTTTGGATGAGGACGGGCTGTTGACGGCGGCCGGGTTGCTGTTGCTGTGGGGGCAGGGGTGGGTGGAGCCGGTGCAACCGCCGCCCGATCCCCGGCACATCGTGGCCCAGCAGATCTTGGCGCTGTGCCTGCAGGAGCACCGGGTGGGGGAACGGCTGTGGACCGAGTGGTGGGACGGGCTGGCGCCGTTCGGGGCGTCCGCCGAGCCGATCGTCCGGCACCTGGTGGAGGCGGGGTTTCTGGAGCGCGACGGCGGGATGCTGTTCATCGGGCCGGTCGCTGAACAGAACTTCGGACGCCGCCACTTCATGGAGCTGACCAGTGTGTTCACGGCGGCACCAGAGTTCACGGTGATCTGCGGGCGGGAGGAGATCGGGCGGACCGACCCGGCGCTGCTGACCGAGCGGGTGGAGGGGCCGCGGCTGTTGTTGCTGGCCGGACATAGCTGGCGGGTCACCTGGGTGGATTGGAAGCGGCGGCGGGTGTTCGTGGAGCCCGCCGACGGAGGTGGGCGGGCCCGCTGGATCACGCCGGGGCTCGGGGGGACGTCGTTTGCGCTGAGCCGGGCCGTCCGCCAGGTGCTGTTGGGCGCCGATCCGCCGGTCCGATTGACCCGCCGGGCCACCGCCGCGCTGGCCGCGGCCAGGGAGAACGCCACCGACATCGTCCATCCCGAGGGCACGGTGATCACCCGGGAGGGTGGGGATGTGCGGTGGTGGACGTGGGGCGGGCACCGGGCCAATGCCACGCTCAAAGCGTCACTGGCGTCGGTGACCGATCCCTCCCAGCGGGTGAATTCCTCTTACGTGCGTCTGCGCACCGACCTCACTCCGCGAATGTGGCAGGCCGCCCGAGACGCCGCCCGGGAACGCCTCTGCCTGCCGGACCCTGACAACAAGGCCCTGGAAGGGCTGAAGTTCTCCACCGCCCTCCCCCGCCACCTGGCCGAGGCCACCCTGTCGGCCCGTCTGGCCGATCTCGACGGCGCTCACTTGCTGCTGGAAGAGCCCCAACGCTTCATCCACCCAGCATCGTAAGCCTTATCACGGGGCGTTGACCGAGACACGCACCTCCAGCGGCAAAGTGCAAGGCTTCTAGGGGAAAGGTCATCTGGAGGTCTTTGCGGGACCCTCGCCCGAATTCACGGTTACGCCATTTGTGGAGTTGATTGTCAGAGGCACTGTGTATCGTTTTCAGCCATGCTGAGTGATGCCGCGTTGCGGCAGTGAGGTAGAGGCAACGCAGGGCTGTCGGTTAGCTCTACCGGCGTTGGGGCGGCTGCGGGTTGGCTAGCAGGAATGGGCCGTGCTCAGCCGCCTATGATGCGGTGCTCTCCCGGGGCTACGGGCCGGTGTTCCATGCGTTCCGGAAAAGTCGTCAGTCGGTCTATGCGGTGCGGGAGTTATGAAGGTCCTGAGACGCGGCTGACAGCCGGAGGTAGCGTCCAAGCAGATCGGCGAATGCAGAGGCTGTTTTGGGAGGACGGCCGGCTCAAAGTGCAAACCGTCCGGGACGGCGGGGATCCACAGGTGGCGGACCTTGGGGTGTTTCCTCGGAATGTCGGGTTGCGTGAGGCTTTGCGGGAAGTTGTCAGCAGGTGCCGGTCGATGAGATCGACTGCGACGATGCGGAGGCGGCGGCCGATGCGTTGCAGCTGCTCGGGGATCCCGCGCAGAACCGCCTGGAGGATCTATGGGGTGAGGAAGACCGGGACGAAGATCTGGCCGGCGTCCTTGACAGACACACGCCGCGATCGGCCTTGACCTCGCCGCTGCCGAAGGCCGTCGTTTCCCGCAGGAGCCCGCGTCGCACCCGGGCGAGCACAGCCCGGTGCGGCAGGCCCTCGACGCCCACCTCACCGGGTCTGCCCCGCCACGGAGGTGACGGCGAAGCCGGGTACGGAAGGCCAGAGCAGATCCGCCCGAGTCTGCGGTCCGCGTCAGGAACGCCCGGGTACCGGCCGCCGTAGCGGAGCGTGCCTACGGCGGCCGGTATCGGAGGGGCCCTCGACCATCAGGACGCCCCGGGCAGGTCGGAGGCGGCGGGCATGACGTGGGCGCGGTAAGGGGCCAGTCGCTCGTTGAGCCAGGCGAGCCCGGCCGGGTCGTCGAAGTCAGCGCCGGCGTCCGGGACGACGCGCAAGGCGCCGGGCGGGCAGCGGCCCTCGTCGCCGAACAGCACCAGGGCCGGCTGGGTGCCCTCGCGTTTGGACGGCCAGATCAGGCCCTGGGCCTGCGGGGTGTGCTTGCGGATCCAGCTCGCCCACGCCCGGGTGAGGTGGTACTCGCGGGGAAGGGCATGGATCAGCCAGGTGTCCTGGGCCACCGCCGCCAGCGCCTCCCCGGACAGCAGGTCCACCAAGGTCAGGTCCACGGTGGTCTCCACGGCGCTGATGCGGCGGCCGCGGACGCTCTGCCGCATGACAGGCCGGGTCCCCTCATGGGTGAAGGGACGGTCGCGCAGAAAAGTCTCGAGCAGCGCGACGTCGGCTTCCAAAGCGGCGTAGTAGTAGGGGTACCGGTCGTCGGGGGTGCTGTCGAACCGGCCGCCGCCCTTCTTGCCGCGAACCGGCTCGGGGTCGCTGAAGTCGGTGGGCCCCCACGTCTTCTTGTGCACCCGCCACAGCCGGCTGCCGGCGGGCAGCGTGTACAGGTACGGGGTGGGGCGGTAGTGCTCGGGAGGAGTGGCGGGAGGCATGGGCGTCACACCCCCGCCACGTCGGCGCGAGCGGCGGCGATCAGCTCCTCATCGGCGACACGCCCCAGCAGCCGAGCCGGGACGCCACCGAGCCAGCCGTTCTCTCCCAGCCACCAGTCGGCCACCCCGAAGGGGTCGTCGGCCGCATCCAGAATCCGGTTGATCTCCCGCACCACGTCCAGGTGCGCACCGGCATCGCTGAACTGGAAGGCGGGCCACTGGGGGGTGCCGTCGGCGCGGTTCAGCCGGATGAGCGCCGAATCAGCGGGGTCGACGCCCTGGGCCCTCACCTGTTCGGTGTCCAACGCGGGCGCCGCCAGCAGCCGCTCGATGATCTGCGCGGCGACCTGCTCTGGGGTCGGCTGGCGCTCCAGCAACTGCGCCCACACCGTCTCCGAAAGCTGAGACCAAAAGTCTGTCTGCACCGTGCCCGCCCACCGGTCGCCACCCTCCCGCAGGGCCTGCCGGAAGGGGTGGTCGACCGGCAGGTAGGGGCGGAGCAGGTCGGCGATCTCCTCGGCGATCTCCGCGGCAGTCTCGGGGTCACGTTGCGCCGCCAGTTCACGGGCCAGCTCGGTCAGCTCGGCGCGCTTATCCTCCGGCAGCCGGGAGGAGATGTCCTCCCACTGCTGGGTGAGCACGGTCATGGCTTGTCGCAATCCCACCTCATCACCTCCGCTTCACAAGGTCGTCTGATACCGGGCCACGGACGCGCGGGCGGCGTCCACGGCGTCCGCGTCCATGCCGCCGATCCGCAGCTCGAACCGCACTTCCCGGCCTGAGGTCGGCTCTTTGGCGTGCACGGTCAGCAGACCGGTCTCGTCCATGGCGAAGTCGAGCTGGATGGGAGAGCCCTTCGGCAGTCCCGGGGGCAGGCCGTGAAGCAGGCCACGCCCCACCAAGGTGTTATCGGCCAATTCCGTTGAGCTGTCCGGGCTCTTTTGCTCCCAGACCTCGATCTCGACCCCGGGTTGGTTGTCCAGGAACGTGCCGATGGTGACCGGGCCGGTGGCAGCCGGGAGCGGGGTGCCTGCCGGGAGCAGATGGACGATGTAGCTTCGCGCCCGCATCGGATCGGTCGTCGCCCGCGGGTCCTTGGGGTCGACGGCCTTCACCCCAATGCCCCGGGGAATGACGCCGGTGACCCGTTCGGCCACCAGCGCGCCGGCCTCGGCTGCGGTGACCCCGAGCCGGTCGGCCACCTCCTCGGCGCCTCCGCCGCTCCGCCCGCCGCCGGTGCGGGCCCGGCGGGTCAGGGCGAACAGTGCGGCACCCCGGGCGACCGCCAGGTCGGGCTCGTGCCGGGTGGGCCGCAGGCCCAGCAGCTTCTCCAGGCGTTCGGCGATCACCGGCATCTTGGTCATCCCGCCCACCAGGACGACCTCATCGATCCGGTCGACCCCGGCGGCCTGGGCCTTCTCGACGGTCCGCACGGTGATCTGCATGGTGCGGTCGAGCAGATCCGCGGTGAGCTCCTCGAGGCGTTCCCGGGTGAGCTCCACCCGGGCGACGGCTCCGCCGAAACGCAGATTGCGGTGCCGGCGCACGGTACTGCTCAGCTCATGCTTCAACTGCTCGGCGGTGATCTGCAATTCCTGCTTGAACTGCTCATCGGCGGTAGGGTCGAGCCCGGTCTGCTCGGTGAAGGCGGCGGTGAGGAACTCACTGATCCGCGCGTCCCAGTCGGCGCCGCCGAGCCCCAGCTCACCGCCGGTGCAGATCACCTTGATGTCCGGGCCGGCAACCCGGATCACCGTGGTGTCGAACGTCCCTCCGCCCAGGTCGTAGACCAGCAGATGCCGCTCCCCCCACGCCGGCTGCCGCGCCAGCCGGGCCAGGGCGGCGGCGACGGGTTCGTCGAGCAGGTCCACGACGTTCAGCCCGGCGATCTCCCCCGCCCTGCGGGTGGCCGTGCGCTCTGGCACACCGAAGTAGGCCGGAACGGTGATCACTACCTCTCGGACCGGCTCCCCGGTGCGCCGCTCGGCGTCCTCCGCCAGCCGGCGCAGCAACAGGGCGGAGATCTTCTCCGGGGTGAAGCGCTCGCCGTGAAAGACGTACTCCACGTCCGGCCGGCCCATCTGCCGCTTGATGGACTGGATCACCAGATGGGGGACGAGCAGCGCGGAGTTCTTGGCCGCCTCGCCGATCACTACCCGGCCTGCCCGCTCGAAATAGACGACTGAAGGAGTGGTCTCCTTCCCCAGAACGTTCCTGGCCACCACGGCCCGTCCGGACTCGTCGATATAGGCGATGCAGCTGTTGGTGGTGCCCAGGTCGATTCCGTAAGCAGTCATTCGGTCTTGTCCTCCGCGCCCTTCACCGGCCCTGGTAGGTGAATGCAGCCCAGTGCTCCACCGCGCTCAGATCGATCCGGCTCATCTCCTCGGCCATGTCCGTCGCCACTGGCAGCGAGCGGCCGGGGTCGAGCATCCACAGCTGAGCGGCGCGCAGTGCGACCGCAGGATCGGGGTATCCGGCGTTGAGGTAGTAGTGGAACATGGTCATGAACAGGGCCGTGGGCAGGTCGTCGACCGGCCAGCGGGTGCCGACCACTCCGGTGGCGCCGGCGGCCAGGAATGCGGTCGCCAAGGTCAGCGCCTCATCGTGATCCCGGCCGGTCAGGTCGCTGGCGCAGGCCGCCAGCACCACCAGCCCGCCGGCGCCGTCGCGGGGCCGGTCGCGGGCCTGCTGCAAGACGTCGGCCATGGCCAGCCGCCTGCCGCGCGCCAGTTGCAGATGGGAGTCCACCGGGCGTTCGGCCGTCCTGGCGTGACAGCCCAGGTGCAGCAGCGACGCCCCGTTCGACCCCTGCCGGGGCAGATGGGCGAGCACCTCGGCGGGGGTGACCGGGGAGGCTCGCCGGTCCCCCAGCAGCAGCCCGTGCGGGTAGTGGCGGGCGTGCAGGTCGCGGATCTCCTTGGACGCCCACACCAGGCCGCCCGGGGCGCGGACCAGCACCGGTTCGCTGCGCGGATCGCGGGGAGGACGGCTGTGGGCCTCTAGGAACTGCCGGGCGGAGGCCGCATAGGACACGATCGCGTCCTGGCAGACGTAGCGCCACCGGCCATCGGCGACCTTGCGCCGGGCAGCGTGCCAGGGGACGAGGCCGAGCTCGCCAACCGGGACCAGCACCAGCCGGGGGCGGTGCGTCGGGTCGGCCCCGACCGCGGCGAGCACCTCCTCCATCGCGGCCTGCCACGCCCATTCGCACAGCGTGGCGAGGGCGGAGCGCCACCGGTGGCAGGCATGCTCCCATTCGGGGGTGTCCGGCTCGGCTCGCTCCCGCTCGCGCAGGGCCGCGGCGAAGTCCGCCACCGGGTCGTTCGGAGCGACGGTCAACTGAAACAGCGGCAGTGTCCTCACTCGCCCGTCAGGTTCGACGACGACGGCGAGTCCAGGGCTCCCTTTGTCCCAGGGCAGCAGGTAGATCAGGGCCGTCGCACCACAGGTGCGCAGTGTCTCGCCGATCCGCCGGACATCAGGCGGGGCGAACAGCCGCTGCTCTGCCTCCGTGCCCTCGAGCGCCTGCATGACCCGGTACCGCAGGTCCCCGGGGAGTGGTGCATCCCAGGAGCCGGCGTGCAGCCCGCCTCCCGGCGCCGCGCCGCTGCCGACGAGGCTGGAGGGAAAGATAAAGGAGGCAGGGCTCGAGGAAACGGCGCCTCGGACGCGCTCCCATTCCTCGGCCAAGTCGGGGCGGCCCGCCCGGCGCAGCAGGCCGGGGATGCCGGTCTCGGCAGTCGCGGCGTGCAGGACCATGGCACGGCCCGTCTCGAGCATCTGGACCGCCTGCTCCAGGCGCCTTGCATCCACACACCAGCGTGCGAAAAGGGTCGCTTCCCCGGCGGCGTCCCGGGCAGACTCCCAGGCATGCTCCACGCTGCCTTGCAGCAGGACGTCGGCGGCGCGTTCCCGCAAGGTCGCAGCCGCAATCTCGACGGCACGAGCTCGATCATCGAGGTTCTGGTCGTCGCGATTGCGGTAGGCGAGGGCCAGGAGGAAGAGGATCGTCGCTTTGAAGTGAGCGCCGTAAGCACTTTCTTCAGACTCTCGGAGGAGTTGTTCCCCGTGAAGTATCACGGCATCGAGATCGGCGCGGTCGCCGCTGACTCGGTACCGCAGGTGCCTGGCCATCATCCGCAGTAGTCGCGAATCCACCCAGAGCCCACCGAGTCTGTTATCCCACTCCTCTCCTTCCAGGAGAGACAACCCTGCGTCGAGTAGGCCGAGATCCCTCTTTTTGAATCCGTCGAACAGCTTGGCCACTCCCGCCAGGAAGCCCGCATCCGGGACTTCTTTTCCAGCTTCCAGCGGATTACCAGAAATGAATTCGAGAAACTCGACATCTTTGCGCAATTTCTCATAGAGATATGACTGCGATTTGCGTTGCGAATTTTCCTTGTCAAGGAAGCGCTCAAGCACCTGATCCGCGTGCTTTAGTACACCTTCAGCCAGTTTCGAATTGGGTTGCTTACTGATCCTGCCCAGTGGGAGTCCCACGCCCATGACATCTATCGGAATCTGCAGATCATCGACCTTCGCTCCCGCGATCCTGGACTCCTCACGCGCCATTTCGGCATAGCGTTGTACGGCTTCCAAGTACTCAATTCCACCACGCTGGGAGTAATACCGCTCCAGAAGAATTGCCAAGGACCACAGAATGCAGACTCTTATCACATGACCGGCAGGGACCATGTCAGCCGCCTGCACGATCCGCTCGACTGCGGATTCCAACCTCCCCGAATCCGGATCGTGGAGGGTCATCAGAGCGTCCACCGCCCCTTGCAGGAAACGCTCGGCGGCTGCATTTTCCAAGTCGACGCAAGGACGTTTGGTCTTTTCAGAAATCAGCTTCCGGAGCCTATCCAGTTGCTCGCCCGGACGACTTACGTTGACGAGACTCAGACCGAATCTGCTCAGGAGCTCGGCACGACCCTCCTGCTCGTCGGAGAGTACGGTCAAAGCACGTTCCAGCGAGACGAAAACATCAGCGTCCTTGACCTCCAGGAGAGCCTGGGCGATCGGATCGCTCATCATCTTGCCCCGGCCCGTCAACACAGCCGCAAATTTCTGCATCATCGAGAGCAGCTCTCCCTGTGGATCCAGCGGAGAGGGCCCTTCTATCTTGTCGAGATGGGCCAGTATGGCTCGCCCTGTTTCAGCGGGAGAACGCTTGAGCAAGGAGAGGAGGCTTTCAAGGAAATCCGCAGGAAGGCCATCACCCCCTCTCCGAAAAATCGCCACAAACTCCTGAATACCTCTCTCGGAGAGCGAATCAAGAAACGAGAAAATAGACAAAAACAAATGGGCACTATTTGCCACTATAGTGCCATCCTTGGAAAGTTCAAGAACCTCATGGAGGGCGGCGACTACACTGTCAACTTCACCCTCCGATCCTCCATACCACAAAAATTTTACACTTTGCAGAAAGGCATTCAAAAAGCGCACGACCAAGCGGAGCCCGTCCTCGGGTGGCATGTTGCGCTCGGCCTCGATCAGCCCGCCGATGGCCTTATCCAGTCGCTCGGTCAACTCTGGCGGCGCCGTCCTGGCGCAGCGCTCCAGGTCGTGTAGCGCCGCGTAGGCGTCCGCGATGGCCAGGCGGGATGCGGCTATGGCGCGTCCGGCGTCGTTGTCGGTCTCCGCGAGCGCCTGTTGTAGCAGTTCGACGGCCCGCCGCAGATTCTCCTCATCACCGTGGGTCTCATAGCGTTCCAGCAGTTCCTGTCCACGCTGCACCAGTTCTTCGAACCGTGCCATCGCGTCCTGCGTCATCGGTGCGCCCCGCTTCGGCTGTGAGTCCTTTTCTCAGCGCCGTCATCGAAGTGGTTCCCGGCGGGCCCTGCCGAGCTCGTCGCAAACAGTTCAGTAGCGGACCCGCCGGGAAATACCTTTCGCCCGTGCGTTGTGATTCTCGCATTAGCAGGTGGGACGAAGAGTGGTCGATTCGTGGGCGCGGTGGGTCGTTATCCGGGTCATGGAAGGTCCCCGCATTACAGCGCTCCGGCTGAACGCGCATGGTGGAAAACATGATCGATACGTTCCGCCGGATCGGCGGTGATCTGAAGAAACGGCGGCATGTCGAGGCCTATGTCGTGTCCGCGGGGGCGTTGCTGCTGGCGGTCTTCTCGCTGATCGTCGATCAGATTCCCGAAGATCTGCGCTGGGCGGTGATATCCGCCGGCATCGCCCTGCTGGTGTACCAGATCACCGTTCCGGAGCGGACGTTGCGCAATGACCGGCTGCTGGCCGACCGGAGCGACTTCGAAGATCATCCGCTGCCGCGGCGTTTCCGCACGGCACGGCAGGTGTGGCTGTTCGCCCCGTCCGGATCGAACGTGCTGAGTTCGGCCAACTGCGATGTACTGCGCAGGCGTGTGCTCAGCCGGCCGGACGGCGTCGTCCGCGTAGTGGTGCTCGACCCGTTGCGGGACGACGCCGTGACGCTGGCCGCCCACCAGCTCACCGGGTCGGTGGACTTCACCCACCGGCGTTTCCCCCAGACGCTGCGGTGCGTGGTGGAACACCTGCAGACCATGGCGCAGTGGCCGGTCAACGGGGAGTTCGGCTATCGGCTGTTCGGTTTCAACCCCGGTTTCAGCCTGCTGGCCATCGATCCCCACCAGCGCGGCGGAATCCTCATCGTCGAATTCCACGGGGTGCGCAACGAATCGATCTCGTCGCGGATGCACATCGTCTTGACCCGGGCGCGCGACGGGCACTGGTACGACTACTGGCTCGAGCAGTTCGAGCACATCTGGCGCAACGCCCGGGTGCCCGCCGCGCTGTCTTCGGGTGTCCACCGGCCCGAGTGAGAGCGCCGCTCAAAGGCGCTACCCGCTCGTTCCGTCCGTTCCCATCGCCCCGACCAGCAGGACGAGGCCGACCACGATGAGGACCGCCAGAGCGGCGAAGTACAGGCCTGCGACACCGGCAAGCACCGAGAAGATGGCGCGTCGCCAAGGACGGTAAGGGTCGAAGGTCACCGTGAGCCTCCCTTCAGGCGGATCGAACCGCGGGCTCGACCCGGATTCCTTCCTGGGCCAGGATCCAGGCGGCGAGATCGATGATGCTGCCGGCGAGGACTCCCCCGTCGAGCCAGGCGCTGGTGCGGAAGAAATGAACCTGGCCGAAAGAACGCCGCATGAGCCGCACCAGGCCGCCCAGTCCCGCCTCGTCCTGCAGCCACGCTTCAATGGCGGCGCTGTCCTCGCCGAGACCGGACGCCGCAGGGCTGGAGCGCACCAGGTCGTCCTTGGTCAGCGCCACGGCCAGGCGGGCTCTGCGGATCGGCACGCCATGCCCCTCGATGTTCTGCACTACCTGACCGAAGGCGAAATAGGGGTCGTCGTCGGAACGCAGCGGAACGAGCCGGGCCTGTTGGGCGGGGGTCAGGGCGTCCCAGATCGCGTCGATCCGCAGCGGGTCGAGGGTGAACAAGAACGTGCGGGCCTCCCGCATGTACTGCAGCTTCCGCAGTGACTCCGAATCACGGACGAACTCACCGGGCGCATCGAACAGGTGCAGCAGCCGAGGAGAGCTCCTGGCCGGGCGGACGTGCAGCGAATAGGGGCGCGGCAAAGCGGCGGCGCCCGTCTTCGCGGTGGCCGTGCCGGCTACGAGCGCGTCCCTGAACCGCGCGTAGATCGCCTGGGACTCCTCATCGGCGATCGCCGCGGAGACTCCGTGGAGCCGGCCGCTCTCGCACAGCGCCATGACGAGCGCGGTCATCAAACGGGTCTTGCCCGCCGCGACGCCGCCCAGCACGGGAATGACGATCTCGCGCATCTCGCCCACGTTCCTGGCCAGTGATCCCTTGCAGTACGGGCAGTGCGCCTTCAGTTTCCCGCTGCCGGTGAGCAGCAGCGTCGGCATCGCGGTGCCGCACGCGCACACACGTTTGAACATGCCGTAGCGCCCCGGCCTCACGTCCTTGTGCAGCCGCCCGCAGCCGGGTGCCGGGCACTCATAGGAGGGATAGGGGACCCGCAGATGGCAAGACGGGCACTTGATCTTGATCTGCTTGATCCGCAGCAGCAGCGTATCGGCCCCGCGCAGCACGCCGATGCCGATGAAACAGGATGCGGCCAGCACCACCAGCGCCAGGAGCTGGATCACGAACAGCACCACGACGACGGCGAAGCCGAGGTAGGTCCCCATCTGCATGCCGGCCGTGACGAGCCACGCGAAGTACCTGTGCGCCACCCGAAAGAAGGAGAATCTAATTCTCGCACTGTACTCCCGCACCCTGTGGATGTGGGAGTCGATCACCTGCCACGGCTGGAAGAGCCCTTCCCGCGCCATGTACCGCACATCGATGAAGACCTGTTTGAACAGGTAGTGGAGGTAGGCGGGCTCCTCCGAGTCCGACCCCCGTCCAGGTGCGGCGACGGGAGCGGGATTCGAGGTCCCGCCCTCTCCCATCATCCCGATGAGCGTACGAAGGTAGGCCACGACGCAGATGCTCGGATAGACCAGAAAAGTCGTGGCCATGAAAATGAGGACTGAAATGCTGAACAGCAGCGCAAAGACTGCACCCGCGACCGGCAGCCAGACCGGAGCCGAGGCCAGGAGCAGCGCTCCCCCGTAAAAAGTCCCCAGGCAGCCGATGTCCCTCAGCCCTTTCTTCCAGGGCGGCTCAGGCGACTGCGGTGCGTGATACGACGTCATGTCGTCACTTCCTTTCCCTACGCCGCCACAGCAGGTGCGGCAGCCGGTTGCGTGCGGGGGGCCGGTGCCGTTCCAGCCAGCGCTGGAACTGTCCGGCCGTCAGGCCGGGGTGTTCGCCGACGGCGCGGGCCACGGCCCGTAGCCGACGCCCGCGCCAGTGCGGCAGGCGCTGTGCCAGCATCCGCTCGGCGACCTCGGCGACTTCTCCGAGCCCGTGCGCCGTCGCCTCGTGCAGCAGGACGAAGGCGTTCGCGGCGGCGGTGACGGCCGTTTTCTCCTCGCCGTCCAAGGCCCGGTCCATTCCTTCCAGGCAGGCGCGGCGGACCTCGTCCGAGGCGCCGCCCAGCTGCCGGGCCAGTTGCCGTCCGGGCAGCCGCGGCAACAGCTCCGAAAGCCGCAGCAGCAGGTAGTCCCGGGCCGGTGCGGCCGGCCCGTGGTAGCCGGCGACCAGCGCTGCGGCGGCCTTGATGCGCTCTTCGTCCCCGGACGCCCGGGTGAAGGCCTGTGCGGTCTGGCGGACCCACCGCACCGCCGCCGCCCGTCGTCTCAGGTCCGTCGACAGCGCCCTGCCCACCGGCTGCCTTTCCACCAGCTCGTGCAGGCGGGCGCGTTCTTCGGCGGCGGCTCCCCGGCCTCCGGTGAAGGGAGCGGCCAGCAGCGGCGTCACCCAGTCGGCGAGCACCGTGGAGGCGGCGTCCCGTTCCGGCAGGCGCGGCAGGATCTCGGCCGCGTCCGCCACCGACCAGCCCTCTGGCCAGAGCGCGGCCGGCAGGGTCGCATCCAGCGGCCGCCGCTCCAGGATCGACAGCAGGGTCTGTATCCGCAGCCGCGGCTCGCGCCGGGCCCGGGCGATCAGGGTCGCCTCGTGCAGCGCCGGGTGGGCCTTCAGCTCCGTCTCCGGCACCGCCCCGGTGAACGCCTCCAGGCCGTCCGCGAGCACCCCCGCCATGCGGGACAGGTCGGTGCGCGCCAGGGCGGCCAGGTGGGCCAGCGCCCCGGCCCGCAGCGCCGGCCAGCGTTCCAGCAGCTCGCACAGCTGCGGGTCGACCCGCTCGGCCAGGCGCGGCCCGAGCACGCGCAGGCCCTGGTCGCGGAGCAGCCCCGGGTCCAGCCGCAGGCCGTACCCGGCGGCGAGGCCGAGGGTGTCGGTGAGGACACCCAGGTCGGCGCCGGTCAGCCGCTGGGTGCACAAGGCGGTGGCGTGCTCGCGGGCGGCGGGTGAACGCAGTGTGACGAGGGGGGCCGGCCGTCCCCGCACCCGCGCGGTGATCAGCGCGGTCTCGGTGTCGGTGAGCAGCTCGGCGAGGCCGCGGGAGGCGGCCAGGGCGGCGATCGGCTGCAGCTGGGCCACCGGCAGGTCCCGGTGCCCCACCAGCGCGGCGCCCAGCCGTCCCACCGTCTCGGCGTCCAGGTCGCGGTCGCACAGCCAGGCGCAGACGGCCTCCAGGTCGCCCGCTTCCAGGGGCAGGCCCTCCAGCAGCGCCGCGGCCGCCGCCACCGGGTACCAGTCGGCGAGCCGCCGCTCGGTGCCGTCCGCGAGCGCCTCGGCGCGCCGCCACAGCGCCTCGGCCCGGACGGCCCCGGCGCCGGCCAGTAGCCGCGGCAGTGGCCCGGGCTCCAGGTCGCTGGCCCGCCCGCTGGTGCAGTCGAACAGGTAGAAGCTCTCAAACGCCTGCCGGTCGACGGTGAAGTCGGCTCCGGGAACGGTGCCGATCAGGTGCCGGCGGCTGTAGGCGGGCCGGAACTGGTAGGTGGCGAACGACATCGCCGCGGTCAGCGGCGGCGGGAGCAGGTGGGAGACGGCTGCGATCCAGTGGACGATCTCGGTGGTGTCGGCGGCGTGGATCACCACGGAGCGGTCTTGGTCGAGCACGGCCCGTTCGACCGCGACCAGCAGGAGGGGCAGCCACTCGCTCCGCGAGTTCTCTTTCAGGAAGGCGTCGACGGCGGCGCGGTCCAGCGGTCCGGGCCGCAGCGGGCCCTCCAGGGCGGGCAGCTCGGTGCTCTCGGCGATCTGGTGCGTCCACCACGGCGCTCCCCACAGCTCGATGGGCGGCGGCCCTGGCCAGCGTGCGGCGTCGGCGGGGACCACGGCGTGCACGAAGTAATTGCCGAACCGCCCCGAATAGTCGGTGCCGGTGAAGACGGTGTGGGCCAGGACGGGAGTCGGGCCGGGCTCGAAACACAGATTGACCGGGCAGGAGGTGATCTGGTCGGGGTCGGGAGAATTTTCCAGCCAAGTCGGCGGCTCATAGGAGCCCATCTCCTCCACCTGGTGCATCACCTGCGCCGAGACCCCCGGAGTCACCGCGTTGAACTGGTAGCCGGCGAAACCGGACAGGCCGGTGCGGCAGGAGGTGTAGTAAAGCTGGTGGAATCGCATGTCGGCTCGTCCTTCTTTCAGCCCTTGGAGGTGGGCACCATGCCGAATCGGCTCAGCAGCCACAGGAACGGATCGGCCACCCGATAGGGGCGGATGCCCTTGGGATCCACCTCGTTGTTCTCCGTCGGGCTGTCGCCCAGCGCCGACAGGCCGAAATAGCGGAAGGCGGTGTAATTGCGGGTCAGGATGTGGTCGATCTGCCCGCCCTCCCACTCGTGCAGCAGCGCCCGCACGTATTCGTGCACCGCCAGGCTGTCGGCCTCGTCGAAGCACGGCTTATCCGACGGCGGCTCCCACAGCAGCGGGCTGTCGGCGGAGAAGGTGTGCCGCAGGGCGTCGATCTTGGAAAAGGCGACCGCGATGGGGGTGGGGACGCGGCTTTGCGGGCTGCGCTGCTGCGCCTGGTAGAGCAGGTCGGTGACCCGGGCCAGCACGTTGACGGGGCTGTCGGTGTGCTCGTCCAGCACCGGCAGCGGGGTTCCCGGCCGGGCCAGCTTCCGCGCCCCGCGCATCTGGAGCGGGTCCAGCAGCAGGATGATGCCGTCCGCGGCGGCCAGGTAGCGGACGTTGAGCTCCACGCTCTCGCGGGAGGTCAGGTCCTCGCCGGCGGTGTCGAAGAAAGAGGTGATGGTGTCCCGGTTGCGGGAGCGGCGCAGCCGGCGCTGTTCGTCCAGGGTGACCTTGAATACCAGCGGGCGGCGGGGTTCGGCCCGGGCAGTGCGTGTCGTGCCCGGCAGCATCCGCTCCCGGTAGAGCGTCTTTTCATAACGCCGGGAGAATTCAGCGCGGGTGTGGTCGTCGGAGCCGACCACGGCCGCGTTGAAACGCCGCCCCACTGAGTGCATGAGTTCGTGCAGCAGCACGGTCATGTACACCGTCTTGCCGGTGGCCTTGGCCCCGACCATCGCGATCATCTTGTTGTCGACGCGGTCGAAGTGCACCGGCAGCAGGCTGTGGCAGTGGGGGCAGATGCGCTGGGTGGTTTCGCCCCGGCAGTGGGGGCAGCGGGCGGCCATGCGCTCGCCTTTGGCGGAGAAGGCCGGCGGCAAAGGCTTGACCAGCCCGAAGTACTGTTCCTGCTTTTCGTCTCTTTTGCGCTCGCACCCTTCGCCCGCAGGGCCGCGCAGCCCGGTGCACCGGAATTTGATCTCGCGGGGTTGGAACGGCAGGTAGCAGTAAGGGCAGATCAGCCGACGCGATGCGGAGAACAGGGAAGGCATCTTCTCACCACGCTCCCGAGAGGCGTCGCAGCGTGATCGCATCCCCGGACTCGTCGGCCTGCGGGTCGGGGAAGCACACCAGCCAGGAGCGGCCGCCACGGGCGGGCGGGACCTCGATCGGCACCGTGACCGGGGTGGCCGGGTCCAGCTCACGGGCCGGCACCCGGCAGATCACCTCGCCCTGGTCGGGGCGGAGCGGGCGCACGCTCCCCACGTGGTGCACCACCACCAGCGGCGGCATGCGGCAGCGGCGCTCGGCGGTGAGCACCAGCGTGGCCCGTGAGCGGCGGCGCAGCCCGGACCGGCGGCGGAACTCGTAGCGGACCTCCGTGCCGGCGGCGGAGACCGTCACCGAACGCGGCCGGGACCGGGAGCGGCCGTGGACGTCCCGCACCACGGCTCGCACGGTGACCTCACCGGCGTCCTGCCCGACCGGAAGGCGGCAGCCGCCGTTGTCCTCATACGTTCGGCGCCCGCACTCGACGGTGGTGGGCGGAGCGGAGCCGTCTGCCGGCCTCCAGGTCACCTCGGCGAGCCCCACGCCCGGCGGCCACACCCAGCTCACCAGCAGCGTCTGCCCCATCCTGCGGGCGGTCAGCTCACTGACCGCCGCCACGGTCTGCAACGCGGTCGCGGCGCCTGCCACCGCAAGCCCCGCGCCTCGGCTCACCGCCAGGTAGTGCCGGCGTCCCGGTTCGGCGGGGACGGTCAGGTGCATGCGCCCGTCCAGGCCGCGGACGGGGGCGCCCGCCAGCTCCCGGCCGTAGCGGCCGAGCTCGGCGGGCTCCACGCGGGTGCCCGGCGGCCAGGGGGGCGGATCCTGCGCCACCCGGATCGTCACCTGGCCGGCCTCCGGAGGGGTCCAGGAGAGCTCGACCATGGGGGCGCCCTCCGTCTGCGACGGCTCGGCCGACAGGTCGGTCACCGGCTCTGGGCGCCGTTGGGGGGTGGCCTCTGCGACGAGCCCGCGGGAGTGGCAGCGGGTGCCGTCCGGGCCGGTGTAGACGGCCTGGATGCGGTAGCGGTAGCGGCGGCCGGGCACCACGTCGGTGTCGGTGAACCCGTCCCGGGCGGTCACGGGAAGGCGGTTCTGCTCCCGGTCGTCGGTGGTGCGGGTGACGATGACCTCGGTCATCTCCTCGGGGGGCCGCCAGGTCACCGCCACCGCGTCCTCTCCGGCCGTGATCGACAGGTCCTCGACCTCGGGCAGCAGCAACAGCGGCGGGGCCGCGGCGGGGGCCGACCACACGCCTTCGGCGCGGGTGGCGAACACGGTGTAGACCACCTCCACGCCGGGCGGCGGCGCCGAGTCGGTCACCTCGTTGGCGTCGGTCTGCCCGATGAGGACGCCTTGACCGGCGCCCTGGGCCGCGCTTCCCACAGTGCGGACCACGCGGTAGCGCACCTGTCCGGTCCGGGCGGGGGCGGGATCCCAGGCCACGGTGACGCGGCGGCCCTCGCAGCCGGTGCGCACCCGTTGCGGGGCGGGCGGCGGCAGGGCGCGCAGCCGCTCGGCGAGGTCCTCGTCGTCGGCTGCGATCCGCAACGCGGCGGCCAGGCGCTCGGCGGCCTCCTCGGTGCGACCCTCGGTGATGAGCCGGGCGGCCTGCTCGGCCAGTTCGTCGGCCTGGCGGGCGCGTTCGACAACCCGTTGGCGCAGCTGCGGCTCCTGGTCGGCGGGGAGCTGCTCCAGCAGCCGCTGGGCGGTGCGCAGCCGGTCGGCTCGCAGTGCCTGCTCGATCTCGCGGACCGGGTCGGGGGCGGCGCCGGCCGCCGAGCCGGCCCGGGACAGCGCGAACGCCAGTTCCTCGGCCTGGTCGCGGACCAGGCCGAGCTCGGCGGCGCGCTCGGCGACCTGCCTGGCCGGCAGGCCCGCCGCCGCATAGGGGCGCAGCGTCTCGGCGACCTCCCACACCAGCAGCTCATCCAGCCGGCCCGGGGCGGCGGCCGCCTTCTCCAGGGTCGCCAGCACGCTGTCGAGCAGGGGTTTGCTCTCGTCCTGGGCGCGGGTCCGCTGCCGGGCCTTGGCGGCGGCGATGGTCTCGGCGGTCAGCGTCCCGCCCGAACCGGCTTGGAGGGCGAAGCGGGGGCGGAGCCGGAAGCCGCCGCGGACCGCCTGGGCGCCGAAGACCACCTCCGCCGACAGCCGCAGGCCGAGCCGCTCGAGCTGCTCGTGCAGCCGCTGGTACTGGGAGGCCGGGATGGGGGGGTCGGACGGCAGCTCCCAGGGCCGGTCGACGAGGCGGATCTTGTGCTCGGCCAGCAGCCGCCGGAGCCGAGGGGCGCAGGCGGGGCCTCCGCCGAGGGCGATGAGCTCTTCTAGTGCCTGCGGGTCGAGGCAGGGGGTGGTCGCAGCCATCGCCGCGACCATCTCCTGGAGCTTTCTTTCGTTCTCCTCCCGCCGTCGCCGGCTCTCCTCCTGGAAGTACCGCAGGGTGAGGCGACCGGCTCGCTCCAGCTCCTGGTGGGCGGCGAGCAGGGCCTCGATCAGCTTGGCGTAGACGCGGCTGCGCTGCCGGAGCACCCGCCAGTAGGCGACGACCTCCTTGAGGTGGGCGGCGAACTCCGCTTCCGAGGAGAGCCGGACCTGGTCCAGGCCGTAGCGCTCGAACAGGTCGGCCGGAAGAGCGTTGCCCGCCTTCCTGGCCGGGTCGAGCACGGCCTTGCGGTAGGTGTCCTTGTCGAACGCCACGGCCGGCATCACCCACTGGTGCTGTAGCGCGCGATGGCGGCCTTGGCCTCGTTCACCTGGGCCTCGGAGAGCCCTTCGATGCGGATCTCGATGGTGAGATCCTTTTTGGTCTGCAGTTCCACCGCGTGGACGCTCAAGGTGCCGAGCTCGTCCATGGCGAAGGTGATGTCGACGGGCGAGCCCTGCGGCAGCGGCGGCAGATCGGTGATGGTCCCCTCGCCGATCTTGACGTTGTCGGCCAGGTTGGGGGATTCCACCGCCCCGGCCTGCTCCCAGATCTCCACTTCGATGGCGACCTGGTTGGGGTAGGCGGTGCAGAACCGCTGGGGGTCCGGCCGGGCCGGCAGCGGTGTGTTGGCCTTGAGGACGTGGCTGATGGAGAAGCGCTCTTCCCCCCCTGCGACGTCGTCGAGGACCTTGACGCCGAAGGCGCGGGGCACGACGGCGGCGACCCGCCGGCCGGCCAGGCGGCGCACCTTCTCCGGCTCCATCCCGATGCGCTCGGCCACCTGGGCGACGGCCTCCTCGGAGGGGGCGGCCGTCCCCCCTTCCTCGCCGGGCAGCCGGATCTTGATCGACTCGATGAGGGCGAACTGGGCCGCCCCTTTGGCGACGGCCAGGTCGGGGTCGTGCAGCTTTGGTTCGAAGCCGAAGCGTTTGCGCAGCCCTTCGGCCACCGCGGGCATCCGCGTCGACCCGCCGACCAGCAGCACCTCGTCGAAGGAGGTGACGCCCTGGGCGCCGGCCTGCTCGATGGTGCGCTCGGTGATGTCGAAGGTCCTGGTCAGCAGGTCCTCGGTGAGTTCTTCGAACTTCTCGCGGGTCAGTTCGACCTGGGCGGTGGCGCCGCCGAAGCGCATGTTGTGACGCCGCGAGCGGGTGGTGCTGAGCGCCTTCTTCATGTCCTCGGCGGCGAGCGCCAGCTCCTGCAGGAAGTCCTCGTTGTCGGCGGCTTCCGAGCCGAGGTTGGCGTCCAGGAATCCCTGCAGCAGGTAGTCGGCGATCCGCTCGTCCCAGTCGGCACCGCCCAGCCGGTGGTCGCCGTCGGTGCACACCACCTGGACGTCGCCGCCCTGCATCCGGACGACCGTGGTGTCGAAAGTGCCGCCGCCCAAGTCGTACACCAGGATCGTGGCGTCGCCCTCGGCAGTCAGCGTCCCGTAGTGGAGGGCCGCCGCCACCGGCTCGGGGATCAGGTTGAGCACGTTCAAGCCGGCGATCTTGCCGGCGTTGCGGGTGGCCTCCCGTTCGGCCACGCCGAAATAGGCGGGCACGGTGATGACGACGTCGCGCACCTCCTGGTGGACGTACTCGGAGGCGGCGCGGGCCAGTTCCTTCAAGATGAGCGCCGAGATCGTCTCCGGGGTGTGCTTGACCCCGTGGAAGTCCATCTCGAACTGCTTGCCCATCTGCCGTTTGATCAGGGAGACCACCTGATCGGGGAAGAGCTTCGCCGAGGCCTTGGCGTCCTGGCCGACGACGACGTTGTCGGGGGTCTCGAAGTACACCACCGAGGGAGTGGTGTCCTGCCCGACCATGTTCTTGGCGACGACCGGGCGCCCGGTTTCATCGATGTAGGCGATGCACGAATAGGTGGTGCCGAGGTCGATGCCGAAAGTCGTCATTCTTCCCGCTCTTTCAAGTTTTGTCCGGAGTGTTCCAGTGTGGAGGGAACGGTGGAGGAGGCCGCCTTCTCAGAACCGCGGAACTGGTGAAAACGAGCCCGGACGGGACGGCGGACCCGGCCTGTCTCGCGCTCCAGGAAGCCCGACGCCACGACCTCGGCCACGGTGTTGTCCAGCGCCTCGTCCTCGACCGGCAGCACCGACACCGCGGCGTGCTTTCCCGGTTCGAAGGGGTCTCCGGGACGGGCGGTGAACTCCTCGAAACCGCAGCGGTCCAAGATCAGCAGCACATCGTCGGCAAAGCTGTCCAGCAGCCGGCCGAAGGCCTCATCGGCCGGCCGCGCAGCCTCCCGCCGCAGCGAGTCGTACAGCCTGATCAGGTCACTGACGACCGGCTCCAGGATGGCGCGGTGCAGACCATTGCGCAGCCGCTGGTTCTCCTCATGGAGCCGGTCGATCACCGCCTCCCGGTGCGCTGAGCGGCGGTGGAACTCCGTCACCGTTTTCTCGAGCGCCGCCAGCCGCTCGGCAAGCGTGTCCGGAAAGCTGTCTTTTGCAGGACCGGATTCCGCGGGCTCAGCGATCTGCGTGGTCTGTTCCTCGGTCGTCACAGGTTCGCTCGCCATGGAGGAACTCCTCGATTACGTCGAGTTTCAGCACGGTTATTTCGCTGCTTCCGCACCGCCACCGAAGCACCGATGGGGATGGCATCCTGGAGGCCATGGAGCCCCCCGCCTACGAGCTGCTGACTGCCGATCTGAAGAAATTGCGCGAACGAGGACTGGCGCGCCTGCGGCAAACCTCGTTGCCCGCCCTGGAGACGGCGGCGGCCTTGTGCGGAGACGGCGATCCGGCCTCTGGCAGCATGTACCGGACCGCCACACTTGAGGACATCTTGCGCAAAGCAGTCGCCGACCTGGGCGGAGACCTCTCCGAGGCGGCCGGCTACACCTTCGGACTGGTGTCCGGCACCCGCGACTGGCCCGTCGGAGAACGCCGGAAAAGAGCCGCCGCCATTTATGGGGTCAGCACCGAACGCTTCCGCAAGCACCACGAACAGCTCATCGTGGAGCAAGTTGCAGAATCCATCCTCAAACTCTGCAAAACGAACGAATCGGCACGCTCTGCACCGCCGTCTGCTCCCGCGTTGCCCGACGGCCCTCGAGAACTGCGGCTCGGCGGTCCCGAGCTGCCCGTGACGCTGCACTTCATGCCGGTGGAGATGGTCCGGGGAGTCGATGTGATCGTCTCCTCGGAGAACGTCTACCTGGAGATCTCCAAACTCTTCCGGAGCTCGTTGTCGGCCGCACTGCGCCGGGCCGCCGCCCGCATCAGCGAGACCGGCGAGATCCTCGACGATGTGATCCAGCGGGAGCTGACCCAGTGGATGCGCAAGCACGGCCGGTTCGGCCTGCCGGTGGCGGCGGGCACCGTCGCTCCGACCACCCCAGGGGAGATGGCCCGGGCGGGAGTGCGACGGCTCTACCACGCGGCGGTCGCCGTCCCCCGCATGGGCGGAGACGCATACGACATCACCCCCGAGGCCGTGGCCCGGGCCGTCCGCAACGTCTTTCATCTGGCCGAGCAGGAACGGGAGCGCTTCGATCCACCACTGCGGTCGATCGCCTTCCCGCTTTTCGGCGCCGGCCGGGGCGGGCTCGATCCAGCGGTGAGTTTCGGTTATCTGTGGGCTGCGCTGGAGCGAGAGATCGGCGGCCGCAGCGGGCACTGGGACCTGCACCTGATCACGCGTTCCAGGCGTGACGCCGAGGCGGTGGTGCGGCTGCTCGACCGGAATGGATGAGCCTCGCCTGGCGGTTTCAACGAATCCCATCCGGGCCGTGGCCGGAACCGCCTCGATCCGGCGTCCCGGGACCGCCGCGCCCCGGTGGCGGCGGTCCCGGGAAGGGCGCGGCGATGCGGTCTCCACCGGCCCCCCCATGCCATGCCGCGACCGCTGCCGGCAGTCCCGCACCCGCCGCATCGCTCCACCGTTCGGCTTCAGCCCCATGGTGGTAAGCAAACCTTCCCGACCGGGCGGCCATCGGGTTGCGCACTGGTTGCTTTCCGGGCGTTTCCGGGGTTCCGCCTTCACATGCCGGTCCATCGGGAGCGATGTCGCACACCGCTGCCGGTGTCCGAGTGCGGGTTTCAGGTTACAGGTGATGAGGCAGCGATCATCAGGGCTTTTGAGGGACCTGCTCAAGCTCCGGGAACGGGGCCGGCCGAAGGCTTTTGAACGCCATGACGGCGATGACGGCCTGAAACCATCCGATGACGATTCGGCCCCCTCCTTCGAAACACAGATCCTGGGGAACACACCTTCGACATGAGTGCCCGCAGGCGTGAAAAAGGAGGGCCGATGTCGGGCAGTGGGCGAGGCAAGGAGCCTGGCCGCCATCCTGGCGGCATGATCGAAAAGATCCTGATGATCGCCATCGACAAGCGGGGATGGAGTTCTCCGGCAGGTGCGCCAGGCTTCGTCGACCGGCTCTGATCTTCTGCGCGTCCTGAAACCGTACGACGACCGACCGGCAAGGACTCCTGCGGGTCGCCCGGCCGATCTCGTCCGTCACAGGCTTGAAGGCAGGTCGGCGGAGGGCGCCGCAGGGGAAGAGACCAATCCGGCCGAGTACTGCTTTTGATCGTTCACCCGGTTCGAGACCGGTTCTCCTGATTACGTGCGGTTGAGCCATATCCTGACGGCCGGTACCGGGCGGCGCGAGCCGGACGCGGTCGTCTACGACGCCTTCCCCTGCCCTGATCCCGCCCCTCAAGGAGGCAGCGCCCGTGGCCAAGCTAAACCGTCCCGCCGTGCCGGTCACCACGGTGCTCGATCAGCCGATCGAGATGCGCGACGGCACGATCCTGCGCGCCGATGTGCACCGGCCCGCCGAGGGTGGCCCGTACCGCACGGTGCTGGTGCGCAACCCCTACGGGGAGCCGTTGTTCCGGCGCGTGCCGGTCGTCCCGTACCTGCGGGCGGGGCTTGCGGTGGTGCTGCAGCACTGCCGGGGGCGGGGCAGCAGTGACGGGGAGTTCACCCCGTGGGTGGACGAGGGGCGCGACGGGGTGGACACCGTCGCGTGGATCGCCGCCCAGCCCTGGTCCAACGGCGAGGTGGTGGCCGCGGGCACCTCGTATCTGGCCGGGTGCGCGCTGCAGCTGGCCGCCCAGCGGCCCGCGGCGTTGAAGGCCGTGGTGGCCTCGATGACTCCGCACGATTTCTATGACGGGCTCAAGTACCACGGGGGTGCGTTCGCGCTGGGCTCGGCGTTCCACTGGGGCAGCCTGCAGGGGATGCTCGGGGCGCTGCACGCGATGGCGGGCGGGCAGGACGCCTCCGGCCGGCTCGGGGTGCTGCTGCCGGTGCTGGCCGATCCCGATGCCGCCTTGCGGACGCTGCCGATCCGGGACGTCCCCGGGGTGTCGCAGGCATTCCCCTTCTGGCGGGACTGGGTGGACCACCCCGAGCGGGACGCATACTGGACGGAGCCGGCCGAAACCCTGCGCCATGACCGGATCGAGGTGCCGGTGCTGCACATCGCCGGGTGGTTCGATGTGTTCCTGCGCGGCACCTTGGAGAACTTCCGGCGCATCCCCGGCGGACGGCTGATCGTCGGGCCGTGGACGCACCTGTCCCAAGAGAGCGGGGTCGGGGAGCTCAACTTCGGCTTCGGGGCCTCGGCGCAGGCAGTGATGCTGGAGGCCGAGCAGATCGCCTTTTTGACCGGGCGCACCGACGGGCCGAAGGTCAAGTACTTCACCATGGGCGCCAACACCTGGCGGGAGGCCGCATCGTGGCCGCCGCCCGGGGCCGGGTCCGTCCGCTACTACCTGCACCCCGGCGGGCTGCTGTCGCCGCGGGCGCCGGTGACCGGCGCCGAGCCGTACCGGTTCGTGCACGACCCGGACGACCCGGTGCCCACCTGCGGCGGGCCGCTGCTGCTGCCCGACCGGTCAACGTCGGCCCCCGCGACCAGCGGGCGGTGGAGGAACGCGCGGACGTGGTGCGCTTCACCACGCCGGTACTGGAACGGGACGTGGAGGTCACCGGGCCGATCACAGTGGTGCTGCACGCGGCGACCTCGGCGAGCGGCGGCGGCGACTGGACGGCCAAGCTGGTGGACGTGCACCCCGACGGCCGGGCGATGAGCGTGATCGACGGCATCGTGCGCTCCGGCGGCGGCAAGCTGCGGCACGAGATCGACCTGGCGGCCACCAGCCAGGTCTTCCGGGCCGGGCACCGGATCCGGCTGGAGGTCGCCTCCTCCGACTTCCCGTGTTTCGACCGCAACCCGGCGACCAAGCGGGCCGAGCAGACCGTCTTCTGCGACGCCGAGCGGCCCTCGTGGATCACGCTGCCGGTCATGGGCGGATGATCCCGGTGCCGGGCCGAACGATCCGAGGACGCCGGTCCGGTCCGGGCGAGCCGGTGCCTCGGCCGGGCGTGCTCAGCGCCGGTTGCGCTGCCGGGGGATGGTGGGCCGGGGGTCGGCGGCCAGTTCCCCGGCGCACTGCAGCGGGCGGGGGTCGGCCCAGGTGCCCAGGTCCACATGCCCGTCGATGAAGCCGTGCAGTTCCAAAAAGGCGCTCTGCTCGGCGAGCACGGCCAGCCGGTCGCCGTCCAGGCCGGGTTCCAGGGCGCGGCCCGTCTCTCCGCAGCGGCGGGTGGCGCGCAGCAGCACCGCCAGGTAGCGGATCACCAGGTCCGGTCGTTCCTCCAGCAGGTCGGCGTGCACGGTGATGAGGATCGGAGTGCCGTCACCGGCGCGCACGAACGGGTCGGGGTGGTCGCCGAGCGCGGCGACCTCGACCGCGCCCAGGGCGTCCCGCACCGCCTCGCCGGCCTGCCCTCGCACCCAGATGGCGTCGACGGTGCCGGTGGCCAGGGCGGCGGCGACGGAGCGGTGGTCTTCGGCGGTCAGGCCGGTCGCCGTGATCTCGTCGCTGCAGTCGGGGATCGTCAGCACGTGCACGTCCGCCAGGCCCAGCCCGGCCGTGTGCAGGGCGCGTTCGAAGCCGCGCAGCGCCGCCGCGGCCGGCACGTCCACCCGCCGGCCCGGGGAGCAGGGCACGCCGACGGTGCGTCCGGCCAGGTCCGCCGGGGCGGTGATGCCCGAGTCCGGACGGGCCAGCACCGCCTGGTACTGCCGTCCCCACGCCAAGGCCACCAGGCGGGTGGGGGCGCCCCGGGCGCGGGCCCACAGGGCGGAGACGTTGCCGCCTTCGCGGATCAGGCCCGCCAGCCCGTGCTCGAAGTGGTGGGTGAGCAGCCGGCGGCCGGCGGTGTCCTGCAGGCGGCGCAGCGGGGGCTCACCGTGACCGAACTCGGCCTCCAGCAGGCCCGCCCGCGCGGCCAGCGCCGTCGCGGTGGGCATCGGACAGCAGGTGTACCAGAGCCCGTCGATCATGGTGCACCCCTCCGCACGCCGATCGCGGCATCCCATGGCCCGCTCCCGCTACTGGGGACCGGCCTGCGGGACGAACACCATCAGCACTAAATCCACCCTGAAAAGTAGGTTATTGCCGGAGGCTCGGCTCGTCCATCCAGGGCCACCGTACGGCACACCGGGCTCCCCGACGAGTGATTCACCTATCAGGACGAGGTCACATCACGCAAAAGGGCCGGCACCGCTTCGGCGAACGGCATGCCGTCCACCGGAACACGGCACCGGCCTCGGGAAAGCCTTTGCGCGACAGGACTCACCCGGCCAGCGCCGCCGTGCCCGCGGCGATCAGCACGGTGTCGTCCTGGGGAGTGTGAATGCGGCTGCACAGCACGTTGCGGTAGTGCCGCTCGATGGGGTTGCGCCGCGACAGGCCCGGGTTGCCGATCAGCCCGATGCCCAGCTCGACGGCCTGCACGGCGTTGCCGGTCACCAGGTGCTTGACCAGCCCGACATCGGGAGCGCCGCCCGCGTCGGCCTGCCGCGCGGCGCTTTGCAGCAGCGTGTCGTTGGCCAGCAGCAGCGCCTCGATCCGGCCGACGGCGGTCTGGAAACGCGGCAGCGTGGCCAGCGGCCGGCCCAGATTGGCCGGGGTGCGCTCGTTGAGGTAACCCACCAGCCAGTCGCGCGCCGCGCGGGCCACCCCGTCGTAGATCGCGCTGATCAGCAGGGTGTTCCAGGCGGTGACCCGGGCGTCGGGCCGCGCCCGGGCCGCCGGCTGCACGTCCACCGCGTACTCGGCGGGGATGCGCACCCCCTCGAAGATCACATCGTCGCTGCGGGTGGCCCGCATGCCCAAATGGTCCCAGGTCGGCTCGATCCGGTAGCCGGGGACGCCGGCGGGCACCAGGAACGCCCCGACCAGCGGCCCGGGGTCGCCGGTGCGGGCCCACACCAGCATCCAGCGCAGGCCCGGGGCGCCGGTGGAGTAGATCTTGTGGCCGCGCAGCACCCAGCCGTCGTCGGTGCGCTCGGCGACCGTGGCCGGCAGCCCGCCCCGGGCGGGGGTGCCCAGCTCCGGCTCCACCCGCAGCGCGTTGATCAGCGCCACTCCCGCCAGCGAGCTGCGCTGCACCCTGCGGCGCACCTCCTTGGGCCAGGGGTTGTCCGGCCGGCCCAGCCCGGCGTGCGCGATCAGGTGCATGGCCAGCACCAGCGCCACCGACGGGTCGGCGGCGCCGACCGCCCTGATCACCTCGACCGTCTCGGCCAGCGTGGCGCCGCCCCCGCCCAGCTCGGCCGGGACGGTCAAATTGAGCACCCCGACGCGGTGCAGCTCGGTGAACGCCTCGTGCGGAAAGGACGCGTCGCGATCGTGCTCGGCGGCCCGCGCGGCGATCGCGGCCACCACGTCGGCGAAGTCCGCCCGCTCGGTGACGGGCCGGGCGGCGGTTTCGATGTCAGCGGTCACGGGGTGTCCTCCTGTGATCTCAAAGGGCGCAGCGGCGGCGGGGACGGGTGACGCAGCGGCGGCAGCGGGCCGGTGTGGCGTTCGACCTGGACCAGCGCGTGCTGGCCGGTGCATCCCTGCGCCAGGCGTGAGGTGGGGCGGTCGGCGGTGAGCACGTTGGGGTTGCCGTGGACGCACAGCACGCCGCCTGGCCGGTCCGGGTCGTCCACCGGGTCGAACCAGGCGCCGGTGGCCAGCTGGACCACGCCCGGCATGACCTCCTCGCTGAGGCGGGCCCCGGCCAGGCAGGCGCCGCGGTCGTTGAAGACCCGCACGATGTCGCCGTCGGCGATGCCGCGCTCGCGGGCGTCGTCGGGATGGATGCGCAGCGGCTCCCGCCCGGCGATCTTGGCGGCCCGGCTGACGGCGCCGATGTCGCCTTGGCCGTGCAGGCGGGTGCCGGGCTGGTTGGCGATCAGGTACAGCGGGTGCCGGCGGTCCGGCCGTTCCGCCGGGGGCAGCCAGGCCGGGTGGCCGGGGCAGTCCGGGTAGCCGAAACCGGCGATCACCGAGGAGAAGATCTCGATCCGGCCGCTGGGCGTGGGCAGCGGGTGCCTTTCGGGGTCGGCGCGGAAGTCCGCCAGCAGCGTGACATGCTCCGGGCCGGGCGGCAGCCGGTACTGCCCGGCCGCCCAGAACTCCTCGAAAGCGGGCACGTCGTGGCCCTGGGCGCGCAGCTCCTCCCGCCAGGTCCGGTAAAGGTGCTCCAGCCACTGGCGGGGGGTGCGGCCCTCGGTGAACGCCTCGGCCACGCCGAGCCGGCCGGCCAGCGCCGCGAAGATCGCATAGTCGTCGCGGGCCTGCTCATGCGGCGGCAGGACCCGATGCATGGCGATCAGGTGGGTGTCGCGGCGCCCGCCGCCGATGTCCTCCCGCTCCAGCGGGGTGGTGACCGGCAGGACGATGTCGGCGTGCCGGGCGGTCGCCGTCCAGTACGGCTCGTGGACCACGATCGTGTCCGGGCGGCCGAAGGCGCGGCGCAGCCTGGCCAGGTCCTGGTGGTGGTGGAAGGGGTTGCCGCCGGCCCAGTACACCAGGCGGATGTCGGGGTAGGTCAGGCGGCGGCCGTTGTAGTCGTAGGCGCGGCCGGGGTGCAGCAGCATGTCGGCGATGCGGGCGACCGGGATGAACGTGGCGACCGGGTTGCGCCCCTGCGGCAGCGTGGGCAGGCGCAGCAGCGGGCCGGGGTCGCCGACGTCCCCGATGGAGCCGTAGCCGTGGCCGAAGCCGCCGCCGGGCAGGCCGATCTGGCCGAGCATCGCCGCCAGCGCCAGGGCCGCCCACACCGGCTGCTCGCCGTGCTCGGTGCGCTGCAGCGACCAGGTGACGGTGATCAGCGTGCGGCCCTCGGTCATCCGCCGGGCCAGGGCGCGGATGTCGGTGGCGGGGATGCCGCAGATGCCGGCGGCCCAGCGGGCGTCCTTGGGAGTGCCGTCGCCCTCCCCCAGCAGATAGCGTTCGAAGACCTCGAAACCGGTGCAGTAGCGGTCCAGGAACGCCCGGTCGTGGCGGTCTTCGACCAGCAGGGTGTGCGCCAGGCCCAGCATGAGCGCCACGTCGGTGCCCGGGCGGATCGGCCACCAGCGTCCCCAGAACCGCGGCGGGGCGTCGTCGCGCAGCGGGCTGATGGAGACCACCTCCAGGCCGCTTTCGCCGAAGTTCCGCAGGGCGGCCGCCATGGCGTGGCGGGTCACTCCCCCGGGCGTGACCGACACGTTCTTGCCGGGCAGCCCGCCGAAGGCCACCAGCAGGTCGGTGTGCTCGGCGATCGTCGGCCAGGTGGAGGCGCGGCGCAGCACCGCGTCGGCGTCCCCCACCACGTGCGGCAGCAGGACGAGGGAGGCGCCGAGGCTGTAGGAGTTGCGGGAGGAGGTGTAGCCGCCGATCGTGTTCAGGAACCGGTGCAGCTGGCTTTGGGCGTGGTGGAAGCGGCCCGCGCCGGCCCAGCCGTAGGAGCCGCCGAAGATCGCCTCGTTGCCGTGCTCGCGCCGCACCCGGTCCAGCTCCCCGGCCACCAGGTCCAGCGCGTGGTCCCAGTCGAGCTCGATGAACTCTTCGCGTCCGCGCCGGCGCGCGGGGCCGGGGCCGTCTTCCAGCCAGCCCCGGCGCACCGCGGGCGCGCGGACCCGGGTGGGGTGGTGCACGCCGTCGGGGACGTTGCCCAGCAGCGGCGAGGGGGCGGGGTCTTCGGGGTGCGGCCGCACCTCCAGCGCGCCGGCGGCGGTCCGCCGGGCCAGGTAGGCGCCCCAGTGGGAGGTCGTGGGCGACCAGGTCACGGCCGTTCCTCGCCGAGGATGCGGTAGGCGGTGGCGAAGATCTCCCCCATCCGCCAGCTTTCGTTGCGGTGGGTGCGGCGGGCCCTGCCCCAGCCGGAGTCGCGCCGGTACTGCTCGGGCCAGTCGGTGGCGAGGATCCGCGCCTCGTCCACCGGGACGGGCCCGTGGCAGTCGGGGTCGACGTACAGGGCGTCCGCCGGGCAGTACAGCTCGCACATGAAGCAGGTCTGGCAGTCGCTCTGCCGGGCGATGACCGGGACGCCGCCGGGCACGGCGTCGAACACGTCCATCGGGCAGACCTGCACGCACTTGTCGCACTGGATGCAGCGCGAAGCGATCACCAGCTCGATCATGCGATCTCCTCCCGCGTCCGCGGGTGGTCCACCCACACCCGGTCCAGGCCGCCGACGGTGATGCGGCGGGTCTGGGCGGGGTCGGTGCGGGGGTGGTCGGTGCGCCAGTGCATGCCGCGCGATTCGGTGCGGTGCAGCGCGGCGGCCTTCACCCAGCGGCCCATGGCGACCAGCGCGGCGGTCTCCCGGGCGCGCAGCGCCTGCCGGCCGGAGCCGGTGAGGTGGTCACTGATCTGCCGCCAGGCGTCCTCCAGCAGGTCCGCCGAGCGCAGCAGGCCCTGCCGGGTGCGGAACATGTTCTTGTCGTAGGCGTTCAGCTCCTCGCGCACCATGGCGGTCACGGCCTCTGCGTCGCAGGGGGCGGCGTGGCGGGCCGGGCGGATCCCGGCCTGCCCGGCGGGGCGGACCGGGCCGGTGCGGGCGCGCACCGTGCGGGCGTGCCGGACGGCGGCGCGGCCCGCCCAGGTGCCCGAGGAGACCGCCCAGGCGGAGTTGGGGGATCCACCGCCGGAGACGGCGCCGACGATGTTCTCCCGGCTGGCCACATCCCCGGCGGCGAACAGCCCCGGCACGTGCGTCTGGCAGTCCTCATCGGCCAGCGCCAGGCCGCCGACGCCGCGGATGGTGCCCTCCCCCAGCAGCGTCACCGGGAACAGGTCGGTGTAGGGGTCGATGCCGCGGCGGGCAAAGGGCAGCAGGAAGTTGGGCTGCACCACGTTGATCTTGCGGCGGACCCAGTGGGGGGCCTTGTCGAGGCGGGCGTAGACCGGGCCGCGCAGCATCGCCCGGCCCAGGATGCGGATGCGGTCGGCGCCCGCGGGCAGCTCGATCTCCCGGCCGTCGGCGTCGAAGTAGGTGCCGAACAGGTACGACATCGAGCGGGCCATGGTCGAGTAGGCCGGGGCGAGCGTGTAGTAGTTGGAGAACTCCATGCCCGACAGCACCGCGCCGGCCTCGGCGGCCATCAGGTGCCCGTCGCCGGTGTTGCCGCGCGAGCCCAGCAGGTGGGAGCGGAAGGCGGTGCCGCCGGTGGCCAGCACCACCGCCCCGGCGCGCACCGTCCAGCGTCCGCCGGCCTGGCGGCGGACCCCGGCGGCGCCGGCGACCGACCCATCGGAGTGCAGCAGCAGCTCCAGCGCCGGGTGGTGGTCGAGGATGCGCACGCCCGCCCGGTGCACCAGGCCGCGCATGGCGCGCAGGTACTCAGGGCCCCGCACGTTCTGGGTGCGGTCCAAAGCGCCGTCCGCGGTGGGGAACGGGTAGTAGCGGTCCAGCAGCGGCAGCCGTTCCCAGGTGGTGCGCAGCACCCGCAGCGCCCACTGCGGGTCGGCCAGCCCGGCCGCGTCGGCGTGGCGTTCGGCCACCGCGCGGTGGTGCCGCTCCGGCGGGACGAACCAGTGGGTGACGCCGGCGGTGGCGGTGACGCCGCTGGTGCCGCAGTAGCCCTTGTCCACGAGCACGACCCGCCCGCCGGCCTGGGCGGCGGCGAGCGCCGCCCAGGTGGCCGCCAGGCCGCCGCCGATGACCAGCACGTCGGCGGTCAGCTCCAGGTCCTGGCCGGTCATAGCTTGACGGCGTGGTCGGCGATGTTGATCTTGCCGGTGAGGATGCCGCGTTCGGTCAGCCAGTCGGCGCCGTACTGCAGCTGGCGGATCCCCTCATCGTCGATGAAGGACAGCTTCTCCTTGACCGCGTGGGAGACGATCTTGTCGATCACGGCCGGGGGGTATTTGGAGACGGCGTTGCCCAGCTCGATGGCCTTGCGGTAGTTGGCGTTCTGCCACTCGGTGTCGGCCTGGTAGGCCTTGATGACCTTGCGGATGAGGTCGGGGTGCTTTTCGGCGTACTCGCGCCGCACCAGGTAGGTGCGGAAGTCGATCTGGCGGTCCAGCTCCTCGCCCTCGATGAAGATGGGCTTGGCGCCGTAGTTGACCTCGGCGATCTCCCGGAAGCCCTGCCAGATCGACCAGGCGTCGATCTTGCCGGAGGCGAACGCGGCGGAGGCCTCCGGCGGGTTCATGTAGAGCACTTTGACCTGCTCGCGCGGCACCTTGTATTTCTCCAGCGCCGCGACCAGCAGGAACTCCCCCAGTCCGGCCTTGTTGACGGCGACCGTGCGGCCGGCCAGGTCGGCGACCTTCTCGATGCCGGAGCCGGGGCGGGCCAGGATCGCCGTGGTGCGGGGCTCGGAGACCGCCCAGGCCACGTACACCAGGTCGGCGCCGGACAAGATGGCCTGGTCGGCGGGGGTGCTGCTGCCGCCGAAGCTGAAGTCGGCGGTGCCGGTGGCCACGGCCTGCAGGGTGGGGGCGTGGTTGGGGAACGGGCCGATCCACTCCACCGTGACGCCCTGGGCCTTGAGGGTGCGGTCCAGCTCGCCGCGGATCTTGGGCACGGAGATGGGGCCGTGGGTCAGGCGGACCTTGGTGGGCGAGCCGGCGGAGGACGAGGAGCAGCCGGTCAGCGCGGCCAGCGCGCCCAGGCCGCCGGCGGCCAGCAGGGAGCGGCGGGTGATCCGTCCGTGGGTCGTCATGAGGTGTTCCTTGCGTTCGAGGGGCCGCGAAGGTGGTGCAGGGTCAGACGGTGAGGCGGGCGTATGAGGGGTGCCAGCTCAGCAGCCGGCGTTCCAGGAGCCGGGCGAGCAGGTCGCAGGCGATGCCGATGCCCGCATACAGCACCACCACCAGCACGATCACGTCCACTTGGAGGAATTCGCGGGCGTTGGTGGCCAGGAAGCCGATGCCGGCCATCGCGCCGACGGTCTCGGCGATCACCAGGGCCAGCCAGGCGTAGGTCAGCGACATGCGCAGCCCGCCGAGGATGGACGGCAGCGCCCCGGGCAGGATCAGCGTGCGGATGCGCGCGGCGCGGCTCAGGCCGACGGTCTGGCCCATCTCCAGGAGTTTGGTGTCGATCTGGCGGATGCCCAGCACGGTGTTCAGGTAGAGGGGGAAGGCGCTGCCCTTGGCGATCAGGAAGATCTTTCCGGCCTCCCCCACCCCGAACCAGACGATCACCAGCGGCAGGATCGCCAGGAACGGGATGGCGCGGATCATCTGGACGCTGCGGTCGATGAACGCCTCGGCGATGCGGGACAGCCCCACGGCCACGCCCAGGGTCAGCCCGATGGCGGCGCCGATGACGAAGCCCAGCGCGGCCCGGCGCAGGCTGGCCAGCAGGTGCTGGGGCAGCTCGCCGCTGGCGGTCAGGTGGACGGCGGTGGCCACCACGCTGCTGGGGGCCGGCAGCACCTGGGCCGACAGCAGCCCGGCCCGGGCGGCGGCCTCCCATAGGAGGATCAGGGCGAACGGGGTGGCCCAGGAGACCGTCCGGTAGGGGAAGCGGAATCTGCGGGGCGGTGCGGTGTCGGTGGTGATCGCCGGGGCCGGCCGGGCGGGGGCCGACGCGGCGGAGGTGGCGGGCGAGGTCATGATCCCTCCAGGTCGTGCACGTAGGAACCGAGGTCCAGCCGTCCCTGGAGCACCCCGGCCTCGACCCAGGTGTCGAAGGTCTGTTGGAGCTGGTCGGCGAGCCGGTCGTCCACGGCGACCCGCCGGTAGGCCGCCTCTTCCGGCTGGACCTGGGCGGCGATCTCCGTGCTCTGCTTGGTGAAGTCGGCGTACCAGGCGATGAAGTCGTCCGGTTTCCGTTCCGCCCAGGCAAAGCCCTGGTGGACGCGGTTGTTGAAGTCCACGATCGCCTCGCGTTTGCCGGCGTCGGCCAGCGCCCGTTCGGTCGCGCTCATCACATACAGGCCGGAGGTCAGTCCCCGGCCGGTGGTCAGCACCCGGGCGCCGAGCCGGCCGCGGGCCCGGGCCGCGTACACCCCCCAGGTGCCCCAGGCGTCGAGCTTGCCGGTGGAGAAGGCGCCGTAGGCCTCGGCGGGGGTCAGGAAGTTCAGCTCGGCGTCCGAGGCGCTCAGCCCGGCCCGGCGCAGCGCGCCGAGCACCAGGTAGTGGGCGATGCTGCCGCGGGTGGAGGGGGAGATCCGCTTGCCCGCCAGGTCGGCGAAGGTGCGGATGGGGCTGTCTTTGGGGACCAGGATGTAGCTTCCCGCGCCGCTGTTGCTCCAGGCCGCCACGACCTTGATCTTCGATCCGGCGGCGATCGCCGCGACCGTGGGCGAGTCGGCGGCTCCCCCGATGTCCACCGCGTTCGCGCGCAGCGCCTCGTGCAGGTCGGCGGCGGCCGCGAAGCGGAACCATTCGATCTTGTAGGGCAGGTTCTTCAGCAGCCCCGCCGCCTCCAGCCTCGAACGCGTCATGCCGGTCTGGTCGCCGACCCGCAGCACCACGTCGCCGGAGGAGCCGGCCGCACCGGACGCGCCGCAGCCGGCGGTGACGGCCGCCAGTGCGAGCGCGCCCAGCGCGGCGGCGCCCTGCCGCAGCGCGGACCGGCGGGAAAGCGGTCGGCTGAGCATCGGCATCCCTCCGCCGGTCACGCGGGCCGGCCGCCGGCCTGCGCGGGCACCTGGCGGCGCGCCAGCTCGGCGCGCACCAGCGGCAGCAGGTGCTTGCCGTAGTCGACGGCGTCCTCCAGCGGCTCATAGCCGCGGATGAGGATGGTGGTGACGCCGATGTCGATGTAGTCCAGCAGCGCCTGGGCCACGGTCTCGGGGCTGCCGACCAGCGCCGTGGAGTTGCCCGCCGCTCCGGTGGCCTTGGCGGTGGGCGTCCACAGTGCGCGGTCGTGTTTTTCGCCCTTTTCGGCGGCGGCCAGCAGCCGCTGGGAGCCGACGCCCCGTTCGTTCGGCGGGAAGTACAGCTGGGTGCCGTTGGTGGATTTGATGGTGTCCAGGATGCGGTGCGCCCGTTCCCAGGCCTCTTCGTCGGTGCGGCCGAGGATGGGACGGAAGGACACCGAGATGCCGATCTGGTCGGGGTCGCGGCCGTGGGCGGCGGCCTGGGCCTTGACCGAGGCGATCTGCTCGGCGGTCTCGGCCAGCGGCTCGCCCCACAGGGCGTAGGTGTCGGCGTGCTTGCCGCCCACCCGGTAGGCGTCCTGGGAGGAGCCGCCGAAGTAGATCGGCAGCCGTCCGTTCACCGGCTTGACCTCCGAGTAGGCGCCTTCGAAGCGGTAGAACTCGCCCTCGTGGTCGATCGGCTCCTCGGCGGCCCAGATGCGCTTGAGGATGTCGAGGTATTCGTCGGTGCGGCGGTAGCGGTCGCTTTTGTCCAGGTAGTCGCCGTCGCGGCGCTGTTCGGTCGCGCTGGCCCCGGTGATGATGTGCACCGCCAGCCGGCCGCCGATGAACTGGTCGAGCGTGGCGAACTTGCGCGCCGCCAGGGTGGGGGCGACGAAGCCGGGACGGTGGGCCAGCAGGATGCCCAGCCGTTCGGTGTGGGCCGCCGCGTGGGCCGCCACCGCGAAGCCGTCGGCGTCCCAGGAGTGGTAGCCGATCAGCACCCGGTCGAACCCGGCCTCTTCGTGGGCCTGGGCGAAGCGGCGCGTGTAGTCGGGGTCGACGGCCGGGCCGGTGCGGGGCCGGATCTCGGAGGTGTCGGCGGTCCGGATCATGCCGATGAACTCGACGGTCATCTGCCCTCCCTGGGCATTCCACATTGCAGGACCTGTGTCCCGCACTGTAATAATCCCTATAAGATTGGTCAAGATAGTCGAGAATGTGAGGGTTGAGACATGACCGACCGAGCACCCCAGGCCGACCGGACCGCCGCGGGCAACGCCGCCTGGCACCGCAAGCTGGAGCACATCCGCGCCGGCGAGCTGACCTCCGACACCGCGCAGACCTCGGGGATGCGGCGGTTCGAGGCGATCTCCGGCAAGACCGTCGGATCGCGGCGGCTGTGGATGGGACGCACCCATGTCGCCCCCGTCACCAGCTCCGGCGACCACCACCACGGCGAGGCCGAGACGGCGATCTACGTCGTCTCCGGCCACCCGGTGTTCGTGTTCGCCGAGGGCGAGGAGGAGGTGCGGATCGAGACCTCGCCCGGCGACTACATCTTCGTGCCGCCGTACGTGCCGCACCGGGAGGAGAATCCTTCTCCGGACGAGGAGGCGGTCGTCGTGATCGCCCGCAGCACGCAGGAGGGCATCGTGGTCAATTTGCCGAGCCTGTGGGCGCCCGTGGAGGTGCCGCCGCAGGCGCAGCAGGAGTGCGGCGACACCGGAAGATCATCCTCATGACGGACGCCGCTGGTCACGGCGAGCGGGCCGCGCTCCCCCGGCAGGGCACCCAGGCGGTCGACCGGGCGATCGCCGTGCTGCGCTCCTTTGAGAGCGCGGCCCAGCTCACCGTCACCGAGATCGCCCACCGGCTGGGCCTGACCGTCAGCACCGCGCACCGCATCGTCCGCGCCCTGCACGCGGCGGGCATGCTGGGCCAGGACCCGGTCACCGAGCGGTACTTCCTCGGGCCGTCGGTGGCGATCCTCGGCCGGCTGGCGCTGGAGCGCATGGGCAGCACGCTGATGCATCCGGAGCTGATCGCGCTGCGCGACAAGACCGGCGAGGCCGTCAGCCTGGGGGTGCGGGTCGGGGACGAGGTGGCGGTGCTGCTGCACGAGCAGTCCCCGCACCCGCTGCGCTACGACCAAGAGCCCGGGGCGCGCAACCCCATCCACGTGTGCGCGATGGGCAAGACGCTGCTGGCCTTCGGGGATCAGCGGGTCGCCATGAGCGAGCCGTTCCGGCGTTTCACGCCCACGACCATCACCACGCGCGCCGAGCTGGAGGCGGAGCTGGCGCGGATCCGGCGGCGCGGTTATGCCACGAACAACGAAGAGCGCATCGTCGGCGTGCGCGCCGTCGCCGCCCCGGTCCGCGACCACGCCGACCGCACGATCGCGGCCGTCGCGCTGCAGGGGCCGGCCGTGCGGTTCGGCGACGACCGGCTGCCGGAGCTGGCGGCGGCCGTGCGCGCCACCGCCGACCGGCTCACCGCGCTGCACCGCTCTCCCTGAAAGACGGTTCCCCGTCAAGCGGCCCGGCCGCGCGGCGTCGAGGGGGCCGCGCCGCGCGGCCGGACGAAACGGCTCTGGTGAACCTTCTCCATATTACCTATATTGAAGGTAGGTTTTATCTGCAATGGGAGGCGGGTATGTCCTTGCCCGACGTCCTGGTGATCGGTGCCCCCAAGGCCGGTACGACCGCCCTGCACAGCGGATTGGCCCGTCATCCCCAGCTGTTCATGTCCCCGGTCAAGGAGCCGAAGTTCTTCCTGACCGACGGGCCGCCGCCCAGTCGGGGCGGCCCTGGCGACGCGCAGACCTACCGGGAGCACATCTGGCGGCGCTCCGACTACGAGGCGCTCTTCGACGCCGCCCCCGCCGGTGCGCTGCGGGGTGAGAGCACCCCCTTTTACCTGCACGACCTGGACGCCCAGGTGCGGATCCGGCGGCTGATCCCCGACGTGCGGATGATCGCGGTGCTGCGGGACCCGGTGGAACGCGCCCACTCCAACTGGGCGCACCTGTGGGCGGCGGGACTGGAGCCGATCAGCGACGTGGTGGAGGCGTGCGCCGCCCAGGAGCGGCGGGTGCAGGCCGGCTGGGCGGCCTTTTGGCGCTATATCGACCTGGGCAGGTACGGCGAGCAACTGCAGCACCTGTTCAAGCTGTTTCCGCGCGAGCAGGTGCTCTTGCTGCGCTATGAGGAGCTGCGCGACGAGCCCGCCGCCACGCTGGACCGGATCTGCGCCTTCCTCGGCGTGCAGACGGGACTGCTGGATGCGCTCCCCAAGGAGAACGTGACCCGGCACGTGGCCGACTCCCCCGCCAACCGGGCGTTGCAGGCGCTGCTGCGCGGCGGGGCGCGGATCGGCGCCCACATGCCGCAGGCCGTCCGCAAGACGGCGCGCCGGCCCTTTTTGTCCCTGCTCCAGCGGGACCCGCGCACCCGCCGGCCGCCCACCCCGCAGCAGCGCGCGCAGTTGCTGCCCTACTTCGAAGACGACATCGCGCTCGTGTCGGAGATCACCGGCTGGGACTGCTCGGACTGGCTCAAGGTCTGAGGAGCCCGGCGCACCGCCCCGGCGCGGCCGGCGGAGTCAGTCCGGGTGCAGCTCGGTGCGCAGCTCGTGCGCGCCGTCGGCGCGGGTGACCTCGTAGTAGAGCCGCCAGCCCTGCCCGGGAATCCGCAGCACGTCCAGGTAGCGCAGGCCGCCCCCGGGGTGGGGGGAGGCCCCCACCGGCTCGTCGAACTGCGGCAGCAGCATCGAATACCCCTGCCCCGCGGCCAGGCCGGTGCGCTCTTCGTAGTTCTCGGCGGCGCTGGCCCGCCCGTCGTAGAAGGCGATGGTGCGCCCCCGGTGCTGCAGCACCGCCGAGACGCGGGCGCCGCGGGCGTCCCAGTGGCCGGGGCGGCCGGTCAGCACCGTGCCGTGCCAGACCCACTCCAGTCCGTTGGCGCTGGTGGCGTAGTCGGTGACCATCTGGTCGGCCTCGTCGGGGTCGGCCAGCGGGTGGCAGGAGGCCCACAGGTGCCACTTGCCCCCGTCGTGGCGGATCACCGGGTCCTTCACGCCGACCAGCCGGCTGCCGGGCAGCACCACGCGGCTGGCGACCGGGTCGAAGCGCGCCGGGTCGGCGGCCTCCAGCACCTCCACCCGCCAGTGCTTGGTGCCGGTGGTGGCGCAGCTCAGATACAGCCGGAAGGTCCCGTCCTCGGTGGTCACCAGGGCGGGGCGCTCCAGCGACTCGGCGTCCATCGGCTCCTTGCCGATGACCGTCAGCGTCTCAAAGCGCTCGCCGTCGTCGGAGCGGGCCACCACCACCGCATACCCGCGGCCCTCGCCGACCGGGCGGCGCAGCCGGTAGGCCAGGTAGATCACGCCGTCCACCAGGCAGGCGCTGGGCGCCCCCGCCCAGTGGCCCGGCGCGTCCCGCGGCGGAGCGATCACCAGGCGGGAGTTCTCCGGCCTGGGCGGGGGAAACGGCAGACCAAAATCTCTATCAAACACGTCGGAATACTATAGAGATTGGCCCGGCGGTGCGCAGCGCGCCACGCGGCGTCCCTTCAGCGTCCCGGGATCGGCAGCCCGAGATTGCCGCGCAACGTGGCCGACTCGTACTCGCGGCGGAACAGGCCCCGGCGCTGCAGCTCGGGGATCAGGTGCTCGACGGTCAGCTCCAGGCCGTCGGGGAAGAAGTCGGCGTTGAGGTTGAAACCGTCGGCGGCCCCGGCCGAGAACCACTCCTCGATGGTGTCGGCGACCTGCTCGGGCGTGCCGACCACGCTGCGGTGCCCGGAGGGGTTGCGCTTGAGCAACTGGCGGACGGTCAGCCGCTCACGGCGGGCCAGCTCCAAGACGGCGGCGCGGAACCCCTGGCTGCCGCCGAAGGAGGAGACCGCCTCCACCTTCTCCCAGGGCAGTTCGGCGTCCAGCTTCAAATCCGCCGGGTCGAGCCCGATCGTGGCGGCCAGACCGACCAGCTCCTCTTCCTCCCCGGCCAGCTCATCCAGCCAGTCCTTGCGCTCGCGCGCCTCTTTCTCGGTGCTGCCGAGCACCGGGAACAGGCCGGGCAGGATCAAGATCTCCTCCGGACGCCGGCCGTGCCGGGCCGCCAGCGACCGCACCCGGCCGGCGAAGTCCTTGGCCGCCTCCAGGGTGTGGTTGACGGTGAAGACCGCATCGGCGTGCCGGGCGGCCAGCGCCACCCCCTGCGGGGAGCCGCCCGCCTGCAAGATCACCGGCCGGCCCTGCGGGGAGCGGGGCACGTTGAGCACCCCCTCCACCGTCACATGCCGGCCCCGGTAGGAGACCGGGTGGATCTTGGAGGTGTCGGCGAAACGCCCGGTGCGCTGGTCGGCGACCAGGGCGTCCTCCTCCCAGCCCTCCCACAGCGCCTTGACCGCCTCGACCGTCTCCTCGGCCCGCTCGTAGCGGACATCGTGGTCGGGCAGCGCCTCCAGGCCGAACAGCGCGGCGGTGGAGGCGGCGCGGGAGGCCACCACGTTCCAGGCGGCGCGCCCACCGGAGATGTGGTCCAACGAGGCGACGCGGCGGGCGATGTTGACCGGGTGGTTGAAGGTGGTCGAGATGGTGGCCACCAGCCCCACGTGCTCGGTGACGCGGGCGATGGCGGTCAGCGGGACGATCGGGTCCAGCGACTGCCAGGGCCGCGACACCCGCGGCGCGCCGTAGTCGTAGCCGTCGGAGAGGAAGACCGCATCCAGCTTGCCCCGCTCGGCGAGCCGGCCGATCGTCTCGAAGTACTCGGGCTTGAGGAAGCCCAGCGGGTCGGGCTGGACCCGCCAGGAGGCGGGGTGCCGCCCGCTGCTGTTGACGTTGATGTTCAGGTGCAGTTGCCTGGGGCTCATGGGATGTCACTCCCGTTCGGTTCCGGCAGATCGACAAGATCGGTGAGGCGCCGCAGCGGGGCGCCCAGACTCCATGGATCGGCCACCAGTCCTTCGGCCAGCCACTTGCCGAGCGAGTGGGGCTTCCAGCGGACGGCGTCGTGCAGCGTGTGCGTGCGGGCGTCCCGCCAGTAGCGGTCCAGGCCGAGCCCGGCGCGGGTGGAGCCGGCCCCGCCCACGTCGAACAGCCCCTGCGCAACCTGCAGCGCCGCCCGAGTGGAGACGATCTTGGCTTGCATCACCGCGTAGAAGGCGGCCGGCACCTTCGGCAGGGGCGAGGTGTCCGTCAGGCCGGTCAGCTCGACCGCCGCCGCCTCCACCATGCGCCGCGCCGTGGTCGCGGCCAGGTGCAGCTCGCCCAGCTCGGCCATGCCGAGCGCGTCCTCGGTGAAGCGGGCGGCCCCGCTGCCGCGCGCCCCGTGAACGCGGCGGGCCAAGGCGACCGCCTCCCCCGCCGCGCCCTCGGCGATGCCGGCGTCGATCGCGGCGTGCATGAGCTGGGCGTGCGCGGAGATCCGGTAGGCCAGGCGGGGGTCGTCCGGCCAGGGCAGCACGTCGAGGTCGGCGACGCGCACGTCCTGGAAGACCGCCGAGCCGGAGGCGGTGGTGCGCTGTCCAAAGCCGTCCCAGTCGTCGTTGATGGTCACGCCCTCGGCGTCGCGCGGCACCAGCACGGTGACCTGCTCCCCGGCCGGGGTGCGGGCCAGCACCGCCACCACATCGGCCAGCAGCGCGCCGGTGGCATAGACCTTGCGGCCGCTCAGCGACCAGCCGTCGGCGGTGCGGGTGAGGGTGGTGGCGGCCTCGCCGGGCCGGCGGTCGCCGGGCTCGGCGGCGGCGTTGCCGTAAAAACCGCCGCGGACCAGCAGGGGCAGGTGCCGCCTCCGCTGCTCCTCGGTGCCGGTCAGCACCACGCGATCGACGGTGTTGAAGTGGTTTTGCGGGATCTGGCCGAGGCTGCCGTCCACCGCCGCCAACCGCATGATCGCCTCGGCGACCGCGTCCGGGCCCAGGCCCAACCCGCCGTACTCGCGGGGGACGGTCAGCGCCCAGAACCCGATCCGGCCCAGTTCGGCCAGGTGTTCGGTGGCGTAGCGGCGCCGCCGGTCGCGGTCGTGCGCGCCTTCGGCGATGGCGTCCAGGACGGGCCCCAGCCGCTCCCAGAACGCGTCGGCTCGGTCACTCATACAACGGCTGGGCCTTCTGTGCGGTGTTGTAGCGGGGGTCGTAGGAGAGGGTGACGTCCACCTTCCGCTTGATGGCGTTGCCGGCGAAGAGCACGTCGGCGACCTTCTGCTCCCGCTTGATCAGCTCCTCGTCCAGCAGCCGGTAGCGGGCGGCGCGGGTGCCGGCCTCGAACTCGGCGCGCCGATCCGACAGCTTCAGCACGTCCTTGAGGGTCTGCTTGACGGTGGGCAGGTTGGCCTGGTGCCAGTCCCAGTAGCCCGCCAGCCGGGTGAAGAAGTCGCGCAGGTTGCGGTCCTTGACCGGGTCGGCGAGCACGTCGGCGCGGGCGGTCCACACGTGCAGCCCCGGCACGCCGGTGTCCTTCTCAGTCAGCAGGATCTTGGCCTTGCCCGAGTCCAGCGACTCCAGGATCGGCCCCGGCAGGCCGGAGTAGACCTCGGTCTGACCGGAGTTGAAGCCGGCGGCGGAGGTGTTGCCGTCGGCGAACTGGACGGGCTTGATGTCCTTTTCGGTGAGCCCGGCCTTGATCAGCGACGCCAGGTAGTGGGCGTGGTTGTAACCGCCGAAGTTGTAGGCCCACTTGCGGCCGCGCAGGTCCTTGAGGGAGTTGATGCCGGCGTCGGTGCGCACCGCGGTGACGATCTGGGGGTAGTCGGTGTCCAGGCCGGGCCGCCAGCCGGCGACGATCTTCAGCGGGGCGTTGCCGGCGGTCCACTCCTGGCGGGCGTTGGCCTGCTCGATGGTCAGGGAGGTGTCCCCCATGTGCCCGATGTCGATCTTCTTGCTGTAGAGCGCCGACAAGTTGGCGGCCGGACCGGTCAGCAGCGCCCACTCCACCTTGTAGGGGGCGCCCTTGAGCACCCCGGACTTTTCCACCAGGGTGGGGAAGCCGTTGTCCTGGAAGCCGACGACCAGGGTGCCGCCGTCGTCGGAATCGCCGCCTCCGCAAGCGGCCGGCGACACCGCCAGGACCGCCGATGCCAGTGCCGCGATGGTCTTCCGGAATTTCACGGTTGCTCGTTCTCCTCGCTATCGCCGGAGCGTTCCGGCAGGTGGGACAGCAGGCTCAGCACCTGCCGTTTGACGGTGTTGAAATCGGGCGCGGTGATATCGCGCGGCCGTTCCAGCCGGACGGGGATATCGCCGCGGATCCGGCCGCCGCCGAGCACCAGCACCCGGTCGGCCATGGCGACCGCTTCCTCGATGTCGTGGGTGACCAGCACCACCGCCGGGCGGTGCGTCCGCCACAGGCTGATCACCAGTTGCTGGGCGCGGGCCCGGGTGAAGGCGTCCAGCGCGCCGAAGGGCTCATCCAGCAGCAGCAGGTCCGGGGAGCGGAACAGGGCGCGGGCGAGCGCGACCCGCTGGGCCTCCCCGCCGGAGAGGGTCTTGGGCCAGTTGTCGGCCTTGGCCTCCAGCCCGACCTCGCGCAGCGACTCCAGCGCGCGGGCGCGGGCGCCCTTGGCGCGCCACTGGCCGAGCACCACGTTCTTCCAGACCCGCTGGGCGGCGATCAGCCGGGCGTCCTGGAAGACCACCGAGGTGCGCTCGGCCACTTGCAACGTTCCAGAGTCGGCGCGTTCCAGGCCACCCAGGATCCGCAGCAGCGTGGTCTTGCCGGTGCCGGAGCGGCCGACCAGCGCCAGGAACTCCCCGCGCCGCAGGTCCAGGTCGAAGTCACGCAGGATCTGCTGCTCGCCGAACCGTTTGTTCAGGCCGCGGATGCGCACCGCCAGGCGGGCGTCTTCGCGGAGCGGGCCGGGGGCGATGTCACTTACCGTCATGGGTGAGCCTCCACGGCAGCAGTGCCTTCTCCAGCAGCCGCATCAGCACGTCCACGACGATCCCCAGCGCCGCGTAGACGAGGATTCCGGCGATGATGATGTCGGTGCGCTGGTTCTGGTTGGCGTTGTTGAGGATGTAGCCGATGCCGCTGACGGTGTTGATCTGCTCGGCCGCCACCAGCGCCAGCAGCGCGGTGCCGGCCGCATAGCGCAGCCCGACCAGGATCTGCGGCATCGCCAGCGGGACGACGATCAGCCCGATCACCTGGCGGCGGCTCAGCTCGAAGGTCTGCGCCAGCTCGATCAGCCGCCGGTCGATGCCGCGGATGCCGTGGTAGGTGTTCAGGTAGACGGGGAAGATCGAGGCGCCGACGATCAGCGCGATCTTGGATTCCTCGCCGATGCCGAACCACACGATGAACAGCGGCACCATGGCGATGAACGGGATGGTGCGCAGCATCTGCAACGGCGCGTCGTACAGCCGTTCGGCGGCCGCCCACAGCCCGGCCGCCACGCCCAGCAGCAGCCCGGTGCCGCCGCCGATGGCCAGCCCGATCCCGGCCCGCTGCAGCGAGACCGGCAGCGCGGCCTGCAGCTCGCCGGTGCGCAGCAGCTCGGCGTAGGCATCGACGATGACCAGCGGGCCGGGCAGCACCTGGGGGTCCACCCAGCCCAGGGAGGCGACCAGTTGCCAGGCGGCCAGCAGCGCCACCGGCACCAGGGCGCGGACGGCCAGGTCGAGGGCGCGGCCGCGGCGCCGGGGGCGGGCGCTGCGCCGCTGGGCCGGATGCCACCGCAGGGTGCGGACCGGCAGCGGCCGGGCCTTAGCCGCGTCGTCCACCACCGTCATGACGTCCACCGCCGGAAGATGCCTTCGAAGTCGAACAGCGGGTCGCCGGCGGTCTGCTCCAGCAGCGACAGCTCCCAGGCGAAGTACTCGCGGTACCAGGCGTCGCGTTCGGGGCCGAAGTCCGGCGGGCCGACCTGGTCTTGGACGCCGGCGGCGAGCACCGGGTCGGCGGTGGTCAACGGTTCGGCCACCGCTTCCACGCCGCCGTGCAGCACCGCCGCGCGCACCCCGCGCCCGCTCAGGTCGGCGGCGATGTGGGAGGGGTCGAAGGTGGCGTCGCCGACCAGGAGGAACGTTCCATCGGGGGTCTCGGCGGCCAGCCGGTCCAGCGTCTCCCGGCGGGCGTGCACCGACCCGGCGATGTGCCCGGCCAGGTAGGCCGCGCTGGAGCGCAGGTCGTACACCCGGTGGGCACCGCGGTCGGCGGCGAAACGCGCCCAGGGGATCTGCTCGGCGTCCGCGGCCGGCAGCGGCGGCGCGGGGACGGCGGTGATCTCGGTGTCGGGCGTCGTCACCGAGATCGGGCCGTCGTGCAGGTAGCGGAGCCAGCGGGCGGTGCCGGCGGCCCGGATCCGGTCGGGGCCGTCGATCAGGACGACGTGGGCGCCGCGCACCACCAGGTGGTCGTCGGTGTTCTGGAGGAGTACGCCGCCGGGGACTGAGACGCTGCCCGGCAGGTGCCCGGCGGCGTACTCCTCGGCGGAACGCACATCCAGCAGGTAGACGGTCACCGACGCCTCGCCCAGCAGCGCGTTCAGCTCGGCGGAGCCCAATGACGGCACGGCCAGCTCGCGCAGGGTGCGCTCGGCCCACGCCCGGCCGGCGGCGGGCGCTTGGGCGGGGGCGGGCAGGTGCTCGCCCTCGCCCTTGGCCAGTTCGTAGCCGGCCTCCTGCCAGGCGGGGGTGCCGTTGCGCAGCGAGTAGACGGGGTTGTCCAGCCCGAGGTCGATCAGGGACTGGGCGCCCACGATGCCGCGCGTGCGGCCCTGGCAGTTGACCACGACGCGGGTGCTCGGGCTGCGGACGGCCGCGCTGATGCGGTAGACGGCCTCGACGCCGCCGCCGGTGTACAGGCCGCCGGGGATGTGGTGGTGGCGGTACTCGGCGAGGGTGCGGCTGTCCACGATCACCACGTCCTCGCCGGACTCCTGCCACTTGCGCACCGTGGTCGCATCGACGGTGGGGGTGCCGAAGCGGCGTTCGATCCACTCGCCGAGCGTCTTGCTGCGCACGTTGGTGCCGGTGTAGACGCGGCCGCCGGCCCGGCGCCAGGCGGCGATCCCACCGTCGAGCACCCGCACGTCGCGGTAGCCGAGCCGCTGCAGGATCTGCGCGCCCCGCGCGTCCAGCTCCGGCTCGGACGCCAGCACGATCGGGATGTCGCGGTGCGGCACGGCCCGCCCGATGCGGGGTTCGAGCTCCTGGTAGGGGATGTTGGACGTGGCGGCGATGTGGCCGTCCTTGTCGCGCCGCAGCGGGGAGCGCAGGTCGAGGAAGGCGATCTGGGTCGTCTCGTCCTCGATCAGGGCGCGCAGATCCGCCGCGGATATCCGCGTGGGCATGGTGATCCACCTCGTGGTTCGTGACCGCTCGGGGGCGAAGGCCCCGTGCGGCGGGAGGTTCGTGTCGGGGCCGTAACGGGACCGCGCGCATGTCGCAGACGAATCACGGCGCCGAGGCGGGGTTTCACGATTGATTCGTGCGAAAACTCGGCCTGATCAGCCGTTACGGCATAACCCGAGAATATTGGTAGGAAAAATAGGATGCAAGGTGATGAAGATGACAGACGGGCACCCGGGCGCCGGTGGCGACCCGGGTGCCCGTCGTCCGGCGGGCGTACCGGTGCAACGCCCGCCGGGGTCCCCGCGGGCTCAGGCGGCCTTGACGGGAGCGGTGTAGTCGGTCGCGTCGTCGCCTTCCACCACGTAGCTCTGCCGGCCGTCCAGCCCGGTCACCGGCCCGCCGGCGACGGTGATGCGGTGCAGCAGGCGGGGCCGGTCGTCATAGTCGTCGGGGGCGTAGTGCTGGGTGATCCGATTGTCGAACACCACCAGGTCGCCGACGTTCCAGCGGACGCGCACGATGTTCTCCGGGCGGGTCACATACGACTGCAGGATGCGCAGGATGTCGCGGGACTCGGTGCCCGACAGCCCGACGATCCGCTGGGCGAAGCCGCCGATGAACAAGGTCCGCTCCCCCGTCTCCGGGTGCTCGCGGACGACCGGGTGCGCGGTCTGGTAGACCTTCGAGGTGAAGACCCGCCGGTACTCGGCGCTCTTGGCGGGCGTGGCGTAGTCGTAGGCGTTGCTGTGCACCGCCCACAGCCGGTCGGCCAGCTCCCGCAGCGGCTCGGGCAGGTCGCGGTAGGCCGCGGCGGCGTTGGCGATCAGGGTGTCGCCCCCGTACGGGGGGAGTTTGATGGCGCGCAGCGTGCTGATCTTGGGCGGGGTGCGCACGAAGGTCACGTCGGTGTGCCAGACGTTGGCGCGGTGCCCGGTGTCGGCGTCCACCGCCAGCACCTCCGGCAGCCCCTCGGCGGACGGCACCGTGGGGTGCGCCCGGGTCAGCGCGCCGAAGCGGGCGGCGAAGTCGCGATGCCCGGCCTCGTCCAGCCCGGCGTCGCGGAAGATCAGCGCCTTGTGCTCCAGCAGCAGCCTGTTGATCTCCTCGGTGGGAAACGCGTCGGGGTCGGTGAGGTCGGCGCCGATGATCTCGGCGCCGATCCGGCCGCCGATCCGGACGACCTTCGGCATGGCGTTCCTCCTTTGTCGGGTGGGGTGTGGGGACGGTCAGGAGGTCTGGGGGCGGAAGCGGCCGAAGCGGCCGCGGTGGTAGAGCAGCGGCTGGTCGGGCTCGCGGATGTGGGCCTCGGTCACCAGCCCCACGACCAGGACGTGATCGCCGATGTCGGCGGTGGTGTAGGGGCTGCACAGCAGGTGGGCGCACACGCCCTCCAGCAGCGGGGTGCCGTCGGGGGCCGGGTGCCAGCGGGTGGGGGCGGCGAAGCGGTCGATGCCGCGGTGGGCGAAGCGGGCGGCCAGGTCGGCCTGGGCGTCGGAGAGGATGTTGATCGCAAAGCGGTCGGCGGCGCGCAGCGACGGCCAGGTGGTGGAGGTGCGGGCGATGCAGAAGGACACCAGCGGCGGGTCCAGGCTGACCGAGGTGAAGGAGGTGGCGGTCAGCCCGGCCGGCACGCCGCCGGGGGCCGCGGTGACCACCACGACCCCGGCGGCGTGCAGGGCCAGGGTCCGGCGGAACCGGTCGGCATCGATCGTCTGGTCGGGCAGCAGTTCGGTCATCGCCGCTTGTCCTTTCCGGGCTCTGCCGTCGTGGGGGGCCGGTGCCGGGCGCCTTCGCCGGCCTGCTCGCGGCCCGGTCGTCCCGGGCCGCGGGCCTGCGGCGGGCGCGCAGGCCGCGGCCCCGGCGCGCGGCCGGCAGGTCGCAGAAGGCTCGTCCACCATTATTCCTATAATTCCTACTTAATTACTATGAAATTCGCGGGCGACCTCGCCTGCCGATGCCGTCCCGCCTGCGCCGCCGGGACGGGAGCGCGCCGTCAGATGGCGCCGTGCCGCGGAGGCAGCGTGCCGTTGAGCGCGTAGCGGCCGATGTGCTGGATCTTCCAGCGGACCGGGTCGTGGAGGGTGTGGGTGCGCGCGTTGCGCCAGTGCCGGTGCAGGTTGTGCTCCTCCAGGCTGGAGCGGGTGCCCGACAGCTCGAACAGCGCGTTGGAGATCTCCACGCTGGCCCGGTCGGCGACCGCCTTGGCGGTGGCCACCGCGATCGAGGCGGCGGCGGCGCTCTCGTCGGTGAGATCATGCCTGGCACGTTCCACCGCCCGGCCGGCCTCGGCCAGCAGCGCCCGCGCCGACCGCTCGGCGATCACCAGCTCCCCGAACCGCTGGATGAGCAGCGGGTCTTCGGCGGCCTTGCCGCACCCGCTGTCCGGCCAGGGCCGGGCCTTGGTGCGGATGAACTCGGCCGCATCGCGCAGCGCGCCCCCGGCGATGCCCACGTCGATGGCCGCGTGCAGCAGCTGCGCGTAGGCGCCGTGGACCTGCGGCCCGGTGAAGGTCAGGTGGTGGGGCACCACGCGCTCGGCCGGCACCCAGACGTTCCGCAGCCGCACCGTGCCGCTGGCGGTCAGCCGCTGCCCCATGCCCGTCCAGTCGTCGACGACCTCCAGCCCGGGGGCGCCGCGGGGCACGTAGGCCACGTGCAGCCGGTCGCCCTGGCCCGGCACCTCCAGCTGGGCCAGCACCGGGACCCAGTGCGCGAACAGCGCGCCGGTGCAGTAGTGCTTGTCCCCGTTCAGCAGGTAGCCGCCGTTGCCGTCGGGGACGAGCCGGGTGCGGTACTCCTGGGCGTGCCGGGTGCCGGCCTCGGACTGGGCGTTGCCGAAACGCTTGCCGGCCAGCGCCTCGCCGAAGAAGTAGCGCCGCTGCTCCTCGCTGCCCTGCTGGGTCAGCACGCGCAGGTAGACCACGTGGCTGTGGGGGATCTGGGCGATGTTGGGGTCGGCCTCGGCCAGCAGGCGGTAGACCTCGGCGAGGGTGTCGGCGCGCACGTCGGCTCCGCCGTAGCGGCGCGGCACGGTGATCGCCAGCAGCCCGCTCTCCGACAGCCGGTCCAGCTCGGCCCGCGGCAGCAGGCGCCGGGCGTCGCGCTCGGCGGCGCCGGGCGCGAACTCGGCGGCCAGCCGCGCGGCGATCTCGAGGGCTTCCTCATCGGTGCGGATCACATGGGCACGACCGGCGGAGGCCGCCGGGGCCTCCAGAGCCTGGTCGAAAGTGGTCATCTCGCCCCCTGGGAACGAAACCGGGATATACATGGTAACTCTACCTGTTTACTAGGAATTTGCCCAGGGGGTGCGCCCGGCGAAACCTGCGAAACCGGGATCTTTGATGCGGCGGTGACCGGTGTTGCGCCGCAATGGGACATAAGGAAGCGTCCGGCCCGGCCGCAGCGCGGCCGGGCCGGACGGTCGGGGGGTCGCGGCGGACGGTCAGGCCCGCTCGCCCGAGGCCGGGACCTTGACCTCGGCCTCGGCGACCGCGTCGGCGATCGCGCTCCAGAACTCCAGGTCGCCCTCCTCCTCCAGGCGGGAGATCTGGCTCCAGAACTCCCGGTCCTCGGCCTCGGCGGCCACCGCCGCGCTGACCAGGGGCATCGCCACGGTCTCGCGGTCGGCGGCGGCCAGGTCCGCGGGGGTGACGTCGGCGGGCAGCGCCACCGGGGTGCGGTGGTGGCGTCCGCGCTTGCGGACCCGGATCGGCGAGGAGGTCGGCAGCCGCAGCCCCTCCAGGCGCAGCGAGCCGGGGATCCGCAGTTCCGGCAGCTTGACGACGGCCGACTTGCCCACCGCCAGCGCCACGCTGCCGGCGAGGGCGATCGTCAGCAGGTCGGTGAGCCCCGGCAGGTGCTGCTCCTGCGGCGGGTTCTCCCGCTCGCGGGGGGCGACGCCCTGGGTGGCGGCGACGGCGGTCGCCCCGCCGCCGAGCGAGTCGACCTTGGGCGCGGGGGCGGCGTGCTTGGGCACGTACTTTTCCGGCGGGGCGCCGGAGGAGGTCACCGACTCGACCGACTTGCCCTTGACCTTGACCTTGGAGGGGTAGCCGTAGCCGACGATGGTGTCGGGGGTGCGCACCTTGCGCTTGAGGTGGACGCCGTCGGCGTTGCCCTCGATGGTGTGGATGCGGTTCCCCTCGACCTTCTCCACGATGCCCACGTGGTCGATGGCGTCCAGGCTCTTGGACCCGCCCCAGTCGAAGAAGACGATGGCGCCGGGCTGAGGGTCGGTGCCCCAGGCGCCCTGCTGCTTGAACCACGCGGCGTGGAAGGGGGTGTAGGCGAACTGGCCCGCCCACTCGGCGACGCCGGCCTTGTGGGCGGCCCAGGCCAGGAACATGTCGCACCAGGCCGCGGTGGCGAAGTAGGGGCTTTTGTCGACGTTCTTGCCGTACCAGTCGCCGTACTTGGTGTAGCCGCCCGATTCCTCTCGGTATCCCAGTTCGGCTTTGGCGACCTCAAGGATCTTTTCCCCGATGGGATCCATGCGTTATCTCCTCTGGGACCGCCTACCGGGTTAGCTGACGGGTTCGGGCCAGGAGCCGCCCTACCGCACGCGGCGGATTCACCCCAGAAGCAGTGGGTCCCCGGCTCCCGCGGCGCGGGGGCGCGCCGCCGGGACTCGGCGTCCGGCCCGCACTCCCCGGGCGGGGAGTTAGGTAACGGACCGATATCAGGGAAAAGTACTGACCCTTAAAGGATCGGGCAAGTCATCCCAGAGTGACGCAAAGTAAAAATCCCGAACGTAGTCAAACCGTCACAACCAGCCTTCAAGAGCCCCGCAAGCAGGCAAAACACCCGGCGTTGCAAGCGCTCACCCCGCTTTGCCGTCCCGGCCGGACGGACGCTCCGCAACACTTCCGGTGGCCCCGGCCGCCCGTTCGGTACGCGCGTGCAGAGCGCGCTCCAGGGCCCGCAGCGCGGGGACGGCCCGCAGGATCGCCTCCACCTGGTGAGGGGCCAGGTCGCCGAGCGCCTCCTCCAGCATGCGCGCCCGCGCGTCTTCGATGCGGCGGGCGTTCTCCACGGCCCGGTCGGTGGGCAGGACGCGGCCGCTGCGCCGGTCCGCCGGGTCGACCTGGCGGCTGACCAGGCCCAATTCGGCCAAGTGCCGCAGGGCGGCGCTGACGTTGCTGGGCTTCATCTGCATCGCGGCGGCCAGCCGGCCGGGGCTCAGGCCGGGCTGGTGGACGATCAGCCGCAGCAGGTCGGCCTCCGAGGGCGGCAGCGGGGCGATCCCGGCCTGCCGGGGACCGGTGCGCAGCAGAAGGCGGTTGAGGTCGCGCAGGACCGGGGCCAGCTCACGGAGCTCGGAGGAGCGGTGCATTGCCCCATGATAATTTGTTTATGCATATATAAGTAAATTCCCGTCACCCGAGGAACGCATGCTCAAAAACCCCGCCGTCCCTTCCCGGCCCGGCGTGTCCGGGCTGCTGCTGGTGGTCCTGGCCCTGCTGAACACGGTGGCGCCGTTCGCCACCGACATGTACCTGCCGGCCTTCACCGACATGGCCGACGACCTGGGCGCCGGCGCCTCCAGCGTCCAGCTCACGCTCACCGCCTTCCTGATCGGGCTGGCCGTCGGGCAGCTGACCATCGGCCCGCTGTCGGACCGCTTCGGCCGCCGCGTCCCGCTGCTGATCGCCACCTGCGCGGCCACCGCCGCCGCCGTGGTGTGCGCGCTGTCCCCCAACGTGTGGGTGCTGGTGGCGGCGCGGTTCGTCCAGGGCTTCGCCGGGGCGGCGGGCATCGTCATCGGGCGCGCGGTGGCCGCCGACCGCACCGGAGGCCAGGCGGCGGCCAAGGTGTTCTCGCTGCTGACCAGCATCAGCGGCATCGCCCCCGTGGTCGCCCCGCTGGCCGGCGGCCTGCTGGTGCCCGCCGGCTGGCGCATGGAGTTCTGGGCGCTGACGGGCATCTCGGCGCTGATGCTGCTGGGCGCCCTGCTGGTGGTCCCCGAGTCGCTGCCACCGGAGCGGCGGCACCGGGGAGGCCTGGCCGCCACCGGCCGGACGATGCGGCACCTGCTGGCCGACCGCGGCTACCTCGGCTACATCCTCACCTTCGGGCTGGGCTTCACCGGGCTGATGGGCTACATCTCCGCCTCGCCCTTCGTGATCAAGAACGTGCTGGGGCTGTCCACCTCCGCCTACTCGGCGGACTTCGCCGTCAACGCGCTGGGCATGGTGACCGCCGGGCTGATCAACGCCCGGCTGATCGGGCGTTTCACCCCGCAAGGGCTGCTGGGCTTCGGCCAGGGCGCCGTGCTGACCGGCTCGGCCGCCCTGCTGGCGATGCTGGCCGCCGGAGCGCCCGCCGCCGCGGTGCTGCCGGTGCTGTTCCTGACGGTGAGCTGCGTTGCGTTCGTCATGGGCAACTCGGCGGCGCTGGCGCTGGGACGCGCCCGGCACGCCTCGGGCACCGGCGCCGCCATGATGGGCGCCCTGCAGTTCGCCTGCGGCGCCCTGGTCTCCCCCTTGGTGGGGCTGGGCGGGGAGGAGACCGGCGTCCCCATGGGCATCGCCCTGGTGACCGCCGCCGTCCTGGGCATCGGCGCCCACCTGCTGGCCCGCACCGTCCCGGCCTCCCGCTCCGCGGCCCCGGAACCGCGGGAAGGGGAAGGGCCGCGCGCCGAACCGGCGCAGCAGGCGACGGGACGCTGAGGGGACCGTCGGCGTTCCGGCTCCGGGGGAGCACAGCGGGAAGCGGGGCGCCGCCCGCGCCTGCCGGGCGGCGCCCCGCTCGTTCACCGAGCCTGCCGCAGCACGGCGTTTCCGCAGGCCGGGACGGGGGCGCCGCCGCGACCTGCCAGGTCACGACCTCAGATTCCGCCGTGGCTCCCGTCCCGGACCGCCGTGATCACGTGCCGGAAGGGCTCAGCGGTCCGG
>ERZ777003.721-NODE-721-length-61033-cov-45.241103_pt1 | contig 61033 bp, 49 predicted proteins | sample MGYA00374956_ERZ777003 | MGnify/ENA primary metagenome ERZ777003 (study PRJEB29302, sample SAMN06268252) | bioreactor metagenome | isolation source: Joint BioEnergy Institute, California, USA | place: USA:Joint BioEnergy Institute, California, USA | collected...
GAGCAACTGACTTTTAATCAGTAGGTCCTGGGTTCGAATCCCAGCGCGCTCACCATAAGTGCTTGATTTAAAATGATAAAATAGCTTGCCTGTAAGAAAGTGAGCTTGCCGCCGCTTAGCTTCCCTGCCACATTGACGCAATGGAGCGCTCAGACTCTAATGGGCAGGACAAAGCCTGGAGTAGCTCGCATGTCGCCGCTTCGTCTTGCCGCTGCCATTGGCCTTCTGACGTTGGTCGCCGGATGTGCGACGATCACGCCCGAGCAGCAGCGCGCCATGGACGAGGAGGAATGCCGCTCCTATGGCTTCCGTCCGGGAACCACCGGCTTTGCCGAATGCCTGCAGCGAATCGAGCTTGATCGGAGAGCGGAACGCCGGGCCAGAATGATCGCCATGGACCATTGGCTGGAGCCCAGAGTCGTCTACCGCCCCATCATCGTGAGGGCGAAGGACGATTAGGCGGAGAGCGGCCAAAAGAATCTCGGCCTGGCGGCCTTCTGCCTGTTGTCAACGCGGCCAACATAACTATATAGGTCGCTCTTCTGAAAAGAAACGCCACATCTGCTGGTTGGAGAGGACGCCATGGTTGACGACGCCCTTTTCCAATTGGGGATGGATTCAGCGCGTCTGAACACCGCCCAAACGGAAGAAGAGGTTACAACGCGGCCTTATGTGCCGGAGTGCAACGATCACTTTATAGAAAGGGACGGCGTCGTGTGCGCCGGCGAGCATCTGATCATCGATCTGTTCGATGCGGAGCGGCTCGACGATCTGCCCTTTATCGAGCGAACGCTGATCGAGTGCGTTCGGGCGGCGGGTGCCACGCTTCTGCACATCCACCTTCATCCCTTTGAGCCCAATGGGGGGGTGAGCGGGGTTGCGGTGCTGGCCGAAAGCCACATTTCCATTCACTCCTGGCCCGAGCGCGCCTATGCGGCGCTCGACGTCTTCATGTGCGGCAAGGCGCAGCCCAGGCGCTGCGTGGACGTGCTGAAAGCGGCCTTCCGGCCGGGGCGCATAGAGGTGAAGGAGCTTCTGCGAGGGCAAGGGGCGTGAAGAAGACCGTTACGGAGACACTGCACGACGGCGTACAGCTTTCGTTCGCGGTGGAAGAGGTACTCCACGAGGAGGCAACCGGTCATCAGCGCCTGCAGCTCATCCGCAATCGCCGTTTCGGCAAGGTGCTGCTGCTCGACGGCGCGGTGCAGGTCACCAGCGCCGACGAGTTCATGTATCACGAGATGATGGCGCATGTGCCCCTGATGGCTCATGGCGATCCCGCCGATGTTCTCATCATCGGCGGCGGGGATTGCGGGCTTGCCGAGGAGGTGCTGAAGCATCGCCGGGTGAAATCGCTGACGCAGGTGGAAATCGACGCCTCGGTCGTAGATTTCGCGCGCCAACACTTCGGTGAATTCAACGCACCCGTCTTTGACGATCCGCGTTTTTCTGTGGAGATCGGCGACGGCTCCGCCTTTGCCAGGGAGACGGACCGTCGCTTCGACGTGGTGCTTGTGGATTCCACGGACCCGGCAGGGCCGGGTGCGGTGCTTTTCACGCGCGAATTCTATGGCAATCTGAAGCGCATCCTGAAGCCGGGCGGCATTGCCGTCACCCAGAACAGCGTTCCGTTCCTGCAAAAGAACGAATTCGTGGCAGGTTTCGGCGCACTGGCCTCCGTGTTTCCGGTCGCCCGGCCCTATGTGGTGGCCGTGCCGACCTATTTCGGCGGGTTCATGACGCTCGGCTGGGCAAGCGACAGCGAGCAGGCGCTTCAGGTGGACCAGAAAACGCTCGAGGAGCGGGCGGCGGGGATGGAAACCCGCTACTACACGCCCGCTCTCCATCAGGCGGCTTTCGTGCTGCCGCGCTACATCGCGGATCTGGCGGAAAAGGCTCGTAAAGGCGTCTAGCTACCTCTACGCCCGTCCCGCCATGATCTTCTGGAGGGTCGGAATCTCCGCAGCCATTGCCGCGTCCCGCTCGGCGGTCAGTCTGAACGCCGGGCGGTCGGTCGTCCGTGCGACATAGTCGCGGAAAACGGGCCGTTCGGGCAGGGCTTTCAGCACATTCATCACGTAGTTGATGCCGCCCCCCAGGATCACGTCGGCAAGCGTGAAGCGCTCGCCCGCTGCCCAGGGATTCTCCGAAAGCTTGCGCTCCAGATAGGCGACCATATCCTCGTAAAGGCCGAAGGGATAATCGTTGCTGACGTAGCTGAGGCCCTTCACCTTCGCGCAGACGACGGGATCGAACACCGCGTCGTGATAGACGAGCGTGCTGATGTAGGCCGCCCGATCCGGGTCTCCGATGGCGGGCGCTAAACCCTTCTCGGGGAATACGTCGCCCAGATAGATGGTGATTGCCGCCCTTTCGGTGACAACCTTCCCGTCATGCACGATGGCCGGTACCTTCTTGTTGGGCTGGATCTTCCGGTATTCCTCGGGAGCGCCGCCCTCGCCGCGTATATCGACGAGTTCCATTTCGTATTCCAGGCCCAGCTCCTCCAGAAGCCAGAAGATCGTGGACGAACGGGACCAAGGCGCGTGATAGAATTTAAGCATCGTCCTCTCCTCTTTTCGGATATGGACATGCTAGCAGGGGCCTACTGACAACACTCTGTCAGTAGCGATGACAGGAGGGCGGTTTTGGACCGCCCTCCCCGCCGCCTGAAAGGCGTCAATTCGGCAACTGGTCGTCGATGCCCTCGACATAGAAGTTCATGCCGAGAAGGGTGGCATCGTCGGCCACCTCGCCGGCGGCAAGCCAGGGCGTGCCGTCCTGCCTGTTGATGGGGCCGGTGAAGGGATGGAATTCGCCCGAACGGATCTTTTCCTCGGTCTCCTCTGCCAGCGCCTTCACCTCGTCCGGCATGTTCGCGTAGGGCGCCATCACCACATGGCCCTCGGCAAAGCCGCCCCAAACGTCAGACTGCTCCCAAGTGCCGTCCTGCACGGCTTTCACACGCCTGATGTAGTACGGGCCCCAGTCGTCCACGATCGAGGTGAGCTGGGTTTCCGGCCCAAACTCGATCATGTCGGAGGCCTGTCCGAACGCCTTGATGCCGCGCTCGGCCGCCACCTGCATGGGCGCCGTCGAGTCGGTGTGCTGGGTGATGATGTCCACCCCCTGGTCGATCAGCGCCTTGGCCGCGTCGGCCTCCTTGCCCGGATCGAACCAGGTGTTGGCCCAGACGATCTTCACCTTGAAGTCCGGGTTGACGGACTGTGCGCCCAGCATGAAGGCGTTGATGCCCATCACCACCTCGGGAATGGGGAAGGAGGCGATGTAGCCTGCAACGCCGGCCTTGGAAAGGCTCGCCGCGATCACGCCCTGAACGTAGCGACCTTCATAGAAGCGCGAATTGTAGGTTGAAACGTTCGGATGCTCGCGCTTGTATCCCGTGGCGTGCTCGAACTTCACGTCCGGGAACCTCCCAGCCACCTTGTTAGTGGGGTCCATGTAACCGAAGGAGGTAGTGAAGATGATGTCGCAGCCGGAACGGGCAAAACGCTCGATGGCGCGTTCGGCGTCCGCGCCCTCCGGCACGCTTTCCAGATATGCCGTCTCGACCGTGTCGCCGAGCTCTTCCTCAAGCTGCAGAACACCCTGATGATGCTGATAGCTCCAGCCGAAGTCACCAATGGGCCCCACATAGATGAAGCAGGCCTTGGTCTTGTCCTGCGCAAGCGCAGCACCCGGTAGCGCCAGGAATGCGGATGCCGCTAAGGCCAGCATTTGTCGTTTCATGTCATCATCCTCTTTCGGTTTGCCTCTTTTGCATCAAGCTTCCTCCCCACATCCCCTGCTGCACTCAGCGGTCCGGAACGAATGGCTGTCCCAAGGAAGCCGGTGTGTTCATCATCGTCAGCCGCCTGTTACGCGAGATCAGGACGAGGACGACGATGGTCGCCAGATAGGGAAGCGAGGAGAGGAACTGAGAAGGGATGCCGACGCCAAGCGCCTGGGTATGAAGCTGGCCGATCGACACCGCGCCGAACAGATAAGCGCCCACCAGAAGCCGCCACGGGCGCCAGGACGCGAAGACCACGAGAGCCAGCGCGATCCAGCCGCGGCCCGCAGTCATGTTCTCCACCCATTGCGGCACATAGACGAGTGACAGATACGCCCCGGCAAGCCCCGCGCACGCACCGCCGAACATGACGGCCAAATAGCGTATCGTGATGACCCTGATGCCAAGCGCGTGGGCGGATGCGTGATTGTCGCCCACCGAGCGCAGTGTGAGGCCCGCGCGCGTACGGAACAGGAACCATACCACCCCCGCGGTAAGCAGGATGGATACATAGAACAGCGGATCCTGCCCGAAAATGAGACGTCCGATATAGGGAATGTCGCTGAGATAGGGAATGCGGATAGCGGCAAGCTTCACGCCCGCGCGCCCGACGAAGCTCTCGCCGATCATGCCCGAGAGGCCGAGGCCGAGCAGCGTCAGGGAAAGGCCCGTCGCCACCTGATTGGTGACCAAGGTGAGCGTCAGGAAGCCGAAAAGCAGGGAGAATGCCGCGCCGACCAGAATGGCCGCCAAGACGCCAAGCCAGGGAGAGCCGGTGGTGACCGCAACGGCAAAGCCCGTCACCGCGCCCATGATCATCATGCCCTCGACACCGAGATTCAGCACGCCCGAGCGCTCGGTCACGAGTTCGCCAATGGCGGCGAGCAGAAGCGGCGTGGCCGCCGTGGCGATGGTGATGAGAATGTCCTCAAACATCGGCCCGCGCCCCCTCCCCGCGCACGGCCGGCTCGGCCACCAGCCGGATGCGGTAATGTATGAGCGTGTCGCAGGCGAGCACGAAAAACAGGATCATTCCCTGGAAGACCCGTGCCACTTTGTCGGACAGGCCGACGGATATCTGTGCCGCCTCGCCGCCCAGATAGGTGAGCGCCAGCACGAGGCCCGCCGCCACAATGCCGAGCGGGTTGAGCCGGCCGAGAAAGGCGATGATGATGGCGGTGAAGCCGTAGCCGGGCGAGATGATCGGCCGCAACTGACCGATGGCGCCGGAAACCTCGCATATGCCAGCAAGCCCGGCGAGCCCGCCTGAAACCAGGAAACTGAACAGAACCATCTTCTCCCGGGAGAAGCCCGCGAAACGCCCTGCCCGCGGGCTTTGTCCCAGAAGGCGGATTTCAAAGCCCTTCAGCGTGCGCGTCATCACGAACCACAGGACGAGGGCCGCGAGAAGCGCGAAGATGAAGCCCCAATGCGCCCTGCCCGACGCCGGCCAGATCTCAGGCAGGGTGGCGAAGGCGTGGAAGGTGCGCGTCTCGGGAAAGTTGAAGCCGGCCGGGTTGCGCCACGGGCCGCGAACCATCCAGTCGAGGAAGAGCTGCGCCACATAGACGAGCATCAGGCTGGTGAGAATTTCGCTGGTGTTGAAGCGCGCCTTAAGCACCGCGGGGATTGACGCATAGGCCGCTCCGCCGGCGACACCCAACAGCAGCATCAGGGGGAGGACCACCCAGGATTGGAAATCCGGGAACATCACAGGCAGAATGGAACCCGCCATGGCGCCGATGATGAACTGCCCTTCCGCGCCGATGTTCCAGTTGTTGGAGCGGAAGCAGACCGAAAGCCCGACGGCGATCAGTATGAGGGGTGCCGCCTTTACCGCCAGCTCATGCAGCGACCAGGTCTCGTGCAGGGGATCGACGAAATAGTAGTAGAGCGCCTCGCCCGGGTTCTTGCCTAGCGCGAGAAACAGGGCGGCACCCGCGACGAGGGTAAGCCCCAGCGCAATGAAGGGCGAAAGCATACTGAAAAGCGCCGAGCGTTGCGGCCGTTTGACGAGCTCGATGCGCATCACACCGTCTCCTCCAGCGGAAGCCCGGAGGTGGCCTCAGGGCGCGCGCCACCCATGAGCAGGCCTATCTTCTCATATGTCGCCTCGGCAATGGGGACGGGCGTAGAAAGTCTTCCGCCGTGCATGACGGCTATGGCATCGCAGATTTCAAACAATTCATCGAGATCCTGACTGATGACGAGCACGGCCGAGCCGCCCTTGGCGAGATCGACAAGCGCCTGGCGAATCCGCGCCGCCGCCCCCGCATCGACGCCCCAGGTGGGCTGATTGACCACCAGAACGCGCGGCTGACGGTCGAGCTCGCGACCAATGACGAATTTCTGCAGATTTCCGCCCGAAAGCGCTGTCGCCTCCGGGTCCTCGCTGCCCTTGCGCACGTCCATCGCGGTGGAGACCCGCTTGGCGGCGCTGGCCACCACCGCGTTGCGGATGATGCCGAGGCGGCCAAGGAAGGCGCGCGCATCGGTCCGGTAGCGCGAAAGAAGCAGGTTCTGCGTCAAGGTCATGAACGGGGCCGCCGCATGGCCGAGCCGTTCCTCAGGCACGAAGGCCGCGCCCATAAGCCGTCGGCCGGTGATGTCATGCCGCCCGGCAGCGTGACCGCAGATCCGCACGGTATCAGCACTTTCCTGCAGCGCCTCTCCGGAAATCGCCTCGAAAAGCTCGCCCTGTCCGTTGCCGGCAACACCCGCAACGCCGAGGATCTCGCCCGCGTGCACCGTCAGCTCGATTTCCGACAGGGACACGGCGAAGGGATGCCCGGCCTTGCGATTGAGGCCGCGTACTTCCAGCAGCGCCTCCCGCGTGGCTGCGGGCTTGTCGCGCACCACGACCGGCACATCACCGCCCACCATCATGCGTGCGAGCGAAGCGGCCGTTTCGCGGCGCGGATCGGAATGCCCAACCACACGGCCCCCGCGAAGCACGGTGGCGCGGTCGCAAAGGCGCTTCACCTCCTCCAGCCGGTGGGAGATGTAGAGGATGGAGCGGCCCTCGGACCGCAGCGTCTCCAGGGTATCGAAGAGCTTGTCGGCTTCCTGCGGTGTCAGCACCGAGGTCGGCTCGTCCAGAATGATGAGCTCGGGGTCCTGCAGAAGGCAGCGGATGATCTCGATGCGCTGGCGCTCGCCCACCGAAAGATCGCCCACATGGGCCTGCGGATCAAGCGGCAGCCCGTAGGCGCGCGAGAGCTCCCGCGCGCGGGCAGCCACGGCGCTGACGGGAGCAGGATCGTCCAGCGAGAGGATGATATTTTCCGCCGCCGTCAGCGCATCGAAGAGGGAGAAGTGCTGGAACACCATGCCGATGCCGAGGCGGCGAGCTTCCCCGGGGCTGCGGATGGCCACCTCCTGACCTTTCCAGCGGATCGTTCCGGCGGTCGGCTCCAGCGCGCCGAACAGCATCTTGACCAGTGTGGACTTGCCCGCGCCGTTCTCGCCCAAGAGGGCGTGGATTTCACCGCGCCGGATTTCAAGATCGATGGAATCGCAGGCTTTGAGGGTACCGAAAATCTTCGACAGCCCCCGTACCTCCAGCAGCGGCTCGGCCGCCGCGTCGCCCGTTGAGTCCACGACACCTCCCATTTCAGCGCCGTTCTTCTGTGTTCTTCCTCGCCATCGTAGGCGCGCGGTTTTGCGATGCAACAGATTTTGTGTGGAATACCCTACGGGATAAGCACCGTCGTGCCGGTGGTCTTCCGCCCTTCCAGATCCTGGTGCGCTCGTGCCGCTTCCGACAGTGGATAGCGCTGGTTGATCACGATCTTCACCACTCCCGATTGGACCATGGCGAAAAGTTCGCGTGCTGCTTCTTCAAGGTCGCTGCGTGCCGCGATGTAGGTGAAAAGAATGGGCCGCGTTGCGAAAAGCGACCCTTTCTGGGACAGTAGACTGATGTTGAAAGGCGGCACCAGGCCGGAAGACTGGCCGAAGCTCACGAACATGCCGAGCGGCCTCAGACAATCGAGAGAGCCCGGGAACGTGTCCTTGCCGACGGAGTCATAGACGACGTTGCATAGCCGGCCTTCCGTCAGCTCGCGTACGGCCGCGACGAAATCCTGCTTCGTGTAGTCGATCACGTGATCGAAGCCGTGAGCACGAGCAAGCTCGATCTTTTCCTGAGAGCTTGCCGTGCCGATCACCGTCGCGCCCAGATGTTTGGCCCACTGGCCGAGGATGAGCCCGACGCCACCCGCGGCCGCGTGGCAAAGAATCGTATCGCCCGGCTTGACGGGGTAGGTCCGGCGCAGGAGATACCACACCGTCATGCCCTTCAGCATCATGCCGGCGGCCTGTTCGTCCGAAATGGCGTCCGGCACGCGCACCAGACGGTCGGCCGCGATCACCCGACGCTCCGCATAAGCGCCGCCGCCAGCCACACAATAGGCAACGCGGTCGCCCGGCTTCAGCCCCTCGACGCCCTCCCCCACGTCGAGCACGACGCCTGCCGCTTCCGCGCCCGGGATGAAAGGCGTCTGCAGCGAGTAGAGACCTTTGCGCTGGTAGACATCGATGAAGTTGAGGCCGATCGCCTTGTGCTCGATCAGTGCCTCGCCCCTGCCCGGTCTGCCCGGATCGGCGTCCTCCAGACGCAAAGCCTCGGGACCGCCAGCTTCGTGTACGCGAATTGCCTTCGTCATCCAGCCCTTCTCCCCAGTTGCGGCATCGCCTGCATGATTGCGCCGATGCAGTAGAGATAGAGTCCCGTCACGCCAACGCCCGCCTTTACGGCGGCATGCGCTTCGAGGCCCTGCAGAAGGGCCACGAGCCCGAAGGCGCACCAGGCCAGGAAAATACCGAGATTAAGCGGCCGCAGCCGTTTCACGCGCACGGGATGCAGAAAGTGGAGCGGTGTGAATGTCAGCACGGCCGAGATCACGACCACTGCAAAGGAGACATATTCGCCGGGACTGATGACAAACAGGGTGAAGACGATCATGTTCCAGACGACCGGGAAGCCTTTGAAGAAGTTCTCCGCCGTCTTCATACCCGTGTCGGCGTAATAGATGGCGCTCGACACCACGATGATGGCCGCCGACAGGAACGACAGCCCCTCGCCCATGAAGCCGCTCTGATAGAGGGCGAAAGCGGGGATCAGCACGTAGGTCACATAGTCGATGATGTTGTCCAGCGTGTCGCCCGACCAGGTCGGCAGCACATGCTTCACCTCGAGCTTCCTGGCGATGGGCCCGTCAATGCCGTCCACCAGCAGGGCAAGCCCCAGCCACCAGAACATGGCCGTCCAGCGTTCCTCGCTTGCGGCGACCAGCGAAAGGAAAGCCAGGAAAGAGCCGGATGCGGTCAGCAGATGGACCGAGAAGGCCTTTGCCTGAGGGGCCGTAACCTTTTTTCTTTTCATAAAAGCGCGTCCGCTGGGCGGGTTCACGAAAGGAGCACCCTGTGGCGGCCCGAACCGGAGCGCCCTTCCATCGCCTCGCCAAACTCCACCTTCCCCCTCATTACCTTCCTCTTCTGGTTCTTTTCGCGCGTCATTATCACGACCGCGCGGCTCAGACAGCATAAACAGGCGAAGGGTGTGGAAAACAAGGTCCCCCGAGTGCGGTGCTCCGCAACCCTTTGCCGCGCCCGCCGACATTGAACCATGGGACCGACTGCGATATGTGCCGGATTGCGAACAGGTTGAGACGATGGCGAGCGAAGAAAACGGCAGGGCGACGATCCTTGTTGCCGGAACCGGCCCAGCCGGCCTCTCCGCAGCGCTAGCGCTTGCCGGGGCTGGTGTCCGCACCGTCCTTGCCGGTCCCCCGCCTTCCACCAGCGACAAGCGCACCACCGCATTGATGCGGCCCGCGGTCGCGTTTCTGGAACGGCTCGGCCTCGGGCGGGCGCTGGGCCCGGACGCGGCCGCGCCGCTTGCCACCATGCGCATCGTCGATGCAACAGCGCGGCTTATCCGCAGCCCGGCGGTCACCTTCAGGGCAGCCGAAATCGGCGAAGACTATTTCGGCGTCAATATTCCCAACGCGGTGCTGAACGCAGCACTGGCTGACGCCGTTCGCGCCCGGGGCGATATTGTCTGGCATGAGACCATGGTCGAGGAGTGGCGTCCCGAAGCCAACGGCGTCGAGGCCAGGCTGGCCGACGGAACGGTGGTGCGTGCTGCTCTGGCGGTTGCCGCCGATGGGCGCAACTCGCCCGCGCGAAAAGCGGCCGGTATTTCCGTGACCACACACCGCCTGCCGCAACGCGCACTGGTGCTTAACTTCGCCCATCAGCGCCATCACGACTTTACCTCGACCGAATTTCACACCGAAAGCGGCCCCTGCACGCAGGTTCCGTTGCCGGGCGGTTTCCGCTCCAGCCTCGTCTGGGTCCTGCGCCCCCGGCAGGCGGAGGAATTGTCCGTACTTGACGATGATGTCCTGTCCAAGCGCCTCGAAGCGCGCATACAGTCCTTCCTTGGCAAGGTAACGGTCGAGCCGGGGCGGCAAGTCTACCCGCTTTCCTCCGCCCTACCGGCGCGCTTCGCCGCCCGGCGCATCGCGCTCGTGGGCGAGGCGGCGCATGTCTTCCCGCCGATTACGGCGCAAGGGCTCAATCTCGGCCTGCGCGACGTGATGGACTTGGCGGAGGTCATCCGCGCCCATGTGCAGGACCCGGGCTCGCCGGCGGCGCTGCTTCGTTATGACATGCGGCGCAGGCCCGACATTCTGGCGCGTTCCAGCGCGGTGAACCTCGTCAACGCCTCGCTGCTTTCCGGCCTGCTGCCGGCCCAACTTGCCAGAAGCGCTGGCCTTGCCCTCCTGAGCAGCCTGCCTTTTCTGCGCGGATTTTTCATGCGGGAAGGGATGCAGCCGGGCAGCGGCTTTGCGGCCCTATTGCCTACCGTCGCGCGTCGTGGCTAATTTGCACCGTTGCCTTAATTGTACCGGTGTCGTTTAGCATTGAATTGCCGAGCAGGCTGATCCAAATTCAGGCCAAAGGTTGCGGGGCAATGCAGAAAGTCAAAACGGCAAAATTCTCGATCGGCCAGGTTGTCCGCCACAGGCTGTTTCCCTTCCGGGGCGTCATCTTCGACGTCGATCCCGAATTCAGCAACACCGAGGAATGGTATGAAGCCATTCCGCCCGAGGTGCGTCCGTCGAAGGATCAGCCTTTCTACCACCTCCTCGCGGAGAACGACGAGACGGAATACGTGGCCTATGTTTCGGAGCAGAATCTCCTCGAGGACGAATCCGGTGAGCCCGTGCGCCACCCGCAGCTCTTCGAGCTGTTCGTTCAGACCGCGGACGGCAAATACGCTCCGCGCCAGCGTTTTCGTCACTGAAACGCAAAAAAGGCCGTGTGACGCCCTTTTTGGTTAAGCGCAGAACATCGGTCTTTGAACCACATCATTTAAAAATGCGATTGAACGCTGACCGGCCGCTAGTCCGGCCGGCGCGCGAGCAAGCTGGCCCGCTTATCGGGACTGCTTAGCCTCTTCCTGGGCCCGCTTCAGTCTTTCGGCGAATTCCTCGTTGTTCTTGCTGACGAACTCTTCGAGCTTCTTCTGACGCTCGTCCAGCTCGCTCTGCTGCAGCGGCTCGCCGTCGAACGCGCTGGTGAAGCCCTGAAGCGTAACCTTGATCGGATTGGGCTGGTTCTGGAAATTGACGGAGGTGAGGGTCAGTTCTGACCCGCGCTTGAACGAATTCACGAGCTCATCCGTAAGCGGAGCTTCGGCCACACAACGGTCGGGAACGCAGATTGCATATTCGATCTTGCGGGTCGCGCCGCCGTCGATCTGCATTCCGATTCCGGGCGGGATGAGCCGGCCGGTGGGAACGGCGATCTGCAGCACACGTCGATTGATCTTCCCCTTTACCTCGATCAGGTTGACCGCGGTCAGAAGCTGGCCCGTCTCGGCGCGGCGCAGGAACTGCACGTTGCAGACGTCCACATCCTCTTGCTTGGTGCAGGCCTTGAACCAGCCCTGCGGCGGCTCCTGCTGCGCGTGCGCCGCATTCGAGGCGCCGATGACGGCCATGCACACCCCTCCGGCCAATGCCGCGATCAAACGGTGTGCTTTCGCATTCTGGCTCTTCATACTTCCCGTTCCTTTGGAATCCCCAGCGAACATAGCGTTTCTCGTTTCCTGTTGGCCGAATGCGGCGACAGCAAGGCTTTGGGCGCGTGTTACAACGCCTGCTTTCCCGAATCCAGAGCCCATCGGCATTACCGCGTGTTTGCCACCGGAATCTTCCCGGTGCACCGGTGGACAAGGCGGGCAAGGCGCGCAAGGATGGCAGCGGCACCCCCGAGTCCATTCAACACGAGGCCTTGCCATGTCGCGCCTTCATCTCGCTCCGGCGCTTTCCGCCCTGATCCTCTGGGCCGCCGCTGCTTCCGCCCAGGAGACGCCGATGCATGGCGTCGCCATGAACAGCGAGCCGGAGCTGCCCGCAGGGTTCACTCATTTTCCCTACGCCAATCCGGATGCTCCCAAAGGCGGCGAGATCACCTACTGCGTGACCGGTTCGTTCGACAACCTGAACCCGTTCATCCTGAAGAGCATGCGCACCACGGCACGCGGCGTCATCGATACGATCTTCGGCAATCTCGTCTTCGAGCCGCTGATGCGGCGCAACGGCGCGGAACCGTTCTCCCTCTACGGGCTTCTCGCCGAATCGGTGGAGATGGATGCAGAGCGCACCTACGCCGAATTTCATCTCGACCCCGACGCCAGATGGTCGGACGGCAAGCCCGTCACGCCTGAGGACGTCATCTTTACCTACGAAACCTTCGCCGAGAAAGGCCGTCCGCCCTACAGCACGCGCATGGAGCGGATCAAAAAGATTGAAAAAACAGGGGAGCATAGCGTCCGCTTCGCCTTCAACGAGAACTCCGACCGTGAATTTCCGCTGATCGTGGCCATGACACCGGTGATCCCGGCGCATGCGTTCGACCGCGATACGTTCGACCAGTCGACGCTCAAGCCGGTGACTGGCAGCGGACCCTATGTGATCGATGAAGTTATCCCGGGCCAGCGCATCGTCTTCAAGCGCAACCCCGACTATTGGGGGGCCGACAAGCCCTCCATGCGAGGCTTTCATAACTACGACCGCATCACCATTGACTACTTCCTGAACGGGAACGCCCAGTTCGAGGCTTTCAAAAAGGGCCTGTGCTCCGTCTATGCGGGCGCGATCTACACCGGAATGGATGCCACCCAGGTCGCACGAGACTTCGACTTTCCGGCCGCCCGCAATGGCGACGTGGTGGTGAAGGCGTTCGAATCGAAGATACCTCCGGTGGTCACCGGGTTCGTCTTCAACACCAGGCGCGAGATATTCGCCGATCCGAGGGTGCGGCGCGCCCTGTCGATGCTCTACGACTTCGGCTGGGTGAACAAGAACGTCTATGACGGCCAGTACCACCGGACGCTGAGCTACTGGCAGAATTCGGAGCTTTCCGCGCTCGGGCGGCCCATGGACGAAAGGGAGAAGGAGCTGCTTGCTCCCTATATGGACAAAATCCTCCCCATGGTGGCCGACGGCACCTATGGCAAGGATGCCGACAAGGGGGAGGGGCTGAGCCGCGAGACGATGCGCGAAGCCCTCGGTCTGCTTCAGGATGCGGGCTACACGCTCGACGGCGGCAAGCTCAGGGATCGAGAGGGAAATCCCCTCTCCTTCGAGATTCTCATCGTTTCCGCGGAGCAGGAGCGGCTTGCCAGCGTTTTCCAGCGCGCCCTCTCGCGTCTTGGAATAGAAGTCACGCTGCGCATGCTCGACGATTCGCAGATCCAGCAGCGCAAGCAGACCTTCGAGTTCGACATGCTGATTTCGTCGGTCGGCTTCTCGGGCTCGCTCTCGCCCGGCATCGAGCAGATCGGCCGCTGGGGCTCCGAATCGGCCAATGCCGAAGGCTCCTTCAACCTCTCCGGGGTTGCCGATCCGGCCGTCGACGCCATGATCGAGGCGATGCTGAGCGCGCGCGACAAGAAATCCTACGTTGCCGCCGTGCGGGCTCTCGATCGGCTCCTGATCTCCGGCGCCTATATGGTGCCCACGCAGCACAACACGCAGAAATGGGTCGCTTACTGGAACTATCTGGAGCACCCGGAAACAGCGCCGTTGGATGGCTTTGACCTTTCCGCCTGGTGGCGCAAACCGCAGGGGGCTGGCGACTGATGGAACCGAAGATCACCATCAGCGTCGATGTCATCTCCGACGTGGTCTGTCCTTGGTGTTTCCTCGGCCAGCGCAATCTGGAGCGCGCGAAGGCTCTGCTTTCAGATATCGACGTGCCGGTGCGCTGGCGCCCCTTCCAACTCGACCCGACAATCCCGCCTGAGGGGCTGGAGCGACAAAGCTACATGCTGTCGAAATTCGGCAGCCGCGAGCGCATCGACGCCGCTCACGACCGGCTTCGTGAGCTCGGTGCCGCCGCGGGCATCAAATTCGACTTCGAAGCCATAAAGGTCGCGCCGAACACGCTCGATGCGCATCGGGTGATCCGTTGGGCTGGTGGCGCGAGCGAAGACATACAGAGCCGCCTGATCGGCAATCTTTTCAGCCTCTATTTCGAGGAGGGGCAGAATATCGGCGACCCAGCCGTTCTCGTCTCCGCCGCAGAAGAGGCAGGCATGGATCGCGCGGTGGTGGAGTCGCTGCTTCCCTCGCCAGCCGACCGGCAGGAGGTTCAGGCCGAGATTGCGACCGCGCAGAGAATGGGGGTCACCGGCGTGCCATGCTTTCTACTGGAGGGACGCTACGCATTGATGGGCGCTCAGCCTCCCGAATCCTTGGCCGATGCCATCAGGAAGGTGGCACAGGCCAAGGCGAGCGGGGAACTCGCCGCGGACGCTCCGGACCCGCATGACGGCTAAGGAGGCAAAAACCCTTACCTGGCGAGTGGTTAAGGCGCGCGTGCCCGACACGGCGCGCGATGTCATCCGGCTTCACAAGAAGCATCGCGGCACGATCGGGCGCCACGATGTGGTCAAGCTGTCCGCCAACGGGAATTCCTGCCACGTGTCCGTTCTCGGCACGGAAGAGGAAGACGTCATCGAGATGGATCTCGACACTCGTCTCGATCTAGGCGTGATGCACGACCAGACATACGAGTTCTCGCTGACGCGTGCCGGAGTGGTAGGCCAGTTGCGATGGTATCTTGACGCCAAAAGCCCCGCCATCCGGATTCCCGCGTGGCTGGCGTTCTGGTCACTCCTGATGGGAAGCGCCGGAGCCATGCTTGGCCTCCTCGGATTGCCGCTGGCCATTTTCAGTTAGGCCTGATGGCAACCCTCAGGCGGCTTTCTTTTCGACGAGCCGGACAAGCTGGGTCATAATGACGGCCGCGCCTGCAAGGCGCTTTTCCGCCGTCGGCCAGTCGCGGATGAAGACTACGCTCTGATCGGGCCGGATTTTTGCAAGCGGCCCCTGCTCTCCAATGAAGCGAACCAGTGCCGCAGGCTCTGCGAATTCCCGGTTGCGGAAGTGCAGCACCGCACCTTTCGGCCCGGCATCGAGCTTCTCCACATTCGCGCGGCGGCAGAGCGCCTTGATAAAGACGATCTTGAGGAGATGCTGCACTTCTTCCGGCATCGGACCGAACCGGTCGATGAGTTCCGCGCCGAAGGCGTCGATCTCCTCCGTCGTGGTCAGTTCGCCCAGCCGCCTGTAAAGCCCAAGCCGAAGCTGGAGGTCGGGCACATAGCTTTCCGGGATCATCACGGCCGTGCCGACGGTGATCTGCGGCGACCAGCCCGTATCGGCCGCCTCTCCCTCGCCACGCAATTCTGCCACCGCCTCCTCCAGCATCTGCTGGTAGAGTTCGTAGCCCACCTCCTTGATGTGGCCGGACTGTTCCTCGCCAAGCAGGTTGCCCGCGCCGCGAATGTCGAGATCGTGACTAGCAAGCTGGAAACCCGCGCCCAGAGTGTCGAGCGATTGCAGGACCTTCAGGCGCCGCTCGGCCGTGGGTGTTAGCTTCTTGTTGGCCGGCAGGGTGAAAAGCGCATAGGCCCGCACCTTCGAACGGCCGACGCGGCCGCGAAGCTGATAGAGCTGCGCCAGGCCGAACATATCGGAGCGGTGTACGATCAGCGTGTTGGCCGTCGGGATGTCGAGCCCCGATTCGACAATGGTGGTGGACAGGAGGACATCGTATTTGCCCTCGTAGAAGGCATTCATGATGTCGTCCAGTTCGCCCGGCGGAAGCTGGCCGTGCGCTGTCGCCACCTTCAGTTCCGGCACCTGCTCGGCCAGGAACTCGCGCACCTCCGCGAGGTCCGAGATGCGCGGGACGACATAGAAGCTCTGGCCGCCCCGATAGCGCTCGCGCAGGAGCGTCTCGCGGATGACGAGCGGATCGAAAGGCGAGATGAATGTGCGCACGGCGAGCCTGTCCACCGGCGGCGTGGCGATCAGCGACAGTTCCCGCACACCTGTCAGCGCAAGCTGCAGGGTGCGCGGAATAGGCGTCGCTGACAGCGTGAGCACATGCACGTCCGACTTCAGCTCCTTGAGCCGCTCTTTGTGCTTGACGCCGAAATGCTGCTCCTCGTCGATGATCAGCAATCCGAGGTTCTTGAACTGCACCGACTTGCCAAGCAGCGCATGGGTGCCGACGACGATGTCCGCCGTTCCATCCGCGATCGCCTTCTTGGTCTCCGCAAGCTCCTTGCTGCTGACGAGGCGCGACGCCTGCCGCACCTTCACGGGCAGTCCGGCGAAACGCTCACGGAAGGTCTTGTAATGCTGGCGGGCAAGCAGAGTCGTTGGCACGACGACAGCCACCTGGAACCCTTCCATGGCCGCGACGAAGGCCGCGCGCAGTGCAACTTCAGTCTTTCCGAAACCCACGTCGCCGCAGACGAGCCGGTCCATGGGGCGGCCTGAACTCAGATCCTCCAGCACGGCCTCGATGGCCGTCTGCTGGTCTTCCGTCTCGTCATAGGGGAAGCGGGCGGCAAACTCGCCATAAAGCCCGTCGGGCGGCACGAGTTTCGCGGCCGGGCGCATCGCCCGCTCGGCGGCAAGCCGGATAAGCTGACCAGCCATTTCCAGCAGTCGCTTCTTGAGCTTTGCCTTGCGCGATTGCCACGCGACCCCGCCGAGCTTGTCGAGCACGGCTTCGGCTGCATCCGACCCGTAGCGCGACAGAAGGTCGATATTTTCCACCGGCAGGAACAGCCGGTCATCGCCCGCATAGCGGATTTCGAGGCATTCATGGGGAGCACCCGCGGCCTCGATGGTCCTGAGGCCGACGAAACGCCCGATGCCGTGATCGGCATGCACGACGATGTCGCCGGCGGAGAGTGCCGTGACTTCAGAAATGAAATCAGTGGCCTTGCGGCTTCTCTTGGCACGGCGAATCAGGCGGTCGCCCAGGATGTCCTGCTCGGCTATGACCGCCAGCGCATCGGTTTCGAATCCCGTTTCCAGCGGCAGGACGGCAAGGCCGGCCTGACCTTTCGGAAGTTTGGTGAGCGCTTCGAGGCTTTCCACCCGCGTCACGCCGCCCAAACCATGCTCGGTGAGGATCTGGTTGGTTCGGTCTGCCGAGCCTTCGCTCCAGCCGGCAATCAGCACGCGCTTGCCCCCGGCCCGCAGCGCGCCGATGTGCTTCACCACGTGGTCGAAGACATTGGCATTGGGATCGGCACGCTCCTCCGCGAAGCTGCGCCCGGGGTGTGAACCGGCGTGCAGCACCTTTCCGGCTCCCTCCGGCGCCGCGAAGGGCGTGAAGCGGACGAACGTGCGGGTCTCGGCCGCGGCCGCGATCTCGTCGGGGCTCAGATAGAGGCGTCCCGGCTCCAGAGGCTTGTAGGGCACGGCCTCGCCGAGATTCGCACCCTCGCTGAGCTGGCGCATACGAGCCTCGTAGTGGTCCGTCACCAGCGCGTGACGCTCGCCGATCGCTTCCTGCGCCAGGTGATCGAAGACGAGCGGCGCGTCGGGCAGATAGTCGAACAGTGTCTCCAGCCGCTCGTAGAAAAGCGGCAGCCAGTGCTCCATGCCGGCGAAACGGCGCCCTTCCGAAACCGCGGCATAAAGCGCGTCGTCGCGCGAGGGCGCGCCGAAGGCCTCGATATAGTTGCGCCGGAAGCGGCTGATCGTCTCGGGCGTCAGCGTCACCTCGCTTACGGCCTGGAGCGAAACCTCCTTCTGCTGGCCGGTCGTCCGCTGCGTCGCCACGTCGAAAGCGCGGATCGATTCGAGCGTGTCACCGAAGAAGTCGAGACGCAGGGCCTCGTCCCAGCCGGGCGCGAACAGGTCGAGTATGCCGCCGCGCACCGCATACTGGCCGACATCCCGCACGGTCGGCACGCGCTCAAAGCCGCCGAGTTCAAGCCGGCTGATCAGCGCTTCCATGTCGACCTGATTGCCGGGTCTGGCCCGGAATGTCTGCCCCTCCACATGCGCGGCAGGCGGCATCCGCTGCAGCAGCGCGTTGGCGCTGACGAGGACCACCGCCCGGTGAGGCTGGCGCTTCAGCGCGGCCAAGGCCGAGAGCGCGTCGAGCCTACGGGCGGCCGCGTCGCTGCCCGGCGAAACACGGTCGTAAGGCAGGCAGTCCCAGGCCGGAAGCTGGAGGACCGGCAGGCCAGGAGCGGCGAAACGCAAAACCTCGGCAATGGCAGGCAGCCGCTGTCCGTCCCGAAGGACGAAGATCAGCGGCCGGTCGGGCGCGATCTCGCTTGCAAGCTGCGCCAGGGCAAAGGCTTCGTAGCCGTCCGCCACGCCGTCGATGATCACGGAACCGTTCCGGCCGGGCGCAAGGCCGATAGGTGTGACAAGGTCGGTCATCTTGGATCGTATCAGGCCGTCGGTGTTCCGCACGCAGCTCGGATGCGCCGGAAAAGTTGCGTGTCGAAGGATTCAGGCACCTTTGCCTGACCGGTCACCCACGACAGAAGGTCCGTATCGGGCACTTCCAGCAGAGCCTCGAACTGCGAAAGCTCCTCGTCGGAGAGCGAGCCTATATGCGCATCGGCGAACGCACCCAATACGAGGTCCATCTCGCGCATGCCCCGCCGCCAGGCGCGAACAAGCGCGCGGCGTCGGCGCGGGTCGAGATCGGCGCTTGAGCGAGTGCTTCCGGTCATTGCCTGTCTTTCGCGGTGAGAAGGGGCATATAGCGTTTCGGCCGGCCGATGTCAGCCTCCGTTGCGGTTTTCATCCGCTTCAGGGTCGCATAATTTCAATCCATGCGCCCGCCTCTTCTCGATCCGCTCTTCGCTCCCGCCACGTCATTGGACGGCATCGGCAATCGCATCGCAGGGCTTATCGCCAATGTGGTGCCCGCGGACCTGACGAACAGATCGCTTCGAGTGGGCGATCTTCTCTTCATCCTGCCGCATTCGCTCATCGACCGTACTCGGCGGCCCGAGGTGGCGCATGCGCCCCACGGCGCGACGGTGACGCTTCAGGTGACGGTTGCGCGCCACCAGCCGCCCCCACGCGGCAAGAAGAACGTGCCCTACCGCGTCTTCGCCTTCGACGAGACGGGCGAGATCGCGCTGACCTTCTTTCACGCGCACCAAGCCTATCTGGAGCGGCTGCTGCCGGTTGGCGCGGAAGTGCTGGTCTCCGGTCGCATGGACTGGTTCAACGGCAGGCCCTCCATGGTCCATCCGGACTATGTAGTGCCCGTCGCGGAGGCCCAGGAGCTTCCCGCACTGGAACCAGTTTACCCGCTGACGGCCGGCCTTTCACCCAAGGTTCTGCGACGGGCCATTCAGCAGGCGCTCACCCGTCTCCCGGACCTGCCGGAATGGCAAAATAGGGATTTCAGGGGCCGCCTCGGCCTGCCGGGCTTCAAGGCGGCCCTTGCGCAGCTGCACGATCCGAAGGGTGCGGAGGATATTTCGCCCGAGGGGCCAGCCTGGCGCCGTCTGGCGTATGACGAATTCCTGGCAAGCCAGCTTTCGCTCGCGCTCGTGAGAGCCCGCGCGCGAAAGCTTTCAGGGCGGCCGCTGACGGGGGACGGCAGGCTCATTGCCCACATCAGGAAGGCCCTGCCCTATTCGCTTACACCCTCGCAAGAGCAGGCGGTGGCCGACATCCTTTCCGACCTTGCCAAGGAAACCCGTATGCTGCGCCTGCTTCAGGGCGACGTGGGCGCGGGCAAGACGGTGGTGGCGCTCATGGCGATGGCGCGTGCCGCCGAGGCAGGCGGCCAGGCTGCGCTGATGGCCCCCACGGAACTGCTCGCCCGCCAACACCTCGCAACCATAGCCCCTCTGGCGCAGGCGGCGGGTCTCAAGGCGGCGTTGCTGACGGGTCGAGAAAAGGGCCGCGAGCGCGACGCCGTACTCAAGGGGCTGGCCTCCGGCGAAATCTCCCTCGTCATCGGCACGCACGCGCTCTTCCAGGCACAGGTGCGCTTCCGCGACCTCGTGCTTACCGTCATCGACGAACAGCACCGTTTCGGCGTCCATCAGCGGCTTGCGATCAGCGCCAAGGGCGAAGCGCCGGATATGCTGGTGATGACAGCGACGCCCATTCCGCGCACGCTGGTGCTTTCGGCCTTCGGAGACATGGACGTCTCGCGACTGACGGAGAAGCCGGCCGGGCGCAAGCCCATCCGCACCGTAACCATGCCGGCGGACAGGCTCGGCGAACTGATCGAACGGCTGCAACAGGCGATCGCCGGCGGGCAGAAGGTCTACTGGATTTGCCCGCTCGTGGAGGAGTCGGAAGAGCTCGAACTTACCTCCGCGGAAGACCGCTTCGCTGCCCTGGAGAAAATCTTCGGCGAGGCGGTCGGGCTCGTGCATGGGCGGATGAACGCGCGCGAGAAGGACGCGGCCATGAGCGCTTTCAAGGAGGGGAAAACGCGCATCCTGGTCGGCACGACCGTGGTGGAGGTGGGCGTGGACGTGCCGGACGCGACGATCATCGTCATCGAGCACGCGGAACGGTTCGGACTTGCCCAGCTTCACCAGCTTCGCGGCCGCGTGGGGCGCGGCGAGAAGCCGTCATCCTGTGTCCTGCTCTACAAAGCGCCGCTCGGAGAAACGGCCAAGCGACGGCTCTCCATCCTGCGCGAGACGGAGGATGGCTTCCTGATTGCCGAGGAGGATCTGAAGCTGCGCGGAGAGGGCGATCTGCTTGGTACACGACAGTCCGGCACGCCGGGCTTCCAGGTGGCGCGGCTGGAGTTCCACGGCGATCTGCTGGCCGCCGCGCGCGACGATGCGCGCCTGGTACTCGCGCGCGATCCCGAGCTTACCTCGGAGCGCGGACAGGCGCTCAGGATACTGCTTTATCTCTTCGGCAAGGACGAGGCGGTTCGCCTCCTGCGCGCGGGCTGACGACCGCAACCCATAGCTGTCACTGAGACGCGACTAAGCTTGCGGCTTATCGCCCGCCTCGTGCGGCCCGTTCGGCTTGTGCCTCTTTCCAAGAAATTCCTCGGCAAGCGCCTGGGTGGTCTGCTGGTATTCAGGCGATATGAGGCCGGCGGAGATGAGGAGTTTGGCCCCGTCCTCAATCGACATCGAAAGCTCGATCACCTCGCTCTTGCGCACATACATGAGAAAGCCGGTGGTCGGATTGGGCGTAGTCGGCATGAAGACCGCGATCATCGGGTCTTCCTCGCTGCCAATCGACTGCTGAATTTCACCGCGCGCCTCAGCCGCGATGAAGACGATGGCCCACACACCCCGGTGCGGAAACTCGACGAGACCCACCTTCTTGAAGGTCTCCGACCGCTCCGAAAAGATCATCTCCAGGATCTGTTTCAGCGTCTTGTAGACGGTTCTGATGAGCGGCATGCGGTCGAGCAGATACTCGCCGTAGTGGATGATCGTCCGGCCGACGAAGCTTGCTGTCAGGAACCCTACCAGCGTGATGAGAACGCAGGCGACGATGAGGCCGAATCCCGGCACCGCGAAAGGCAGATAATTGTCCGGGTTGTAGCGGGCCGGAATGTAGGGCTTCACCCAAGAATCGACCCAGCCGATGAAGGACCAGACGATGTAGATCGTGATCGCCAGCGGCGCGGTCACGATGAAGCCCGTCAAGAAATAATTGCGCAGACGGGTCATCAACGGAAGGCACCTCGGACAATGCGGGAAAACACGGCTGCGGCACGCCCGGGACTTTAGCCAAGACAGTTCCGGCCGTCCAGCCATGCGTTGATGACCGCGGCAGGTGCAAGCCCGCCGAGGCCACCATGCTCCAGTGGGTCTATTCGACGGTCACGGACTTCGCGAGATTGCGCGGCTGGTCGACATCCGTGCCCATCGCGACGGCCGTGTGATAGGCCAGCATCTGTACCGGAAGCGCATAGACGATCGGGGCGATGAATTCCGGCATTGTGGGCATGACGATCGTCTCAAACTTGTCGAGCGACGCACGCGCGGCACCCGCTTCGTCTGTAATCAGGATGATGCGCCCTCCCCTCGCCGCCACTTCCTGCATGTTGGAGACGGTCTTTTCAAAAATGCGGTCGGTCGGTGCGATCACGATGACCGGCATGCTCTCATCGATCAGCGCGATCGGCCCGTGCTTGAGTTCGCCGGCCGCATAGCCTTCGGCGTGGATGTAGGAGATCTCCTTGAGCTTCAGCGCCCCTTCCATGGCGAGCGGATAGCTAGTGTCGCGCCCGAGATAGAGCACGTGGCGGACCTGGGACAGCTCGCGCGCGATCTTCTCGATGTGCCCTTCCAGCCGCAAGGCCTGGGCGGCATAGCGCGGCGCTTCCGAAAGCGCACGGACCATCCTGCGCGCCTCCTCGTCGGAAAGCGTGCCGCGCTGGAGGCCGGCGCGCGCCGCAAGGGCGGCGAAGATCGCAAGCTGGCAGGTGAAGGCCTTGGTGGAGGCCACACCGATCTCCGGTCCCGCAAGCGTGGGGAAGATGCCGTCGCTCTCGCGCGCGATGGTCGAATCCCGCACATTCACGATGGAAGCGATCGGCACTCCCTGGGCTCGGCAATAACGTAGCGAAGCGAGCGTGTCCGCCGTCTCGCCGGACTGAGAGACAAAGAGTGCCGCGCTCGATTTCGAAAGCGGCATCTCGCGGTAGCGGAACTCCGAAGCGATGTCTATGTCCACCGGCAGCCGCGCATAACGCTCCAGCCAGTATTTTCCGATGAGACCCGCAAGATAGGCGGTTCCACACGCCGAGACAGCAAGCCGGTCGATCTTTCCGAAATCGAACGGCATTTCGAAGGCTTTCACGCCACCTTCAGCAAAGTCGAGATAATTGGCGAGCGTGTGCGAAATCACCTCCGGCTGCTCATGGATCTCCTTTTCCATGAAGTGCCGATGATTGCCCTTGTCGACAAGGAAGCTCGTTCCGACGGACTGCTGGCGGGGGCGCTCCACTGGCCGGCCTTCCATGTCGAAGATCTGCATGCCGCTGCGCCGCACGACCACCCAGTCGCCGTCCTCCAGATAGGTGATCGCATCGGTAAAAGGGGCGAGCGCTATCGCATCGGAGCCGAGGAACATTTCGCCTTCGCCATGGCCGACGGCAAGCGGCGGGCCGCTGCGTGCGCCAATGATGAGGTCTTCGTCGCCGCGGAACAGGATAGCGAGCGCGAATGCACCCTTGAGACGCTTCAGCGCCGAAAAGGCCGCTTCCTGAGGAGAGGCTCCGCCGCGCAAGGCGCGCGAGACGAGGTGAGCGACCACCTCCGTGTCCGTTTGCGATGCGAAGACGAATCCTTCCGCCACAAGTTCCGAGCGCAGCTCGGAGAAATTCTCAATGATGCCGTTGTGGACGATCGCGACATCCTCGGAAAAATGCGGATGCGCATTCACCTCATTGGGAACGCCGTGCGTTGCCCAGCGCGTGTGGCCAATGCCGATGAAGCCGCCGAGCGGCTCTTCGGCAAGCCGCCGTTCCAGGTTGACAAGCTTGCCTTCCGCCCGCCGGCGGGCGAGCTTGCCGTGCTCGATCGTGGCCACGCCCGCCGAGTCATAACCGCGATATTCGAGCCGCTTGAGCGCATCCACGATGAGCGGCGCCACCGGCGAGTGCCCGACAATGCCGACAATACCGCACATCCGTCCCCACTCCCGTCTTGCAGTGATCCCACAACCAGATGCCCGCCGCCTTCAGAGGCGCAGGGCAGCGAACCTATAATAGTGCCCTAGCGCCATACCGGCAGCGGCCAAAATACAATTATGGTTTCGGCCATGTCACGACGCCGCGCTCATTCGATATCCTCGACCGGCGCGGCGGCACCGCCGCTGATCCTCTGCGACAGCGAAGCCTTCATAAACTCGTCCAGATCGCCATCGAGTACGTCCTGAGGGCTGGGGCTTTCAACGCCCGTGCGCAGATCCTTCACCATCTGATAGGGCTGTAGCACGTAGGAGCGGATCTGGTGGCCCCAGCCGATGTCGCTCTTGGCGGCTTCGGTTGCGTTCGCCTCTTCTTCGCGCCGCTTCAACTCCAGTTCGTAAAGGCGCGCGCGCAACATCTCCCAGGCCTTGGCCCGGTTCTTGTGCTGCGACCGCTCCTGCTGGCAGGAAACCGCGATCCCGGTCGGCAGATGGGTGATGCGCACGGCCGAATCGGTGGTGTTGACGTGCTGCCCGCCCGCCCCGGAAGAGCGGTAGGTGTCGATGCGAACGTCCGATTCGGGAATCTCGATTTCGATCGAATCGTCGATCACCGGATAGACCCACACGCTGGCGAAAGAGGTGTGGCGGCGCGCATTGCTGTCGAAGGGCGAGATGCGCACGAGGCGATGCACGCCCGATTCGGTCTTGAGCCATCCATAGGCATTGTGGCCCTTGATCAGGATGGTGGCCGATTTGATGCCGGCCTCATCACCGTCGTGTATCTCCAGCACCTCGACCTTCATCTTCCGCCGTTCCGCCCAGCGCGTGTACATGCGCAGTAGCATCTGCGCCCAATCCTGGCTCTCGGTGCCGCCCGCGCCGGCGTGGATTTCGAGATAGGTATCGTTGGCGTCCGCCTCTCCCGACAGCAGCAGTTCCACTTGGCGCGAGGCGATCTCACCGCGCAAGGAACGGATTGCCGCCTCCGCCTCCTCTACGATCTGTTCGTCCCCTTCCTCCTCGCCGAGCGCGATCAGCTCAATGTTATCATCAAGAGCCTGAGAGAACCCGTTGACCGTATTGATATTTTCCTCGAGCGTCTGGCGCTCCCGCATCAGCTTCTGCGCTTCCTGCGGGTTGTCCCACAGTTTGCCGTCCTCGGCGCGCGCGTTGAGGTACTCGAGCCGTTTTACTGCCTCGTCCCAGTCAAAGATACCTCCTCAGCAGGCTTATGGCCTGCCTGATTTCGTCGACCAGCGTTGCCGTTTCAGTGCGCATGGCATCCTTCTTTCGGATAGGGATCAAAGTCGGGCGGAACTTATGAACGGAATAGCCGCCTGTAAAGGACGGGCGACCGCTTTGCAAAAGCAATAGGCTGCGAAGGACTCTGTAACGGCAATGTGCCTAGAACAGGCCGCCTGCGCCTGAGGTGATCGCGCGATTGGCCTGGGGCGAGATGGTGTTCGCCCGCTCGCTGTCCAGTTCCTCCATGCCGATCACCCAATAGCTGTCCGCAGGCCCGGTGCCAGGCTTGAATGCCTCCATGATGACGCCGGGCTGGCCGGGCTCGGCGTGCATGCCCGTCTGCCGATCGATAGCGACAAGACGCATGCCTTCCGGCATCTGGAACTCTACCGGGCGCATGTCCTTCAGCGCGTCCTCCATGAAGTCCTTGAAGATCGGCGCCGCGAGCCCGCCGCCCGTCGAACCCTTACCCATCGGGCGCGGCTGATCGTAACCCATGAAGACACCGACCACGAGATCAGGCGTATAGCCGATGAACCAGGCATCCTTCTCGTCATTGGTGGTACCGGTCTTGCCGGCGATCGGCCGGCCGAGCTCGGAAATCATCGTCGCCGTGCCGCGGGTGACGACACCCTGCATCATGGAGGTGATCTGGTAAGCCGTCATGGGGTCGAGCACCTGCTCGCGGTCATCCACGATCTCGGGCTCGCTCTGGCCGTTCCATACCTCCGCCGTGCAGCCGATGCACTCGCGCGTGTCGTGCTTGTAGACGGTCTTGCCGTAGCGGTCCTGTATGCGGTCGATCAGCGTCGGAGTGAACGCCTTGCCGCCATTGGCCATGATCGCATAGGCGGTAACCATGCGCATCACGGTAGTCTCGCCGGAGCCGAGCGACATGGCCAGATGCTCGGGCATGTCGTCATAGACGCCGAATCGCTCGGCATATTCGGCCACCAGATCCATGCCCATATCCTTGGCGAGCCGTACCGTCATCAGATTGCGCGAACGCTCGATGCCCATCCTAAGCGTGGACGGGCCGGCGAAACCACCACCATAGTTCTTGGGCTCCCAGACCTGATTGCCGATCTGGATAGTGATAGGAGCGTCCAGCACCACGGAAGCGGGCGTGTAGCCATTGTCCAGCGCCGCCGCGTAGACGATCGGCTTGAAGGAGGAGCCCGGCTGGCGATAGGCTTGGGTGGCGCGGTTAAACTGCGATGCGGCATAGGAGAAGCCGCCGACCATCGCAAGGACGCGGCCGGTATGGGGGTCCATGGCCACAAGCGCGCCTCCGATCTCAGGCACCTGGCGCAGAATCCACTCACCTCCGCCCTCTTCCTTGCGCTGTACATAGACAACGTCGCCGGGTTTGAGCACTTCGGCGGGGGAATTAGCCTTGACCGTATGGCCGTCCACCACGTGGCGCAGGGCCCATTTCATATCCTCAAGCGCGATCGTGCCGGTCTCACGCTCTTCCGAGAGCGCGCCGGACACCTCCCGCTTAGGCTGCAGGCCGATGCGGACGGACTTGCTGTCGGCTTCGAGCACGACCGCCAGACGCCATTCGGGGACGTCGCTCAAAGCCTCGATATCGCCGAGCGGAGCGCCCCAGTCGCCCGAAACGTCGATCCTGTCGACCGGGCCGCGGAAGCCGCGCAGCGTGTCGTAGCGAATAAGCCCGTCCTGGAGCGCACTGCGCGCGTAAAGCTGCAGTTTCGGGTCGAGCGTGGTGCGCACATAGAGGCCGCCCTCATAGAGGGCATCCTCGCCATAGCGCGCGATGATCTCGCGCCGCACCTCCTCGGTGAAATAGTCGGCGGCGAAGAGATAGCTGCCGCGCGGCCGCGGATTGACGTTCAGATCCGTGGCCTTGGCCTTTTCCGCCTCCTCGGCGGTAATGTAGCCATTGGCGTGCATCTGGTCGATGACCCAGTTGCGCCGCTCGATCGCACGGTCGGTATGGCGGAAGGGATGGTAGTTGGACGGCCCCTTGGGCAGTGCTGCGAGATAGGCCGCCTCCGCGATCGTCAAATCCTGGACAGGCTTGTTGAAATAGGAGAGCGCGGCGCTCGCCACGCCGTAAGAGCCAAGCCCGAAGAAAATCTCGTTGAGGTAGAGCTCAAGGATCCGGTCTTTCGAATAGGCCTGCTCAATGCGGAAGGCCAGGATCATCTCCTTGATCTTGCGCTGGATGGTCTGGTCCGAGGTAAGCAGGAAGTTCTTTGCAACCTGCTGGGTGATGGTCGACGCACCCACAAGGCGGCGGCCCGAACCAAGATTCTGCAGGTTGGTGACCACCGCACGCACCAGCCCCAGAGCGTCGATGCCGGGATGGCTGTAGAAATTCTTGTCCTCGGCGGAGAGGAACGCGGCCTTGACGCGATCGGGAATGGCCTGAATCGGCAAATAGAGCCGCCGCTCGCGCGCGAATTCCGCCATCAGCGAGCCGTCGGAGGCATGAACGCGCGTGGTTACCGGCGGCTCGTATCTGGCCAGCACCTCATAGTCGGGCAGGTCCTTCGTGAGGCCACCGATATAGATGGCGACCCCCGCCGCCGCGACCAGGGCGAAGACCACTCCGATGCCGAAGAAATAACCTAGCAGACGTAACATGCGTGCTCCAAAGCGCCAAGGTCCGGCGGCGTCCCATCATCCCGCCTCCGCCCGGCCATGATAACATCATCACCGCGAAGAGGGAAAACCGCCCTGATCGGCCCTACTGCCTTGTCCATGTGGACAAAATGGGGCTGCACCCGGGGCCGAATCACAAATTGATACGCGAAAAGACCGGTGGTGTTGTGCGGCTGCAACGGTTCTCATCCGCGCGCGCCCGCCTCCGCGAAGATGTTGATCGCCTCAATGATCCGATCCACGGCCTCGGAGCGCCAGGCGGCATCACGCATGAGCTTCTCGTCTTCGGCATTGGACAGGTAGCCCAGTTCCAGAAGCACGGACGGCACGTCCGGCGCGCGAAGAACGATGAAACCCGCCGAGCGCAAGGGGTTGCCGACGAGTTCTACGCTGCCGCTGAGTTCACCGAGGAGCGTTCGGGCAAAGCGGATGGAGAAGGCGTGGGTCTCGCGGCGAATAAGATCGATCAGGATGTCAGTAACTTCGTCATCCGATTCCGCCGCCACGAATCCCGCAATCTCGTCAGACAGATTTTCACGTGCCGCCGTGGCGGCCGCCTCCGCATCGGACGCGCGTTCCGACAGGGTGTAAACGGTCGCGCCGCGGAAATTAGGCAGTCGGATCGAATCGGCATGAATGGAAATGAACAGGTCCGCCTCATTCTCCCGGGCGATGCGCACGCGCTCGTCAAGGCGCAGGAAAACGTCGGTTTCACGCGTAAGGGCGACATTGTACTTGCCCATCGCCTCCAGCTTTTTCCGCAGCTCCAGCGCGAAGGCCAGCGTGATCATCTTCTCCTCGATGCCGCTGACCCCGCGCGCCCCGCCGTCGATGCCGCCATGGCCCGGGTCGATGACCACGGTGAAGCGTCCATCCTTGGAGCCCCTTTGCGTCGGCGCCTTAGCGATGCCCGCATCCTCCGGCAGGGCGGGAATGCGTTTGCGCATGGCTGCTTCAAAAGCTTCCTGCGAGGCCGCGGCAATGTCGATGATGATCCTGTAGCCCGGCGCATTCTCGTTCTTGAGCACGTTCAGATCATCGACCGTAAACGGCCCTGACACGGTGAAGATCATGCGCGAATGGCCAGGGCTCATGCGGCCGTAGCGCACCCGCGCCACCAGCCCGCGCGGGGCAATGGCCTCCTCCTCGAAGGAGAATTCGCTTTCGGGAAGGTCGAGCACCAGGCGATGTGGCGCACGCAGGAGGAACCAGCCGATCTCCGGCTCACGGTCGAAATGAATGATGATTCGGGTATGGGTTTGGTCGCCCGCCATGCGGTAGTCGTAGGCAAGCAGCCTCGTTTCGTCGCTGGAGGCGGCAAATGCTGCCGCCGCGAAACAGACAAGAAAACCAAGGATGAGCCAAGTGAGGGTCAGCAAGGGCGCAGCCCCGTGAATCCATCGCACGGCAGGCTGCAAATTCCAACGTTGCGACACCAGCAGCAGTCCCCGATTAAGGCCCCTCGCCAAGGCGGTTAGCGGAAGTCTCTGGCCGCTTCAAGGCGGCGATGGCACATTTCGGCGGCAGTGAAATCAGGGTTGCCATTGATTGTGTCAAATCATAAAAGCGGTGGTGAACCATCGTAATGCCCTTCTCTGGGGCCATCCGCTTCCGAGATGCGGCGAAGGGGGCGAGACGTTTCCGAGCCGACGCTGCGCGGGCGAGGACGATGGCTCAAAGGATTCTCTTCAAGGTGTTTGCGGCCTTGCCGAAACCCTGAACTTGAGGAAAGCGGCCGGGAACTCCGTGCCGGCTCTAGTAGAGCGAAGTAGCGGGTCCGATCCATTGGACCTTGGTTGAAACAGTACGGTCGGGCGGTGCGATGGCTGTGAGCGCACTCAGGACGTTACATCGAAACCCCCGCGATCCATTCGCGGCGGTGCGTTCTGCGGATTTGGCCTCGTCGCCGGCAGACCCCAGATTGTCCGGCACCACAAGTCACGCGACGGGAAGGCGCACAACCTTCACCGCCCGTGCGATGCGTGCCGGGGAGACACGACTTTATGCCCAACAAGATGCTGATAGACGCCTCCCACCCGGAGGAGACACGCGTAGTCGTTCTACGCGGTAACCGTGTCGAAGAGTTCGATTTTGAATCCCAGGACAAGAAGCAACTCCGCGGAAACATATACCTAGCCCGGGTCACGCGCGTTGAACCTTCACTGCAGGCGGCTTTTGTCGAATATGGCGGCAACCGTCATGGTTTTCTCGCCTTCAGCGAAATCCATCCTGACTATTACCAAATCCCAGTAGCCGACCGGCAGGCGCTCCTTCGGGCGGAGGCCGAGGAGGCGAAAGCCGCGGACGAGGACGCCGAAGAGCAGGACGCCCATGCGGGCAACGGCAAGAAGCGGCGGCGTTCCCGTTCCCGCCGAGGCTCGGGGGCGGAGGAAAACACGCCCGCCCAGGCCGAACAGGCCCACGGGGACGTGATCGCGGAGGGCGTTTCGGACACCGAAGCCGAGAACGGCAACGGAGCCGAGGAAGAAGGCGAGGTTGACACTGTCGGCGCTGAAGATGCGCTCGATGAGGCGCAGAACCGCCGTCGGCCGATACGCCGCAACTACAAAATCCAGGAGGTGATCAAGCGGCGGCAGATCCTGCTCGTACAGGTGGTGAAAGAGGAACGTGGCAACAAGGGCGCGGCGTTGACCACCTATCTGTCGCTCGCCGGCCGCTATTCCGTGCTGATGCCGAACACGGCGCGCGGCGGCGGCATCTCGCGCAAGATCACCAACCCGCAGGACCGCAAGCGGCTCAAGGAGATCGTCAAGAGCCTGGACGTGCCGGAGGGAATGGGCGTCATTCTGCGCACCGCCGGCGCCAACCGGACAAAAGCGGAGATCAAGCGCGACTACGAGTACCTGCTTCGGCTTTGGGAGCGCGTGCGCAACCTCACGCTTCAATCCATCGCTCCCGCCCTCGTCTACGAGGAAGGCAGCCTGATCAAACGGGCCGTGCGCGACCTCTACAATAAGGACATCGACCAGATCCTAGTGGCCGGCGAGGAAGGGTATCGCGAGGCCAAGGATTTCATGCGCATGCTGATGCCGAGCCATGCGAAGGTGGTGCAACCCTATCGGGACTCCGTCCCCATCTTCGCCCGCAATGGCATCGAGGCGCAGCTCGACAAGATGCTGCAGCCGCAGGTGACGCTGAAATCGGGCGGATACATCATCATCAACCAGACCGAGGCGCTGGTTGCCATCGACGTCAACTCGGGCCGCTCCACCAAGGAGCACTCCATCGAGGATACGGCGCTCCAGACCAATCTGGAAGCGGCGGAGGAGATCGCCCGCCAGCTGCGCCTGCGCGACCTTGCGGGCCTGATCGTCATCGACTTCATCGACATGGAGGAGAGCCGCAACAACCGTGCGGTGGAAAAGCGCCTCAAGGAATGCCTGAAGAACGACCGCGCGCGCATCCAGGTTGGCCGGATCTCCCATTTCGGCCTGCTGGAAATGTCGCGTCAGCGCATCCGCACGAGCGTGCTGGAAAGCACCATGAAGCCCTGCCCCCATTGCGGCGGCACGGGATATGTGCGCTCCGACTCCTCGCTGGCGCTGCTCGTGGTCCGCGCGATCGAGGAGTATCTTCTCAAGGACCCGCGCAACGACATCGTCGTGCGCACGCCCTCCTCTACCGCGCTCTATCTGCTCAACCAAAAGCGCTCGAACCTGATGGAGCTCGAGTCGCGCTTTGGCGTCTCGATCACGATCGAAGTCGACGACGAGCTGGGCGGCCAGCATTACGCGATCGTGAAGGGCCAGCCTTCCACGAAACTGCCCGCCGCGCCTCAGGCGGCGCCGGTGATCTCCGCGGAGGCGGATGAGGGCGAGACCGCCGCTTCCGAAGAGGAAACACACCAGGCCGCACCCTCCGCCGAAGAGGAGGATGGCAGCCATGGCCGCAAGCGCCGCCGCAAGCGCCGCCGGCGGGGCGGCCGTGACCGGGGCGGCGAGCAGGCCGCCGGAGCTGCCGTACAGGAGCAGGTGAGCGAAGATACAGTCGCCAGCCCCGCTGAACCCAGCGAGGAAGAGAGCGCTGTCGCCGCAAGCGATGCGGACGAAGAAAGCGTGGAGGCGGCCGAGGCTGGCGAAGGCGAGAAGAAGAAGCGGCACCGGGGCAAGCGCGGTGGCCGCCGCAACCGCTTAAAGCGGGACGAACAGGAAACCGCTTCAGGCGGAGAAGTTCCGGTTGGCGCACCTGCTGAGGAGGAAACAGCGGAGCCCTCACCTGAAGAGGCCGAATCTGCGGCGGTGGTTGAAGTTGAGGTCGAGGTGGCCTCCCCCGAGCCGGAGCCTGAGCCGGCAATCCAGGAGAAGCCGGCGAGGAAGCCACGCCGGCGCACCAAGAGCGCCCAAGCGCAGGAAGCGGCCGAAGCCGATACGGCGACAGCGGCACCTGAGCCTTCTCCGGACGTTGCCGAGACGGCAGTAGCAGAGGAAGCCGAGCAAGCGAAAAAGAAGCCGCGCAGCCGGCGCAAACCTTCAGAGGAGCAGGCGCCCCTTTCTCCGGAGCCTGTAGTCACCTCGCCCGAAGGCGAGGAGGCGCCCCCGCGAAAGACCGGCTGGTGGCAGCGCCGGAGCTTTTTCTGAGGGCCAACCCTATAAGCGATAGCTGAGCCGCCGCAGGTAAATCACCGCGGCGGCTTCGTTTTTTAGGCGATGGACACATGCCGCGCCTCTGCAAGCAATACCCGCGGCGGTTACTGATCCCGCGTGAAAACCGACTCGCTTAAGACGCGGCTCCCCAATCAACAAAAACCTCGGCCAATTTGTGAACTGACTCCCGAAGGCTGCGTCCGGGATCAGTTCATTTGACCGAGGGTTTCTTATTCGATCTATGGATCAGCCTACTCGGCTTCGACCTTCTTGGCGGCCTTCTTCCTGGGCGCGGCCTTCTTTTTCTCGGCCGGCTTGGGCTTCTCCGCCTCGTCTTCGTCGTCAGCCAGGAGCTCTTCGCGGCTGACCTTCTTGTCCGTCACATCGACCTGGGCGAGCAGATGGTCCACCACCTTCTCCTCGAACAGCGGCGCGCGGATGGTGGCCAGCGCCTGCGGGTTCTGGCGGTAGAACTCGTAGATTTCCCGCTGCTGGTGCGGCGGATAGCGGCGCACCGTGTCGATCAGGGCGCGCTGCATTTCATCGTCGGAAACCTGGATGCCGGCCTGCTCGCCAATCTGGGCCAGGACGAGGCCAAGGCGCACCCGGCGCTCGGCCAGCCGCTTGTATTCCTCGCGCGCCTCCTCCTCGGTCGTGTCCTCATCCTCGAAGGTGCGGCCCGCGCTCTGCAGGTCCCGCACGACCTGCGACCAGATGTTGTTGAATTCGGCTTCGACGAGCTTGGACGGAGCCTCAAACTTGTAGTCTTCGTCCAGCGCGTCGAGAAGCTGGCGCTTAGCCTTCTGACGCGTCATCTGGCCGAACTGGCTCTCGATCTGGCTGCGCACGATCTCGCGCAGCTTTTCCGCCGATTCGAGCCCCAGCTTCTGCGCCAGCTCGTCGTCGATCGTCAGCTCCTCGGCCGCGGCCACCTGCTTCACGGTGACGTCGAATTCGGCTTCCTTGCCGGCCAGATGCTGCGCCGGGTACTCCTCAGGGAATGTGATCTTGAAGGTCTTAGTGTCCCCAGCCTTGAGGCCCTTCAGCTGTTCCTCGAACCCGGGGATGAACTGACCGTGGCCGATAACCACTTCCGAATCCTGGGCGGAGCCGCCATCAAACGGTTCGCCATCGATCTTGCCGACATAGTCGATGGTGACCTTGTCGCCCTCTTCGGCCTTGCCGTCCTTCGGCTCATAGGTGCGGGCGGAGTCGGCCACACGCTTGACCTGCTCCTCCACCTCCTCCTCCGGCACGTCATAGACGGGCCGAGTGATCTTGATGCCGGAGAAATCCTTGATCTCGATCGTCGGGATGACTTCGTAGGACAGCGAGAACTCGAAATCGGCCCCGCCCTGAAGGACCTTCTCGGCCTCCTGCTCGTCCTCAGTCATCGTGATCTCGGGCTGCATGGCGGGCTTTTCGCCGCGCTCTTCGAGGATGGTCCTCGAGGAATCGGTGAGGATTTCGTTCACCACCTCGGCCATGAAGGACTTGCCGTAAATACGCCGCAGGTGCTGCACGGGTACCTTGCCCGGCCGGAAGCCTTTCAGCCGCACCTTCTTGCTGGCATCCTGAAGCCGCTCCATCAGGCGGGCTTCCATGTCCTTGGCCGGAACAATGACCTTGATCTCGCGCTTCAGACCGGAATTGAGAGTCTCGCTAACCTGCATTCATCAAACCTTTGTGTTCACTCGCGCCGCGCATCGCAGCCATCATTCGGCCCTGCGGAGGTTCCTGCCGGTGTGCGGCCCGGGTTACAGGTCAATACCTCGACCGCACGACCTGCCACCCTTCCCGTGAAGCGGGTGGTGCGGGTGGAGGGACTTGAACCCCCACGGCTTGCGCCACAGGAACCTAAATCCTGCGTGTCTACCAGTTCCACCACACCCGCTCGAAGGACGCCGCCTCCGAAAGCGCGGGTTCTATATCACCTGCCCCTTGTCTATCAAAGGAAAATTGGCACGAGGAGCCGTTTTCGGCCCGCATACCGGTTCTTTGCCGTGCTGCACTTGCGAAGGAACCCGATTCGGCAGGTTCCTACACGCAAATTTGGCCATCCGATGAAGCCACTCGTTCACTCTTGCGGCAAGATCATGGTGCATTGCACAATATGCAATGCTGCCATGCAACATTGGCACTTCCGCTCGCACCGGCCCGGGATTATCTAGCGGGCACAAGATCAAACGAACCAGCCGACAGTGAGTACGACGATGAACCTGATCCGCAATTACCGCAACTGGCGCCGCTACCGGCAGACGGTTAACGAGCTGAGCCGCCTCACCAACCGCGAGCTCAACGACCTCGGGATTTCCCGCAGCGACATTCCGTACGTCGCCCGTAAGGCGATCTAACAAAACGACAGGATTTCGCCAAGGTCTCCTCCTCCCACCTTGGTGAATGCGACCGGCTTTCTCCTCCTCCTCCCGATCGCCGGTCGACCAAAACGACACCCGCCGGTCCTCCTCCCCCGGCGGGTGTTGTTTTTTTTTGCTTTGCATCCTTGCCCCGTTCACCCTATGTCCGGCACATGACGAAGACACCCATCCACGTGATAGGCGGAGGATTGGCGGGCTCGGAGGCGGCCTGGGCGGCAGCCGAGGCCGGTGTGCCCGTAATCCTGCATGAGATGCGCCCCTTGCGCGGCACTGACGCGCACAAAACCGACAGCCTTGCCGAGCTTGTCTGCTCGAACTCCTTCCGCTCCGACGATGCGGAGACCAATGCGGTGGGCCTGCTTCACGCCGAGATGCGACTGGCAGGCTCGCTCGTCATGCGTGCCGGCGATGCCCATCAGGTACCTGCGGGCGGCGCGCTGGCTGTGGATCGTGAGGGTTTTTCCCGCGCCGTGACGCAAGCCATCGAATCGCACCCGCTGATTACGGTCGTTCGCGAAGAAATCACCGGGCTGCCGCCGGCGGAGTGGGATCAGGTGATCATCGCCACGGGACCGCTCACCTCGCCTGCTCTTGCGGAGGCCATCCGCGCGGAGACCGGGTCTGAAGCGCTTGCCTTCTTCGATGCGATAGCGCCGATCGTGCATTTCGATACGATCAATATGGATGTGGCCTGGTTCCAGTCCCGCTACGACAAGACGGGTCCGGGCGGGACGGGCAAGGACTACATCAACTGCCCCATGAACAAGGAGCAGTACGAGAGCTTTGTGCAGGCGCTGCTTGAGGGCGAAAAGACTGCCTTCAAGGAATGGGAGGGCACACCCTATTTCGATGGCTGCCTGCCGATCGAGGTGATGGCCGAACGCGGACCGGAGACGCTGCGGCACGGGCCGATGAAGCCGATGGGGCTCACCAACGCCCACAAGCCCGATGAGAAGCCCTACGCCGTCGTGCAGTTGCGCCAGGATAATGCACTGGGCACGCTCTACAACATGGTGGGCTTCCAGACGAAGCTGAAATATGGCGAGCAGGTGCGCATCTTCCGGATGATCCCCGGGCTTGAAAATGCGGAATTTGCCCGTCTCGGCGGCCTGCACCGCAACACCTACATCAACTCGCCGGCGCTGCTTGACGGAACGCTGCAGCTGAAATCCCGCCCGGGCCTGCGCTTTGCAGGCCAGATCACCGGCTGCGAGGGCTATGTGGAGAGTGCGGCCATGGGGCTGATCGCCGGGCGGTTCGCCGCTGCCGAGCGCCTGGGCCGCCCCGTTTCGCCGCCGCCGCCGACCACCGCCTTCGGCGCCCTGCTCAATCACATCACCGGCGGGCACATCCTTGCCGACGACGAGCCCGGCAAGCGCTCCTTCCAGCCGATGAACATCAATTTCGGCCTCTTCCCGCCTGTCGAGACGCCGAAGGCGGAGGGCAAGCGCCTGCGCGGCAAGGAGAAATCGCTTGCCAAGAAGCGCGCGATCACGGCTCGCGCGCTGGCCGATTGCCGGCGCTGGCTGGGACTGGAGACGCGGGCCGCCGCCGAGTAGGCACAGCGGCTATCGCCAATCCTCAGTCCTGAGCAGAACGGTGGCCTCAAGATTCTCGAGCCGCAAGGGCGGGCCGGGATCGATGTAGAGGTAGGTCGGGATCAGTTGCAGCGCACGCCCGTCTGCCTCCAGGCGCAACTGTGCCGGCGCATCGACGTCGAGTTGCGCAAGTGCCTCGATCCGGCTGGCAGCGACCGGAAAAAGAGTGCTCTGCCCATCCGCGATTACGACCAGCGCATCCGCTTCGAGCGCGAAGACGATCTCCTTTCCTTCCGGCAAACGGACAGTGACAGGCTCCTTCATGTCGACCGCAAGACGGACAGGCTGAATGACGGTATCGAAGCCTGCCGCGGTAAAGGCCGTTGGCCGGCTGCGATCGTTGAGCGGCAAGGCGCGTCGGTTCGGCCCCAGCCGATCGGGGTCGAGCCCCCATGCTTTGGCAACGGTGCGATACGGATGGCTGTCGCTCTCCAACGCCGATGCCGGAAGTCCTTCGGGCAGAACGCGAGCAAGCGCATCCCGTGCGGCAAGAAAGCTCAGTGCGCCGAGCGCCTCCTTATGGCGCTCCCCTTCCACCGGCGAATTGTTCACGATCTCCAGGAACCGGGAAGCCTGACTCGCGATCGAGACGCCGAGCGCACCCTGCGGACCGAAGCCGCCCAAAATGAGTGCTGCGGCCGGAAGCGCGGCTATCGCCCGAATATCGCCGCGCACACGCGCGAGGAGTTGCAGTGCCAGCAAAAGCGCCGTCACCAGGCCGAAGAGGCCGAGCAGGTAGCGCTCGGGCGTGATACCGAATTCGCCCACGCGCAGCATGAGCGCGTAGGCCAGGAGAACCAAGGGAATCGGCAGAAAGAAAGGCCAGAGCCGGAGGAAGGCGCGCGTGGGCGCCCGCGCCCGGTCGAAGAACGGATTGATGATGATGAGCGCCGCGAAGATGCAGAAGCCGTAAGTGAGCACCAGCCAGCCGATCTGGCCTTGCGGCACCTCGCCGGTCACCGCGATCTTCATGGCATAAAGATGCAGGATGATCGCATAGAGGATCAGGAGCGGCGCCGCCACGAAGTCTCCGAGCGCGCGCATGCCGCGATCCATGAAGCCCTGCAGCGCCTCGCCCGGCGTCTCGTCGAAGCGGTCCGGCAACTGTCCCAGCCCGAACAGCGGCGCGGCGAAGAGACCGGTGGAAAGCCAGACATGGCCGTAGAGATCGTCGGGCACGGGAATGCCGAACAGATAGGTCAGACTCGCTAGGATCGCCGAGATGCCTCCGGCAAACAGAAGCAGCGCAAGGACGCCGAGCAGCACCGCAAAGGCCGAGCGCGCCGCGAATATCCAGAAGGCGGAGCTGTCGCCGCGCCCGATGAACGGGGCAATGGGCACCAGCGCAACGAGGCCAAGCATCACGGCCCATTCAAGCGTGAGAAAATGGTCAGGCAGCGCCAGAACGAGGCAGGCCACGATACCGGCCAGAAGCGCTAGCGGCAGTGTTTTCGCAGACGACACCTTGCGCGCTTCTCCCCTCAGCGTCACGGCCAGACTTGCCGTGGCTCCCGCGACGAGACCAAGCCCCACGTCGAAATTCGTGTCGGAGGGCAGGCCTTGCGAATCCTCGCCGAAAAGGTGGATGTCCGCGGCGACGAGGTTCGCCTGCAGAGCGGCGGCAAGCAGGAAGAGCGTCGTCACCGGAAGGCGCTGGGCAGCTTCGCGCGCACCTGTCAGCATTTCCATGAACACGGTCCGCCAACCCGTATCGGGCCGCCTGCCCTCGGCCGAAGCCGTCATTTGAAACTCCCTCCTACAATGCTCTAATAAAATGGGGGCTGTTGAGCAAAAAAGCAGGGCCGAATTTGGGCTTCCGTAACGACGGGAACAGATCGGCCCAACTGCTACTGGCTCACCAGCCCGAAAGCGCGCGGCGCAGCACCGCCCAGTGGCGGCGCAGCGGGGAAATGGCAGCGCTTTCCTCCATCGGGTCGAAGGCACCGGACTCGATCCGCCTAAGATAGGCTTCCGACAATGCAACGGGCAGATAGGCCGGGCGCAGGCTGGCAGGAAGCGCCCCTGCTCCCTGCCGGAAGGCGGCCAGATGCTCGCGCGCAAGCGCGGCCATGGCCGCAATGGCCCGCTCCGCGCCCTGGCGGTCGTTCCCCGAAACAAGATCGTCGCGTGTGGTGCCTGCGGCTGCAAGAACGTCGCGCGGGATGTAGCATTGCCCGCGCCGGCGGTGGATAGACAGCAGGAGCAGAAGCCCCGTCATGGCCTGCGCGCAGCCGGCGTGGCCGGCAAGGCCTGCGGTGCGTCCAGCCGCGTCGGCGTCGAGCACCAGGGCCGAAAGCTGGATGAGGGCTGAGGCCGTCTCGCCGCAATAGCCTTCGAGATCGGTGCGCGTCGGCATCGGATCGTCGTAGAGATCGAAGAGGCGCGCCTCGATCATGTTGCGAAACGTCTCGATGGGCAGGCGGTACTGCCGGATCGCCTCAAGAAGCGCGACGGCTACGGGGTAGCCGCCCGCGGGCGCCGGATCGTCGGGATCGGCAAGCACGTCGCGCCACCACTGCAGGCGAATCTCGCCCGACATCGGCTCCCGGATACGGTCGCGCACAGCCGCAAGCTCGGCATTGAAGGCATAGAGCGCGAAGAGCGCGCCGCGCTTTTCGGCAGGCGCATAGAGGGCCGAGATGAAGCGGTCGGGATCCGCCCGCCGAACCACCGCCAGAGCTTCGCTTTCGGCGGGGGTCACGCCGGCGCCTCAGTCGACCGCGATTAGCGCCGCAGCGACCGCCCGCTCTTCCGCCAAAAGCACGTTGAATGTCCGCACCGCCGCGCCCGTAGACATGATCTCCACCGCCATTCCGGCAGCCTTCAGGACCTTGCGCAGGTCCGGTGCAAGCGGCTCGAGCCGTTCGCCTGTCCCTACAAGCAGGATCTCTATCTTTTCGGACTCCGCAACTACGGGGGCGAAATCGGCCTCGGTCAGCGTTGGACTCTGCGGCTGCCATCCATGGATTCCGGATGGCAGGAAGAGAAGCGAGCCGCGATGCGACATGTCGGCGAAGCGGAAACCGCCATTGCCATAGGCGTCGATCGGCGCGCGGCTGGGAAAATGTGCCCTGCGTATCTGCATGCCTTCTGCCATCAGGTTGCCGAAACCTGCTTGCCCTCAGCCTTTAGATCTCTAGCTTCGCCAGCCCGAATCTCCTCTTCGGAAATGAGCGGCCCCTTGGCCGGCCGCAGGTTGAAGAAGATGAGCGCCGGGGCAGAGATGAAGATCGACGACAGGGTGCCGATTACCACGCCGAAGATCATCGACGCCACGAACGAGCGGATCACCTCGCCGCCGAAGAAGTACAGCGCAACGAGGGCCAGCAACGTCGTGACCGACGTCATCACCGTACGGGCGAGCATCTCGTTGTCCGAGAGGTCGAGCAGCTGGCCGAGAGGCATCTTCTTGAAGCGGCGCAGGTTCTCGCGGACGCGGTCGTAGATCACCACCGTGTCGTTGAGCGAGTAGCCCACGATCGTCAGCATCGCAGCCACGGTCGTGAGGTCCACCTGGATCTGCGTCACCACGAGGAAGCCGAGAGTAAGGCAGATATCGTTGATGGTGGACATGATCGCGCCGATGGCGAACTGCCATTCAAACCGCACCCACACGTAGATCATGATGCCCGCCATGGCGACGAGGATACCGACAATGGCCGACCACATGAGTTCATTGGACACCGTCGGCCCCACGACCTCCGTGCGGCGGATGTCGTAGTCAGCCGACAGGATCTGCTGCGCCTTCTGCACGGTTGCATTGCCAGTGGCCTCATCCTCGGCGGCGCCGAGGCGGATCAGTGCGTCAGACGCTTCGCCGAAGCCCTGAACCTGCACCTCGTGGATGCCAGCCTCCGAGAGCTTCTGGCGGATCTCGCCGATGTCGGCCTGGCCGTTCTTCGCCCGCACCTCGATCAGCGTGCCGCCGGTGAAGTCAATGCCGAAGTTCGGCTTGACCGTGAACACCAGCACAATGGAGGCGATGCTGAGCAGGATCGCCAGGGCAAAGACCTGCAGGCGCACCTTCATGAACGGAATGCGCGTCACCTCAGGCACGAGGTGGATGTAGCCCTTCGGAACCTCGGTCGGCCTGCTGCGGCGCAGCCAGAATGCCACCACCCAGCGCGTGAAGGTGAAGGCGGTGAACAGCGTCGTGCAGATACCGATGGCGAGCGTTACCGCGAAGCCCTTCACCGGACCGGTGCCGACCACGAACAGCACGAGCGCCGCGATGAGGGTCGTCAGGTTGGAGTCGACGATCGTCGCCAGCGCGCGCTCAAAGCCGGCGTCGAACGACTTGAGCACCGACCGTCCGAGCCGCCGCTCCTCGCGGATGCGTTCGTAGATCAGCACGTTCGAGTCCACGGCCATGCCAATGGTAAGCACGATGCCCGCGATGCCGGGCAGTGTCAGCGTAGCCCCTAGCACCGACAGGATGGCGATGATCATCACCACGTTCAGAACCAGCGCCAGGTCGGCGATGATGCCCAGGAAGCCGTAGGCCATGATCATGAAGATGATCACGAGCACCGAACCGATAATGGAGGCTGCAATACCCGCGTCGATCGAGTCCTGGCCGAGGCCGGGGCCCACGGTGCGCTCTTCCACCACCGTCAGTGTGGCCGGCAGAGCGCCCGCCCGTAGCAGCACCGCCAGATCATTGGCGCTCTGAACGGTGAAATTGCCGGAGATCTGTCCCGTGCCGCCTAGGATTGGCTCGCGGATCTGCGGAGCGGAGATAACCTTGCCGTCAAGTACGATGGCGAAAAGTCGGCCGACATTCTGCTGGGTCGCCTGTCCGAAACGAGTGGCTCCCCTTGTGTCGAACCGGAAGGTGACGATCGGCTGATTGGTCAGCTGATCGAAGCCGGCCTGAGCATCGACGAGGTTCTCGCCGGAGACGATCACCCGATCCTCGATGATATAGGGTATGGGCGGATTGTCGGTCGAGTACATGACCGAGGTGCCAACAGGCGGCCGGCCCTGGATCGCCTCCTCCACCGGCATGGACTGGTCCACCATCTGGAAGGTAAGCCGCGCGGTCTGGCCGAGGATGTCCTTCAGGCGGTCGGGGTCCTGAAGGCCTGGCACCTGGACGAGGATGCGATCGTTGCCCTGCCGCTGAATGACCGGTTCAGTCGTGCCGAGCTCGTTAACGCGGCGGCTTACAACCTCGATGGATTGCTCCACGGCCGAGGAGATGCGGTAATTCATCCCCTCATCCGTGAGAGTGAGACGGAAGAGGCCTGGCTCGGGCTCGCTGAGCTCAAGCTCCCTTATGACGCCGCCGCCGAAAAGGCTGGAGGTGATGGGTTGCGTCAGCTCCTCGAGCGCCTTGCGGGCAGCCTCCACCTCTCCGGTACCCCGGATGCGCACCTGAACCGATTGGCCGGCGGTGGAAAGCCCGGTGTAGCCGATGCGCTTCTCGCGCAGCACACTGCGCACATCGTCTCTCACGCTTGCCAGACGTTCCGAAACCAGCGAATTGCGCTCGACCTGCAGCAGGATATGCGAACCGCCCTGCAGATCGAGGCCCAGCGTCATCGGCCGCGACGGCGCCCAGCTCGGCAGCGAGGCCAGATAGGATTGCGGGATAACATTGGGCGCGGCGTACAGGATGCCCAATATGACGACGAGCCAGATGGAGAACGTCTGCCAGCGCGAGAAATAGAGCATGTTGCCTCGTGTTTTTCGGCCGTTTCCGGCGCTATGTCCCGGTGCGGCCTACTTGCCGTTCTTGTCCGAGACCGGCTCCCCCTTGGTCCGGACTTCGGCGAGCATCGCGCGCAGGGCCGTGACCTTCATGCCGCCGCCCAGATCCACCTCCAACTCAGCATCGTTGATAACCTTGGTCACCTTGCCGACCAGCCCGCCGCCCGTCACCACCGTATCGCCCCGGCGGACGGCCGCGAGCATCTCTTGCCGCTTCTTCATCTGTTGGCGCTGCGGCCTGATGATAAGGAAATACATAATGACGAAAATAAGCACGAAAGGCAGGATGCTGACGAAAACATCCGGTGCTCCCGCACCCGCCTGGGCATATGCCGGTGTCACAAACATGAAGAACTCCCCAAATGCGGAAAGGACTGGAGCGCCGCCAGCCCGCCAAAGTCGGGCGGAATATAGAGGTTCAGCCCCTCTTTGCAACAGTTTGGCGTGTTGTGAGAGCCATCTGCGCAACGAAAATTGAACCGCTTGAAAATCACCTGTCGGTGTGACAGAACCGTACCGTACGGTACTGTTTTTTGCGGAAATGGAACGACGCAATGGCGGAAAAAGCCCTCCAGGCGCTGACCGAAAAGCTCGATCGTTTGATCGAAGTGGTCTCCCGCATGGCTCCTGCGCCCGTGCTGCCGCCCGATTTCGAGAGTGCCGACTGCTTTGTCTGGCAGGCTGAAGACGGCGTGCTTGTGCCCGTTCCCCGCGTCAACCGCGTTGAGCTTGAGCTCATCAAGGGCGTCGACCGGGTGCGCGACATACTTCTCGACAACACCCGCCGCTTCGCTCTGGGGCTGCCGGCAAACAATGCGCTTCTGTGGGGCGCGCGCGGCATGGGCAAGTCTTCGCTGGTGAAGGCTGTGCATGCGCATATCAACCGCAACAAGGAAGCCTCAGGCCCGCTGAAGCTTGTCGAAATCCACCGCGAGGACATCGAGAGCCTGCCCCGGCTGATGACGCTTCTCAAGCAGTCAGTGCACCGCTTCATCCTATTCTGCGACGATCTTTCCTTCGACCAGGAGGACACCTCCTACAAGTCTCTGAAGGCGGCGCTGGAAGGCGGCGTAGAGGGCCGGCCGGAAAACGTGATCTTCTACGCCACGTCGAATCGCCGCCATCTCCTGCCGCGCGACATGATCGAGAACGAGCGCTCGACGGCCATTAATCCGTCGGAAGCGGTGGAGGAAAAGGTGTCGCTGTCGGACCGCTTCGGCCTCTGGCTCGGCTTCCACAAGTGCTCGCAGGACGAGTATCTGGCCATGGTCGAGGGCTATGTCACCTATCACGACCTGCCCGTGGACCCGCAGGTGCTGCGCGCCGAGGCCCTGGAGTGGGCGACCACCCGCGGCAGCCGTTCCGGCCGCGTGGCATGGCAGTTCATCCAGGATCTGGCCGGACGCCTAGGCCGACAATTGAAAGATTGAAGAGCGAGCCCCGCCCGCACTTTGCGAGCGGGAGTTCTTGCCAGCGGGAACCGCTTTGGGAGCTGCCGATCCATCAACGCCGCTAAACTGACCGAAAAGACAAATTGACTTGTCTGGCGCGCGGTGGACGATTAAGCAACCGGCAGGCGAATTGCATCCACGCATCGCCGAATACTGGCTGCGGCCTGTGAGCCGCTACGATCCACGGGAAATGCTGGTTATGTCGGCCCTGGCTATGGGCGCGGGCGCGCCCCCGGTCAATCTCTGGCTTTCCGAAGCGCGCGCCACGCTGGCGCTCGCCTGGCCGATGATTCTGACCAATCTGGCACAGACCGCCATGACCGTGACGGACGTGATGATGCTGGGGCGGCTTTCACCGGAAGCGCTCGCCGCCGGAACGCTGGGTCACAATCTCTATTTCATGCCAATCATCTTTGGCCTCGGCCTCCTGACAGCCGCCTCTCCCATGATGGCGAGCGCGCTCGGCCGTAAGCTGCATTCGGTGCGCGAGGTGCGGCGCACGGTGCGTCAGGGCCTGTGGCTCGCGGTGATCGTTTCCCTGCCCATTTGGGCGGTCCTCTGGCACACCGAGGACATTCTCCTTGCGATGGGGCAGGACCAGGAGCTGAGCGCCGAAGCAGCCGGCTATATGCGTGCGCTGCAATGGGCCGCCCTGCCCTTCTTCAGCTATGTCGTGCTTCGCTCCTTCATTTCAGCGCTGGAGCGGCCCCGCTGGGCTCTGGTCGTCGCCTTCCTGTGCGTCGGCTTCAATGTGCTGGCCAACTGGGTGCTCATCTTCGGGAATCTCGGCTTCCCCGCCTACGGCGTGGTTGGGGCCGGAATGGCCACCACGCTTTCCAGCGTCTTCCTGTTTCTCGGTTTGACCGCAGTGGTCTCACTCGACCGGCAATTCCGGCGCTTCAGCATATTCGGCCGGCTGTGGCGGCCAGATTGGCCGCGCTTCCGGTCGATGTTGCGTCTCGGCTTGCCGATCGCGGCCATCCTCACCTTCGAGGTGTCGATCTTCAACGCGGCCGCCCTGTTGATGGGACTGATCGACACGGTTTCGCTGGCCGCACACGCCATAGCCATCCAGATCGCGTCGGTGAGCTTCATGGTGCCAATGGGCCTTGGCCAGGCGGTCACCGTCCGGGTGGGCCGCGCCTATGGTGCGCAGGATGCACTCGCCATCACGCGCGCGGGCTGGACCGCCTTCGCAATGGGCGTCAGCTTCATGGGCTGCATGGCGCTCCTGATGCTTTTCGCGCCACGGCTGCTGATCGCGGGCTTTCTCGACCTTTCGGCACCGGAGAATCAGCCCGTTATCGCCATGGCGGCGACGTTCCTGGCCTTTGCCGCCTTGTTCCAGATCTTCGACGGGGCACAGGCCGTGGGAAGCGGCATGCTGCGCGGCCTGCATGACACCACGGTGCCCATGATCTATGGTGCCATCGGCTATTGGGGCGTTGGCCTGCCCTTGGGCGTCGTCCTGGCCTTTCCGCTGGGTTTTAAAGGGATCGGCATCTGGATCGGCCTTTGCGCGGGGCTCTCCATCGTCGCCGTGCTCCTGGTCTCGCGCTGGCTCGGGCGTGAGCGGCTGCTGCCTTTCGCGGCGTAAACGCCAGCCTCTGCGTCTCCTGTACCGGCGCGAAGCATGTTATGGAGAATACGAAGACCGCAACCCGCCGCACGGCGGAACGGAGCCGCTCATGCTGTCACGCCTTTTCCTTACAGGCGCCATTGTCGCGCTCGCTCTTTCCTCGGCCGGTGCGCAGCCGGCCTATCTCGATGACCGGTCCAACCCGGTGATGCTGATCCGTTCGCTCTACAACGCGATCAACCGGAAGGAATATGCCCGCGCCTACGCCTATTTCGAGGAACCGCCTGCCCCAACGCTGACGGAATACGCTGCAGGCTATGCCGATACAGAGCATGTCGAGGTGGTGACCGGCACGGCGACCTCCGAAGGAGCCGCCGGCAGCATCTTCTATTCGCTGCCCGTCGCTCTCGAGGCGCGCGGCACCGATGGCGAACACCGGATGTATTCCGGCTGCTATACATTCCGCTTCATCCAGCCCGCAGCACAGACGACACCCTACAGGCCGCTTTCCATCGTCCGCGGGGAGATGCAGGAGGGAGAGCCGGCGGAAGGCAACCTGGAAGACCTTCTGCCTCCAAGCTGCGGAGACGGCGAGCCTGTCTCCGTCGATCCCCTGCTTCAGAAGGCCGAACGGATCTTCGAAGCCGCCTATGGAGATATTTGCGACGAGGGCCTCGAAAGACAGCCGGAAAAACATGCGATACGCGGTAGCGCTGACGACGGGAACGAGGCGACTCTCATCCGCTTCCGTTGCGTTCAGGGCGCCTATACGGAAGGTCACGTCTATCTGCTCTATGATGGGAGCGGCACGCTTACGCCCTTGCACTTTGCCCTACCCGAGCTCGAAATCCGCTACGAGAACGACGACCCGGAGGCCGCCGTCGAGGAGATTCGGGTGATCGGCTACAGGGCGTCCTTCATGCTGGCCGATTCATTCTTCGATCCGCAGGAGCTGAGCATCACATCCCACGCCAAATGGCGGGGCGTCGGAGACATCTCTTCGACCGGCAAATGGCTTTACAGGGAACACGACTTCACGCTGGTGCGATATGACGTGGATGCCAGCCGTGACGGCGAGATCAATCCCGAAACGGTCATCGACTACGAGATCGCGCCGTAACATAAGGCGCCCATCACCTGCCTACGTGTACGATTCGCCTATATTCTCCTCCGCGACGCGGAAACCGAAGCCCGCAAACAGCCTCAGGAGATTTGCGGCCGGGCGGCGGGAGGTGAAAAGGGCAATATCCGGGCCCTCCGCTGGGCGGGGCCTGGACAGTTCCTGCGCGAGCGTCAATGCGCGTCTTGCTATCGCTTCGGAGGTATCGATCCAGTCGACCGGCCAGGGCGCTGTCTTGCGCATCCGGTTGACCAGGAACGGATAGTGGGTGCAGGCGAGCACCACGATATCCGTGCGTCGCTCGCCATGTTCCAGGAAGCAGGGAGCGATTTCCGCGCGCACGGCTTCCTCGTCCACGAAGCCCTCACGCATATATTGCTCGGCAAGCCGGGCAAGATTCTCACTGCCCACAAGCCTTACGTGGCACTTTGCGGCGTATTGGGCGATCAGATCGCGCGTGTATTGCCGTCTCACCGTACCGGGTGTCGCAAGCACCGAGACGAGGCCGGAGCGGGTGCGCTCGGCCGCCGGCTTGATGGCCGGCACCGTGCCTACGAAATGCTGGCCGGGATAGGCCGCGCGCAGATCGGAAATTGCGAGAGTGGAGGCGGTGTTGCAGGCAATGACAATGAGCGCGGGCGAAAAGCGGGATATCAGACGGCCGAACAGTTCGATCAACCGCGCCCTAAGCGCCTCCTCTTCCCAGGCCCCGTATGGGAACGCGGCATCGTCGGCCACATAGACATAGGCATGCTCGGGCAGAAGGATGCGCGCCTCCTTGACGACGGAAAGGCCGCCGATGCCCGAGTCGAAGAACAGGATGGGGCCGGAACTCGCGGCAGGCGCAGACATGGCAAAGCCTATCCTTCCCCCTCGCCGGCCTTGCCCTTCGGCTGTTTCGGCGAAAACTTCTCGAGTGACGTCAGCACGCCGCGCAGAACCGCAAGCTCCTCAACGGTGAAGCCCGGTCGCGTGAAGAGCGCCTTCAGATTGTCCATCATCTTCGGCTTCTTGTCCTCTGTGCGGAAATAGCCGCGCTCGGAGAGGACCCGGTCCAGATAGGCGAAGAGGCTGTCGAGATGCGCCCGCGTCGCGGGGGTCTGCTCGGGCGAGACGGGCTTTACGCCCTCCCCGCCTGCTTTCATCCATTCATAGGACATCAGAAGCACGGCCTGCGCGACATTGAGGGAGGCAAAGGCCGGATTGACGGGGAATGTGACGATTCCGTCGGCGGCCGCCACCTCCTCATTGGTGAGGCCCCAGCGCTCGCGGCCAAAGAGAATGCCCGTCTTCTGCCCACCGCCATGGCGCGCGCGCAGTTCTCTGGCCGCTTCCACGGGCCCGCGCACCGGCTTGAAATTGTCGCGGGGACGGGCCGTGGTGGCGAAAAGGAAATGCAGATCGGCAATGGCCGAGGCCACATCGCTGAAGACACGCGCGCCGTCGATGACGTGGTCGGCGCGGCTCGCTGCCGCCCGCGCCTTTTCATTGGGCCAGCCATCGCGCGGATTGACGAGCCTGAGTTCCGCCAGACCGAAATTGGCCATGGCGCGCGCGACCATGCCTATATTCTCGCCGAGCTGCGGCTCGACAAGGACGATCGCCGGGCCATTGGCGATGAGTTCGCGCTGACTGTCCGTACCTGCCATGGGCGTGCTGTTAGCCTCTTCCTGAAAGCAGGTAAAGCGGGCCGTTCAGCGCCTTTGCCAAGCGGCCGCGCAATGCTATAGGGGCGCGGTTTCCTGAAGACGAAGGTCTGTCGGCGGCTGGACCGCCCCTCCGGAGAAAGGCGTAAGCATGGCGAAAATCAAGGTGGACAATCCCGTCGTTGAACTCGACGGCGACGAGATGACGCGCATCATCTGGCAGCTCATCAAGGAAAAGCTGATCCACCCCTATCTCGATATCGAGCTCAAATATTTCGACCTCAGCATTCAGAAGCGCGACGAGACGGACGACCAAATCACCATCGACGCGGCAAACGCCATCAAGCAATACGGTGTGGGCGTGAAATGCGCCACGATCACGCCCGATGAGGCGCGCGTGAAGGAGTTCGGCCTCAAGAAGATGTGGAAGTCGCCTAACGGCACGATCCGCAACATCCTGGGCGGGGTGATCTTCCGCGAGCCGATCATCTGCAAGAACGTGCCGCGGCTCGTGCCCGGCTGGACCAAGCCGATCATCGTCGGCCGCCACGCCTATGGCGATCAGTACCGCGCGACCGACTTCAAGTTTCCCGGGAAAGGCAAGCTCACCATCAAGTTCGTCGGCGAGGATGGCGAGGTCATAGAGCACGAGGTTTTCGATGCACCCGGCTCCGGCGTGGCCATGGCCATGTACAATCTCGACGAGTCCATCCGCGATTTCGCCCGCGCTTCCTTCAACTACGGCCTGCAGCGTGGCTATCCGGTCTACCTTTCGACGAAGAACACCATCCTCAAGGCCTATGACGGCCGCTTCAAGGACATCTTTCAGGAGGTGTTCGATGCCGAATTTGCCGACCAGTTCAAGGAAAAGAAGCTCACCTACGAACACCGGCTGATCGACGACATGGTGGCCGCAAGTCTGAAATGGTCGGGCGGCTATGTCTGGGCCTGCAAGAACTATGATGGCGACGTGCAGTCCGATACGGTGGCGCAAGGCTTCGGCTCGCTCGGCCTCATGACGTCGGTGCTGATGACGCCTGACGGCAGGACAGTGGAGGCCGAGGCCGCGCACGGCACGGTGACCCGCCACTACCGCCAGCACCAGCGCGGCGAGGAGACTTCCACCAACTCGATTGCCTCCATCTTCGCCTGGACGCGGGGCCTTGCCCATCGCGCCAAGCTCGATGGCAACGATGCGCTGGCGAAATTCGCCGCCACACTGGAGCGCGTGTGCGTGGAGACGGTGGAGGCGGGCCACATGACGAAGGACCTGGCGCTGCTCATCGGCCCCGACCAGCCCTGGCTTTCCACCACCGGCTTCCTCGACAAGGTGGACGAGAACCTGCAGAAGGCGATGGCCTGAGGCATGACGGGCAAGCCGCGCCTCTTCGGGGCAGACTACAGCGTCTATGTGCGCATCGTGCGGCTTGCCCTCATCGAGAAGGGCGTCGACCACGAGCTCGTTCCGGTTGATGTCTTTGCGCCGGAGGGGCTGCCCGGCTGGTATCTCGATCTCCAGCCCTTCGGCCGCATACCGGCCTTCGCGCACGGCGATTTCCGCCTGTTCGAGACGACCGCGATCACGCGCTATGTGGACGAGGCCTTTGCCGGCCCGACGCTGCAGCCGAAGGAGGTGAAGCTCAGGGCGCGGATGAACCAGATCGTTGCTGTTCTCGACGCCTATGCCTACCGCACGCTGGTCTGGGACATCTATGTCGAGACGGTCTCGAAGCCGAAACGGGGCGCGGCTGTAGACGAAGCGAAGGTCGCCGCCGCGCTTCCCCGGGCCGCCACCTGCCTTGCCGCATTGACACGCCTCAAGACGGAGGGCCCATGGCTGTGCGGCGAACAGCTCACGCTTGCCGACCTGCATGCAGCCCCGATTTTGGCCTATTTCGTAAAGGCTCCTCAGGGGCTGGCGCTTCTTGAGCAGAATCCCCAACTGATGGACTGGTGGAGAAGGGTCTCCGGCCGACAGAGCTTCAAGGACACCGAACTGTTAAGTTGATCGGACCATTCCAACGTTAACGGGACGCTGGAATGATCCAAGTTTGTCGGCCGCAGTTCCCCGCGGAAACCGGCATCCACTTCTCCCGGGGTTGCGCGAAGCAGCTTGGATAGTCCGAAGCAGCAACCGGCCGCGGCGGGACGCTCTATCCCGCCAGCGCCTCCTTCACCGCGTCGATCGCGGCAGAAGCCTTGCTCGCATCCGGTCCGCCGGCCTGGGCCATGTCGGGGCGACCTCCCCCGCCCTGCCCGCCGATCGCGGCAGAGGCCCTGCGGACAAGATCCACGGCGTTGAAGCGATCCGTCAGATCGTCGGTGACACCGACCACCACGCTCGCCTTGCCCTCCTCGGACGTGCCGACGAAGACAACGACGCCGGAGCCGAGTGCCCTCTTGCCCTCATCCGCAAGCGGCTTCAGGTCCTTGGGCGAAATGCCTGTCACGATCCGGCCCATGAAGCCGACACCGCCGACCTCCTGCCGGCCGGCGCTCGCATCCTGCGCGCCGCCGCCAAGCGCGAGCTTCTTGCGGGCCTCGCTCAGCTCGCGCTCCAGCTTGCGGCGCTCCTCGAGCAGCGTTTCGAGACGGGGAACGACCTCCCCGGGCGCCACCTTCAGCACCGCCGCCACCCGCTTCAACTGGCGCTCCTGTTCGTCCAAATAGCGCCGCGCAGCCGCACCCGTCAGCGCCTCGAGCCTGCGCACACCTGCGGCCACCGCGCCTTCCGACACGATGTGCACCAAGCCGATGTCGCCCGTGGCCGATACATGGGTGCCGCCGCAGAGCTCGAGCGAATAAGGCTTGCCCACCTTTTCGCCCTCAATGGCCGTGCCCATGGAGACGACGCGCACCTCGTCACCATACTTCTCGCCAAAAAGCGCCATCGCACCCGCGGCAATGGCATCGTCCACGGCCATCAGGCGTGTCGTGACCGGTGCATTCTGCAGCACGATGGCATTGGCCATGTCTTCGACGCGGGCAAGCTCTTCGTCGGTCATGGGCTTAGGATGCGAGAAGTCGAAGCGCAGCCGGTCCGGCGCCACGAGCGAGCCCTTCTGCGCAACATGGGTGCCCAGAACCTGACGCAGCGCCTCATGGATGAGATGGGTCGCCGAATGATTGGCGCGGATGCGGAAGCGACGGTCATGGTCGACCCGCAGCGAGACCGGCTCGCCGGTCCTCACCTCGCCCTTTGTCACCCTGCCGAAATGCACAAGCAGGCCTTCGCCCTTCTTTTGGGTATCGGAAACGGCAAAAGCGAAATCCTGGCCTTCGATGACGCCCGTATCGCCCACCTGTCCGCCGGACTCGCCGTAAAAAGGCGTCTGGTTGGTGACGAGCGCCACCTCCTCGCCCGAAGCGGCGCTTTCGACGATGGCGCCGTCCTTAACGATCGCCGCGACCACGCCCTCGGCCTGCTCCGTCTCGTAACCGAGGAACTCGGTCGCGCCCACCTTGTCCTTGACCGTGAACCAGACCGCCTCGGTGGCAGCCTCGCCGGAGCCTGCCCAGCTCGCGCGCGCCTCGGCCTTCTGACGTTCCATGGCGGCCTGGAAGCCTTCGATATCGACGCCGATCCCGCGCTGGCGCAGGGCATCCTGGGTCAGGTCGAGCGGGAATCCATAGGTATCGTAGAGCTTGAAGGCGGTTTCGCCGTCGAGCCGGTCGCCCTCGCCCATGTCGCGCGTGACATCGGAAAGCAGGCCGAGGCCGCGGACCAGAGTCTTGCGGAAGCGCGTCTCCTCGAGCCTGAGGGTTTCGGTGATCAGCGCCTCACCGCGCTGAAGCTCCGGATAGGCTTGCCCCATCTCGCGAACCAGCGCCGGCACGAGGCGCCACATGAGCGGCTCTTCGGCGCCGAGAAGCTGGGCATGCCGCATGGCGCGCCGCATGATGCGGCGCAGCACATAGCCGCGTCCCTCGTTGGAAGGCAGAACACCGTCGGCGATAAGGAAGCTCGCCGCGCGCAGATGGTCGGCAATGACCTTGTGGCTGGCGCGCTGCTCACCTTCGGCACGCACGCCGAGCGCCTCCTCCGAAGCATGGATCAGGGCCCGGAAGAGATCGATGTCGTAATTGTCGTGGACGCCCTGCAGCACGGCGGCAATCCGTTCCAGCCCCATGCCGGTATCGATGGAGGGCCGAGGAAGGTCGATCCTCTCCTGCGCGTTCACCTGCTCGTACTGCATGAACACGAGGTTCCAGATCTCGATGAAACGGTCTCCATCCTCGTCCGGGCTGCCCGGAGGGCCGCCGGGGATATGCTCGCCATGATCGTAGAAGATTTCCGAGCAGGGGCCGCACGGACCCGTATCCCCCATGGCCCAGAAATTGTCGCTGGTGGGAATGCGGATGATACGGTTCTCGGGAAGGCCCGCGATCTTTGCCCAGTATCCCGCCGCCTCGTCATCCGTGTGGTAGACGGTGACGAGAAGCCGCTTGGGGTCGAGACCGAACTCCTTCGTGACGAGGTTCCAGGCCAACTCGATGGCAACGTCCTTGAAATAGTCGCCGAAGGAGAAGTTGCCCAACATCTCAAAGAAGGTGTGATGCCGGGCCGTGTAGCCCACATTGTCGAGGTCGTTGTGCTTGCCGCCGGCGCGCACGCATTTCTGGGCCGTGACCGCGCGGCTGTAGGGCCGAGTCTCCAATCCCGTGAAGACGTTCTTGAACTGCACCATACCCGCATTGGTGAACATGAGCGTCGGGTCGTTGCGCGGCACCAGCGGGCTTGAGGGCACCACCTCGTGCCCGTTCTTTCTGAAGTAGTCGAGAAATGTCGACCGGATGTCGTTGACGCCGCTCATGTTTTGCCTTTTGCGAGAAACCCGCCTGCAACGGGGACAAGAGATCGCAGCCTTTTAGCGCCGGTGCCCTCGGCTGTCCAGAAATCCGCTGCCGGGAATTCGAGCGAATGGCTGCCCGAGAAATACTGGCCACGGCGGCGGGGGAGGTCCGTCAAGACCTACCCCCGCTGCAAAGGCTCTCTCTCGAAGAAATCAGGCAGGCTACCCGGTCTGGGGCAATGGCAAGAGGCGGGATCTGCCGCCTCTTACCCTTCGGCCGCGTCGTCCATCTCCTCGCCGCGCGTATCATCGAGGAACCGCTCGGCGATGAGACCCGCATTCTGCCTCAGCGCCAGTTCGATCTCGCGCGCGATTTCCGGATTGTCGCGCAGAAACTGCTTGGCGTTCTCTCGGCCCTGCCCGAGGCGCTGGGAGTTATAGGAGAACCAGGCGCCGGACTTCTCCACCACACCGGCCTTCACACCCAGGTCGATGAGCTCGCCCGTCTTCGACACGCCTTCGCCATACATGATGTCGAACTCGACCTGCTTGAAAGGCGGCGCCAGCTTGTTCTTGACCACCTTAACCCGCGTCTGGTTGCCGACGGTCTCCTCGCGATCCTTCACCGAACCGATGCGGCGGATGTCGAGGCGCACGGAGGCATAGAACTTGAGCGCGTTGCCGCCCGTCGTCGTCTCCGGAGAGCCGAACATGACACCGATCTTCATGCGGATCTGGTTGATGAAGATCACCATGGTGTTGGAGCGGGAGATGGAGGCGGTGAGCTTGCGCAGGGCCTGGCTCATCAGCCGCGCCTGCATGCCGGGAAGGGATTCGCCCATCTCGCCCTCGATTTCGGCTCGTGGCGTGAGGGCCGCGACCGAATCCACGACGATCACATCGATGGCGCCCGACCGCACGAGCGTGTCGCAAATCTCAAGCGCCTGCTCGCCCGTGTCGGGCTGCGAAATCAGAAGATTCTCAAGGTCAACCCCGAGCTTTCGTGCATAGACCGGATCGAGCGCATGCTCGGCGTCAATGAAGCCGCAGATGCCGCCCTTCTTCTGCGCCTCGGCAATGGTGTGGAGCGCAAGGGTGGTCTTACCCGAGCTTTCCGGCCCGTAAATCTCGATGATGCGGCCGCGCGGCAGGCCGCCGACCCCCAGCGCGATGTCGAGGCCGAGCGAGCCCGTCGAAACAGTTTCGATCTCGACGACCTGGTCGTTGGCGCCGAGCCGCATGATCGAGCCCTTGCCAAAAGCGCGTTCGATCTGCGAAAGCGCCGCGTCCAATGCCTTGGTTTTATCCACCGAGTTGTCCTCTACCAGCCGCAACGTATTCTGAGCCATGATACAACACCCTTTGCTCGTCAATGGAGGCCAGCGCTGCCAATCTCCCAATGTTTTTTGTACCTCTTTTGTTCCGATTTGGCAATAGCCACAAGCCATTGAAAACCAAGGGAAACCCAATTTTGTTCCGAATTTGTTCAAATATGAGGCTACCCGCATGCGCGGGGCGGTTCGGCGCGGTGCCGACCGGCTTTCGCCTGTTCGGAGGTGGGAAGATTCGCCGGAGGGTGCCGTGAGCAGGCCGCGCCTTCTTGCCGCCGGGGGTGCGCATATCGACCGCAGGGGCCGATTTACCGTTGAATATGTAGCGGAGGCCTCCAATCCAGGCCAGATGCGCGAGGATGTGGGCGGCGGCGCCTTCAATGCCGCCCGCTGGGCGGTTCGCCACGACATTGCGGTCTCGTTGGTTTCGCTGCGGGGCGGCGATGCGTCGGGCGAACGGGTCGCTCTTGCGATCGAAGAGGCTGGCATTGAGGATCTTTCGGCAACCTATCTCGACCGGGCAACGCCAAGCTACACGGCCATCCTCACGCGGGAGGGAGAGCTCGTCACGGGCCTTGCGGACATGGAGCTTTACGAGATCGGATTTCCGAAACAGTTGAGGCGCCGCAAGGTCCGTGAGGCGGCGCGGGAGGCGGACGCGCTTCTTGCCGATGCCAACATGCCGGAGGAAGCACTCGCGCTTTTTGCGGGACTCGCGCCCGAAAAGCCGCTCTTTGCCATTGCGGTTTCCCCGGCGAAGGCTCCTCGCCTACTGCCTTCCTTCGGCCGCATCTCGTGTCTCTACATGAACCGCCGGGAGGCCTGCCGTCTTGCCGGCCTTTCTCCGGATGCCGAACCGCGTGCGGCAGCGGAGGCGCTTGCCTCTCTGGGTCTTAGCGCGGGGATCATCACCCGGGGTGACAATCCGGCCGTATGCTTTGATCAAGGCATGCTGTTCGAGATCGCGCCACCGCCCGTGAGCCGTATCGCAGACGTGACGGGCGCGGGCGACGCGCTCGCCGGCGCGACCGTGGCGGCCCTCATGCGCGGGCTTTCGCTCGCCGAGGCCGTGCGTGAAGGCTTGGCGGCCGCCATGCTGACCGTGGAAAGCGAAGAGGCATCTCCCGAGACCGACGAGGCCGCTTTCCGGGCAGCCCTTGCGCAAGTACCCCAACCCCGCATGCTGACCTGATCAGGAACAGGAGATTCCATGGCCGCCGCCCTGCAGCATATCGACATCCATCCCCGCGTGGCCGAGGCTCTCGCAGCCGGGCGCGCGGTGGTGGCGCTTGAAAGCACCATCATCACCCATGGCATGCCCTGGCCGCAGAATAACGAAATGGCGATGGAGGTGGAGTCACTCATCACCCAGGAAGGCGCGGTTCCCGCCACCATCGCCGTTATCGACGGCCGGCTGAAGATAGGCCTTTCGGCATCGGAGCGCGAAGAGCTCGCGCAGCGGAAGGATGCGATGAAGCTCTCGCGCGCCGATCTCGCCTTCGCCATCAGCCAGGGTCGCACCGGCGGCACCACAGTCGCCGCTACCATGATAGGCGCCCATCTCGCCGGCATCCCCGTCTTCGCGACTGGCGGCATTGGCGGCGTGCATCGCGGCGCCGAAAAGAGTTTTGACATCTCCTCCGACCTTGAAGAGCTCGCCCGCACGCCCGTCATCGTCGTCTCGGCGGGGCCCAAGGCCATTCTGGATATTCCCAAAACGCTGGAGGTGCTGGAGACGCGCGGCGTGCCGGTTGTGGCCTACGGAACCGCCACCATGCCGGCCTTCTGGTCACGCGAATCGCCCTGCCCGGCACCGCTGCGCCTCGACAGCCCCGAAGCGATCGCCGAATTCCAGAAGACGCGTGCAGCTCTCGGCATTCCGGGCGGCATGCTGATCGCCAATCCTGTGCCGCGCCAGATGGAAATCCCGAGCGCCGAAATGGAGGCTTATATCGCCAGGGCCGAGGCGGATGCTGCGGCAGCCGGCATTGGTGGCAAGGCCGTGACCCCCTTCTTGCTGGGGCGCATCCTCGAGCTCACCGGCGGCCGCAGCCTCAAGACCAATATCGAACTGGTCAAAAACAATGCGCGCCTTGCGGCGCGCATTGCGGTTGCTCTTGCTTCCTGAACCTGTTGCCGCTGCGGCGGTTCAGCCGGCGGTCAGCGGCACTAACTTGATTTCCACGCGGCGGTTCTGCGCCCTGCCCTCCTCCGTCGCGTTCGAGGCGATTGGCTGCGTCGGCCCCATGCCGATGACGGCGAAGCGCTGGCTGTTGTTGCCCTGCGCGATCAGGTAATCGGCCACGGCCGCGGCCCGGCGCTGCGAAAGCCGCATGTTGTAGTCCGTGCTGCCGGTGGAATCCGTGTGGCCGATGACGTCCACGAGGGTCTGGTTGTAGCGTCTGAGCACCAGCGCCACGGAGTTCAGCGTCTCGTAGAAGGACGGCTGGATCGAGTCCGAATCGAAGGCGAAGGTGATGTTGGAGGGCATGTTCAGGATGATCTGGTCACCCACCCGGGTCACGCTGACGCCTGTGCCCTGAAGCTGCGCGCGAAGCTGCGCCTCCTGCTGATCCATATAGCCGCCGATCGCGCCGCCGGCGAGCGCGCCGATACCCGCGCCGAGAAGCGCGTTGCGACGGTCGTCGCCGCCTGCCAGAAGCCCGAGGCCAGCGCCTGCCAGCGCGCCCAGGCCGGCTCCCGCCGCCGTGTTCGAAATCTTCTGCTGCCCCGTATATGGATCGGTGGTGCAACCGGCCGTCATAGCCGCAATAAGACCGGCTACAATCGTCTTCTTCAGCATCAAATCATCCTCTCCTGTCGTTGCCCCCTCCGCGGGCGCGCCGCTGGAATCAGGCTGTCCCTCGCGGTCTCCTTCTAGCACAAATGAGGTGAAAACCGGTATCCGAAGGCCTGACGGGCCTACGGGGTGTCCCAAACCGGTGAAAACGCGTAGTCGCAGATACGTTTGCCGGCTTTGCGCAGCGCGCCGATCGCTTCCATCTCCGCCGCATCGAGCGAGAAGTCGAAGATCGCAGCGTTCTCCGCCAGCCGTTCCTTACGGCTGGTGCGCGGGATGACGGCTACGCCTTCCTGCTGGACATGCCAGCGCAATACGATCTGGGCAGGAGTCTTCCCGTGGCGGGCGGCGGCCGCGGTGACGGCAGGCTCCTCAAGCAGCCCGCCGCCGCGATGGAGCGGACAGTAGGAGACCATCGCCATGCCGTTGGCGCGGCAGGCCGCGAGCACTTTGTCCTGATCCAGATATGGATGATATTCGACCTGATTGGCAACGAGCGGAGCCTCCGACAGGCGAACGGCCTCCTCGATCAGCCGCGTCGGGAAATTGGAAACGCCGATGTGGCGTGTCAGCCCACGCTCGCGCATACGGTTGAGGGCCGGAATGGTCTGGGCCAGCGGAATGTCGGGATTCGGCCAGTGGATGAGCAGGAGGTCCACATAGTCGAGGCCGAGCAGCTTGAGGCTTCTTTCAGTGGAGCGTTCCAGGTCGGCAGGCGCCAGTTCCGTCCACCATATCTTGGTCGTGAGAAAGAGCTGGTCGCGCGGGATGGCCGCATCGCGGATCGCCTTTCCCACGTCGGCCTCGTTCTCGTAAGAGGCAGCCGTGTCGACATGGCGATAGCCGATTTCGAGGGCATGGCTGACCAGTTCCGTGCAGGCGCGCCCACGGAGGGTCCATGTTCCAAGTCCGATTGCGGGCATTGCGGCGCCGTTTGCATGCAGTATCTTCATAGCCTCATCCTCATCTTCAGCGGCAGGCTTTCCCCGTTCTTCTGCCGGTCGCCATTGACGGCGGCGAACAATAGGCGTTTTCGTCCCGTTATCAAATCGCGGTCGGGCACACGCGCATATCGGCTGACAATGGGAGATGGCACAGAGTGCAACCGAAACGAACCCGCATCGAACTCGTGGACGTGGCACGCGGGGTGGCGCTCGTCGCCATGGCCATCTATCATTTTACATGGGACCTGGACTTCTTCGGCTATATCGCGCCGAACACATCCGTCACCGGCGGCTGGAAAATTTTCGCCCGGCTGATCGCCAGTTCATTCCTGTTTCTGGTTGGCGTCAGCCTGTTTCTGGCCCATAGGGAGCGGTTCCGCCTCCGGCCCTTTCTGAAGCGGCTGGCGGTGATCGCGGCGGCGGCGGCCACCATTACGGTCGTGACTTATTTCGTCACGCCCGAAGGCTTCATCTTCTTCGGCATTTTGCACCATATTACGCTCGCAAGCGTACTGGGCGCGCTCGCCTTGCGTCTGCCGATCCCCATCATTCTGGCGCTGGCGGTTTTCGCGATCGCCGCCCCGCACATCGTCCAGGCGCCGTTTCTTGATCAGCCTGTTTTCTGGTGGATGGGCCTGTCGTCGAATGTGCGGCCGAGCAACGACTACATACCGCTGTTTCCATGGTTTGGCGCCGTTCTGCTGGGACTTGCGGCAGCCAAGGCCTCGGCAAGAGCCGGGCTGATCGAGCGGCTCGGAAACTTGAGGCCCACCCGCAAGGTCCCGCTTCTGGCCGCGGCCGGACGGCATAGCCTCGTCTTTTACCTGCTTCACCAGCCGGTGCTTTTCTCTCTCGTCTGGCTGTTTGCGCTGATGATGCCGCCAACGCCCGATCCCGCACAGTTCCTGCAGGCATGCACCGGCGAGTGTGCGACGCACAACGAAGAACCATTCTGCCGCGCCTACTGCGCGTGCGTGCTCGAGGAAGCGACGGCGGCCGGGCGGCTCGGCGCGCTTTATTCCAGACAGGCTGATGACGAGACGCAGGCCTGGCTGGAGGATGTTGTCTTTCGCTGCAGCATGGAGAACTATGAATAGGGGGCTGTCGGAGCGGCTGCCCGGCTGTCATTTCGGAGGAGTCACATGAGCGGATCGTCTGAACAGGCGCCGAGCCGCATCGCCTGGCCACCGATTCTCTATCTGGCGGCCATCGCCGCCAGCATCGTGCTTCACCTCTTGGTTCCACTGCCCTGGTTCGGCTCGCCGCTTGCCGATCTGCTGTTTGCCGCGGGCTGGCTCCTGGTACTTGCCGCTGTATTTCTGGAGGTCGCTGCGATCCGCACTCTACACCGCAGCGGCACGACCATACGCCTGGACAGACGCGCCGAGCATCTCGTCACCAGCGGGCCCTACGCCTTCAGCCGCAATCCGATCTATCTCGGAAACACCGCCATCATGATCGGCGTCGGCTTCATCACGGGAATCATCTGGTTCCTGATCCTTGCGTTTCTCGCCGCCTTCGCGACGCAGAAGCTTGCCATCGAAGCCGAGGAACAGCATCTGGCGCTGCGTTTCGGCAAGAAGTACCGCGACTACCAGAAGAAGGTGCGCCGCTGGGTCTGAACCGATACCTCAGGTCTTCACGCCGAGTTCCGCAAGCCGTTCGACGCAGGATTCCTCGGCACGGTCGAGTTCGGCCAGCGCGTCCTCCAGATCGCGGCGCTTCTGGCGCAGGTGCTGCCGCTTCTCCTCGATCTTTTCGATCAGCAGGTTGAGCTGTGCGACCTCGCCGGGCGGCGTGTGGTAGATCTGGATGATCTCCCGGATTTCGCTGATGGAGAAGCCGAGGCGCCTGCCGCGCAAGATCTGGCGCACAAGATGCCGGTCGGACGGCCGGTAAAGGCGCGTGCGGCCGCGGCGCACCGGCTGAATCAGGCCCTCATCCTCATAGAAGCGCAAGGTTCGCGTCGATACCCCGAATTCGCGCGTCAATTCCGAGATCGTGTAGTAATCCCGCATTCTGATACCGCCCCATCTGTCTCCAAGCGCAACTCTCGTCTGAACTACGTAAAAGTCAATTTTGCGAACCGCCTGATGCCGCACTACGAAAAACAAACACACGGCCTATCATTATGATATCAATATGTTGCCCTCGTAAATTCAAGCTCCGCACCATGATTGTGCCGCCTTAAGATCCTCGACAAACCGGCCGTATTCTGCCTCCGCCGCGTTCTGGTCAGGTAATCGCAGCAGATAGGAGGGGTGCACCGTAACGAGAAGCGATATGCTGTTGAAAGGCACAACGAGTCCACGGTCGCGCGTCACCGCGAGGCGGCGGCCCGTAAGCCCGAGCGCGGCCGTAGCGCCGAGGGCGACGATTAGCTTCGGTTTCACCAGGGCAATTTCGCGCTGAAGCCAGAAGCGGCATTTGGCGACCTCACCTCCGCTCGGCTTGCTGTGCACGCGCCGCTTACCGCGCATCTCAAACTTGAAGTGCTTCACGGCGTTGGTGACATAGACTTTACTCCGATCGATTCCTGCGTCGGCTAGCGCGCGATCAAAGACCTGTCCGGCCGGCCCGACAAATGGCCGCCCCTCCAGGTCCTCATGGTCACCAGGTTGCTCGCCTACAAACATGAGGTCGGATTCGCGCGGTCCCTCGCCAAAAACCGCCTGGGTTGCAGGCGCGTGTAAGGGACACAGACGGCATGCCTCCACTTCCCTGCGCAAAGCGTCGAGCGGTTCCACCTTTCCTGCCGGCTCTTCAACCGCCGCCATGCGCTTCGCCAGCCTTTCGGCATAAGCAGGCGGCGGCTCGGGCGAGCAGGCGTTCATGTCGGTCACGCGCTTGCCCGCATTCCTGACGAGACCGCGGATCGAGGCCGTCTCGGGCATTGTCGCCCAGTGGCGCTTGGGCATCTGCGCCATCATCGCGCTGACACGCAGGCGCGCCGGGTTGAAGGTGGTGCGGTAATAGGCCGTCCACAGCCCATCGAGCACATTGTCATCCACCTTCGGCGGACGCGCCGCCGGCGGACCAAAGGTCAACCTTTTCTCTCGCCATGCGGCGGTACCGTCAGGCGTGGCGATCAGCCAGTCCATATTGTTGAACCTGTTCACGAAGAACGGCGTCGCCAGCCGGAGTATTCGATGCTGCGGTTCATGCCAGGTGGCGAAGAGCTCGGCTCCCTCCATTTCGCACCGGGCGAAACGCACATAGGCGTGCATGCGATAGACATCTCTATCGACGGCCTTGGCATACCGCACCGCGCGCATGGCATCGTAATCGGCGGGATTTTCGAGCAGATATCGCTCGCCGCGGCTGATACGCCACAGCAGGCGGTAAAGCAGAGCGAAACGATCAGACGCGCGATGGCAAACCACCTTCGGGACAAGCGCGGCAAAGGCGCGG